>Ga0210389_10001953_pt1 | contig 16479 bp, 15 predicted proteins | sample IncBWH28OmetaG_FD_160127 | JGI IMG/M metagenome (GOLD analysis project Ga0210389, IMG submission 160127) | Forest soil microbial communities from Barre Woods Harvard Forest LTER site, Petersham, Massachusetts, United States - Inc-BW-H-28-O ...
ATATCGGCAAGTTCCCGCTGCGACGAAGGCAGGTAATTGATGGCGAAATGCCGGGCTTGAAGTATCGTCGGCAACGCCGACGTCCGTTTATCGACCGAGACCATCATGGTCGGCGGATCGGCGCAAAGATGCGTGGCCGAAAGCCCCAATAGCCCGGCGGGACCGCTTTCGGAACGAGCCGTCACGATCGTGCTTCCGGTCGCGCGCTGGCCGATAGCCTGCCAGAATTGCTTCACGTCGATTGTTGCTGGTCGGTCTGACATCTCGTTCACCGCAGGTGATCCAACGCCCGATGGCGCCTTCATTTTCCTCAACTTGAGACGGCAGCGCGCCCGGATCAAGGCCAAATTGCATACGTATGCAAGATAATTTGCCGAAGTTTTGAGCAAACCTTTAAGCCTGCATTGCTCTATAGTAAGGAGGATTTCAGGCCGGCAGCTAGACGAACGGGATTATGGCTAAACGAGCGGCACCAAAGAGTACAACACAGATAACGGCCGAGGACGTCGCTCGCAGCCTCGGCGTGTCTCAATCCACGATCTCTCGTGCTTTTTCCCTGACGGCCAGTATTTCGGACGAGATGAAAGCTCGTGTCATCAAGGCCGCGAACAAACTCGGCTACCAGCCCAATGTGATTGCGCGCAGCCTGATTACGCGACGCAGCAACATGGTCGCGATCGTGATGGCTAACCTGGTCGATCCGTTTTATCCCGTGATGCTGGATGAACTGGTCCAGCAGGTTCAAGCCGGAGGCTTTCAGACGCTGCTGTTCGTTCCCTCCGCCGGGCAGAAGATCGACGACATCGTCCCGAACCTGCTGCAATATCAGGTCGACGCGATCATCCTGACCTCGGCCACGATCTCCTCGGCAATGGCCCGCATTTGCGCCGCCCGCGATACGCCCGTCGTTTCGTTCAATCGCTATGTCCCGGGCCTCAATATCCACGCGGTATCGAGCGACAACGTGGCGGGTGGACGACAGGTCGCGGACTTTCTCGTCGCCACAGGCCATGAGCGCCCGGCATACATCTCCGCGCAGCGCGATGCGACGACCAATCGTGATCGCCGCTCGGGATTTATTTCTCGCCTGAAACAGCTAAAGATGAATTCCAGCCTTCAGGAAGATGGAGGTGACTTCAGTTATGAGGCCGGTTATGCCGCGACCAAGCGGCTGCTGCGTCGCGCGACGCGCCCGGACGCTCTTTTTTTCGCGAGCGATGTGATGGCTTTCGGCGGCATCGACGCCGCGCGCGAAATTGGCATGGGCGTGCCGGATGATGTATCCATCGTTGGATACGACGACGTGCCGATGGCCGCGCTTCCGAGCTACAGCCTGACCACCATTCGCCAACCGGTGCGCGAAATGGCGAAGGCCGCCATGGAAATATTGGGGCTCGCAGAAGGCCGCAATACGCGTTTGGAGCCGACAACGCGGCTCATTCCGGGTACTCTCATCAGCCGTTCATCGACGATAAATCGTCGCGCGGCGGGCCGTTCGAGGAAGGCGGCCAATTCGTAAAGGCAGCCACCAGCGCAAAACGGTTCTGTCTAGTGTCCTGATTCCGAAGTTCGCATCATTATGCGGCCCTACGTTTGCGAACTTCTGAATCGAAGGGACACTAGCAAACTTATTGAGCTAGTGTGGCTTTGGTTCAGAAGTCCGCATGACGAACTCGCGGCAAGAATGATGCGAACTTTTAAACCGCAATACTAGTTTTCCAACTTGTACATCTTGGCCTTGTCCAGCTTGTAGGACCAGGGCAATCCGGCATTTTTCCATCCGTTAACGACCCGCTGCCCGACCTTTGATCCTTCAGGCGCGAGATCGCCCTCAAATCCGTCGACAACCGAATAAACGTTCTTGAACCCTGCCTCGGTCAGAAGATTGGCCGCAGAGGCACTGCGGTCGCCGGACCGGCAGATCAACACCACGGCATCGTTAGGCCCGAGGCCTTTTGCGGCCAGCCTACGGCGAACCTCAGGAATAAAGTCAGGATTAGGTTCAAGTTTGAACGTTCCCTTCACGCCGTCCCAAACCGGAAATTCGGGCTCCTTCATATAGGGAACGTTTGCATCCGCCTGTACGGGCATGCCCACGAACGTCACCTCGGCCGTTGTTCGCACGTCGAGGAACAGCGCCTTTGACCCATTTTGATCCATAAATTTCGCCGCCTCTTGCGACGACAGGTATTGTCCAAGTTTGGTACGCTTCGGTGCTGGCACAGAGGCCGCATCAAAAGCATGCGCCGCCGTCGACGCCATCAACAAAACGACCAACCAGGTAGCGAACGCTTTCATTCATCTTCTCCGAGAGGCTTATGCTTTTCGTAATAATGATAACTCTGAAGGTTGCGGCTCTGTCGCGGCTAGTTCCGCCTACAGAAATTACTCAGCATTTTGAATAAGCCCAAAGAGCGGCCGCGGCTGACGCCATTTGGGAATGATTCAGGTTTGAGTGCGTCACAACTATGGCATCGCCGTCAATTCAGCCTGCTGTGTTGACGCAGGCGGCGCGACAATCGATTTCAGATCACAAAACGGCGAGATGACTGCTCAGTCGTCTTACGTCGCCGAGCCGTTTGGAGAGTCAAGCGCGACGCAACAAACAGAACGTCGCGTGTAACTGTCTGGCAATGCCATCAATCGACGAAATATCATCGCGCCTATTTTTAGTCATACTCAAACCCAACAAACTTCCAAAACCAAATGAGCTCAGTCGCTTTTTGGACCGATTCCGGTAGCTGAGTGTGCGCGTCTAGTAGCGGGGCGCTCTGGATGAAAAAATCAGAAAATCGATTTCCAAACTCGCCCCGTCGCTGCGTCACAGTATCCGGGAGAGCATCCATGGTAGACCACGCTCCGCGTTATCCATCGTACGATCCTGACATTGAGCCGTACGAAGAAAAACAGACCGGCTATTCAGTGGCGTCATACCAGTTTGGGCAATCAGCCCGAACGAACTATTCGGAGGAGCCGGCACCTCTGTTTCTTTCCCAGTATGACGACGAACCGGATCCGAGCGAATACATGCCTCCTGCGCGAAGGAAGCGAGGGTCCTACTTCACGTCACGAATCCTGGGAGGCGTTTTGGCCTGCGCAGCCATAGCAATTCTGGCCGCGCTGTTCACTTCGGATGCGGCGCGCGACGTGATCGCCAGCGCCAAAGCTTCAACTACCGCGGTTCTTTCGGCGGCGTCCGCGGCAGTGCAGCCGGGTTCGACGCAACTGACGCAACCGAAGGCGCGTGAAGTACCACTAAAAGATTCCGCTCGACTGTCAGCACCGGAGAGCCAGACGCCTGGCGTTCGAACTGTCACAACGGCCGCTGTGGCGCCGACGCGTGAAGATATCAAGTCAGCCTACCAGAGTGCGCTGCAAGGCGGCGCTCCGCAAACGGCGACCGTCCCGGAGCCTGCGACGGCGGTAGACGCAATTCACCACCTTGATCCCAATGAAATCGCCTCGTTCCTCAAGCGAGCGGACGCTTTGATTGCGAGTGGCGATATTGCAGCGGCTCGCCTTGTGTTGCGGCGCGCGGCTGAGGCAGGAGATGGGCGCGCGGCCATGACGCTTGCGGGAACTTACGATCCCGCGGTTCTTGAGAAACTGGGCGTCCATGGCGTCGTACCTGACTTAGCCATGGCGCGAAGCTGGTACGAAAAAGCGAGACAGTTTGGCGTGCCGGAGGCGACATCGCAGCTCGAATTGCTTGCGAGCAAGCAACACTGACCTGCGCGTTATAACGACCGGTCTCCAAAAACCGATCCCCAAGACACTATCGTTCACGACACGATCACTGCAGAAGATCTTCTGCTGCAGGCAGCCAAGGCCAACCGAGTTCCGCACGCGGCACTCACTTCATAGCACTCACTCGCGCACCGCAGACCACAGCAAAGGGCAAAGTTATGGGCGTCTCTACTGCAACTGCTAGAAATCTCTTCGCATCCCTGTCGTTCTTCACGTTGCTTACGGGCTCAACGGTCTCATTGCACCCTGCCCTGGCTCAAAATCAGAAGTCGGCTATAGCTCAAAGCCCAAGACCGGCGGTCAGCTACGAGGAAAAGAAGCGTCAGGCCAACGACATCGCCGTAAGCGTCGTGGTGTCCGGCATCTCGTGCACGTGTGCGAGGTTCACCGAGGACATCCGGAACGTCGTGAACGATTTGAGCCCGGATGGCATACGCATTCTGCCGGTTCTTGGAGTCGGTGGGCTTCAAAACGTGAATGATGTGCTGTTTCTCAAGAACATCGACATGGGCGTCGTCGACGAGGACAATCTTCGTCTCCTGAAGAAGAAGGATCCGGTGCTATATGCCAATATAGAACAGCGCGTTCAATATATCACGAAGCTCTACAATTCCGAACTTCACGTTCTCGCGCGAGACGAAATCAAGTCCTATGACGATCTGCGGGGCAGGAAGGTCAACTTCAACCTGAAGGACAGCCAGACTGAGGTAACCGCCGATACCGTTTTCAATTCGCTCAACATCCCTGTGCAGCGCTCTTATTACGACAACGATGAAGCCATTAAGAGGCTGATATCGGGAGATATCTCCGCAATGATCATCCTCACGGGAGCGCCTCAGGCCGCCCTGGCAAAACTGAAGAAAGAAGACGGCGTACACTTCCTCGCGCTTGATCAGGAAAGCCTGCCCAAGCACGATCTTCACGATCTCTTCGCGAGCTACCTTCCCGCGGAGATCACACACGAGCTCTATCCGAATCTGGTCGCCGAAGGAGCCACCGTCCCGACCATCGCCAACCGGGCGTTACTCGTGGCCTATAACTGGCCGGAAAATTCCGAGAAATACAAGAAGGTCGCCAAATTCGTCGACGCGTTCTTCGGCAAGATCGATCAATTCAACAATTCGTCGAGGCATCCGAAATGGCGCGAAGTGAATCTTGCGGCCGATATGCCCGGCTGGGTGCGATACAAGCCTGCCGCCGAATGGCTTGCCGCGCATCGAAATCAAGCCGTGTCCGCCAATCCCGACAGCACGAGCACGGCTAGCCTGTCGCCCACCGAACTGAGGCAAGCATTCGAGAAATTTATGCAGACCTACGCGTCGTCGGCCGGTGGCAAGGTGCTCACTACCAAAGAGCGGGAAATCCTTTTCGCCAGGTTCATGAAAAGCCTCGCGGACTCCAAGGGCGAACAGGCGTCCGCACGTTAGGGTGGCGGGAAAGTCATCGGTCAAGATGTCCGTTGCGGCCTGATTTTCCGCCTGAAGGCAAGTGCTGTCGGCTCTCGTAGTTCCCTGCGAGAGCCGACAGTTTGAGCGTCAAGGCCGCAGCGGATCGTCGTGGGCGACCAACCCCGAAAAACAAAAAAAGCGCCCAAGACCAGGTGGAGCTGGCGATTGTCAGTAAGCCTCCCGGTTGGTCAGCCGCTCAAGCTCCGAAAATATCAAAACAATGCGTCGCTACTTGGTCAGGCAAGGAAATACCGGACGGGGCTGGCTGGTCTGGGACCGCGTGAGGCGCGGCCCCGCCGTCGTGGATGGACGCGAGGTTACGCGATTATCTCGTGAGAATGCCTACGCTGCCGTTGCACTATTAGACGGACCGCGCCTCGACGGTAAGAAAATGCCAGTGCCAACGGCGTGGCAGGTGATTTACAGCGGGATAATAGTAGACTGCCGCGATGAACAAGACGCGAAAAGCTTGGCACAGGAACTCGTCAGGAAAGGGTTCCGGGTCCGGCTGAAGCGGCAATAGCCACCGAAGGTGCATAGTGGGCGGCTAACTTGCGTTTCAAGTCCGCTGTGGCACCGACAGACTGGATTGTGCGCAATCACCTCCGCCTCGAAGACTTACGCGGGGCATGCGACGACTAACCGCGTCCAACGGAACCAAATGGCGCGTTAGCGTGCAGGATACGATCCGAAAATGATAGCAACTCGTGAGCCGCGATAGCGCACGCCATGCTCAAGGAGTGAACAATGACAGTTTCAATTGAGCCCGCGAACATGGCTCCGATCGATATGAAGCTCGAGGTCGTCGTTATCCCGGTTTCAGATGTCGATCGTGCCAAAGGTTTCTACGGCAGCCTGGGCTGGAGACTCGACGCCGACTTTGTCAGGGCCGACGGGTCTCGGGCCGTACAGCTCACACCTCCGGGTTCGCCAAGTTCGATCCAGCTCGGCACGGGCTCCGCGTTACCGATCTATCTCGTCGTGAACGATATCGACGCGGCGCGCGCAGAGCTCATCGGCCGTGGTATCGACGTGAGCGAGGTATACCATCGTGGTACCGGCTCCGGCCCAGATGGCCGCGTGAGCGGTCCTGACCCGGAACGGCGCAGCTACGCCTCATTCGCTTCGTTTACTGATCCCGATGGCAATCACTGGCTGCTGCAAGAGGTCACCCAGCGACTGCCTGGGCGGGTGGACCCGGACAAGACGGCATTCACTTCATCAACTGATCTCGCCGCTGCCCTCCGGCGGGCTGCGGCTGCGCATGGAGAGCATGAAAAGCGGACGGGAGGGCACGACGCGAACTGGCAAGACTGGTATGCTGAGTACATCACTCGCGAGCAAGCCGGCAAGCAACCGCCTGCATGAGCTTGTTGCAAGATTGCTATTGCCGGGTGGCCGCTCCGCGGCGGCTAACCTCACCTTCAGTCGCTTGCGGTCTCTCGCCAATTTCGGGGGGTACCTATGAGCTTTCGTATCCTTGTCTTCTATGGCTCATATCGTTCCGATCGGCTGGGGATTCGGTTGGCTCAATTCGTGGTCAAGCGATTGCTTCGCCGGGGCTGCGAGGTTGAGCTGATCGATGCAAAGGCGATAAATCTTCCGATTATCGATCGAATGTACAAGGAATACGCGAAAGGCGAGGCCCCGGCCGCGCTCGAACGGCTGGCTACGAAAATTCGTGCCGCCGACGGGTTTGTTTTCATAACCGGCGAATATAATTGGGGCGTCCAGCCCGGATTGAAGAACCTTACGGATCACTTTCTGGAGGAATGGTTTTGGCGACCCGCGGCGATCGCAAGCTATTCGGCAGGCCGCATATCCGGTGCGCGAGCAAGCACCGCATGGCATGGCACGCTATCCGAAATGGGCATGATTGTCGTTTCGAGTACGATCGCGGTTGGTCCGATCGTTGAAACCTTATCCGTCGAGGGCGAACCGACCGGCCCGAGTGGCGAGATCCTCGAGCGAACGTTTCCGCGTTTCGCAGACGATCTTATTTGGTGGGTCGAAGCGGCGGAGGCACAGCGCAACCGCAAACCACCCCCCTATTGAACCCCGGTGTAGACCCCGAGTTCAATTCCATATGCTCACCACGCGACGCGGTGGCCACCAGGGGTCAGGATGCCGAATAGAGCTCTCGCAGGCGCAGCGGGATACTGACGTTGGCGCCGGCTTTGTCGTCGCCCGTTATGCAGCGCCGCCCACCGTCCCAACGATCACATCCTTCCCGTCCCGAATGACCTGATGCAGGAACGGCCGGCCAAGCAATTCGCCCCGTTCATCGAATTTGAGGTCCTGGCCGGCGCCGGTGAAGTCGATCGCCTCGCCCTTACGCACCAGGGCGAGCGCTTCGACGCCGGTTGCGACTTTCGTGCCAGGTCCATTGGTGACCGGAATGATCTCCCTGGCGAAATCGACCGGATTTGCCGATTTCGCCTTCTCGATCGCAACGGCAAGAACGTTGATGGCATCGAATTGAAGCGCAGCAAACGGAAATACGGTGCCGTCGGGAGCGCCCATCGTCTTGACAAAAAACTTGTATTCCGGACGATCCAGCGGACTGATCGGCTGGACGTGCTCAATGCCTTCGGCGACCTCCTTGCCTACATTCTTTACGAATGGGCTACTGCCGTCTACGCCTGCGGCGGCGGCGATCGTCAATGAAAACACCTTGCCCTTGTAACCGCCGCGATAAATTTCCTTGGCGATCGACGTGAATTGATTGACGTAACCCGGCACGAATACGGCCTCGGGATCGGCGGCGTACACCTTCTCGATTTCCGCGCGATAGGACGGCTGATCCGGCTTGAACTCGACGTTCGATACCACTTTTGCACCCCCCTCCTCGATCGTCTTTAGAAATGCCGGGATCATGCTGGCGACGAATGGGTTCTGCAGGTGCAGAAGCCCGATTTTCCTGTATCCCCCCTTGAGAACCGCGCGCGCTGCCGGCTCTCCCCAACTCGACGCCCGGGCCTGAAAACGCCACACCAAGCCTTTGGTATCGCCTTCCGTCACTTCGTCCGTTGAGCCAAGCGCGGTGAGCACGACATTCTTCTCTAGCGTCAGCGGGCGAACGGCAAGAATCGGCGCCGATCCCCACACGGCCGTGATTGCGATGACCTTGTCGATATCGAGCAGCTTGCGTGCGGCCTTGACGGCTGCGGTCGCGCTGGTTTCGTCGTCTTCGACGAACAGTTCGATTTTGCGGCCGCCGAGCACCCCGCCGGCGGCATTGATCTGGTCAGCGGCTAGCTTTGAAGCCTTGACGATATCGGCGCCATAAGGACCGCCGCCGCCGGTTAGCGGCGCGAGCACGCCGATGCGAATTGGATCGTTCGCCTGCGCATTTGCGAGATAGGGCGTGAACGGCGACACGGCGATACCGGCCAAAAGCGCCCGGCGAGACATGGAAAACTTCATGGCCTGATCCTTTTCTATTACTCGGCCGCGTCGCGAACGACGACGCCCTGTTCGATGTCAAATTGCAAAATGTCGTTGAAACGATTGAAGGCGCCGCACAGCGCCGTTCGCCAGGTCAACTCCACGATCTGCGCCTCGGAGAAATGCTCTCGCAACCGCGCGAAAGTCTCGTCGCGGGTTTTATTCCAATTATTGGTGACCGCGATGGCATATTCGACAACGAGCTTGTCGACATCGTCGAGTTCCGGGTGGTTCTTGTATTCGAGCAGGCGTTCGACTCCTTCTTCGGAAAGCCCCTGGATCGCCAACTTCGGCGCGTGGTGGGAGACGCAGTAGGTGCACTTGTTCAAAAGCGAGACGGTCACCAGCGCCAGTTCGAGATAGCGCTTCGGCACCACCGCCTCCTCGGCCAGGTCGATCAGCAGCGACCAGACGTGTTTGAAGATCGGCGGCCGGTGCGCCATGACACCCGCCTGATTTTCGAACGCACCATATGTCGTCATTTTATCCCAGAGCGGCCGAAGCTCGGTCGGAAGATCATCCCTGGTTTTGACTGTTACGCGGGACACGGGTTTCTCCTTCTAGGAATTAAGTTCCGAACGCGCCGACTTGCGAATCGAAAGACGATATTCCGACGAAATGCCGTCCGGCCGGAAAATCAGGATAAGAACAAGGCCCGCGCCGATCATCATCAGCCGCAGAGACGCGGCCTGCTGGGCCGAAAAGAACGGCACGAAGTCTTTCAGGAACCTTGTTCCTTCGAGCAGAATCATCACCGTGCAGGCGCCCAGCAGCAGGCCGCGATTGGATCCTTTGCCGCCGACGATCACCGCCATGAACGCATAGACGGTAACAAAACCAGCGAACTCGCCAGGATCGATGTAGGTGAAATAATAGGCATGGAGGGCGCCCGCGAGACCAACAACCGCCCCTCCGATCGCAAACGCCTTGACCCGAAGCGCGAGCACGTTCTTTCCCAGCGTAGCCGCGACGATGTCGTCCTCACGCACCGCGCGAAGTGCGCGCCCGAATGGTGAACGGATGATCCGCTCCAGTATCAGATAGGTGCCGGCCACCAGGACGAGGCAGAGCAAAAGAAAGAACAATTCGTAACCCTCGCCGCCGACGATGCCAATCAACGGCCGCGGGATATCGCGAATGCCATTGGCGCCACCGGTCAGCCACGTCTCGTTCGTCAGCACCAGCCGCACCAGCTCGGAAAATGCCAGCGTCGTGATGGCGAGGTAGTCTTCGCGCAATTTCAGGGTTGCGAGCGACACCACCGCCGAAAGCCCCGCCGTCATCGCAATAGCCGCAACTGTCGCCGTAAAACCATCGGCGCCCTGCTTGGACAATATCGCCGCGGTGTAGGCGCCCACACCGTAAAATCCGGCGAGACCGAAATTGATCATCCCGGCCTGCCCCCATTGCAGATTGAGAGCGAAGCCGAGCAACACGGCGAGCGAGACGAATGTCAGGATAGCAACGAGATAGCCGGTCATCTGCGGACCCTCGCGCCGCCAAGCAGTCCCTGGGGCCGTATCAACAGAACCAGCACCAGCACCACAAAGCTGATGCCCTGGCGATACGTCGTGGATACCGCCAGCGCCGAGGTTTCTTCCACCAAGCCGATAATCAAGGCGCCAGCCACCGCACCAAACGGATTGCCGATGCCGCCGATAACGGCCGCCGCGAAGATCGAGACCAAGTAGTTCATCCCGATCGTGGGGTCGACAACGCCATCGAGCGCGATCAATACACCGGCAAGCGCGGTCAGCACGCCCGAGAGCGCCCAGGTCCAGTCCACCGTGCGGGCTCGCCTGATGCCGCGCACCTCAGCCAGATCCGGGTCGTCCGAAATCGCTCGCATGGCACGGCCGAGCCGGGTTCGCTTGAGGATGAACCCAACAACCACCATCGCGGACAATGCAACCACGGCAATCGTCAGCTGTTCGTGGTTCAGCCGAAGTCCATTCCAGAGTAACGGCCGCGCAACGGGAACGTCGAGCGTACGTACGTCGGCGCCATAGAAAAAGCGGGTGACGTTTTCGAGCACGAAGGCGACTCCCATCGACGCCACCAGCAACGTGACGTGATCGGCGTTACGTATCTGGCGATACACCCCGTGCTGGATCGCGATTGCGATCAACGCCAAGACAACCGCCGCAATCGGCGCAGCCAGCATGATCGGTGCGCCAAATGAAGCGTTTGCGATATAGGCGAGATAGGCCCCGGCCGTGATCATCGCACCGACCGAGAAATTCGCGAAATTCAGGATTCCGTAGGTCAATGACAGGGCGATCGCCGGCAGCGCGATGAGAAGCCCGGAAACCACGCCGTTAAGCAGCGCTTGCGTCATCGCTGATCCTGTCGTGGTCCGCACCTGCCGCTTTCGCGCCGCCGAGGAACAGCGCCCTGACCAGGGGATCGGACAGAAAGGTGTCGGAATCCCATGTGCCCTTGATTTCACCCGCCACCAGCAGGACGACGTCGTGAGCAATGCGCATTGCCTCAATCAAGTTTTGCTCGATCATAATCACGGTAACGCCTGAGCGATTTACGGCCGCCACGGCCTCCATCATGACTGTCACGTAGCGGGGCGAAAGCCCCGCCGACGGCTCATCAAGCAGCAGCGTGGTCGGTCCGGGAATCAAGGCGCAACCCATCGCCAGCATCTGCCGCTGGCCGCCGCTCAATGTGCCCGCGACATCGTCCAACCGCGGAGACAGGTCCGGGAAGAGCTCAAGCACCCGGTCGCGCGCTACGATGAATTCGCCGGTGGGCGCCTTGCGGCGAATGAATTCGAAGCCAATGCGCAGGTTTTCTCCGACCGTCAGGTTCTTGAAGACGTTGCGCTCTTGCGGAACGTAACCAAGCCCGGCCAAGGCCCGCTGAGGTGGTGATAACTGTGTAACATCCCGGCCATCGATCAATATCTGACCTTGTCGCGGTCGCAGTAATCCGGCCAATGTCTTCATCAGCGTCGATTTGCCGGCGCCGTTCGGACCCGCAATCGTCATGATCCGGCCTTGCGTCGCGGCAAACGTGACGTCCGCGATAATGTCGGAGGCGTCGTATCCGGCCGATACGTTGCGAACCTCGAGAGAATCGGCCGAACCGATCATGCCGTCAACCCGAGATAGGCTTCGACGACGCGAGCATCGCCGACGACCTGCGAGAACGGCCCTTCGGTCAATACCTTTCCCGCCGCCATGACATAGACGTGGTCGCACAGCGCCGCGACGACATCCAGATCATGCTCGATGATGAGAAAATCCACTGCTTCCTTCGCCAGGCTGCGGATATTCGTGACAAGCACCTCTTCCATTGCCGGCGCAACACCGGCCGCAGGCTCGTCCAGCAGCATGAGCCTCGGCTTGAGCATGAGGGCTCGGCTAAGCTCAAGCAGCTTTTTCTGTCCGCCGGACAAGGTGGCGGCGGGCGCATCGGCCAGCCGCCACAAATTGACTTTCAGCAGCGCTGCGCGCGCAACCTCGATTGCGGCCTCTTCCTCCTGACGCGCTTGTCTTCCTCGCGCAAACAGGCCAACCAGCCTCTCACCCGTCTGCCGGGGGCGCGCCAACAACAAATTCTCCAGAACCGTCAACCGACCCAATTCGCGCGAAATCTGGAACGTCCGCACCAAACCCCGCATGGCAAGCTGGTGCTGCGGTAGAGCGCCGATGTCGTCGCCAAGGAACAGCACTTGGCCGGCGCTCGCGCGTTCGAGACCTGAGATGACATTGAGAAGTGTCGTCTTGCCCGCACCGTTCGGCCCGATCAGGCCCGTGATCCGCCCACGGCGCAAATCGAAATCCACGCCTGAAACAGCTTCCAGGCCGCCGTAGGCTTTCCGAAGTCCCCGGACTTCGAGCAGCGCCACATCGTGATTGTTGTCTTCAGTTGCACCCGTCGCTGCGAGAGATCGGGATACTGAGGGATCAGACGCAATTCGGAAATCCGAGCTCTCTTGAAGCCTGACGGCAGACGTACTCATTGCGGTGCTTTGCGACGCTTCAGGTCGGGGGTTCGCGGCGGTATGCCGCCAAACCTGTGTCCAACGAAATCGAGGCCGATACATTAGTTTGCTTTGCAGCATGTTGAATGCAGCCGGGAAAATAAGAAAAACATTCTTCGTACCACCCAGGAAATAGATCAAATGCACCTCTGCCGAAGCTAGGTCGATGGGAGCGTTTCGCCCGCTTCCGCCCGGGGGCGCCGACGGCTTAGCCTGTCAGGTCTGAACTAGCCGCGTCAGGTCTGAAGGTGACCGCGCAGCGTCGATGCTGTGTAGTCCTGCCTGAACACGCCAAGGCGCTGCAGTTCCGGCACAACCCCGTCCACGAACTCGGCAAACGAATCCGGCAGGTAAGCCGGCGATATGACAAAGCCATCCGTGTCACCGGAGGTGAAGATATCCGCGAGCTCGTCGGCGATTTGCTTTGGCGTGCCGCAAAGCTGCGGTACCAGAACGCTCTCGCCATACTTGCGTCCGATCTCGCGCAAGCTCAGGGAATTGTCCTTGGCGATCCGCGACGCCATCGCGATCAGGCTCTGGGTTCCCGTGCTCCTCAATTGTTCGACGGGTGCGTCCAGATCCAGCGTGCTCAGATCGACATTGGAGTGTGCCGCAAGGGTCGACAGCCCCACCATTGGATCAACCAGCGAATTGGCAGCATCACGTTTCTCCAGCGCCTCCTCGCGGGTGCGGCCGACAAAAGGCATGATTGCCGTCAGTGATTTGCAGCTTCCGGCCGGCCGCTTCAGTCGCTCGGCCTCTTCGCGAATTCCCTGGGTCGAACGTTTCATGTGTTCGCGGGTCGGCGAGATGTTGAAAATGATCTCCGCCCACTTCACCGCGAACGCTCGTCCGCGATCGGATGCACCGGCCTGAATAATCACCGGCCGCCCCTGCGGGCTGTGGGGGATGTTAAGCGGGCCGCGTGATTTGAAGTAGGTTCCGGCGTGGCGGACGTAATGCACTTTCTCAGGATCGGCATAAATGCCCGCAGCGCGGTCGAGCTGAAGGGCGCTTTCCTCCCAGCTATCCCACAGCTTGGCGATCAGCTCCATGAATTCCTCGGCGCGATCGTAGCGCTGATCATGGCTCAGGTGGCTTTCGACTCCGAAATTCTGGGCCTCGCTGTCGTTCATCGAAGTCACAACGTTCCAGGCCGCACGACCATTCGACAGGTGATCGACGGTGCGGAATTCGCGCGCGAGATGATATGGCTGATCATAGGTGGTCGAACGCGTCGCGCCGAGCCCGATGTGACGCGTCGTCGCCGAAAGCGCGCCCAGGATCGGAACCGGATCCATGCGCGTGGAATCCTGATCACCGTGCCGAATTCCGACTTCCTTGTCGTTGCCGTATCTGTCGGCGATCGCAAGCCGGTCGGCAAAGAAGATCAGATCGAACTTTCCCCGCTCAAGCTTGCGGGCGACGTCAACGTAATACTCGGTGGTGAGGAACGGCACTTCATGGGCCGGATTCCGCCACAGCGCGTGGCTGTGCGCAACGGGACCGGCGATCAGAAAGCCGGCAAGATTCATGTGACGGGAAGACAAGGCTGCTACTCCGCTCGGACCTTCAGTTCTTGTGGCCCCGAGACGCTCGCACCATGCCTGGCGGCAGAAGATGCACCCGCCCCATCAAGGCAACGATCACGCGACTTCAATGGTGACCCTTCTCCCCATATATGAAAGAGAAATTCATACTGCGGCAATCTCAAAAACTTCTCTTATTGGTCAAAAGAGACCAATTCTCTTCTCGCTCAGGTCTAATGCATAGAAAGAATGACCGCGGGGGCTCACTGAGCCGCTTGGCCATTGGCGAGCTTTTCTCCGGAAAAGGCCGGCCTACCGCAGAGCGCCTCAATAGGTAATGTTGAGCCTGGCTTGAGTCTTTAAATTATAGACCGGATAGTCCTTGACGACCGGCACGCCGAGCTCGAATGACAGCGCCACATTGTCTGACAATTTACGCCCGATTCTGACGTCGAACGGCAGGAACAGCCGGCCGGTCTGGCCGGTGATCGGATCGCCGAAATTGATCCGGATGTCCGGACTTGGAAAGAAGGTCAGGAACCATCGGTCGGGAAGACCAATGTTGAATGTGGGCGCAAATTGAAGATTGCTGATATTTCTTCGGGTCGGATCGCCTGCAAAACTGACATCGTATCGCACCACCGGTTCGAAATAGCTGGACGGGCTGATCTCCCACAGGGCGTACCGCACACCCGCCGCTGGCATGATCTGCCATTTTCCCGCGCCGAATGTGTCACCACCCGTTGGGGTGATGAGGCGCGCGCCGAAACCGACCGTCCAGCGCTGGTCCAGATTGTGGATGACAATGGCCTGAACATCGGCGTCACCGACGCCGCTGAGATAGTCCCCATTGGGATTGTCTGATGTGATCGCGTTTTTTGCCAGCAGCGGCAGATCGGCGCGCAGCGCAAGAATCCACATCGGCGCCAGATCCAGCGAATGGTCCATTCGCAGTTTGAACGTCTCGGTCGTGACGTCGCGCGTCGATCCCGGCGCGCTGCCGCTGCCAGGCGCCGTCCTGTATCCGTTCAGGATCTGGAAAAGGTTGGCCGGGGGGCTGAACAGGTCGTTGCCGGCATTGTCGCTGTCCTTTTGGGAAGACGCTCCCTGTGCCGAAGCAACCCTCGGCAGCATCACGAGTGCGAGCAGGCAACCACCGATCAGTGCGCGGACAATCATGACGGCGCCGCTGCTGGGGCCACGCGCGGCAAGATGATCCTTATTTCTGTTCCCTCGTCAGGTTCGCTATCAAGACTGACCTGGCCGCCCAGGCAATTGGTGACGATCGTATGGACGATGTGCAGGCCGAGCCCGGTGCAACCCTGGTCGCGCCGCGTCGTGAAGAACGGATCGAAGGCCTTGTGCCTGACGTCGGCGCTCATGCCACAGCCGTCGTCAGAGAAGCGAATTTCGACCTCCTCGTCGCCTGACGCCTGCACGTCGATGCCGATGGTCCCCGCTCTCCCGTCTGGAAAGCCATGCGTCATCGAATTGAGAAACAGGTTACTCAACATCTGTCCATAGGGACCGGGATAACTGTTCATCGTCAGGTCCGTTGGGCAATCGAGGAGGACGGTCAGGCCGCGATTTCTAAGACCTGCCCGCAGGCTCTTGATGGCCTGCGTGGTGATATCATTCAAATCGAAGATACGCCGATTCGACGAACTCCGGTCGATCGCCACCTGTTTGAACGACTGAACCAATTCAGCTGCGTGATTGAGGTTGGCGACGAGCTGCGTCGATGCTTTCCGGATCACCTCGAGAAAATTATTGAGGCTTGATCGCCTGAGATTGCCTTGCGCCACTTGCGCGGCAAATTGAGCCGTCTTGCCCTCCAGTGACGAGGCGATGGTAAGGCTGGTACCGACGGGACTGTTGACCTCGTGCGCGACGCCTGCCACCAGTCGCCCAAGTGCGGCGAGTTTCTCGGATTCGATCAACGATTCCTGCGTCTCCTGCAGATGTCGCAACGCAGCCTGGGCTGCGTCTCTTGCGCGGCGTAGTTCCGTTTCGTGCGCCTGCAATGCTGCCACGGCACGCTTGCGCTCGGTGACTTCCTCGGCGGCGACGTTAATCCCGACAATATCGCCGGCTGCGTTCCGCAGCGGATGCCAATAGGTCACCCACCAGCGCTCTTCGGCTTGATCGGCGCGCTGGCCGGCAACCTCGATGCCGGTCACCGGCTCGCCAGTCCTCATGATCGAGCGGACAATCTCTTCGACCGCGTCGGCCAGCGCCGGCACGCAATCCCGAACCGATCGTCCCAGATGATCTTCGACAGAGATGCCGCATATCTCGGTGAGGCGCTGAT
>Ga0210389_10001955_pt1 | contig 16458 bp, 12 predicted proteins | sample IncBWH28OmetaG_FD_160127 | JGI IMG/M metagenome (GOLD analysis project Ga0210389, IMG submission 160127) | Forest soil microbial communities from Barre Woods Harvard Forest LTER site, Petersham, Massachusetts, United States - Inc-BW-H-28-O ...
TCAACACCGATCGCCTCGGCCCACGCGAGCGCCAAGCGCTTCCCTCCGGAGCTCCGGTCGACGTCGAAGACGTGATCGCGGAAGCGATCACGTTGCAGCAGGACCTGCTCGAGCGGGCGAAGTGCGCCGTCACCGTGAGCCGCAAGTCGGGCCTCGACCGCGCGCAGGGCGCCTGGGACAGGGGCTGCCTCCTGCGGATCTTCTGTAACCTGCTGCAAAACGTGAGCAAGTACGCACCGACCTCGCCCATCCACGTCCAGCTCGCCCGCGCGGGCGACAAGTTGCGGATCGCCTTCGCCGACCGCGGTCCGGGCCTGCGCTCCGGTTCGGAGATGGCGGGCAAGTACCTGGATGACGGAGTCGCGCCGATCGGCGCCCACGGCCTGGGGATCTGGATCGTCCGGCGTGGGGTCGCGGAGCTCAACGGGAGCCTCAAGATCCGGAACGCCCCTGGAATGGGGCTCGCCTTCGCGATCGAGCTCCCCGGCTTAGTCAGCGAGCGCTCCGGGGGATGACCGCAATGTCCGAAGATCGGGCGGTGGGCGGAGCGCCGCCGCGGCGACCACGGCCAGCGCCGCCACGCCCAGCAGCGCCACCGTCGGGGGCATCTTGCGGGCGGCGAGGGCGAGGCCGAGCGGGGTGGCGAAGCCCACGTACGTCAGCACGTAATAGAGACCGGCCAGCCCGGCGCGGGTTTCGGGACGCGAGAGCGTTTCGACCAGCCGCAGCCCGGAGGTCATGCAGGTGCCGTAGCCCACGCCGAGCAACGCCGTCGCGGCCAGCAGCGGCAAGGTGGCATGCCAGGCGACCGCACGGGTTCCGAGCACGACCCCCGCGGCCCCGACGAGCAGACCTGCTCGGGCGGCGACGGTCGGTGCGATTCGCCGGGTGAAGGGTTGCGCCGCCATGCCGGCCGCCAGCGTGAGCGCCGCCAGCGCCCCCACGTGGCTCGGTTGAATCTTGCCGCCCGCCAGCGCCGGCAGGGTCGCGAAGGCGATCCCGGGAAACGCGAACACGAAGGGCGCCATCCAGGCCACGCCGCGAAGGAAGGGACCACGGTTGGCGCCATCGAGCCCGAGGCGCAGCAGGGGTCCAGGGCGTCGCGCCGGACGCGGGGGCGCCGGGGTGCGCAAGGCCAGGACGAAAACGAACGTCTCGACCGTCAGGTGTGCAACGTAAGGAAGGACCGTCGGGTAAGGCGCGTACTCGGCCAGCAGGCCACTCAACAGGGGGCCGAAGCCAAACCCGGCAGAGAGCGCCAGGGTCGCGCGTCGCGCACCCGCGCCGGGCGCGGTCCCCGCGGACAGCTCCAGCAGCCAGACCGCGCCGGGATTCATGGCCGCGCCGGCGCCGACACCGTAGAGGAGACGCCCGGCCAGGAGCGCGTAGAAGCTGCCGCCCCCCGCGCCCAGGAGCGCGCTCGCCGCCAGCGTGACGGCGGTGGCTGGAAAGACGATGGTGCGCCGCCCATAGCGATCCGACAGCGGCCCCGAGAGCAGCAGCCCCGGGACCAGCCCCAGCGCGTACATTCCCAGCAGCGCCGCCGGGGCCGCCGCGTCCAGCGACAGCGTCGCCTTGTAGACCAACAAGAGCGCCACGAAGTGGTTCGCGCCCCAACCCACGCAGAAGAGCAGCAGCGCGATCCGCACCCACGGCTTCAAGGTCGCCGGCCCTTCTTCATCGCCGGCGTGATCTAGCTTCTCGACGGGGCGGGATCACCTTCCGTCGCTGGAGCGGGCGCGCCCTCGAGCAGCTTGCGGAGGAGATCGGGATCCACGGGCTTCACGAGATGATGGTCGAACCCGGCCGCCAGCGCCGCGCTGCGATCCTCCGGCTCGCCGGAACCTGAGAGCGCGAGGAGCAACACCGCCGACGAGCGCGGGTCGGCGCGGATTCGGCGTGCCACCTCCAGACCGTCCATTTCGGGCATTCTGATGTCCATCAGGATGACTGCGTGCCGGGCCTGACGCGCGGCCGCGAGGGCGGCCGGGCCGTCCTCGACCAGGGTGACCTCGAACCCCCACAGCTGCAGCACGATCTGGAGCGCCTTGCGCAGCATGGCGTTGTCGTCGGCCACCAGGATCTGGCGCTTGCCGGTCTGCGTCGACGTTTCCATCCCCCGTGCAGCATGACACGCGCACCTGACGGAAGGGGAGCTACACTCGTGCCCGATCATGCTCGGGGGAGCGAACGGCAGCCGCGCCGGATATGAAAGCGCGCGGCTCGAGTTGGCCCGCCTCCGCCTGGCCGGGGGCGATGCGCGGGCGGCAGCGATGCGGCAGGTCGCCCAAACCACCGCGCGCGCGCTCGGCGTCGAGCGGGTGGGCATCTGGGCTTTCAAGGGGGTCGGGGGAGGGCTGATGGGCGTCTGCCAGTTCGACCTCCCCTCGGACAGCTTTCCCTCGTCGGGACTCCCGGACGGGCTCCAGCTGCCGATCCTGCTGGCAGAGATCTCCAAGCGGCGGGTGGTCGCGATCGCGGAAGCCCGCACGGATCTCCGCACCAGCGAGCTCCGGGAGAGTTATCTCGAGGTCAACGGCATTGCGTCGTTGATGGCCGCGCCCGTGATTCGAGACGGGAACGTGGTGGGCGTCATCTGCTGCGAGCAGGTCGGCGCCGTGCGCGCCTGGTCGCTGGCGGACCGCGACTTCGGCGCTTGCGCGGCGGACATGGCCGCGCTTTTTCTCGAACAGGCCGACCGGCTGGAGATCGAGGCGTCGCTGCGCGCGCGCCGGGAGAGCGAGCTCGGCGACGAGCGGATGGCTTCGCTCGGCCGCCTGGCCCGCTCGGTGGCGCACGACGTGAACAACGTGCTGGGGGCGCTCGATCTGATTGGCGTGGCGCTGGAGGCAGACGCCAGGACCGACGTCGCCGCCCACGGCGGGGAGATCCGGCGGACGGTCGATTTCGGCTCGCGTCTCGTCGAGCAGCTCCTGCTGTTCGGGCGCGAATCGGCGGCCACCGGCGAGAGCGTCGATCTGGGACCGCTGCTCCAGCAGATCCGGCCGGTGCTGGCCCGCCTCCTGCGCGGCGCGCGGCTCGAGCTCGACCTGGCGGTTCCCGAGGGGGCCTTCGTCCCGGTTGGAGAATCCGAGCTCAAGCAGATCGTGCTCAACCTCTGCGTCAACGCCGCCGAGGCTGTCGGCGCCGGTGGGCTGGTCCGCCTCGAGCTTCGTGAGCCCCGCCCCGACGAGCCGATCAGCCCGACGTCGATCGTCCTGGCGGTCGTGGACAACGGGCATGGGATGGACGCCAAGACGCAAGAGCACATCTTCGAGCCCTACTTCTCCACCAAGCCGGCCGGGCATGGGATCGGCCTCGCCACCGTGTACGGGATCGTCAAGCGGGCGGGCGGGACGATCCTGGTCGACAGCAGCGTCGGGGGGGGAACCACCTTTCGCATCGTGCTCCCCCGGGTCGCCCGGCCGGCTTCGACCGCGTGATCGGGGGCCGCTTGTCGCCGGAGCCGTTCGATATCTTCCCGGGGCGCCCGCTCGGGCCGCCACGGGGCACGACGGCGATCGCCCGGGGCCGACTGAAGACCGCGCTGGCCTGGGTCGCCGCGCTCCTGCTGTTCGGCGCCAGCGGTTTGTGGGCGCATCGAAGCCTCCAGGCAGAGGTGGAGCGGCGGGTGGGCGACGACATGAAGGCCGTCCTCGACACCGCCGTCGACGGCGTCGGCGCTTTTTTGGCCGGCGCGGAACGGCTGGCGGCGTTGGTGGCGGAGGCGCCCGAGGTCCGCGCGGCGGCGGCGGGTCAGGGCGCGATGGCCGCCGCGCTGGCGCCGTTCGTGCGGGCGGGCAAGCTGACCGGCTACGTGGTCGCCGATGCGCGGGGCGTCGTCCGCGAGTCGAGCGAAGGGTTCGCGACGCCGGGACAGACGCTGCCGCCCGGCGCGTTCCCCGCCGCGGTGGCCGGGGCGCGCGGGGAGCCGCGCGCGGGATTGCCGTTCCGCGGGCTCGACGGGCGGGTGCGAATCATGGTCGTCGCGGCGCTGCCGGGCGGGCACGCCCTCGGCCTCGGCATCGATCAAAGCGAGCTCTCGGCGCCGTTGCTGGCGGCGCGGGCCGGGCGAACGGGCGAGACCTATGCGTTCGACCGGCAGGGCGAGATGATCTCCAGCAGCCGCTTCCCGCAGCACCTGCGCGGCGCTGGCCTCATCGGCCCCGACGAGGAGGACTCCGCGTTGCGGGTGGCGATTCGCGATCCCGGGGGTGACATGACGGAGGGTTTTCGCCCCCAGACCCAGCGGCGCGCGCAGCCGCTGACGCGCGGAGCGGCCGACGCCGTCCTCGGGCACGCCGGCGTTTCCGTGACTCCGTACCGCGACTACCGCGGCGTGCCGGTGGTGGGCGCCTGGACCTGGGTCGACGCGCGTGGCTTCGGCGTCCTCTCCGAGGTCGACGCCGACGAGGCCTTCGAGCCGTTGCGGGCGCTGGAGCGGATCTTCGGGGCGCTGCTGGGTCTGCTGGCGGTGACCGGCGCCGGCGCGGTCGCCGCGGCGCTCTGGGCGGGGCGCGCGCGGCGCCGCGCGGCCCGCGCCGAGGCCGAGGTGCGGCAGCTCGGGGAGTACGTCCTCGAGCGGCGGCTGGGCGGCGGCGCGATGGGTGACGTCTACCTGGCGCGGCACGCGCTGCTCCGGCGCCCGACGGCCCTCAAGCTGCTCCGCCCGCACCAGAGCGATCGACTGGCGGTCGAGCGCTTCGAGCGCGAGGTGAAGGTGACGGCGCTGCTCACCCACCCGAACACCATCGCCATCTACGACTACGGGAGCAGCCAGGGCGGGTCGTTCTACTACGCGATGGAATATCTGGAGGGGATCGATCTCGAGCGGTTCGTGGCCCGCTTCGGCCCTTGCTCCGACGCCCGGGTGGTCCACCTCCTGCGCCAGGTCTGCGGCTCGCTGGCCGAGGCGCACGATCGGGGGCTCGTTCACCGCGACATCAAGCCGGCCAACATCTTTCTCTGTCGGCGCGGCGGCGTCCCCGATCTGATCAAGGTGCTCGACTTCGGTCTGGCCAAGGTGGCCGATGCCCGCGGCATGACCCGCGACAGCGTGGTGGTGGGGACGCCCGAGAACATGGCCCCCGAGCTGTTCGAATCGGCCGACAAGGCCTCGGCGCGCAGCGATCTCTATGCCGTCGGCTGCGTCGGCTACTACCTGGTGACCGGGCATCACGTGTTCGAGGGGAGCTCCCTGGCGGAGCTGTGCAACGCCCACCTCTCGAAGTCACCGCCGTCGCCGTCGGAGCGCCTCGGCCGCACCGTCGACCCCATGCTCGAACGCGTCCTCTTGGCCTGCCTGGCCAAGGATCCGTCGCGACGACCGTCGACGGCGCGCGGGATCCTGGAGCTCATCGAGCGCTCTGCTGTGGCGCGGGACTGGACCTCGGCCGACGCCGCCGCCTTCTGGGCCCGGCACGGCGACCGGATCGTGGAGGAGGAGGGGGCCGTGGCCGAGCCGCGGCCCGCGGCGCCTGCCTGACTAACTGCGGGGCTGGCTGCCGCCACTCGCGCTTGGGCTCGCGGTCGCGCCCGCGAGCGCGCTCGTGCCGGCGCAGATGCGCTTGATCCGCTCGATGTTGGGCGGCTTGGCCAGGTGCTGGTCGAACCCCGCCGCGCTCGCCTTGGCCAGATCCTCCGACTGGGCGTACCCGCTCAGCGCGACGAGGACGGTGGAGCGAAAGGCCTCGTCGGCCCGAAACGCCCGCGCGACCTCGTAGCCGTTCATGCCCGGCAGGCCGATGTCGCAGAACACCACGTCGGGTTTGAAGAGGCGCGCCGCCGCGAGCGCGTCGGGCCCGTTGCCCGCCACCGCCACCTGATGCGTGTGGATCTCCAGCGCCGCGCGCAGCCCGTCGGCCACGTCGCGATCGTCGTCGACGATGAGCACCCGCCGTCCGGGCTGAGGGGGGCTCTGGGCGACCGCCGTCTTGGCCTCGGCCGCGAGCCCGGCGAAGAGCGGAAGGCGCACGGTGAATTCGGCTCCCTGATCGCGCCCCGCGCTCTGCACGCTCACTTCGCCCCCGTGGAGCGCGACCAGCCCCTTGACGAGCGCGAGGCCGAGGCCGAGCCCGCCGCTGTTCCGATCGAGGGTGTTGTCCCCCTGCATGAACGGCTCGAACAGCCGCTCGATCAGCTCGGAATCAATGCCCGCCCCGGTGTCCGACACCTGCAGGACGGCCCGCGCGCTCGCCGGGTCGGAGGTGACCGAGACGGTGACCGCCCCGCCGGTGGGGCTGAACTTGATCGCGTTGGAGAGCAGGTTGGTGATCACCTGGGAGATCCGCGCGCCGTCCGCGCTGACCATGACCGGCGCCTGCGGAACCCGCACCTCCAGGCGGACGCCGCCGAGCTCGAGGTGTGAGCGGTTGTCCTGGATCGTCTCGCGAACGATCTGACGCAGATCGAGCGGGCGGCGCTGGAGCTCGATCTTGTTTCGCGAGATGCGGGTGACGTCCAGCAGATCGTCGACCATCCGAACGACGTGACCGACCTGGCGGTCGATCACCTCCCGCGCGTTGACCACCGCCTGGCTGCCCGGCGCGCCATGCTCGAGGACGTAGAGCGTGGTCCGAATCGCCGCCAGCGGATTGCGCAGCTCGTGAGAGAGAACCGCGATGAACTCGCTCTTGCGGCGATCCGCCTCCCGCAGCTCGTCGACCAGATGCCGTTGCGCGGTGATGTCCTCGCTCATCACCAGGAGCTGGTCGACCTGGCCGCCCGATCCGGAAAGGGGAACGACGGTCCATTGACGAACGAAGGGTGGCCGCCCCGGCAGAGCGTTGGCCAGCTCGTAAGTCTGTCGTTCGCCGGTCTGGATGGCGCGCTCGCCGTGCTTGCGCAGGGGGGCCCACACCGCCTCGGGCCAGAGCTCCTCCCCGAACTTCCCGATCAGCTCCTCCTTCGGGATCTTCAGCTTCACCGAGCATTGGAGGGAGAGCGCGGGATTGAGGTAAAGGAGGCGAAACTCCCGATCGTAAAGGACCAGATTGATCGGAATGTTCTCCACCGTCGTCCGAAAGCGCTCCTCCGACTCGCGCAGCTTCTGGGCGTACGCCGCGCGCGCGTTGAGGGTGGCGGCCTCTTCGGCCCAGCGCGCCCGCTCGATCGCGTCGGCGCACTGCAGGGCGAGGAGCTCGAGCAGCTTGAGGCTCTGGCTGGGCAGCTGGTGCACCCTGCGGCAGTAGGTGGAGAGCAACCCGACGACCTTCCCCGAACGGCTTCCGAGCGGCGTGGTCTGAATGGCCAGCACGCCGGCGGCGCGCATCGCCTCGCGATCGGAGGTCTCTGAGTCCGGTCGAACGCTCGCGAAGTGATCGACGAAGGCCGGTCCGAATCCGCGCTGCGCGGTCAGCTTCAACTCGCCCGACAGCGGGTCCCGGAGCTGGATGCTCGCCATGTCGGCGCCGACCACGGAGACGGCCGCCTCGACCACCTCCTCGAGCAGCGCCGGGAGATCGCCGTCGCGCACGAAGCGGGTGGCGATGGCGTGTAGCCGGGTCATGGCCGCCAGCTCGGTGACCAGGCACTCCTCGGCGACCTGCAGCTCGTCTTGTGCCCGCTTCCGCTCGGTGACGTCGGAGAGCATCGCGGTCACCGTCCCCCCGCTCGAGGGGAAGGCCGAGACCTTGAAGTACTTCTTGAGCTGCTCGACGTACATCTCGGTGTGGGCCGCCGCGCCGGTGCGGGCCACCCTCCCCAAGAGCTCGCAGGAGGGGCTGTGCGGACCGCCAAACTCCGACAGCCGAGACCCGATCCGGTTCGCTCTCTGGATCCCGAAGAGCTGTTCGTAGGCCGGATTGACGTCGAGGAAGACGTAATCGACGGGCGTCCCGGCGGCGTCGAGCACCACCTCCAGCAGCGCGGCGCCGTCGCTCAGCGATTCGAACAGCCGCTGGTATCTCTCCTCGCTCGTCCGAAGGTCCCCAGGCTGGATGTCCGCCGTCATGGAGCGGGATAGTACCGCCGTCCCGGCTTCAGGGAAGGAGGACGGCGGCGCCTTCGAGTCGGCCGTGCCGCAGATCACCGAGCGCTTCGTTGGCACTGCCGAGCGGATAGGCCGAGGTCTTCGTTCTGACCGGAACGCGCGGCGCCAGCGCCAGGAACTCTTCGGCGTCTCGTCGGGTCAGGTTGGCGACCGATCGGACCACCCGCTCGCCCCACAGCTCGGCGTAAGGGAACGACGGGATGTCGCTCATGTGGATCCCCGCGCAGACGACCGTTCCTCCTTTGGCCACCACCCGCAGCGCGGCCGGCACCAGGGCACCGACGGGTGCGAAGATCAGCGCGGCGTCGAGGGGCTCCGGAGGCGCCGCGTCCGAGCCGCCGGTCCAGATCGCGCCCAGCCCGCGGGCAAACGCCGCCGTCGCCGCGTCCCCGGGACGGGTGAAGGCGTAGATGGTGCGCCCCTCATGCAGCGCCACCTGGGTGATGATGTGAGCGGCCGCGCCGAACCCGTAGAGGCCGATCCGCTTGGCGTCGCCGGCCGCCCGCAACGCGCGATAGCCGATGAGCCCGGCACAGAGGAGGGGCGCCGCCTCCACGTCTGTGTACCCGGCGGGGAGCGCGAAGCAGTAGCGGTGATCGGCCACCGCGAATTCGGCGAACCCACCGTCCAGTTGATAGCCGGTGAAGCGGGCCCGGTCGCACAGGTTCTCGCGCCCCGAGCGGCAGAACACGCAGACGCCGCAGGTCCAGCCGAGCCAGGGGACACCGACCCGGTCACCGACGGAAAACCGATCGACGCCATCTCCTTTCTGCGCGACGACCCCGACGATTTGGTGCCCCGGCACGAGCGCGCGCTTGGGATCGGGGAGCTCGCCGTCGACGATGTGGAGATCCGTCCGGCAGACCGCGCAGGCGCTGACCCGGATGAGGAGCTGGCCTTCGCCCGGCGTGGGCGGTGCGATTTCGGCGGCGGCCAACGGCCGTCCCGGACCTTCGAACACCATGGCTCGCATCGAGGGTCAGCCTTTGCGGGCGTTATAGACCGGACGGCCGCTGGCGGCGAACTGGCGGAAGGCTTCGAGCGCCTCGGCGCGCAGAACGCCGTCGCGGACGGCGATGCCGCGTCGGCGGAGCTCGTCGGGCCAGCGGGGGTGGACGGGGCCTTCGTCGAAGCCGGTGAGCGCCTCCATCTCGGGGCCGCTGCCGGCGATGACCACGCTGCGCACGCCCGACCAGCAGATCGCGCCGCAGCACATCGCGCAGGGGGCCCAGTTGACGACGATCTGGCAAGCGGGTTGGCCCGGGCCACCGAGGTCGTGTCCGCCGATGGCCTGCTGCGCGAGCGACAGCGCCATCACCTCGGCGTGCGCCGACGAGCAGCGCCCCGGGACGACGCGGTTGACCCCGATCGACACCACGCGGCCGGTCGCCTCCTCGAACACCGCGGCGGCGAACGGGCCGCCGGTGTCGCGCTCGACGTTGCTGCGCGCCAGCGCGATGACCCAGCGCATGCGCGCTTGGTCGTCGCGCTGCGCCGGTGCGACGGCGAGCGACTCGATCGCCCAGTCGGGGAGGCTCAGCTCGAACCGTGTCGCCACCGTTCGACTCTACGAACTCCGCTTGTGTTCGTCGAGCGCCCGGTGTAGCAAAAAATGAGAAGCCCGAGGTGAATGGGTAGAGCCGCAGCCGCCGACGATCTTGTGGCGGGGATGTCCCCAGCACCGAGGCTCACGCTGACAAATGTCAGCAAACGGTATCCAGGAGTTCAAGCCAACGATCGCATCAGCCTGACGGTCATGCCGGGCGAGATCCACGCCGTGCTCGGGGAGAACGGCGCCGGCAAGTCGACGCTGATGAAGATCATCTACGGCGCGGCACGCCCCGACGAGGGCGCCCTGTCCTGGAACGGCGCGCCGGTCGCGATCCACAATCCGCGCCAGGCCCGCGCGCTGGGGATCGCGATGGTGTTTCAGCATTTCGCGCTGTTCGAGACGCTGACCGTGGCCGAGAACGTCTGGCTCGGCATCGACCAGAGGATGACCCGCGCGGAGGTGGCGCGCGAAGTCGAGACGGTGTCGGGCCTCTATGGTCTCGAGCTCGACCCCGGGCGGATGGTCTCGAGCCTGTCGGTGGGGGAGCGGCAGCGGGTGGAGATCCTGCGCGCGCTCCTCGCCAACCCGCAGCTCCTGATCCTCGACGAGCCGACGGCGGTGCTCACGCCCCAGATGGCCGAGCGGCTGTTCGTCACGCTGCGCCAGCTGGCCGCCGAGGGCTGCTCGATCCTTTACATCAGCCACAAGCTCGACGAGGTGCGCGCGCTTTGCTCCCGCTGCACCGTGCTGCGGGCCGGACGTGCGGTGGGCTCGGTCGATCCGAGCCTGGAGACCAACCGCAGCCTGTCGGAGCTGATGCTCGGCTCCGCGCCGCCGGCGCCTCCGGTGCGCAGCGCCCGGCTCGGTGAAACGGCGCTCGAGGTGTGCGGCCTCTCGCTGCGGTCGCTCGACGAGCTGGGGGTCGCGTTGGCGAACATCGACCTCAGCCTGCGGAGCGGCGAGATCCTCGGCGTGGCGGGCGTCTCGGGCAACGGCCAGGGCGAGCTGCTGGCCGTGCTGTCGGGCGAGGACCCGCGGTCGCCCGCCGGAAGCATTCGCCTCTTCGGGCGCGACGTCTCGGGCGCGGCGCCCCGGGTGCGCCGGACGCTCGGCCTCCGCTTCATCCCCGAAGAGCGGATCGGCCGCGGCTCCGTCCCCGGTCTGGTCCTCGCCGCGAACACGCTGCTCACCCGGCGCGAGCCGGTGGGGAGGGGCGGGTGGGTGCACCGCGGGCGCGCGCGACGGCTGGCGGCAAATGTCATGGCGCGCTTCGGCGTCAGCGCGCGGGGACCCGACGCGCTCGCCGGGAGCCTCTCGGGCGGAAATCTGCAGAAGTTCATCGTCGGGCGCGAGGTGGGCGCCGCGCCCAAGGTGCTGGTCGTCGGACAGCCGACCTGGGGGCTCGACGTCGGCGCCGCCGCGCTGATCCGGCGCGAGATCGCCGCCCTCTGCGACGCGGGGGGCGCCGCGCTGATCGTCAGCGAGGATCTGGAGGAGCTGTTCGAGCTCTGCTCCGACCTGGTGGTGATCGCGCGAGGGCGTCTCTCGCCCCGGATCGCCGTGCGTGACGCCAACCCGGCGCTCATCGGTCAGTGGATGAGCGGCCTGTTCGCCGAGAAGGGGGCGCCCGAGACGCTGCCGGTGTCCAGCGGCGTGGAGGCGCATGCTTAGGCTGGTGCCGCGGTCGTCGCCCGCGCGGGCGCTGACGCTGGCCGCGCCCTTTGTCGCGCTCGGGCTCACCGTGCTCTTCGGCGCGATTCTGTTCGTCGCGCTCGGGCATCCGCCCGGGCAGGCGCTGGCGCTGTTCTTCGTCGAGCCGTTGCGGGGTGCCGACGCCTGGAGCGAGCTGGCGGTCAAGGCGACGCCGCTCGCGCTGGTGGCGCTGGGGCTGGCGATCTGTTTTCGCGCCAACGTCTGGAACATCGGCGCCGAGGGGCAGTTCATTGTCGGCGCGCTGGGGGCGACGGCGGTCGCGATGCGAGCGCACGAGGGGACGCACGCCGCGCTCATCTTGCCCGCCATCGCGCTGGCCGGGATCGCGGCGGGCGCGGCCTGGGCGGCGGTGGTCGCGTTCCTGCGCGATCGATGGAACGCCAACGAGATCTTGGTGAGCCTGATGCTGGTCTACGTGGCCGACATGCTCCTCGGCTATCTGACCTACGGCCCCTGGAAGGATCCCGACGGCTACAACTTTCCGCAGACGATCACCTTCCTGCCCGTCACCCAGGTCCCGTTGCTCACCGAGGGGCACCGCGCCCACGTCGGTCTGTTCGTGGCGCTGGCGGTGGCGCTCGCGGCCTGGCTGTTTCTGTTCCGTACCTACGGGTGGTTCCAGCTGGCGGTCGGCGGCCAGGCGCCGCGGGCCGCGCGCTACGCCGGCTTCTCGCCGCGCCGCTCGCTCTGGACGGCACTGCTTTGTTCGGGCGGCCTCGCCGGGTTGGCCGGCGCGCTGGAGGTGACCGGACCGCTCGGGCAGCTCACCCCGCACCTGCCGGTCGGCTACGGATTCACCGGCATCATCGTGGCGTTCGTCGGGCGTCTGCACCCATTCGGGATCCTGCTGTCGTCGATCCTGATGAGCATGCTCTACATCGGGGGCGAGCTGGCGCAGTCGCGGCTCGGCCTTCCGCAGGCGCTCTCGGGCGTGTTCCAGGGGCTGCTGCTCTTCACCTTGCTCGCCTGCGACGCGCTGGCGAGCTATCGGGTGATGCGTGTGAAGCCTCAATCCCGCGGGGAAAAAACGGCCGAGAAAACGGTGGTGGCGGCCTAGTGGGTGGTTTGGCGCTCATGTTGGCCGCCTCGGTCAACGCGGGGACCGTGCTCGCCCTCGCGGGCCTCGGCCTGTTGGTCAACGAGCGGGCCGGCGTTCTGAACCTGGGCGCCGAGGGGATGATGCTGATCGGCGCGCTGGCCGGGTACGCGACGGCGTTGCACCTGCCGGGCGGGTGGATGCTCGTGGCGTACCTCGCCGCCGCTGGCGCGGGGGCGGCGATGGCCGCGCTATTCGGGTGGCTGGCCATCGGGATCGGCACCAACCAGTACGCCACCGGGCTGGCGCTCAGCCTGTTCGGCGTCGGCTTCTCCGCCTTCGCCGGCGCCTCGTTCGTCGACAAGCAGCTTCCCCAGCGCGGCCGCGACGGGCTCCCCTGGCTGCGCGATCTCCCGGTGATCGGACCGGCCCTGTTCGGCTACCACCCGCTCGTCTACACGACGGTGCTGCTCGCGGCGGGGCTGGCCTGGTTCTTATTTCGCTCGCGCGCCGGGCTCTTGCTTCGGGCGGTCGGTGAGTCGCCCGAGTCGGCGCACGCGCTCGGCCACCGGGTGCGCGCGATCCGGATGGCGGCGGTGCTCTTCGGCGGTGCCATGTGTGGCCTGGCCGGCGCCTACGTCTCGCTCGCCTACACGCACCTCTGGGTGGAGAACCTCATCGCCGGGCGCGGCTGGATTGCGCTCGCGCTGACGACGTTCGCCACCTGGCGCCCGGCGCGGCTCCTGCTCGGCGCCTACCTCTTCGGCGGGCTCACCATGTTGCAGTTCCACCTTCAGGAGCGCGGCGTGCAGATCGAGAGTCACCTTCTCGGCATGATCCCTTACCTGGCCACCGTCGTCGTGCTGGTGCTGATCTCGCGCCGCGCGTCCTGGATTCGCCACAACATGCCCGCCTCGCTGGGCCGCCTCTTTCGACCAAACATTTGAAATGACCGCTGCTCATTGAACGCTCAATCGCCGCGCAACCAGGAGACAACCGAATGCACAAACGACGTTCCCGGCCTGCACCGTTCTTTTGTTTGTTGCCCCTCGCGCTGGCGCTCGCCGCCCTCGGACACCGCCGCGCCGAGGCGGCCGGACCGCTCAAGATCGGGTTCGCGTACGTCGGCCCGGTCGGCGACGCCGGCTGGACCTTCGCGCACGACAAGGCTCGCAAGGCGGTGGAAGCGGAGTTCGGCCCCAAGGTCACGACGATCTTCGTCGAGAACGTCCCCGAGGCGGCCGACGCCGAGCGCGTGCTGCGCGACATGGTCAAGCAGGGTTGCGGCCTCATCTTCGGCACCACTTTCGGCTACATGGGGCAGATGTTGAAGGTCGCGGCGACGGCGAAGGAGGTGAAGTTCGAGCACGCCACCGGATACAAGACCGCGCCCAACCTTCGCACCTACGACTCGCGCACCTATGAGGGGGCCTACATGGCCGGCGTGATCGCGGGCGGGATGACCAAGACCAACACGCTGGGCGTGGTGGCGTCGATCCCGATCCCCGAGGTCATCCGCAACATCGATTCGTTCACGCTCGGCGCCCAGAGCGTGAACCCCAAGGTCACGACCCGCGTCGTCTGGGTCAACAAGTGGTTCGATCCACCCAAGGAGAGCGAAGGCGCGCTGGCCCTCATGAACGACGGCGCCGACGTGCTGATGCAGAACACCGACTCGTCGGCGGTCCTGCAGGCCGCCGAGAAGGCGGGCAAGCACGGCTTCGGCTGGGACTCCGACATGTCCAAATACGGCCCGCACGCCCACCTCGGATCGGCGGTGATCAACTGGGCGCCGTATTACAAGAAGGCGGTCGGGGACGTCCTTGCCGGGACCTGGCAGACCGGGCAGACCTGGTGGGGCGTCAAGGAAGGCGCGATCGATCTGGTCTCCGTCTCACCCGACGTGCCGGCGGCGCTCAAGAAGAAGCTCGACACAGTCAAGGCCGGCCTGAAGAGCGGCGCGTACGCGATCTGGAAGGGGCCGATCGTCGATCAGGACGGCAAGACGGTCCTGCCGGCGGGCGCCACGGCCGACGACAAGTTCCTGCACGGCATCAACTTTTACGTGAGCGGCGTGCAGGGAAAGTTGCCCGGCTCCAAATAACCGACAGGATGGGCCTGTGAGCACCGGCGACGCGCTCGACCGACACGCCGCGCGCGTGCGCCAGGAGCTGGACCTGCTCGACTACCCGCGCCGGCCCTGGATGCCGGCGCGGAGCGGGCCGGGGAGCGACAAGGTCCTCGACGTCTTGATCGTCGGCGCCGGGCAGGGCGGTCTGGCCGCCGCGTTCGGCCTTTCGCGCGAGCGCATCTCGAACGTGCTGGTGGTCGACGAAAACCCGCTCGATCGGGCTGGGCCCTGGCTCAACTTCGCCCGCATGCGCACGCTGCGGACGCCGAAGTACCTGACGGGCCCCGATCTCGGTGTCCCCAGCCTCACGCCGCGCGCCTGGTACGAGGCGGAGCACGGCACCGGGAGCTGGGAGGCGATGGGGCTCATCCCCAAGGAGACCTGGGCGGCCTACCTGGCGTGGTACCGGCAGACCCTCGACATTCCCGTGCGCCCTGACACCCGCGTGGGGGCGTTGCGCTGGAACGCGGACGCGGCTGCCTGGGAGGTGCCTGTCGCCGACGCGCCTGGCGGCGGTGGCGCCGAGACGCTGCTGGCGCGGCGGGTGGTGCTGGCGACGGGGATCGACGGCTCGGGGCAGTGGGAGATTCCGTCGATGGTTCGCGGCGGCCTGCCGGCCCGGCTCTACGCGCACACCCGCCAGGAGATCGACTTCGCGGCGCTGACCGGCAAGCGCGTCGCGGTGCTGGGGGCGGGCGCGTCGGCCTTCGACAACGCCGCCACCGCGCTCGAGGCCGGCGCCCGCGAGGTCGTCCTCTGCTTTCGCCGCCCGAGCCTGGTCAACGTCAACGCCTACCGCTGGGCCGAGTTCGTGGGGTTCTTGCGCCACCTCGGCGATCTGCCCGACGCCGACAAGTGGCGCTTCATCCGGCAGATCGTGCAGATGGGACAGCTTCCACCCGCGGACACCGTCAGGCGCGCCCGCGCGCAGGCCGGCTTCCGGCTGCACGCCGGCTGCGCCTGGAGCGCCGTCGAGGCGCGCGGCGACACGGTCGTGATCCGAACATCCGGCGGCGAGACGCACGAGGTCGACTTCGTCATCGTCGGCACCGGCTTCGTCACCGATCTCGCGCGGCGTCCGGAGCTGCGCGAGGTCGAGCCTCACATCGCCCGCTGGGCGGATCGCTTTCAGCCGCCTCCGGGAGAAGGGTCGGAGGATCTGCTGCGCCATCCTTACCTCGGGCCCGGGTTCGAGCACACCGAGAGGGTGCCGGGCGCAGCCCCCTACCTGCGGTACCTCTACAACTATACTTTCGGCGGCCTCTTGAGCTTGGGCTTCGGAGGCGCGAGCATCTCGGGGATGAAGTACTCCATCCCGCGCCTGGTGGGCGGCATCACCGGCTCGTTCTTCCTCGAGGATCGCCAGGCGCACTTCGACAGCCTGCGCACCTTCGCCGAGACGGAGTTCTAGGTGGCCCGCACCGTCGGCGCGCGCGCGCACCTCGCCAAGCTGACCGCCCATCCGGGCCTCTGGGGCCTCCGCAGCCGGCGGATCGTGGGGCCCGACGGCCGCGTCCGTCCCGGCACCGTGCTCATCGAGCAGGGGCGCATCCGCGCGCTCGTCTCCAGGCCGGCGTCGGCGACCGTGCCCCCGGACGTGCCGGTCGAGGATCTCGGCACACGCGTGATCTCACCGGGGTTGGTCGACTGCCACGTCCACATCAACGAGCCGGGACGCACCGACTGGGAGGGGTTCGCCACGGCCACCCGCGCCGCGGCGGCCGGTGGGGTGACCGCGCTGGTCGACATGCCGCTCAACTGCCTTCCCGTCACCACCGGACGCGCCGCGCTCGAGGAGAAGCTGCGCGCCGCCGCCGGGCAGCTTCACGTCGACGTCGGCTTCTGGGGGGGCGTGATCCCGGGAAACGTCGGCGCGCTGGCCGAGCTCGCCGCGGCCGGAGCGCTCGGCTGCAAGGCCTTCCTCGTTCACTCGGGCATCGACGAGTTCCCCAACGTGAGCGAAGCGGACCTGCGGGCGGCCATGCCGGTGCTTCGTGACGCCGGGCTGCCGCTGCTGGCTCACGCCGAGCTCGATC
>Ga0210389_10001956_pt1 | contig 16455 bp, 25 predicted proteins | sample IncBWH28OmetaG_FD_160127 | JGI IMG/M metagenome (GOLD analysis project Ga0210389, IMG submission 160127) | Forest soil microbial communities from Barre Woods Harvard Forest LTER site, Petersham, Massachusetts, United States - Inc-BW-H-28-O ...
GCTGCACCCAGGAAACCCAGCCCTGCGGGTGCGTCTGGCTGCCGAACAGAGAGATCGCCAGCTGCGGGATGTACAGCAAGCTTGAGGCGAAGATGACCGGGATGACGCCCGCCTGGTTCACCTTCATCGGGATGTAGGTGGACGTGCCGCCGTACATCCGGCGGCCCACCATCCGCTTCGCGTACTGGACCGGGATGCGCCGCTGCGCCTGCTCCATGAAGACCACGAACGCGACGACCACGAAGACCACGAGCACCGAGAGAATCCCGGTGAACGCCTTCTTGGTCTGGAAGATGGTCAGCAGCTCGCCCGGGATGACCGCGATGACCTGCGTGAAGATCATGACGGACATGCCGTTGCCGATGCCGCGGTCGGTGATGAGCTCGCCCATCCACATGATGACCGCGGTGCCCGCCACCATGGTGATGACCATCGTCGCGATGCGGAAGACCGAGGCGTCAGGGATGACGGACACCGTGCAGCTGCCACCGAAGAGGGTGCCGCTGCGGGCGAGTTCGATGTACCCGGTGGACTGCAGGATCGCCAGGCCGATGGTCAGGTACCTGGTGTACTGCGTGATCTTCGCCTGGCCGGCCTGGCCCTCGTTCTTCAGGGTCTCAAGCCGCGGGATGACCACGGTGAGCAACTGCAGGATGATGCTCGCCGTGATGTAGGGCATGATGCCGAGCGCGAACACCGACATGTACTTGAGCGCGTTGCCGCTGAGCAGGTCAACGATCTGCAGCGTGCCCGCGATCCCGGAGGTGGCCGCGACGTTCGAACAGATCGCGACGTTCGCCTCGTTGATGCCCGGAGCGGGCAGCGACGAGCCGAACCGGAACAAGGCGATGATGCCTAGCGTAAAGAGCAGCTTTTTGCGCAGGTCGGGCGTTCGAAACGCCCTGATGAACGCGGTCAGCATGCGTGATCCCTCTTCATCGGCGGAACCTGCGTTTGAACGGCTTCCGTATCTTACCCGCAGGTACACCCAACGAGCTAGCTCGTCCAAGGGGCCTCCCCTTGAACGAGCCAGCTTTGGGTGCGTACTCGGTACCCACTAACGTGGTGGCCTTAACTGAGCCTAACCGAGCAGCGTGACCGTTCCGCCCGCCGCCTCGATCTTCTGCCGAGCCGACGCGGAGACGGCGTGCGCGCTCACCCGCAGCGCCACGGACAGGTCGCCGTCGCCAAGCACCTTAACGAGCTCGCCACCGCGAACCGCGCCGTTGGCTGCCAGGGTTTCCGGCGTGACCTCGCCGCCAGTCGGGAACAGCTCCGCGAGCCGCCCGATGTTGACGATCTGGTAAACGGTCTTGAACCGGGCGTTCGAGAAGCCCTTGAGCTTCGGCAGCCGCCGGTGCAGCGGCATCTGGCCGCCCTCGAACCCGGCGGGCACCTGGTAGCGGGCCTTGGTGCCCTTGGTACCACGGCCAGCCGTCTTGCCCTTGGAGCCCTCGCCACGGCCGAGCCGCTGCTTGTCCTTGTGAGCACCGGGAGCCGGCCGCAGGTCATGCAGCTTTAGCATGGCTAGTCCACTTCCTCTACCCGGACCAGGTGGCGGACGGTGTGGATCATGCCCCGGAAGACGGGGGTATCCGGCCGGACCGTCGACTGGCCGATCTTGCGGAGACCCAGCGAACGCAGAGTGCCCCGCTGGGTGCTGTTCCCGCCGATCTTCGACTTGACCTGGGTCACCTTAAGCTGTGCCATCGGGTGTCCCCTCCTTTACGCGCTGGCCGCGGCGCGTGCCGCGAGCATCGCCTTCGGCGCCACGTCCTCGATCGGCAGGCCACGCTTGGCCGCGATCTCCTCCGGACGGCTCAGCCCCTTGAGGGCCGCCACGGTCGCGTGTACCACGTTGATCGCATTGGACGAGCCTTGCGACTTCGACAGCACATCGCTGATGCCCGCGCACTCAAGCACGGCACGCACCGGGCCGCCGGCGATAACGCCGGTACCGGGGCTAGCCGGCTTGAGCATCACCACGCCGGCCGCCTGCTCGCCAAGTACGGCGTGCGGGATCGTCCCGGCGATGCGCGGCACACGGAAGAAGTGCTTCTTGGCCTCCTCGACGCCCTTGGCGATCGCCGCGGGCACCTCCTTGGCCTTCCCGTAACCGACGCCCACCATGCCGTTGCCGTCGCCCACCACGACAAGCGCGGTGAAGCTGAACCGGCGACCGCCCTTGACTACCTTGGCGACGCGGTTGATGGCAACCACGCGCTCCAGGTAGACGTTCTGCTTCTCGGCCTGACCGCCGCGGCGGTCGTCGCGGCGCTCGCGCCGCTCGCCGCCGCCCTGGCCGCCGCGCCGCGGAGCTCCTGGCATTAGCTTTCCTTCCTATTGATCGTCACAGCGTCAGCCCGGCTTCCCGCGCCGTGTCCGCGAGCGCGGCCACGCGGCCGTGGTACTGGTAGCCGCCACGGTCGAAGACCACGGCGGAGATGCCCGCGTCCCGCGCCCGCTCGGCGATAAGCGCGCCGACGAGCTTGGCCTTCGCCGTCTTGTCACCCTCGGCCGACTTGACGGACGCGTCCAGGGTGGACGCCGACGCCAGGGTGCGGCCGACGGTGTCGTCGACGATCTGCACGAAGATGTGCCGCGCGGACCGGTTGACGACCAGGCGCGGGCGCGCCGCGTCGCCGCTGACCTTCTTCCGAACCCGCAGGTGACGCCGGACGCGGGCCCGGGTCTTGGCCGCGGTGCGCGACCCGACCCGCCCGGTGGCGTATTCGATCGATGACCTCTTGGCCTGGGTACCAGCCATGACTACTTACCAGCCTTCCCGACCTTGCGGCGGATGACTTCGCCCTGGTACCGCACGCCCTTGGCCTTGTACGGGTCGGGCTTGCGGAGCTTGCGTATCCGCGCCGCGGTCTCGCCGACCAGCTGCTTGTCGATCCCCTCGACCACGAACCGGGTCGGCGCCTCGACGCGGAAGGTGATGCCCTCGGGCGGCGTGACGACGACCGGGTGGCTGAAGCCGAGCGAGAACTCGAGGTCCTTGCCCCTGGCGGCCACGCGGTAGCCGACGCCAACGATCTCCAGGGTCTTGCTGAACCCGGTGGTGACGCCGGTCACCATGTTGGCGATGAGCGTCCGGGACAGGCCGTGCAGCGCGCGGACCTTGCCCTCGTCGTTCGGCCGGGTAACCCGGAGGACGGTGTCCTCCCGTACGACGGCGATCGGCTCGGCGACCGTAAGGCTCAGGGAGCCCTTCGGGCCCTTGACGCTGACCGCCTGGCCCTCAATGGCCACGTCCACTCCGCTAGGCACGGGAATGGGGAGACGTCCGATGCGTGACATTGTTGATCCTCCCCTCCCTTACCAGACGTAGGCGAGGACTTCCCCGCCCACGCCGTTCTTCTTGGCCTGCCTGTCGGTCATCAGGCCGCCAGACGTCGAAATGATCGCGACGCCGAGACCGCCGAGCACGCGGGGCAGGTTGTCCTTCTTCGCGTACACCCGGAGACCGGGCTTGGAGACCCGCTTGATCCCCGCGATCGAGCGCTCCCGCGCGTCGCCGAACTTCAGCGTGAGCACGAGGTTCTTGCCGACCTCAGCGTCCTCAACGCGCCAACTCGCGATGTAACCCTCCTGCTGGAGGATCTCCGCGATGTGCGACTTGATCTTCGAGTACGGCATACCCACGGTGTCGTGGTATGCCGAGTTGGCGTTCCGCAGACGGGTCAGCATGTCCGCGATTGGGTCGGTCATTGACATGGCCGTTTTGGCCTTCCTCGCCGCGGTTTCCCGATAAGCAGGGACCTACGGCGCGTAGAGAGTTTTTACCAGCTGGACTTCGTGATGCCGGGCAGTTCACCGCGGTGCGCCATCGTGCGGAAGCAGATGCGGCACAGGCCGAACTTGCGGTAGACGGCACGCGGGCGGCCGCAGCGGGTGCACCGCGTGTACGCCCGCACTTCGAACTTGGGCTTGCGGTTCGCCTTGACGATCAGCGCCTTCTTAGCCATTTATTAGCCCCTCCTCCCAGAACCCGGGCCGGACTTCTTACGCAGCTTCACCGGCAGCGCGCCCGGCTCGGCGAACGGGAAGCCGAGCCTGCGGAGCAGCGCGCGGCCCTCGTCGTCGGTGGTGGCCGTGGTAACGAGGGTGATGTCCATCCCCCGCTGCCTGTCGACCCTGTCCGGGTCGATCTCGTGGAACATGACCTGCTCGGTGAGGCCGAAGGTGTAGTTACCCTTGCCGTCGAACTGCCGGGGGTTCAGGCCGCGGAAGTCACGGATGCGCGGCAGCGCGGTGGCGAGCAGCCGGTCGAGGAACTCCCACATCCGGTCGCCGCGCAGCGTCACGTGCGCCCCGATCGGCATGCCCTCGCGCAGCTTGAACTGGGCGATGGACTTCTTGGCGCGCGCCACGGCAGGCTTCTGCCCGGTGATCGCGGCCAGGTCCCTGACGGCGCCGTCGATTAGCTTCGCGTCCCGTGCCGCCTCGCCGACGCCCATGTTCACGACGATCTTGGTGAGCCCAGGGATCTGCATCACGTTGGCGTACCCGAACTCGTCCCGCAGGGCGGGAGCGATCTCGGCGCGGTACTTCTCCTTGAGCCGGGGCCGGGCCGGTGCCTCGGTCGCCATCAGACTTCCTTCCCGCTCGGGCGCAGAACGCGGACCTTCTTGCCGTCCTCGTTGATCTTGTAACCCACCCGCGCCGGGCGCTTGGTCTCCGGGTCGACCAGCTGCACGTTGCTCACATTGATCGGCGCCTCCTGGGTGACGATGCCGCCTTCGTTGGCATTGCGCCCGCCCGGGTTGGTCACCTTCTTGTTCTTCTTGACCATGTTCACGCCCTCGACAACGACCTTGTTGGTCGCCGGGTAGGCCGCGATGACCGCTCCGCTTGCGCCCTTGTCCTTGCCGGCCATGACCATCACGTGGTCACCCTTTTTGATCTTCATTTAGAGCACCTCCGGCGCCAGCGAGATGATCCGCATGAAGCGCTTCTCCCGCAGCTCACGGCCGACTGGGCCGAAGATGCGAGTGCCGCGCGGATCTCCGCCGTCCCTGATCAGGACGGCGGCGTTCTCGTCGAAGCGGATGTAGGAACCGTCTGCGCGGCGGCGCTCCTTGCGGGTACGCACCACGACCGCCTTGACGACGTCGCCCTTCTTGACGCCAGCCCCGGGCAGCGCGTCCTTGACGGTCGCCACGATGACGTCACCGATGCCCGCGTATCGCCGGCCGCTGCCGCCGAGCACGCGGATGCACAGAATCTCCTTGGCACCCGTGTTGTCGGCGACCTTAAGCCGCGACTCCTGCTGGATCACGTCAACTCCTGCTTCGTCACGCCGGTGTGTTCCGCCGGCGATTCGTCGTTACCTAATGGGCTTTACTTGGCCCGTTCGAGGATTTCGGCAACCCGCCACCGCTTGGTGGCAGAAAGCGGCCGGGTCTCCATCAGCAGTACGCGGTCACCGACGCCACACTCGTTCTTCTCGTCGTGTGCCTTGTACTTCTTGGTACGGCGCATGACCTTGCCGTACTTGGGGTGCTTCACGCGGTCTTCCACGGCCACGACAACGGTCTTGTCCATCTTGTCGCTGACCACGAGGCCCTCGCGGGTCTTCCGGTAACCGCGCTGCTCGGCAGCCTCTTCGGCAACCGTCTCTGCCGGGTTGGTGCTCACGTCGCGCTCCCTTCGACATCCGCAGTCTCGTCCTCGACGTCGATGATGATGCCGAGCTCGCGTTCCCGCAGCACTGTGTAGATGCGGGCGATTTCCTTGCGCACGGCGCGCAAGCGCCCGTGACTCTCCAGCTGACCCGTGGCGCCCTGGAAGCGAAGGTTGAACAGCTCTTCCTTGGCCTCGGCCAGCTTGCTAACCAGCTCCTCCGGAGAGGAGGAGCGCAGCTCCGCGGCTGACAAGCTCGTAGCCATCAGCCCTCACCCATCTCTCGCGTCACGATCTTGCACTTCATCGGGAGCTTGTGGATCGCGCGGCGCAGCGCCTCGCGGGCCACCGGCTCGGTCACGCCGGACAGCTCGAACATGACACGGCCGGGCTTGACGTTGGCGATCCACCACTCGGGTGAGCCCTTACCTGAGCCCATTCGCGTCTCAGCCGGCTTCTTGGTCAGCGGGCGGTCCGGGTAGATGTTGATCCACACCTTGCCGCCACGGCGGATGTGCCGGGTCATCGCGATACGGGCCGCCTCAATCTGGCGGTTCGTCACGTAGGCGTGCTCAAGCGCCTGGATGCCGAACTCGCCGAACGTGACCCGGGTGCCACCACTCGCAGCACCCGTCCGGTGCGGCCGGTGCTGCTTGCGGTGGGCCACCTTACGCGGAATCAGCATTAATCAGCCCTCCCCCGTGCTTTCCGCCTGCGGCTCGGCCGCGGGGGCGGTGGTGCGCTCGGGACGGTCGCCGCGGTTGTCGGGACGGTCGCCCCGGCGGGGACGCCGGGCCTGCGGGCGCTCACGGCCACCGGCCCCGGCGCGCGCGCCGGCCGCCCGGAGTGCGGCCTGCTGAGCCTCACGGCCCGCCCGTGTCGGGGCGGCGTCACCCTTGTAGATCCAGACCTTGACGCCGATCCGGCCGAACGTCGTCCGCGCCTCGTAGAAGCCGTAGTCGATGTCCGCGCGCAGCGTGTGCAGCGGCACCCGGCCCTCGCGGTAGAACTCGCTGCGCGACATCTCAGCGCCGCCGAGGCGCCCGGAGCACTGCACCCGGATGCCCTTCGCGCCGCCCTTGGTCGCGCTCTGCATGGCCTTGCGCATGGCCCGCCGGAAGGAGACACGGCTCGACAGCTGCTCGGCCACGCCCTGCGCGACGAGCTGGGCGTCTACCTCGGGGTTCTTGACCTCGAGGATGTTGAGCTGAATCTGCTTGGCGGTGAGCTTCTCCAGGTCACCGCGGATCCGGTCGGCCTCCGCGCCGCGGCGGCCGATCACGATGCCGGGCCGCGCGGTGTGGATGTCAACCCGCACCCGGTCGGTGGTCCGCTCGATCTCGACCTTGGAGATGCCGGCCCGCTCCATGCCCTTCTGCAGCATGCGGCGGATCGCCACGTCCTCGGCCACGTAGTCCTTGTACTTCTTCTCCGCATACCACCGGCTCTTGAAGTCGGTGGTGATGCCCAGGCGGAACCCATGCGGGTTAACCTTCTGTCCCACTAGCGGTTCCCTCCCTCGGTGTCGTCGGACACGATGACCGTGATGTGGCTCGTCCGCTTGTTGATCCGGTATCCCCGGCCCTGCGCCCGCGGCCGGAACCGCTTGAGCGTGGGGCCCTCGTCGACGTACGCGCTTGAGACCCAGAGCATGCCCCGGTCCCGCCCGCTTAGGTGGTCCGCGTTAGCGATCGCGCTGGCAAGCACCTTGCCAACCGTGTCGCTCGCGGCCTGCGGTGCGAACTGGAGCACCGCCTGCGCCTGGTCGGCGGGTAGCCCGCGGATCAGGTCCACCACCCGGCGCGCCTTCATCGGCGTGACGCGTACGTACCGCGCCCTAGCCTTGGCTTCCATTGGTGTTTTCCCTCTTCTCAGGCTTATCGCCGGCTGCGCCGGTCATCCTTGACGTGGCTACGGAAAGTCCGCGTGGGTGCGAACTCGCCGAGCTTGTGCCCAACCATCGACTCGGTGACGAACACCGGGATGTGCTTGCGGCCGTCGTGGACGGCGATGGTGTGACCGAGCATCGCCGGAACGATCATGGACCGCCGCGACCTGGTCTTGATAACTGTCTTGGTGCCCTTCTCGTTCTGGACGTCCACCTTCTTCATCAGGTGGTCGTCCACGAAGGGACCCTTCTTAAGGCTACGAGGCATCGGCGCTTGCTCCTACCGCTTGTTCTTGCCGCGGCTACGGCGGCGGCTGATCAGCCGGTCACTGGGCTTGTGCTCCCGGCGGGTACGGCCTTCCGGCTTACCCCACGGGCTGACCGGGTGGCGACCGCCAGAACTCTTGCCCTCGCCACCGCCGTGCGGGTGGTCGATCGGGTTCATGGCAACGCCACGAACCGACGGCCTCTTGCCCTTCCAGCGGTTGCGCCCCGCCTTACCGAGCTTGATGTTGCCTTGCTCGGCGTTGCCGACCTCGCCGACGGTCGCGCGGCACTCCGCGCTGACCCGCCGGATCTCACCGGACGGCATGCGCAGGGTGGCGTAGCCGCCCTCCTTGGCCAGCAACTGGACGCCGGAGCCCGCCGACCGCGCGATCTTCGCGCCGCCACCGGGTCGCATCTCGATCGCGTGGATGATCGTGCCAGTCGGGATCGACTTCAACGGCAGCGCGTTGCCGGGCTTGATGTCGGCGCCCGTGCCGTTCTCCACCCGGTCACCCTGCTGTAGCCCCTGCGGGCAGAGGATGTAGCGCTTCTCGCCGTCCACGTAGTGAAGCAGCGCGATGCGCGCGGTGCGGTTCGGGTCGTACTCGATGTGCGCGACCTTGGCCGGGACGCCGTCCTTGTCATGCCGCCGGAAGTCGATCAGCCGGTAGGCGCGCTTGTGCCCGCCGCCCTGGTGCCGGGCGGTAACTCGCCCGTGAACGTTCCGGCCGCCCTTGCTGTGCAGCGGGCGGACTAGCGACTTCTCTGGCTCACTCCGGGTGATCTCGGAGAAGTCGGAGCCGCTGGCGCCACGCCGACCTGGAGTGGTCGGCTTGTACTTACGGATACCCACCTACGTCTCCTTAACTAACCGGTCCGCCGAAGATGTCGATCCGGTCTCCCTCGGCCAGGGTCACGATGGCGCGCTTGGTGTCCGCCCGCTTGCCCCAGCCGAACCGGGTACGCCGCCGCTTGCCCTGCCGGTTGAGGGTGTTCACGCCGGTCACCTTGACCCGGAACACCTCCTCGACCGCCTGCTTGATCTGCGTCTTGTTGGCGTCGGGCGCGACGACGAACGTGTACTTGCCCTCGTCGAGAAGGCCGTAGCTCTTCTCAGACACCACCGGACGCAGCAGGACGTCCCTGGGGTTGTAGACCCTAGTCACTCCGAGCCCCTTTCCACGAAGGCGTCCAGCGCGGCCTTGGTGAAGACCACGAAGTCGCTGGCGAGCACGTCGTAGGTGTTGAGCTGGTCCTCGGCGAGCAAGTGGACGAACGGGACGTTGCGCAGCGACTTCCAGCTGAGCTCATCGTCGTGCTCGGTGACCACCAGGACGTTCCGCACGGCACCATCGGTGACCTTGTTGAGCACGGCAAGCGCGTCCTTGGTACGGGGCGCATCGCTCTCGACGAACGCGGTGACGACGAAAACGCGCTCGTTCGCCGCCCGGTCGGAGAGCGCGCCGCGCAGCGCCGCGGCCTTCATCTTCTTCGGCGTCTTCTGTGTGTAGTCGCGGGGCACCGGGCCGTGGGCGACGCCACCGCCGGTGAACTGCGGCGCACGGGTCGAACCCTGACGGGCCCGGCCGGTGCCCTTCTGGCGGTACGGCTTCCTGCCGCCGCCGCTCACCATGCCGCGGGTCTTGGTCGCGTGCGTGCCCTGCCGCGCGGCGGCCCGCTGCGCCACCACGACCTGGTGGATCAGCGGGATGTTCACCTTGGCGGCGAAGATCGCGTCAGGCAGCTCGGCGGTGCCGACCTCTTCGCTCGACGGCGAGACGACGTTGACGGTGCTCATCAGTTCCCCTCCAGTACCGCGGAGCGCACCACGACAAGCCCGCCGCGCGGGCCGGGAACCGCACCCTTGATGAGGAGCAGGTTCTTGTCGCCGTCCACGGCGTGCACGGTCAGGCTCTGCACGGTCGTCCGCTCGGCGCCCATCCGGCCGGCCATCCGCACGCCCTTGAAGACGCGGGACGGGGTGGCGCAGGCGCCGATCGAGCCGGGCGAGCGGTGCTTGCGCTGCGTGCCGTGCGAGGCGGACAGGCCCTTGAAGCCGTGCCGCTTCATGACGCCGGCGGTGCCCTTGCCCTTTGACTTGCCGGTCACGTCGACCCGCTGGCCCTTCTCGAACAGCGTGGCCGTGATCTCCTGGCCAAGCGTGTACTCGGAGGCGCCCTCGGTGCGGATCTCGGCGACGTAGCGGCGCGGCGTCACGCCGGCCTTCTCAAAAAGGCCAGCCACCGGCTTGGTGACCTTGCGGGGGTTGATCTCCCCGAAGCCGATCTGGACAGCGGAGTACCCATCATTGTCCGGCGTGCGGACGCCCGTGACGACGCACGGGCCAGCCTGCACCACCGTGACAGGCACTACCTGTCCGGTTTCGTCGAAGACCTGGGTCATGCCAAGCTTGGTGCCCAGGATCCCTGTCATTGCCATGATCAGTGAGTCCTCAGAGCTTGATCTCGATGTAGACGCCGGCCGGAAGGTCGAGCCGCATGAGCGAGTCCACGGTCTTCGGCGTCGGGTCGATGATGTCGATCAGCCGCTTGTGCGTCCGCATCTCGAAGTGCTCGCGCGAGTCCTTGTACTTGTGCGGCGAGCGGATGACGCAGTACACGTTCTTCTCAGTAGGCAGCGGCACAGGCCCGGCGACCTTCGCGCCGGTACGGGTCACCGTGTCGACGATCTTCCGCGCCGAGCTGTCGATGACCTCGTGGTCATATGCCTTGAGCCGGATGCGGATCTTCTGTCCCGCCATAGTGGCCTCGGTTCCTCTACTTCTCTCTCGTGCCGCTGTCTCGAATGCGGCTCCCGTTATGCCCCGCAGCCACGGACGCACAGGGGCTGGCCCCTGAAGCAACCGCAACCGCGGGGCCTTATCGGGCCCCGCAGCCGGGGGTTCCCAGGAGGGCGACCTCCTGGGCCAGACATGAACGTTGCGGCGGCCTGAGCCTTGGCGGCCCGGGCCGCCGCAACGGCCTAGCTACTTGCTGATCTTCGTGACCCGGCCGGCGCCGACGGTGCGGCCACCCTCGCGGATCGCGAACTTCAGGCCCTCTTCCATGGCGATCGGCTGGATGAGCTGTATCGACATGTCGGTACGGTCACCCGGCATCACCATCTCCGTGCCCTCCGGCAGGGTGACCACGCCGGTCACGTCGGTGGTACGGAAGTAGAACTGCGGACGGTAGTTGTTGAAGAACGGCGTGTGGCGGCCGCCCTCCTCCTTGGACAGGATGTAGACCTGGCCCTCGAACTCGGTGTGCGGGGTGTTGGTGCCCGGCTTGATGATGACCTGGCCGCGCTCAACGTCCTCGCGCTTGACGCCGCGCAGGAGCAGGCCCACGTTGTCGCCCGCCATGCCCTCGTCGAGGAGCTTGCGGAACATCTCCACACCGGTGACGGTGGTGGTGGTGGCCTTCTCCTTGATGCCGATGATGTCGACGGTCTCGCCGGTGTGGACCTTGCCGCGCTCGATCCTGCCGGTCACCACGGTGCCGCGGCCGGTGATCGAGAACACGTCCTCGACCGGCATCAGGAACGGCTTCTCGACCTCGCGCACGGGCTCGGGAATCGCGTCGTCGACGGCGTTCATGAGCTCGAGGACGGACTCGCTCCACTTCTCGTCGCCCTGCAGCGCCGGGGCGGCCGCCACGCGGATGACCGGCACGTCGTCGCCAGGGAACTCGTACTGGGTGAGCAGCTCGCGGACCTCAAGCTCGACGAGCTCGAGGATCTCCTCGTCGTCCACCATGTCGCACTTGTTGAGCGCGACGACGATGTACGGAACGCCGACCTGACGCGCGAGCAGCACGTGCTCGCGGGTCTGCGGCATCGGGCCGTCGGTGGCGGCGACCACGAGGATCGCACCGTCCATCTGGGCGGCACCGGTGATCATGTTCTTGACGTAGTCCGCGTGACCCGGGCAGTCAACGTGCGCGTAGTGCCGCTTCTCGGTCTGATACTCGACGTGCGAGATCGAGATCGTGATGCCGCGCTCCTTCTCCTCCTTCGCGTTGTCGATCTGGTCGAACGCGTAGAAGGGGTTCACATCCGGGTACTTGTCGTGGAGCACCTTGGTGATCGCCGCGGTCAGGGTCGTCTTGCCGTGGTCGATGTGCCCGATGGTGCCGATGTTGACGTGCGGCTTAGTCCGCTGGAACTTTGCCTTCGCCACTGGTATCTCCTCGTTGCGATCCGGCCCACTGCGGTGGGTCTGGAGTGTTTCTGGGTTCCTATTGCCTGCGTTGCGTACCGCGAGAACTGACTGTTACTCGCCGCGCGCCTTGGCGATGATCTCCTTGGCGAGGTTCGGCGGGACCTCGGCGTACGAGTCGAACTGCATGCTGTAGTTCGCCCGCCCCTGCGTCTTGGAACGCAGGTCACCGACGTATCCGAACATCTCCGAGAGCGGAACGAGAGCCTTGATCACCCGGGCCCCGGTTCGTTCCTCCATGGCCTGCATCTGACCGCGCCGGCTGTTGAGGTCGCCGATCACTTCTCCCATGTAGTCATCGGGAGTGGTGACCTCGACGCTCATGACCGGCTCGAGCAGTACAGGGTTGGCCAGCGCGGCGGCCTTCTTGAAGGCCATCGAGCCAGCGATCTTGAAGGCGAGCTCCGAGGAGTCCACCTCGTGGTAGGAACCGTCGGTCAGCGTCACCTTGACGTCGACCATCGGGAACCCGGCGAGCACGCCGAACTCGGCGGCTTCCTGGCACCCGGCGTCCACCGACGGGATGTACTCCCGCGGGATGCGGCCGCCGGTCACCTTGTTCTCGAACTCGTAGCCGCCGCCGTCGCCGCCGGTTGGCTCCAGGTTGATGATCACGCGGCCGAACTGGCCGGAACCGCCGGTCTGCTTCTTGTGCGTGTACTCGACCTTCTCGACCTTCTTGCGAACGGTCTCGCGGTAGGCCACCTGCGGGCGGCCGATGTTGGCCTCGACCTTGAACTCGCGGCGCATCCGGTCGACAAGCACCTCAAGGTGCAGCTCGCCCATGCCTGCGATAATCGTCTGCCCGGTCTCCTCGTCGGTCCTGACCTGGAAGGTCGGGTCCTCCTCGGCCAGCCGCTGGATCGCGGTGCCCAGCTTCTCCTGGTCGCTCTTGGTCTTCGGCTCGATCGCCACGTTGATCACGGGCGCCGGGAAGGTCATGGACTCAAGGATCACCGGCTTGCTGGTGTCGCTGAGGGTGTCACCAGTGGTGGTGTCCTTCAGGCCCATCACGGCGACGATCGAACCAGCAACCGCGGACGGGCGCTCCTCGCGCTTGTTCGCGTGCATCTGGTAGATCTTGCCGATCCGCTCCTTGCGCCCCTTGATGGAGTTGAGCACCTGCGTGCCGGCCTCGAGCGTGCCCGAGTAGATCCGGATGTAGGTGAGCTTGCCCAGGTGCGGGTCGGCCATGATCTTGAAGGCGAGCGCGGAGAACGGCTCATCCGGGTCGGCGTGCCGCTCGACGATCTGCTCCTCGTTACCGACCGCGTGCCCCTGGATGGACGGGACGTCCAGCGGGGACGGCAGGTAGTCGACGATCGCGTCGAGCATCGGCTGCACGCCCTTGTTCTTGAAGGCCGTGCCGCACAGCACCGCGACGACCGAGCTGGACAGCGTGGCCCGGCGGATCGCCGCGACCAGCTGCTCCACGGTGGGCTCCTCGCCCTCGAGGTACATCACCATCATCTCGTCGTCGTTCTCGGCGATGGTCTCGAGCAGCTTGTCGCGCCACTCGCGCGCGGCCTCCGCGTGGTCGGCCGGGATGTCGACGACGTCGTACTTGTCGCCCTTGCCCTCGGTCGTCCACAGCAGGGCACGCATCCGGACCAGGTCGATCACGCCGCGGAAGTCGGCCTCGACGCCCCACGGGAGCTGGACGACGAGCGGTGTCGCACCGAGGCGGCTGGAGATCATCTCCACGCAGCGGTGGAACTCGGCGCCCACCCGGTCCATCTTGTTGACGAAGCAGATCCGGGGAACGTCGTACTTGTTGGCCTGCCGCCAGACCGTCTCCGACTGGGGCTCCACGCCGGCCACCGCGTCGAACACGGCGACGGCGCCGTCGAGTACCCGCAGCGAGCGCTCCACCTCGACGGTGAAGTCGACGTGTCCGGGGGTGTCGATGATGTTGATGGTGTGGTCCAGCCACGACGTGGTGGTCGCGGCAGACGTGATCGTGATGCCGCGCTCCTGCTCCTGAGGCATCCAGTCCATGGTGGCCGCGCCATCGTGGACTTCACCGATCTTGTAGTTGATGCCGGTGTAGAAGAGGATCCGCTCGGTCGTCGTCGTCTTGCCAGCATCAATATGCGCCATGATCCCGATGTTGCGGACCTTGGCGAGATCTGCGGCAGTCATGGTGGCCACGTTCCGTTCCTCGTCCTTAATGCTAGTTCTGGGTGTTACCAGCGGTAATGCGCGAAGGCCTTGTTGGACTCCGCCATCTTGTGCGTGTCCTCACGGCGCTTGACGCTGGCGCCAAGGCCGTTGCTCGCGTCGAGCAGCTCGTTCATCAGCCGCTCGGTCATCGTCTTCTCCCGGCGCTGGCGGGCGTACAGGACGATCCAGCGCAGGGCCAGGGTGGTGCTGCGCGAAGCGCGCACCTCCACCGGGACCTGGTAGGTGGCGCCGCCGACGCGGCGGCTGCGGACCTCAAGGGTCGGCTTGACGTTGTCCAGCGCGCGCTTGAGGGTGACCACGGGGTCGTTGCCGTTCTTCTCGCGGCAACCCTCGAGTGCTCCGTAGACGGTGCGCTCGGCGAGCGAGCGCTTGCCGTCCTTGAGTACCTTGTTGGCGAGCGCGGTAACGAGCGGCGAACCGTAGACCGGATCGGTGACAAGCTGCCGCTTCGCTGCGGGACCCTTACGCGGCATCTCAGCTCTTCTCCTTCTTCGCGCCGTAACGGCTGCGGGCCTGCTTGCGGTTGCGGACACCCTGGGTGTCAAGCGAACCGCGGATGATCTTGTAGCGGACACCCGGCAGGTCACGGACACGGCCGCCGCGCACGAGCACAATCGAGTGCTCCTGCAGGTTGTGTCCCACGCCCGGGATGTAGGCGGTGACTTCGATCTGGCTCGTCAGCCGGACGCGGGCGACCTTGCGCAGCGCCGAGTTCGGCTTCTTGGGCGTGGTCGTGTAGACGCGCGTGCAAACACCACGGCGCTGCGGGCTCTGCTTGAGCGCCGGCGTCTTGTTCTTCGACACCTTGTCCTGCCGGCCCTTGCGGACTAGCTGCTGGATCGTGGGCAACCGAGTCTCCGTCTTCCCGTCGTGTTCCTACTGTCAAGCTCGCGGACCCCCCACCGGCTCTCCCGTTGTCGGGGCATCCAGTGGCGAGTCAGAAAATCGCCGGTTTCCCGTCGTTTCCACCCGTTTGACCTGCGAGTTTCGGCTCTCCTCCGACCCCCGAGGTCGGGCGTGTCGCACTCGGCCTTCGGCCGACGGCTACGCCTTCTCGCTGGTCAGCAGCCCATACTCAACCGAATCTGGACTGCGAAGGGAGAGAGTCCACACGGCCAACCGTTCAGCCACCCGTAACGAGTCTCTACGACTCAACGTCTCGCTGACTGCTGGCACGCAGGCACCCGCGCGGAGACGGGCACGAATGTAAAAGGTACCACCCGTAAGCCCACCGACCAAATCGACTCTGGTCGTTCCGCACGGCTTTCCTAGAGGCAAGGATACCGGACCCCCGGCTCCCGCGCGCACGTAGCCGCTAACTCACAGGAGTTGTAACGCGCTACCCCCCTGCGGCATTCCCGCCACGCCCCCAGGTCCCCGGCCGATCTCCAAGAGTCTCCCGAACGACAGCGTGCTCCGCGCGACCGCCCCGCCTCTACTCAAGATCGTCGTGTGGCGTCGTGCCGGCTATGGCCGGCCTATCGGCACACGACGATCTTGGGGTCACTTTGGGCCGACGAGCGCGCGGGCGATCCCTCCGCCCCGCCCCGGCAGTCATGGGACGCGACCAGGTGGAACACGAACCCGTTCGGACTGATCCTAAGGAACTTGACCTTACATACGCCGCGAGCGGCCGTCCCAGAAGGGACGGCCGCTCGGCGGTGTGACTAGCGACTCGCGTTACCGGTTGTAGGCCCCGTAGTCGAGGTCCTCAAGCGGAACCGCCTCGCCCGAGCCCTGGCCGAACGGGTAGCCCTCGGCCTCCTGGTAGGACGTGGCCGGGTAGGCCGTGGTCCGCGCGTCGTCGGTGGGCTCGACCCGGATGTTCCGGTACACCTGCATGCCGGTACCGGCCGGGATGAGCTTGCCGATGATCACGTTCTCCTTGAGGCCGAGCAGCGAGTCCGACTTGGCGTGGATCGCCGCGTCGGTGAGCACCCGCGTCGTCTCCTGGAAGGAGGCCGCCGACAGCCACGACTCGGTGGCCAGCGACGCCTTGGTGATGCCCATGAGCACCGGGCGGCCGGAGGCCGGCTGCCCGCCGTCATTAACCACGGCGCGGTTCATGTTCTCGAACTTCGGCCGCTCGACCAGTTCGCCGGGCAGCAGGTCGGTGTCGCCGGACTCCAGGACGTTCACCCGCTTGAGCATCTGGCGGATGATGATCTCGATGTGCTTGTCGTGGATGGACACGCCCTGGGAGCGGTACACCTCCTGCACCTGGGCCACGAGGTGCTGCTGCACCGCGCGGGAGCCCTGGATGCGG
>Ga0210389_10001960_pt1 | contig 16446 bp, 14 predicted proteins | sample IncBWH28OmetaG_FD_160127 | JGI IMG/M metagenome (GOLD analysis project Ga0210389, IMG submission 160127) | Forest soil microbial communities from Barre Woods Harvard Forest LTER site, Petersham, Massachusetts, United States - Inc-BW-H-28-O ...
ACGTCCCGCGCATCTGCTTCGTCAACAAGATGGACAAGATCGGCGCGGACTTCTACTTCTCGGTGCGGACCATGCAAGAGCGCCTCGGCGCCAACGTGATCCCGATCCAGTTGCCGGTCGGGTCGGAGGGCGATTTCGAGGGCGTCGTCGACCTGGTGGAGATGAACGCCAAGGTGTGGCGTGGCGAGACGAAGCTCGGCGAGACCTACGACACCGTCGAGATCCCGGCCGAGCTCGCCCAGCAGGCCGACGAGTACCGCACCAAGCTGCTCGAGGCCGTCGCGGAGACCGACGAGGCGCTGCTGGAGAAGTACCTCGGTGGTGAGGAACTCACCGTCGCAGAGATCAAGGGCGCGCTGCGCAAGCTGACGATCACCTCGGAGGCGTATCTCGTGCTCTGCGGCAGCGCCTTCAAGAACAAGGGCGTGCAGCCGATGCTGGACGCCGTCGTCGACTACCTGCCGTCGCCGCTGGACGTGCCGCCGGCCGTCGGCCACGTTCCGGGTAAGGAAGGCGAGGAGATCACCCGCAACCCGACGACGGACGAGCCGTTCTCGGCGCTGGCGTTCAAGGTTGCCTCCCACCCGTTCTTCGGCAAGCTCACCTACGTCCGGGTGTATTCGGGCAAAGTCGACTCCGGCAGCCAGGTAATCAACGCCACCAAAGGCAAGAAGGAGCGTCTGGGCAAGCTCTTCCAGATGCACTCGAACAAGGAAAACCCGGTGGAAACCGCGTCGGCGGGTCACATCTACGCGGTGATCGGGCTCAAGGACACCACCACGGGTGACACCCTGAGTGACCCGAACCACCAGATCGTGCTCGAGTCGATGACCTTCCCCGACCCGGTGATCGAGGTGGCCATCGAGCCGAAGACCAAGAGCGATCAGGAGAAGCTGAGCCTGTCGATCCAGAAGCTCGCCGAAGAAGATCCGACGTTCAAGGTGCACCAGGACGTCGAGACCGGCCAGACCGTGATCGGCGGCATGGGCGAGCTGCACCTGGACATCCTGGTTGACCGAATGCGCCGCGAGTTCAAGGTCGAGGCCAATGTCGGCAAGCCCCAGGTGGCCTACAAGGAGACGATCCGTCGCACTGTCGACAAGGTCGAGTACACCCACAAGAAGCAGACCGGGGGCTCCGGGCAGTTCGCCAAGGTCCTCATCTCCATCGAACCGTTCCACGGCGAGGACGGCGCGACGTACGAGTTCGAGAACAAGGTCACCGGTGGACGCATCCCGCGTGAGTACATCCCCTCGGTGGACGCGGGCGCGCAGGACGCCATGCAGTATGGCGTGCTGGCCGGCTACCCGTTGGTGAACCTGAAGGTCACCCTGCTTGACGGCGCCTTCCACGAGGTCGACTCGTCGGAGATGGCGTTCAAGATCGCCGGTTCCCAGGTGCTGAAAAAGGCTGCGCAGCAAGCGCAACCGGTGATCCTGGAACCGATTATGGCTGTCGAGGTCACCACGCCCGAGGACTACATGGGCGACGTGATCGGCGACCTGAACTCCCGCCGTGGCCAGATTCAGGCCATGGAGGAGCGGGCGGGTGCGCGCGTCGTTCGGGCGCACGTGCCGCTGTCGGAGATGTTCGGCTACGTCGGCGACCTGCGGTCCAAGACTCAAGGCCGGGCGAACTACTCCATGGTGTTCGACTCGTACGCCGAAGTGCCGGCGAACGTGTCGAAGGAGATCATCGCGAAGGCGACAGGCCAGTGAGCAGCCAACGGCTGCTGACGGATGCGGTACCGGGCCGTGATCGGCAGGACACCAGGGAGTAACCTGGCCCGGTTAACACCGCGGCATCACTGAAAACATCAACATTGCTTACAAAGCACCAACAAGTCGGAGGACACAACAGTGGCGAAGGCGAAGTTCCAGCGGACCAAGCCGCACGTCAACATCGGGACCATTGGTCACGTTGACCACGGCAAGACCACACTGACCGCGGCGATCACCAAGGTCTTGCACGACAAATTTCCGGACCTGAATGAGAAGAAGGCGTTCGACCAGATCGACAACGCTCCTGAGGAGCGTCAGCGCGGCATCACCATCAACATCGCGCACGTGGAGTACCAGACCGACAAGCGGCACTACGCCCACGTCGACGCCCCGGGTCACGCTGACTACATCAAGACCATGATCACCGGCGCGGCCCAGATGGACGGCGCGATCCTGGTGGTCGCCGCCACAGACGGCCCGATGCCGCAGACCCGTGAGCACGTGCTGTTGGCCCGTCAGGTCGGGGTGCCCTACATCCTGGTCGCGCTGAACAAGGCCGACGCAGTCGACGACGAGGAGCTGCTGGAGCTCGTCGAGCTGGAGGTCCGCGAGCTGCTGGCCGCCCAGGAGTTCGACGAGGAAGCCCCGGTCGTGCGGGTCTCGGCGCTCAAGGCGCTGGAGGGCGACGCGAAGTGGGTCGAGTCCGTCGAGCAGCTGATGGACGCGGTCGACGAGTCGATCCCGGACCCCGTCCGCGAGACCGACAAGCCGTTCCTGATGCCCGTCGAGGACGTCTTCACCATCACCGGCCGCGGCACCGTGGTGACCGGTCGTGTGGAGCGCGGTCGGATCAACGTGAACGAGGAAGTCGAGATCGTCGGTATCAAGCCGACCAGCACCAAGACCACCGTCACCGGCGTGGAGATGTTCCGCAAGCTGCTCGACCAGGGCCAGGCCGGCGACAACGTCGGGTTGCTGCTGCGCGGTATCAAGCGTGAGGACGTCGAGCGCGGTCAGGTCGTGGTCAAGCCCGGCACCACCACGCCGCACACCGAGTTCGAGGGCCAGGTCTACATCCTGTCCAAGGACGAGGGCGGCCGGCACACGCCGTTCTTCAACAACTACCGTCCGCAGTTCTACTTCCGCACCACCGACGTGACCGGTGTGGTGACGCTGCCGGAGGGCACCGAGATGGTGATGCCCGGTGACAACACCAACATCAACGTGAAGCTGATCCAGCCGGTCGCCATGGACGACGGCCTGCGGTTCGCGATCCGCGAAGGTGGCCGCACCGTCGGCGCCGGCAGGGTCGTCAAGATCATCAAGTAGGTCCGCTCGACGCGAAGTCAGTACAACGCCCGGACTGCCCGCTTCGGCGGTCCGGGCCTTGTGCGTCGCGGTTCGGCGTTATCTTGGCGGGACTCGGTTTGCCAGGATACGATCTGCGCTTATTGAGTCCGTGTCCGACGACCGGGCGAATCGTTAGGTTTGTCGTGTACTCGCCGGGAGGTTCGGATGTCGTTCGTGTTCGCGGCGCCGGAGTTTGTGGCGTCCGCGGCGACGGACCTGGCAAACATCGGTTCGACGATCAGCTCGGCCAGTGCGGCGGCTCTGGGCCCGACGTCGGGGGTGCTGGCCGCGGGCGCCGATGAGGTGTCGGCGACCGTCGCGGCCCTGTTTGAGGCGCACGCGCAGGCCTACCAGGCGCTCAGCGCCCAGGCCGCGTTGTTCCACCAGCAGTTTGTACAGCTCATGAGCGGCGGCGCGGCGCAGTATGCCGCGACCGAGGCCGCGAACGCATCGCCGCTGCAAGCCGTCGGGCAAGAATTGTCGAGCGCGATCGCTACACCCAGCCAGGCGCTGGCGCAGAGTCCGGCGATGAGCAGCGGCGCCAACGGGGCGCTGACGAGCGGGACCGGCGGGACCAGCGGGTCCGGCGGCTTTGGCACCGGCGGCAACGGCGCGGCAGGCCGACTGGTCGGCGTCGCCGCGAGCAGCGTCAGCCCGGCCGCCGCGGCAACCGGTGGTGGGGGCGCATTCTTCGGGCCCGGCGGGGCCGGCTTTGCCGGCAGCTTGGCCGCCGGCGAGAGCCTGGGCGGTGCGGGTTTTGCCGGCGCGAACGGCGGGCTGGTCGGATCCGGCGGCGTGGGGGCGGCGGCCGCGGAAGGCGCCGAAGAGCTCGGCATCGGTGGGGCGCCGCTGGCCGCGGGATCGGCCTTGCCGGTCACGCCGCTGGCCGCGGTGCCGGCGGCAGCGCCCGCCAATTCTTCGGCGACGATACGGCCGGCAGGGCCTGCCTACTCTCCGGAGACGGCCCAATCGGCGGAATCTGCCGGCGAATGACCGCTGGTAGCCGGCCGCGGCGGTTTGCGCGCACCGCGTTCACCACGGCGCTAATCTGACACGAACTTCCCAGCAAGGTGAGGAGAGACAGGTGTTGGCGCGCTACCTGAAGGCACAGCTGGTGGTTTTGCTGTGTGGCGGCCTGGTCGGGCCGATCTTTTTGGTCGTCTACTTCACCCTCGGGCTCGACAACGTGCTGCAGTGGATGCTGTACGTCGGCGCGCTGATCACCGTGGCCGACGTGGTGATCGCGGTCGCGTTGGCCAACTACGGGGCGAAATCGTCGGCCAAGACCGCGGCGCTCGAGCAGAACGGCGTGCTGGGGCTGGCGCAGATCACCGGGCTCACCGAGACGGGCACGTGGATCAATAACCAACAGGTGGTGAAGGTGCACCTGCACATCTCCGGGCCCGGGTTCTTGCCGTTCGACAGCGAAGACCGGGTCATCGCCAGCGTCACCCGGCTCGGCAACCTCAACGCCCGCAAGGTCGTGGTTCTGGTCAACCCCACCACCCAGGAATACCGAATCGACTGGGAGCGAAGCGCTTTGGTCAACGGGTTGATGCCGGCGCAGTTCACGATTGCCGAGGACAACAGGTCTTACGATCTCAGCGGGCAGGCCGGCCCGCTGATGGAGATCCTGCAGATCCTCAAGGCCAACAATGTTCCGCTCAACCGGATGGTCGATATCCGGTCCAATCCGGCGCTGCGCCAGCAGATTCAGGCCGTGGTGCGCCGGGCGGCCGAACGGCAGGCACCGGCCGCTGCGCCGGCGGCCCCCGTCGCCCCGGCCCCCGTCGTCACGCCACCGCAGCAGTCCATCGCCCAGCGCCTCCAGGAGCTGGAGACGCTGCGCGCCAGCGGCGCCCTGACCGATCAGGAGTACGGCAGCCGACGGGCCCAGATCATCTCCGAGATCTGATTCCCGGGCTGGGCTGAATTGCCCGGCTCCTCCTCGTCCCACTGCGCGGGCCGCATCGTCGCCGGGCTGGGCTGAATTGCCCGGCTCCTTCTCGTCCCGCTGCGCGGGCCGCATCGTCGCCGGGCGATTAGAACACGTTTCAGTTTCGCTGCTAGCCTGTCAGTTGCCGAGACGGCGCAGCGAAAGGGGCCGTGAGTGGCTGGACATGCTGGATCACTGCAGGGACGGGTGGCGTTTGTCACCGGCGCCGCCCGGGCCCAAGGGCGCTCGCACGCGGTGCGACTTGCCAGGGAAGGCGCCGACATCGTCGCGCTCGATATCTGCGCACCGGCGTCTCACACCCTGACCTACCAGCCGGCCACCCCCGAGGACCTCGCCGAGACCGTCCGCTTGGTTGAAGCCGAGGGCCGCAAGGTACTGGCCCGCGAGGCGGACATCCGCGACGACGCCGCGCTGCGGCAACTGGTGGCCGACGCCGTCGAACAATTCGGTCGGCTCGACATTGTGGTGGCCAACGCCGGAGTGCTGGGCTGGGGCCGGGTTTGGGAGCTCACCGATGAGCAGTGGGACACGGTGATCGGTGTCAACCTGACCGGCACCTGGCGCACCCTGCGAGCCGCCATTCCCGCGATGATCAAGGCGGGCAACGGAGGCTCCATCATCGTCGTCAGCTCGGCGGCGGGCCTGAGGGCCACCCCGGGCAACGGCCACTACGCGGCCAGCAAGTACGGCCTTACCGCACTGACCAACACGCTCGCGATCGAGCTCGGCGAATACGACATCCGGGTCAACTCCATCCACCCCTACTCGGTCGACACCCCGATGATCGAGCCGGGGGCGATGGCCCAGATATTCGCCAAGCATCCCCGTTATGTGCACAGCTTCCCGCCAATGCCGTTGCAGTACAAAGGGTTCATGACGGCCGATGAGGTATCCGACGTCGTTGTCTGGTTGGCCGGCGACGGCTCGGGCACGGTGACCGGCACGCAGATCCCCGTCGACAAAGGCGCCTTGAAGTATTGACAAGCCATCGTGTATGAACGCCACGTGACCAGCAGCGAAGCCGCCGAGCACAGCGAAAAGGGAATCGTGATCGTCGGCGGTGGGTTAGCCGCAGCCCGGACGGCCGAGCAGCTGCGCCGCTCGCAATACACCGGCCGCATCACCATCGTCAGCGACGAGGTGCACCTGCCCTACGATCGCCCGCCGCTGTCCAAGGAGGTGCTGCGCAAGGAAGTCGACGACGTGGCCCTCAAACCGCGCGAGTGGTACGACGAGAAAGACATCGCCCTGCGTCTGGGTTCGGCCGTCGTCGGTCTCGACACCGCGGAGCGGACGATCACGCTCGATGACGGAACGGTACTCGGGTACGACGAGCTCGTCATCGCGACCGGGTTGGTGCCGCGGCGCATTCCGGCGTTCCCCGATCTTGAGGGGATTCGGGTGCTGCGCTCGGTCGACGAGAGCATGGCGTTGCGTGAACACGCGTCCGCGGCGCGGCACGCCGTGGTCATCGGTGCCGGTTTCATCGGCTGCGAGGTGGCGGCAAGCCTGCGCAGCCTGGGGGTGGACGTCGTGCTGGTAGAGCCGCAGCCGACGCCGCTCGCGTCGGTGCTCGGCGAACAGATCGGCGGGCTGGTGGCGCGGCTGCACCGCGGTGAAGGCGTCGATGTCCGCCTCGGTCTGGGTGTGGCGGAAGTCCGCGGCCAGGAGTGTGTCGACACCGTGGTGCTGACCGACGGTACGGAGCTGTCTGCAGACCTGGTGGTGGTCGGCATCGGATCCCGGCCGGCGACCGAGTGGCTCGAGGGCAGCGGTATCGAAGTCGACAACGGCGTCATCTGCGACGAAGCCGGACGCACCAGCGCCCCGCACGTGTGGGCGCTGGGCGACGTCGCCTCCTGGCGTGATGCGACGGGACATCAAGCGCGCGTGGAACATTGGAGCAACGTCGCCGACCAGGCCCGCGTGGCGGTGCCGGCGATGCTCGGGCAGGACGTGCCCACCAACGTGGTCGTTCCGTATTTCTGGAGCGACCAGTACGACGTCAAGATCCAGTGTCTGGGGGACCCGGAAGCCGACGACATCGTGCATCTCGTCGAGGACGACGGACGCAAGTTCCTGGCTTATTACGAGCGCGATGGCGTACTGGTTGGCGTGGTCGGCGGTGGCATGCCCGGCAAGGTCATGAAGGTCCGTGCCAAGATCGCCGCCGCTACCCCCATCGCCGAAGTATTGGGCTGACCGCGTGCCCCGGGTGGCGATACTCGACGATTACGCCGGCCTGGCCCTCGACTTGGCCGACTGGTCCACGGTGCAGACGAGATCCGAAGTAACCGTCTTCGACCGGCACCTTTCCGAGGACGAGGCCGCGGAGGCGCTGCGGCCCTTCGATGTGATCTGCACCCTGCGCGAGCGGATGGCGCTTCCGCGCACACTCATCGAGCGGTTGCCGAACCTGAGACTGATCACCATCGTCGGCAGAAGCCTGCCGAACTTGGACATGGTCGCGGCCAGCGAATGCGGTGTCCTGGTCGCCCACTCGGATTTCGCCAATCCGCGCTTCAGCTCGGTTCGTGATGCCACTCCGGAACTCGCCTGGGGGCTGCTGATCGCAACGGTGCGCAATCTGGCCGAAGAGCATCGCCGGATGCGCGACGGCGGCTGGCAGGTCACCACCGGTATGACGCTGTCCGGCAAGACGCTGGGGCTGCTCGGTCTGGGCAGGATCGGCAAACGCATGGCCGAATACGCGAAAGTGTTTGGCATGCAAATCATTGCGTGGAGCCACAACCTCACCGAGGAGGCCGCGGTGGCGGTCGGCGCTCGCCGGGTCGACAAGGCGACGGTGTTCGAAGAATCCGACGTGGTCTCCATCCACCTGGTGCTCTCGGAGCGCACGCGAGGTCTGGTCGGCCAGACCGAGCTGGCGCTGATGAAGCCGCACGCCTACCTGATCAACACTTCCCGTGGCCCGATCGTCGACGAGGCAGCGCTGATTGCCGCGCTGACGACCGGGCGCATCGCCGGAGCCGGGATCGATGTCTATGACGTCGAACCGCCTCCGCCCGACCATCCGTTGCGACTTCTTCCGAATGTGACGTTGTCCCCCCACTTGGGGTACGTCACCCGGGAAATGCTGAGTGCCTTCTACTCCGACACCATCGAAGCCGTGGTGGCCTGGCTGGACGGAACGCCCATCCGGATCGCCAACCCCGAGACCTAGAAAATCTACTGCCAGTGCACCGGCGGCCCGTGGGGATGGCATTCGCCGAGGATCGCGAGCTCGCCACCCGGCCAGCTACGGGCTCGCACCAAAAACCTGATCGGCGCGCCGGGTCCGTCCCGCGCGGGCTCCAGTGTGAGGTGGGCGAACGGCGAGTGCGAATTGGCTTGTGCGCCCAGTGCGTCGATCCCGGCTCGGACGGCGGCGCGCTCGTCGTGGGACAGATACTGCCAGGTGATCGAATGCCACAGCACGGTCAACTTGCCTTCGGCCGGCCTCAGCCCGGCCACCGCCGCGGCGGCCGTGATGCGATGCAGCCGCGCCGGGACGTTCCGAGCGACCGCGACGGCGCCGCGCAGCCGGCGCAGTCGGGTGTCCTGGTCGGGCCAGACGTAGCTCAACACGGTCATTTCGCCGTCGGCGCCGGTGACGTCGATGGGCGCGATGTCGTAGCCGTTTCGCTCGACGATTCGCACCGCACCCTGCGGCGGCAGCGCGCCACGCCACGCGTCGTCGATGGTCACCGGCGATTCCACCGATCCCCATTGGCCGCCGGGGTACCGGTAGTGATAGTGGTCGGCCCGCAGGTTCAACCCGGCGCTCGATCCGATCTCGAAAAGCCTTACCGGCAAATCGAATCCGCGATTGACGCGCAGCAAACCACCGATCAGCGCGGCGGAACGGCCCACCTCGTTGGTCTGGGGTGGGTGTTCGAGCGCCGCGCGCAGCGAGTTACGGTGCGCGGCGCCGGTGCGCAGGATTTCGGGCCACGCGGCGTCGGCGTCCCAGCTACCGCCGGTGCTGGGATACCAGCGGCGCAACTGTGGTGCCCGTCCGTCGAGCACCAACCGGTGCAGGCCGCCGAGTAGCCGTAGCGGCACCGCGAGGCGCGATGGATCGTCCTCGTGGCCGGACAAAATGGTCGCGAAGACACCGCCGGTTTCGACGTCGCCGGCCACCAGCTCGAACAGCTCGCCGTACATCGGAGAGCCGGACGCGGAGCAGAACTGTCCCTGCGCCCGCAAGGTGTGCAGCAGGTGCTCGGGCCTGGCGCTCACTGGTTCAGCCTCTCCAGCCCGGCGCCGACGACGTCGAACGCATCGCCGAGCGCGACGGGCAACGGGACGGATTCGTCGCCCAGCCAATGATCGTAGGCGGCGAGCGCGACCCCGAGCATCGTCCACGCCACAGTCTGGGGCAGCAGATCGGTCGTCTTGCCGTCCAGGCGGCGCGCCACGAAGCCGGCGATCACTTCGCGCCAGCCGGCGTACATGGTCATTGAATACGCCTGCAGTTCGGGGGTCTGCAGGATCACCCGCATGCGCTGGCGGTGGCGGACGGTCTCGGATTCGTCAAAAGTGTTGAACGCCAACAGCGCCGCGCGCAGCGCCTCGCCCAGGGGCACCGCTGGATCGATGTTGTCGAGCAGGTCCCGCAGGTGCTCGAGGTGGGTGTCGAAGTCGCCCCAGGGGATGGCGTTCTTGGACGCGTAGTAGCGGAAGAGCGTGCGGCGGGAGATGCCGGCGGCCTGCGCGACGTCGTCGACGCTCACCTCGCCAAAACCGCGCGCGCTGAACAACTCGATGCCGACGTCGGTGATGTGGTGCGGCGTCGTCGAGCGGCGCCTGCCCACCCGCGACTCCGGCATCATCGGAACCTGCCCTTTCGTTTCGGCACTCGATGCCATATTATGACGACGATTGTGATCCAGATCAATCGTCGTCGAGCCTTCACGAGAGAGGTTATGCCCATGGACCACGAGATCGACACCGACTCCGAGCTCGTCACCGAGACCCTCGTCGAAGAGGTGTCCATCGACGGCATGTGCGGGGTCTACTGACCGTGGCCGCGCCCGCGCGCGCAGACTCGGTCGCAGTACCGCCCGCATCGTCGCCGGGCGCAGGGCTCGATTGCCCGGCTCCTCAGCGGGCCCCGGTTCGGCCCGCATCGTCGCCGGGCGTCTTCGACCCCGATCGCGGCTGGCGGTTGCACCCGCAGGTGGCGATTCGACCGGAGCCGTTTGGTGCGCTGCTCTATCACTTCGGCACCCGCAAGCTGTCGTTTCTGAAGAACCCCACCATCCTCACCGTGGTGCTGTCGCTGGCCGACCACGCCGACGCCAGGTCCGCCTGCCGCGCCGCGGGGATCGGCGACGCCGGGCAGGCGCCGTATCTGCACGCGTTGGGTGTGCTGGCCGCTTCCAACATGCTGGTAGCACGGGAGGACCGGTGACCGTCCCAGCCGCAACCGTGCCCCGGCTCATCGAACAGTTCGAGCGCGGACTGGATGCACCCATCTGCCTGACCTGGGAGCTGACCTACGCCTGCAACCTGGCATGTGTGCACTGCCTGTCGTCGTCGGGCAAACGCGATCCACGCGAGCTGTCCACCCGTCAATGTCAGGACGTCATCGACGAGCTGGAACGCATGCAGGTGTTCTACGTCAACATCGGCGGCGGGGAACCGACTGTGCGCCCGGACTTTTGGGAGCTGGTCGATTACGCCACCGCCCACCATGTCGGCGTGAAGTTCTCCACCAACGGGGTCCGCATCACCCCGGAGGTGGCCGCGCGGCTGGCGGCCAGTGATTACGTGGATGTCCAGATCTCACTGGACGGTGCCACCGCCGAGGTCAACGACGCCGTCCGCGGAGCGGGGTCATTCGCGATGGCGGTGCGCGCGCTGGAAAATCTCGCCGCGGCGGGGTTCGCCGACAGCGGGGGCGGCGCCAAGATCTCGGTCGTGGTCACCCGGCACAACGTCGGGCAACTCGACGAATTCGCGGCCTTGGCGCACCGCTACGGTGCGACCCTGCGCATCACCCGGCTGCGTCCCTCCGGTCGCGGCGCCGACGTGTGGGACGATCTGCACCCCACCGCCGCCCAACAGGTTGCGCTCTACGACTGGCTGGTCGCCAAGGGGGAGCGGGTGCTCACCGGCGACTCCTTCTTCCACCTGTCGCCGCTCGGCCAGTCCGGTGCACTGGGCGGCCTGAACATGTGCGGAGCCGGTCGCGTGGTGTGCCTGATCGACCCGGTCGGCGACGTGTACGCCTGCCCGTTCGCGATCCACGACCGCTTCTTGGCCGGAAACATTCTGTCTGACGGGGGATTTGACAACGTCTGGAAGAACGCGCCGCTGTTCCGCGAGCTGCGGGAGCCGCAGTCGGCGGGCGCCTGCGGCAGCTGCGGGCACTACGACAGCTGCCGAGGAGGCTGCATGGCGGCCAAGTTCTTCACCGGCCTGCCGATCGACGGCCCGGATCCCGAGTGCGTCCAGGGGCACAGTGCGCCGGCGCTGTCCCAAGAGCGCCAGACGCCCCGGCCGCGCGCCGACCACTCGCATGGGCAGCGGGCCCGCCAACCGGTGGCGCTGACCCTCTCCGTGCGGCCGCCGGCGCGGCCGTGCAACGAAAGCCCGCTGTAGTCATGGCCAACGAGTGGTTCGAAACGGTCGCCGTCGCGCAGCAGCGCGCGAAGCGACGGCTACCGAAATCCGTTTACTCGTCGTTGATTTCGGCCAGCGAAAAAGGTATTACGGTGGCCGACAACGTAGCAGCCTTCAGCGAGCTCGGCTTCGCGCCGCACGTGATCGGCGCGTCGGTAAAGCGTGATTTGTCAACTACCGTTATGGGACAGGATCTTGCGCTTCCGGTGATCATCTCGCCGACCGGCGTTCAGGCGGTTGACCCAGACGGTGAGGTGGCCGTGGCGCGGGCCGCCGCGGCACGCGGAACGGCCATGGGGCTGTCCTCTTTCGCCAGCAAGCCGATCGAGGAAGTCATCGCCGCCAACCCCAAGGTCTTCTTCCAGGTGTACTGGCTCGGCGGGCGCGACGCGATCGCCGAGCGGGTGGAACGCGCGCGTCAGGCCGGCGCGGTCGGCCTGATCGTCACCACGGACTGGACGTTCTCGCACGGCCGGGACTGGGGGAGCCCGGAGATCCCCGAGGCGATGAATCTGCGGACCGTGCTGCGGTTGTCTCCGGAGGCGATCCTCCGGCCGCGGTGGCTGTGGAAGTTCGGCAAGACACTGCGGCCGCCGCAGCTGCGGGTGCCCAACCAGGGTCGCCGCGGGGAGGCCGGCCCGCCCTTCTGCGCCGCATACGGGGAGTGGATGGGCACGCCTCCACCGACCTGGGAAGACATCGCGTGGCTTCGCGAGCTGTGGGGCGGACCGTTCATGCTCAAGGGCGTGATGCGGGTGGATGACGCTAAAAGGGCAGTGGATGCCGGTGTTTCCGCGATATCGGTGTCGAACCACGGCGGCAACAACCTGGACGGGACCCCGGCGTCGATTCGCGCGTTGCCCGCGGTGGCCGCGGCGGTCGGCGACCAGGTCGAGGTGCTGCTGGACGGTGGCATCCGGCGCGGCGGCGACGTCGTCAAGGCGCTGGCGCTGGGCGCACGCGCGGTGATGATCGGCCGGGCGTACCTGTGGGGCCTCGGCGCGGCCGGCCAGGCGGGCGTCGAAAACGTCCTCGACATCTTGCGCGCCGGCGTCGACTCGGCGCTGATGGGTCTGGGTCACTCCTCGGTCCATGACCTGAGCCCCGACGACGTCCTGGTGCCGGCCGGCTTCACCCGGACGCTCGGCGCGGCGTCCGCCGCGGATGCCTAGCCGGGTCGCTGCGGGGGCGCGGCAAATTTCCGGTCATGTTGGGCAGCTTTGCCTGGATTAGCGTGCGCCATTTTCGGCAGTCGCGGGAATGCCCTTTGCTCACAATCGACGGACGCGAAAATTTGTGGTGCTCGCGGGGTACCCGTGACAAACGAGTCTTGAATTCCGGCCAACCGATGAACGGCTCAGAAAAAATTTGTTTTGAAGGTACAACAATTGGTGCACGCCAGGTGAATTCGTCCTACCATCAGCCAGTGCCCGTACTCGGCGAATTAGGAACGGCGACTTCGAGCCAGCTTTCCAGCACCTCGCCGTCCATAATGGTCCCACTGGGTTCGACCGAGCAACACGGTCCCCATCTTCCGTTGGACACCGACACCCGGATCGCGACCGCCGTCGCCCGCGGGGCTGTGGCCGGTCTCCGAACCCTGCTCGGGCACGAGTGGTTGGTGGCACCAGCCATCGCCTACGGCGCCAGCGGCGAGCACCAGGACTTCGCCGGCACGATCTCGATCGGTACCGATGCCCTGACGACGCTGATGGTGGAGTACGGCAGGTCGGCCGCCTGCTGGGCCCAGCGCCTGGTCTTCGTCAACGGTCACGGCGGCAACGTCGACGCTCTGAGCGGCGCGGTGCGCACGCTGCGCGCCGAAGGTCGCGACGTCGGATGGAGCGCCTGCGCGGCCTCCGGCGGCGACGCCCATGCCGGCCACAGCGAGACATCGCTGTTGCTGCATATCTCGCCGGCCGAGGTGCGCAGCGATCGGTGGCTCGCCGGAAACCGGGCACCGTTGGCGGAATTGATCGGACCGATGCGGCGCGGGGGAGTCGCGGCGGTCAGCCGGATCGGCGTGCTGGGGGACCCGACCACCGCGACCGCCGTCGAGGGCAGCCGTATCTTCGGCGAGATGGTGGACGGGTGTGTCCGTCGAGTCGCCCGGTGGCTGCCCGGGCCCGACGGGATGCTGACATGAGCCAACCCCGACTCCCGGACGGTTTCGCCGTCCAGGTCGATCGCCGAGTGCGGGTACTCGGCGACGGCTCGGCCCTGCTCGGCGGCTCACCGACCCGCCTGCTCAAGCTGGCTCCGGCTGCCCAGGACATGCTGTCCGATGGCCGGCTCAAGGTTCGCGACGACGTCAGCGCCCAACTGGCCCGCACCCTGCTGGACGCCACGGTGGCCCATCCCAGGCCCTCGGGTGGCCCGTCGCACCGCGACGTGACCGTCGTAATCCCGGTACGCAACAACGTTTCTGGTGTTCGGCGCCTGGTGAGCTCGCTGCGCGGATTGCGTGTCGTCGTGGTGGACGACGGTTCGTCCCCGCCGATCGAGCCGGCGGACTTCGTCGGCGCGCACTGCGACGTCGAGGTGTTGCGCCACACGTTCAGCAAGGGTCCGGCGGCGGCACGCAACACGGGGCTGGCCGCTTGCACGACCGACTTCGTCGCGTTCCTCGACTCCGACGTCGCGCCGCGCCGGGGTTGGCTGGAGGCGCTCCTCGGTCACTTTTGCGACCCCACCGTCGCCTTGGTCGCGCCACGCATCGTCGGTCTCTCGCAGAGCGAGAATGTGGTCGCGCGCTATGAGGCGGTGCACTCGTCGCTGGACCTTGGACAGCGCGAGGCGCCGGTGTTACCCCACAGCACGGTGTCCTACGTTCCCAGCGCGGCGATCATCTGCCGGTGCTCGGCCATCCGCGACGTCGGCGGGTTCGACGAGACCATGCAGTCGGGCGAGGACGTCGACCTGTGCTGGCGGCTGATCGAAGCGGGCGCCCGGCTGCGGTACGAGCCGATTGCACTGGTCGCCCACGATCACCGCACCGAGCTCCGGGACTGGCTTGCCCGCAAGGCGTTCTACGGGGGTTCGGCGGCTCCCCTGTCCGTGCGCCACCCGGACAAGACGGCGCCGGTGGTGATCTCCGGCTGGGCCCTGATGGCCTGGATTCTGATGGCACTGGGGACGAGCCTGAGCCAACTCACCTCGATCGTGATCGCGCTGTTGACGGGCCGGCGGATCGCCAGGGCCATGCGCAGCGCCGAGACTTCGATGACCGACGTGCTGCTGATCGCCAGCCGCGGTTTGGGGTCGGCGGCGCTCCAGCTCGCGTCGGCCCTGTGCCGGCACTACTGGCCACTGGCGTTGTTCGCGGCCATCCTGTCGCGCCACTTCCGACGGGTCGTGTTGGTCGCGGCTGTCATGGACGGCGTGGTGGACTGGCTTCGGCGCCGGGACGCCAGCAGCGATGAAATCGAGCCGATCGGGCTGCTGACCTACCTGCTGCTCAAGCGCGTCGACGACCTGGCCTACGGCCTGGGCCTGTGGTGGGGCGTGGTGCGCGAACGCAACCTGCGTGCGCTCAAACCGCAGTTTCGGAGTTAACGGCCGCGTTGGCGTTGCCTTGACCGAAGCCATGTTGCACAGCGATGTGCTGATCATCGGTGCCGGCAGCGCTGGATCGGTTGTTGCCGAACGGCTTTCCGCCGATCCCGCCTGCGTGGTGACCGTCCTGGAGGCGGGGCCAGGGTTGACTGATCCGGAGTTGCTGGCTCGGACGACCAACGGTTTGCAACTGCCGATCGGGGTGGGCAGCCCGCTGGCCCAGCGCTACCTGACCCGGCTCACCGACCGCCACGCTCTGCAGCTGCCCATCGTGCGCGGATCGACGGTCGGCGGATCGGGTGCCGTCAATGGCGGGTATTTCTGCCGCGGAATGCCGCGCGACTTCGATCGCGCCGCAATCCCCGGCTGGGCGTGGTCCGATGTTCTCGACCACTTCCGCGCGATCGAGACCGACTTGGATTTCGATGGTCCCGCGCACGGCGACAGCGGCCCCATCCTGGTTCGCCGAACTCGCGATATGACCGGCACCACCGAACGGTTCATCGCGGCCGCCGGGCGTGCCGGTTTTCCCTGGATTGCCGACCTCAACGATTGCGGGCCGGAGCTGACCTCTGGCGTGGGCGCCGTACCACTCAACATCGTCGACGGTGTGCGCATCGGGTCCGGCGCGGCATATTTGATTCCGGCCTTGGACAGATCAAACCTGACGTTGCTGGCGCAAACCCGGGCGGTGCGACTGCGTTTTGCCGGCAGCACCGCGTTCGGTGTCGACGCGATCGGCCCACAGGGCCCGACGACGTTTACCGCTACCCGCATCGTGTTGTGTGCCGGGGCGATTCAGTCTGCTCATCTGCTGATGTTGTCCGGCATCGGCGATGAAGCAATGTTGCGTGCGGCCGGCGTGCCGGTGGTATCTGCGCTGCCGGTGGGCATGTTCTGCAGCGATCACCCTGAGTGGGTGTTGCCGACCAACTGGGCCGTCGCTACCGGGCGGCCGGTGGTAGAGGTCGTGCTGAGCACCGACGACGGGATCGAGATCCGGCCGTACACGGGCGGATTCGTCGCCATGACCGGTGACGGCACCCCGGGGCATCCCGACTGGCCGCACATCGGAGTGGCGCTCATGCAGCCACGGGCGCGTGGGCGCGTCATGCTCGTGTCGCGGGATCCCGGTGTGCCGCCGCGTATCGAGCATCGCTACGACAGCGAGCCCGACGATGTCGCAGCGCTGCGCCAGGGCAGTGAATTGGCCCGCGAATTAGCCGGTGCGGA
>Ga0210389_10001961_pt1 | contig 16446 bp, 15 predicted proteins | sample IncBWH28OmetaG_FD_160127 | JGI IMG/M metagenome (GOLD analysis project Ga0210389, IMG submission 160127) | Forest soil microbial communities from Barre Woods Harvard Forest LTER site, Petersham, Massachusetts, United States - Inc-BW-H-28-O ...
CAACCGGTATGAGTACGCCTTCGGCCAGGGAGTCGGCGTGACTGCGATGCAGATGGCGAGCATCTACGCCACCATCGCCAATGGCGGCGTCCGGGTACAGCCCACCCTGGTGGCCGGCACAACCAGTTCGGACGGTACGTACACGCCGGCGCGGCCGCCGGCCGCCCGCCGTGTCATCAAGGCGCAGACTGCCCGCGAGCTCATGACGATGCTCCAGCAGGTCCCAGGGGTGGACGCGCAGGCGGGCGAGTCGTGGGGACTGATCAGCGGCTATACCGTCGCGGCCAAGACCGGCACGGCCCAGGTCTCGGGGTCGGGCCAGGGCACCTGCCTCTGTCAGTATGGTTCCAGCTACATCGGCATCGCGCCGGCCGACAACCCGCAGCTGGTCGTCGCGGTCAACATTCAGGATCCGCACGGCAAGTACTACGGTGACGAGGTCGCAGGGCCGGCCTTCTTCGAGGTGATGAAGTTCGCCCTGCAGACTATGAGGATCGCACCGGACTATGCCAGGACGCCCCATATCAGGCTCACTGCGCCGTGATGGGAGGTAACCTCTGCCCGTGCCAGCGGCCTTCCGCCCAGATCATGTTCGCCCGCGCCCGCTAGCCGGGCTCGCGGCGCTGCTCGGGCTGCGGCCTGCTGGCCCGCACGCCGCCGATCCGGGCCCGCCCGGCCAGCCAGGCGGCCTGACCGGAGTCACGCATGACTCCAGGTCGGTGCGCCGCGGCGATCTCTACGCCGCGCTGCCGGGTAGTACGGTCCACGGCGCCAGGTTCTGCGGGGCGGCTGCCGAGGCCGGAGCCGTGGCCATCCTGACCGACCCGTCAGGCCGTCAGGCCGCGATCGCCTCCGGGCTGCCGGTCTTCGTGGTCGCCGACCCGCGGGCCAGGCTCGGTGAGGTTGCGGCCTGGATCTACGGACAGCCATCGGAGCGGCTGCTGCTTATTGGCGTCACTGGCACGGCCGGCAAGAGCACGACGACCTACCTGCTGGAAGGGGGCCTGCGGGCCGCGGGGTACCGGACCGGGCTGATCGGCGGCGTGGAGACCCGGATCGGCGATTCGGCTGGGGTCAGCACGCTGACCACGCCCGAGGCGACCGACCTGCAGGCCCTGCTGGCCACCATGGTCGAGCGCCGCGTCGGTGCCGCCGCGATGGAGGTATCGAGCCACGCCCTGGCGCTGGGGCGGGTCGCTGGTAGCCGCTACGACGTTGTGGTCTTCACCAACCTGTCGCAGGATCACCTGGACTTCCACGCCAGCATGGACGACTATTTCGCCGCCAAGGCTGAGCTGTTCACGCCGAAGTACGCCAGGGCTGGCGTCGTCAACGTCGACGACGCGCGCGGCCGCGAGCTCGCGGCGCAGGCGCCAATCCCGGTCACGACGTTCTCCGCGGAAGGGCGGCGCGCCGCTGACTGGCGGGCCGTCGACGTCCGCTCGGGCGCTGACGGCTCGACGTTCCGGGTGATCGGTCCGGGCGGCGTCGAGGCCGACGCGTCCGTAGCACTGCCGGGCGGATTCAACGTCGCCAACGCCCTTGCGGCCATCGTCGCCCTGGTCGAGGCTGGCGCGAGCCTTGCCGCGGCCGTGGCTGGCGTCGCGGCGTGCGCCGGACCACCTGGCCGCCTCGAGCGCGTGGACCAGGGCCAGGACTTCGCCGTGCTGGTCGACTACGCGCATAAGCCGGGCGCCGTGGAGGCGCTGCTGACCGTCATGCGGGAGGTCACCCAGGGCAGCCTGGTGATCGTCCTCGGCTGCGGCGGAGACCGTGACCGCGGCAAGCGCAGGCTCATGGGAGCGGCGGCTGCCCGGCTGGCCGACGTGGCGATCCTCACGAACGACAACCCGCGCTCGGAGGACCCGCTGGCGATCCTGGCCGAGATGCTGGCGGGCGCCATCGACGTGCCGCAGGGTCAGCGTGCACAGGTCGCCGTCCAGCCTGACCGCGCGGCCGCCATTGGGCAGGCCATCGCGTCCGCGGGCAAAGGGGACGTCATCATCATCGCGGGCAAGGGTCACGAGCACGGCCAGTACGTCGCCGGCACAGTCATCCCGTTCGATGACCGAGAGGTCGCCGCAGCGGCCCTCCTGGGCCGGCGCGCGGCTGACGATGCGACGATAATGGGCGGCCCCGACGACCCGACCGAGCTTTATCCGGAGGACGCGTGATCCCGCTGTCGGTGGCGGACGTAGCGGCGGCCACCGGAGCGCGGCTGACGCAGGTCCCGGATGCCGAGACGCTGGTCACCGGGCCTGTCGTCATCGACTCGCGGGAGGCCTCGCCAGGCAGCCTGTTCGCCGCCCTGCCCGGCACGCGGACCGACGGGCACGCGTTCGCTGCTGCGGCGCTCGCGGCCGGGGCGGTGGCCGTGCTAGCCGCGCGGCCAGTCGGCGGCCCGGCGATCGTCGTGCCCGACGTGCAGGCTGCGCTCGGCAAGCTCGCCCGTGCTGTCATCGACCGGGCACCTGATCTCACTGTCATCGGCATCACCGGGTCGGCTGGCAAGACCACCACCAAGGACCTGGCCGCTCAGCTCATCGAGCAGCTCGGCCCCACCGTCGCGGCGCGTGATTCGTTCAACAACGAGATCGGCCATCCGCTGACTGTCCTGAAGATCACCGGGCAGACCCGCTACCTGGTCTCAGAGCTAGCCGCACGCGGGTTCGGGCACATCACGCAGCTGTGCGCGATCGCACCGCCCCGGCTCGGGGCGGTGCTCGGCGTGGGGTACGCGCATGCGGGGGAGTTCGGCGGCCTGGAGCGCATCGCGGCGGCCAAGGGCGAGCTGCCGGCCGCGCTGCCGGCTGACGGGGTGGCTATCCTCAACGCCGATGACCATCGCGTCGCGGCGATGGCGGCCCGCACCAGTGCCAGGGTCGTCATGTTCGGCCGCTCGGCCGGCGCCGACGTCCGCGCCGAGCAGGTGCGTACCGACGAGTTCAGCCGGGCCAGCTTCAGGCTGGTAACCGCCGCCGGCGCGGCGCGGGTCCAGCTGCGGCTGTACGGGGAGCACCACGTCTACAACGCGCTGGCCGCTGCCGCGATTGCCGCCGAGCTCGGCATGCCTGTTGCTGACATCGCGGCCGGCCTGTCGGCGGCGGACGCCCGGAGCCGATGGCGGATGGAAGTCACCAGGCTGCCGGACGGCGTGACCGTCATCAACGACGCCTACAACGCAAACCCGGACTCGGTCCGGGCCGCACTCGCCGCGCTGGCCACCATGGCGCGGGGGCGGCGAGGGTTCGCGGTGCTCGGCCACATGACTGAGCTAGGCGACGACGCTGACCGGCTGCACGAAGAGATTGGCGCGGCGGCGGCAGCCGCCGGCCTGGCTGGAGTGATCGTGGTGGGTGATGCGGCAGCCCCGATCCTGACCGGCACGAAGGCCGTGCCGGCCTGGCAGGGCGAGCTGGTCCACGTTCGGGACGCGGCAGCGGCCATCCGCGCAGCCCGAGACCGGCTGCGCGATGGTGACGTCGTCCTGGTGAAGGCCTCGCATTCCATCGGCCTGGAGCGGGTCGCGCTCGCCCTGACCGGCGAGCAGCCGGGCGGCGACGAGGAACCGCGCAATTGAAAACCATCCTGGTGACCGGCGCTGTCTCGCTCCTGCTCGCCCTCTTCGGGACACCCCTGATCATCAGGCTCCTGCGGCGACAGGGGTACGGGCAGCCGATCAGGGTGGAAGGACCGAAGTCACACGAAACGAAGCGCGGCACGCCCACGATGGGCGGTGCCGCGATCGTGCTCGCTGCGGTCATCGGCTATCTCGTCGGCCACCTGGTGACTCACGATCCGATGACCACCTCGGGCGTGCTGATCCTGATGCTGATGGCAGGCCTCGGCCTGGTCGGTTTCATCGACGACTTCATCAAGATCTTCCGCCAGACCAGCCTCGGCCTGCGCAGTGGCACCAAGCTGGCCGGCCAGGCAGTGATCGGGGCCATCTTCGCGGTCGAGGTGCTGCAGCATCCGGATGCCGTCGGCCTGACTCCAGCGGACGCGCACCTGTCTTTCCTGCGCGACTTCGGCCCGGCCATCGGCACGCTGCCGTTCCTGATCTGGGCTGTCATCATCATCTCTGGCACCTCGAACGCGGTGAACCTGACCGACGGGCTTGACGGGCTGGCTACCGGCGCCACCATCCTGGTGCTGGCGGCCTATGTGCTGATCGGGATCTGGCAGGAGCGCAACGACATCACGCTGTTCGTGGCCCCGCAGGCCTACCAGATCAGAGACCCGCTCGACCTGGCCGTCGTCGCCGCCGCGGTGCTCGGGGCCTGCTTCGGCTTCCTGTGGTGGAACGCGCCGCCGGCCCGGATCTTCATGGGCGACACCGGGTCGCTTGCCCTCGGCGGAGTGCTCGCCGGCCTGGCCATCTGCAGCAAGACGGCCCTGCTGCTTGTCGTGCTCGGCGGCCTGTTCGTGATCGTCGCGACGTCGGACATCATCCAGGTTGGCTTCTTTAAGCTGACGAGGCGGCGTGTGTTCAAGATGGCGCCGCTGCAGCACCACTTCGAGATGCTCGGCTGGGCTGAAACGACGATCGTGATGAGGTTCTGGCTGATCTCCGGCCTGTGCGTCGCGCTCGGTCTCGGTGTCTTCTACGCCGAGTGGCTGACGGTCGGCCGGTGACCCGATCCGGCGCGGCCCAGCTCGCCGACCTGGCCGGCCGGCGGGTGCTGGTCGTCGGCCTCGGCATCACCGGGCAGTCCGTCATCTCGCTGCTCACCCGGCAGGGCGCGCTGGTCACCGCGGTGGACTCGCGAGCGGACGCCGAGCGCACGGAGCTGGCCGAGCAGCTGGCGAAAGACGGTGTCGCTGTCCACCTCGGGCCGGGCGCGCTGGGCCCGGGCGCGGCAGCCCCGGCAGGCACCGAGCTCGTCATCACCTCACCCGGGCTGCGGCCTGATACGCCGCTGCTGGCGAGCGCCGTGGCGGCCGGCCTCGAGGTGATCGGCGACGTCGAGCTGGCCTGGCGGCTGCGGCCCGTGCTCCCCGGCGGCGGGCGCCAGCGATGGCTAGCCGTGACCGGCACGAACGGCAAGACGACGACAGTGCGGATGCTGGCCGCCATGCTCGCGGCCGCCGGGCACCGCAGCGTGGCCGCGGGCAACGTCGGCACGCCGATCCTGGACGTTGTCACCGATCCGGCGCCATACCCAGTCGTCGCGGTCGAGCTGTCCAGCTTCCAGCTGTACTGGAGCGCCACGATCACGCCGCTCGCCGCCGTGGTCCTCAACCTCGCCGCTCATCACCTGGACTGGCACGACGATATGGAGTCCTACGCGGCCGCCAAGGCCAGGATCTTTGCGCCGGGCACGATCGCGATCTGCAACGGCGAGGACCGCCGGTCGGTCGAGATGGCCGAGCACGCGCTGAGGCTCGGGGCGAGCCGGCTGGTTGGCTTCCGGCTCGGGCCGCCCGGCGACGGAGAGCTAGGAGTCGCCGACGGCTGGCTCGTCGACAACGCGTTCGGCGCCGCCGTGCGGCTCGCGCCAGAAGATCTAGTGCGTCCGGCCGCGCCGCACAATGTTGCTGACGCCCTCGCAGCCGCGGCGCTCGCCCGCGCTTACGGCGACCAGCCCGCCTCGGTCGCCGCAGGCCTGGCGGGCTTCGTGCCCGAGCCGCACCGCATCAGCCTGGTGGCTGAGCTGGACGGCGTGACGTTCATCGACGACTCGAAGGCGAGCAATCCGGCGGCGGCGGCCGCATCACTTGCCGCGTTCCCTTCCATTGTGTGGGTGGCCGGCGGGCTGTTCCGTGGGAGCGACGCCGATCTGGACGCCATTGTGCTGGCCGCGGCACCGCGGCTGCGCGCCGCCGTGCTTATCGGCACGGACCGGGCCAGATTCGCCCGTGCACTGGCGCGACACGCACCCGATGTCCCCGTTGCGGAGCTGGGCAGCACCGACACTGGAGTCATGGAGCAGGCGGTTGCACAAGCGGCGGCGGCCGCGCGGCCAGGGGACACGGTACTGCTGGCGCCGGCGGCGCAGTCGTGGGACATGTTCCGTGATTACCCGGCGCGCGGTGACGCGTTCGCGGCAGCGGTCACCAGGCTGGCGGCTTCGCGGTGAGCCCGCTGTCCGCCAGCGCCGAGACCGCGGCGGCAGACAGCACGGGCCTAGCCGGCGAGGCGGGCCGCGACGCCGCGCTGACGGGGGTCGCCCAGCGGGCCACGGGCCTGCGCGATCGCGCGCTCGCGCTGAAGGCCCTGCTCGACCGGCCGCTTGCCTCGTACTACCTCGTCCTCGGCTGCTCGCTGCTGCTGCTCGGCGTCGGCCTGATGATGGTGCTGTCCACGTCGACGGCCTACGACCTGGACCAGGGGCTGCCCGCGTACTCGATGTTCGAGAAGCAGCTACTCGGCGCCGCGGTCGGGCTCGCGCTGATGTGGCTGGCAGCGAAGTCGCCGCCGCGGCTGTTCCGCGGGTTCGCGTATCCGCTGCTGCTGGCGGCCATCGGCGGCCTCGTGCTCGTGCTGCTGTTCGGTCCCTACATCGACGGTGCCAAGCGGTGGCTCACGGTGGCCGGAACTCAGGTGCAGCCGTCGGAGTTCGCCAAGCTCGCGCTCGTGCTGTGGGGGGCGGACCTGCTGGCCAGGAAGGAGAAACTGGGCCAGCTAACCGACTGGCGGCACATCCTGGTCCCGCTGCTGCCCGGTGCCGCGCTGATGGCGATGCTGGTCATGATCGGCAAGGACCTGGGCACCACGTTCTTGCTGCTGGTTATCTTCCTGTCGCTGCTGTGGGTGATCGGGGCGCCAGCCAAGCTGCTTGTGGGCATGGTGGCCCTGATGGTGTTCGCGCTGCTCATGCTCGTCGCCGTGCATCCGTACGAGCTGGCAAGGCTCACTGGGTTCGTGTCCTCGACGTCCCCGAGCTGCCGGAGCCTGACGTGCTACCAGCTGGTCCAAGGCAAGGACGCGCTCGGCTCTGGTGGCCTTTTCGGGGTGGGCAGCGGCGCCAGCCGGGCCAAGTGGGGCTCGGTGCCCGAGAGCCAGTCGGACTTCATCTTCGCCATACTCGGCGAGGAGCTCGGACTCGTCGGCACCCTGTGCGTGGTGTTGCTGTACGGCGGGCTCGCGTTCGCCGGCCTGCGCATCGCTCGCCGGGTGCCGGACACTTTCGCCCGGCTGGCTGCCGGCGCGATCACTGTCTGGCTCACGGTGCAGGCGCTGGTGAACATGGGTGCCGTGCTCGGCCTGCTGCCCATCACGGGCGTGCCGCTGCCGCTGATATCGCAGGGTGTCTCGTCGCTCATCGTCACTATGACCGCGCTCGGCATGCTGATGTCGTTCGCCAGGTCCGAGCCTGGTGCGGCGCAGGCCCTGGCGGCGGCTGGTCCGAGCCTGCCTCGGCGGCTGCTCGGCTGGCTCGGCGTCAGGCACCGGCTGCGCTGAGGCTTCGGGGCCAGCCGCAAACCGCCCGGAAGGCGGCAGGGTGAGCAGCTTGCCAAGTAAGGTGGCCCGTCAAGGAAGGTGAGGTGGCATGAGCGTCAGCGTGGTGATCGCGGGTGGCGGCACGGGCGGGCACATCGAGCCTGCACTGGCGCTCGCGGACGCGCTGCGCCGGGCCGATCCCGACGCCACGATCACATGCCTCGGCACCGAGCGCGGCCTGGAGACCAGGCTCGTGCCATTGCGCGGCTATGACCTGGCACTGATCCCGCCCGTGCCACTGCCGCGGAAGCTGACGCCCGCCCTGCTGTCCGTGCCGAGCCGGATGCTGAGCGCGGTCGGCGCGACCGCCGGGATCCTGCAGCGGACGAGGGCCGACGTGCTCGTCGGATTCGGTGGCTACGTCGCGACGCCCGGCTACCTGGCCGCCCGTCGGCGCAAGGTCCCGATCGTCGTGCATGAGGCGAACGCCAAGCCTGGCCTGGCCAACCGCATCGGCGCCCGGCTGACCAAGCACGTCTGCACAGGGCAGCCGGGCACGAGGCTGCCGCACGCGCGCTATATCGGAATCCCGATCCGGCGCGAGATCTCGGGCCTGGACCGGCTGGCCCTCGCGGACAAGGCGCGCGCCCACTTCGGCCTCCAGCCCGACTTGCCGGTGCTCCTGGTCACCGGCGGCTCGCAGGGTGCCGCGTCGCTCAACCGGGCCATGCTCGGCGCGGCCGGCGCGGTGCGCGCGGCCGGGATCCAGGTCCTGCACGTCGTCGGCCCGAAGGCCGGGGTGGTCGAGGTCGCGCCAGGCCCGGTGCCCTACGTCGTCCTGCCGTACCTGGACCGGATGGACCTCGGCTACGCGGCCGCGGACTTCGCGCTGTGCCGGGCGGGCGCGATGACGTGCGCTGAGCTGACCGCCGTTGGCCTGCCGGCCGCGTACGTGCCGCTCCCGCACGGCAACGGCGAGCAGCGGCTGAACGCCGACCCCATCGAGCAGGCCGGCGGCGGCCTGATCATCGACGACGCCGATCTGTCACCGGACTGGATCAGCTCGACGCTGCTGCCCATCCTGGCCGATGGCGAGCTAGTGGCCGCGATGGCCCAGGCCGCGGCAGCCAGCGGAAACAGGGACGCGGACGCGGACCTGGCCGCGCTGGTGCTGTCCGTCGGACGGCGGCGGCCGGGACGGCGGCGGCTGCCGCGCTCCTAGCGGGCAGCCTGGCGCGGACAGGGGAGGTTGCAGCGTGGGCCTGGTCACTCCGGTCGATCCGGTGCCAGTCGGCGAGCTCGGCAAAGTGCACTTCGTCGCTATCGGCGGGGCAGGGATGTCGGGCATCGCCAGGATCATGCTGACCCGCGGTGTCGCCGTCTCGGGCAGCGACTCCGCGGCATCAGTCCTGCTAGACGAGCTCGCGGCAGCAGGCGCGCGGGTGTCCGTCGGCCACGCGGCAGCCAACGTCGATCACGCCGACACGGTCGTGGTCTCGACCGCGATCCGGCCGGACAATCCGGAGCTGATGGAGGCGCAGCGACGCGGGCTGCGGGTGCTGCACCGGGCCGCGGCGCTGGCGAGCATCATGCTGGGCCGCCAGGGCATCGCCGTGGCCGGCACGCACGGCAAGACGACGACGACCTCGATGATCACCACGGTGCTGCGGCACAGCGGCGCGGACCCGTCTTATGTCATCGGCGGGATCCTGGCCGAGACCGGCCTTGGCGCCGCGGAAGGAACAGGGCCTGCTGTCGTGGTCGAGGCCGACGAATCTGACGGCTCGTTCCTAATGCTCGCCCCTGATGCAGCGGTCGTCACCTCGGTGGAGGCCGACCACCTGGATAACTACGGCACGCTTGCGGCGATCGAGCAGGCGTTCGCCGCCTTCGCTGGCCGGATCAGCGCTGGCGGCCTGCTGGTTGCCTGCGCGGACGATGCCGGCGCACGGGCGCTCACCGCGGTGGTGCCGCCGGACGTCACCGCCCTCTCCTACGGCACGGCGGCCGATGCGTCCTACCGGGTGGCGGACATTCGGGCGCTGGGGATGCGCACCGAGTTCACCGTGACTGGCGGCCCTGGCACGATGCTCGCCGGCGCCGGTCCGGTCCAGCTGGAGATCGCCGTCCCTGGCCGTCACAACGCGCTCAACGCGGCCGCCGCGTTCGCGCTGACGGTGCAGCTGGGCGTCTCGGTAGCCGATGCGGTAGCTGGGCTGGCGGCCTATCGTGGCGCGCGCCGCCGGATGGAGCTCAAGGGCGTGGCCGACGGCGTCCAGGTGATCGACAGCTACGCACACCACCCGACCGAGCTGGCCGCAGACCTGGCGGCCGCGCGCGACGTCGCCACGGACGGCCGGGTGATCGCGATCTTCCAGCCGCACCTGTTCAGCCGGACCAGAATCTTTGCCGCGGACTTCGGCGCTGCCCTGAGCCATGCGGACGAGGTCGTGGTGCTCGACGTCTATGCCGCGCGCGAAGACCCTGAGCCGGGCGTCACCGGCGAGCTGATCAGCGACGCGGTGCCCGGCGGCGGCGCGATGTTCGTGCCGGACGCGGCCGCAGTGCCCGGTGTCATCGCTGGCCTGGCCAAGCCAGGTGACCTCGTGCTCACCATGGGGGCCGGGGATGTCACCGCGCTCGGCCCGCAGATCCTCGCCGCCCTGCATACGCGGGCGGCGCCGTGACCAGGCAGCCACCGCCGGCTGGGCCGCTGGCCGGACCCGGCGCTGCGCCGTCCGTGCCGGGCGACCCAGGTGACGCGCCGAACCGCTCAGCCGGCGCGGCAGCGACGCCGGCCAGGTCGGCGCGGCGGCGCAGAGACCCGTGGCGCACGGCGTTCCTTGGCGTGCTCATCCTCGCGATCCTCGCCGGAGCGGCGTGGGCGCTCCTTGGCTCGAGCCTGCTCGTCGTCCGGCACGTCGTCGTCACCGGCAACCGGCTGGTGCCGGCGGCCCAGGTGCGCGCGGCAGCGAGAATCCCGACCGGTCAGCCGCTCGCGCGGGTCAATACCACCGCTGCCGCGCGCCGGGTCGAACAGATCGCTCCCGTGCTCTCGGCCAGCGTCAGCCGCTCGTGGCCGGACACAATCGTCGTCACAGTGCATGAGCGCACCCCGCAGCTTGCCGTGGCTGCCGCCGGCGGTTACGACCTGGTGGACTCCCACGGCGTCACCGTGCTGCGGACCGCACGCAAGCCCGCCGGGATGCCGCTGCTGACGGCCCCGCCTGCCGTGCTGCGGGGCAGCCCAGCCGTCCGCGCCGCGGCCCTGGTCCTGGGTCAGCTGCCGGGCCCGCTGCGCCAGAAAGTCTTGTCAGTCTCGGCTGCGTCGGCGACGGCCGTGACGCTGCACCTGGGCCGCGGCGTCACGGTGCTGTGGGGCTCGCCAGGTCAGGCCATCCAGAAGGCCGAAGAGCTGAACCTCCTGCTGCGCACCCGCGCTCGCTTCTACGACGTCAGCGACCCCAGCACGGCTGTGACGCAGGGCTGATGCCGGGTGCTCTCGGGGCCGCGGCGCGACACGCCGGGCTGGGATGACTGACAGTTGTTGACCTGGGGCTGCGCACAACCCTACTGTCCCTAACAGTCGGCAGCTTGACATAACTCTAAATCTCAAGTTGAGGGTGAGAGTTGACGAGCCAGATTCCGCTGGACCAGCGGCGTTGATCGGGGCCAGGTTGATCATGGCAGTGTCGCTGAGGACAATGCCGGTCAGGGCCGGGCAGATCACGACGGGGCTGATGGACCTGGGCCGACGGTACTGGGGGGAGTTCGCGGGCAGGAGGACCGAGACCGGGGCGAGCCCGTTCCCGGCATCCGGCACGTAGCCGCAACTGCGGCGCAGGCCCGCGGCACATCGTACGAGCGGAAAGGGTTGCTCCTCGTGGCAGCACCGCAGAACTATCTGGCGGTCATCAAGGTCGTCGGTATCGGCGGGGGCGGCGTCAACGCCGTGAACCGGATGATCGAAGAAGGACTCCGAGGCGTTGAATTCATCGCGATCAACACCGATGCCCAGGCGCTGCTGATGAGCGACGCCGACGTCAAGCTCGACGTCGGCCGGGAGCTGACCAGGGGCCTTGGGGCCGGCGCGAATCCCGACATCGGATCCAAAGCCGCGCAGGACCACCGGGAGGAGATCGAGGAGGTACTCAAGGGCGCCGACATGGTCTTCGTCACGGCCGGCGAAGGCGGCGGGACCGGAACTGGCGGGGCGCCAGTTGTCGCGGAGGTGGCGCGGGCCCTCGGTGCGCTCACCATCGGCGTGGTAACCAGGCCATTCGGATTCGAGGGCAAGCGCCGGGCTGGGCAGGCCGACCTCGGGATCGAGAAGCTGCGCAGCGAGGTCGACACCCTGATCGTCATCCCGAACGACCGGCTGCTGTCGATCTCGGATCGCCACGTGAGCGTGCTGGACGCGTTCAAGGCCGCCGACCAGGTACTGCTGTCGGGTGTTCAGGGCATCACCGACCTGATCACGACACCCGGGCTGATCAACCTTGACTTCGCCGATGTGAAATCGGTCATGTCCGGAGCCGGATCGGCGCTCATGGGCATCGGCACCGCGCGTGGCGACGACCGCGCAGTAGCGGCGGCCGAGATGGCCATTTCTAGCCCGCTGCTGGAGGCGAGCATCGACGGCGCGCATGGGGTGCTGCTGTCCATCCAGGGCGGCTCGGATCTCGGCTTGTTCGAGATCAATGAGGCCGCGCAGCTAGTCGCGAACTCGGCCGCGCCCGACGCGAACATCATCTTTGGCGCGGTCATCGACGACGCGCTCGGCGACGAGGTCCGGGTCACGGTGATCGCCGCTGGCTTCGACGAGCCCCAGGCGGGTCGCCCGCGGCCCCGGACTACGGCCTACAGCGCCGCGCTGCCCTCGGCCGAGCTGGCGGCCGGCGCCGCGGCCGGGCCGGGCACCAGCGGGACGCATGACTGGCGGCCGTTCCAGCTCACCGACGGCAGGCCGACGGCTATTCCGGCAGTGGCGGCTGCGCCGACGGTCGCCGCGCCGACCGCTGGGAGCGACGCGGAGCATGCCGATGGCGGCGCCGCAGCCGGCGGCAAGCCGGCGGATGCTGGCGGCGATGGCACCAGGATCGACGGCATCCCGTCGCCACGGCCGGGCAGCCCGGAGACGGCGTCCGGCCAGCTGGCCAAGGATGGCCCGCAGAACGGCGCGCGACCTGGCACCGCTGGGCGCCCGGTGGACTCGGCCAGTACCCGTCGCAAGTCTGTCGTGTTCGAGGAAGACGACGAGCTCGACGTGCCCGACTTCCTGAAGTGAGCGCTGGCGTCAGCACGTGAGCACTGCTGCCCGTGATCAGCTGAGCACGTCCGGGCCCGACCTGGGCGAAGGCGTAGCGGCGGCGTTCTCTGGCCGGGCCGGCGGCGTCAGCAAGCCGCCTTACCAGAGTCTCAACCTTGGTCTCGGCGTCGGCGATGACCCGGCAGCCGTGCAGGCAAACCGGGCCGCGCTGGCGCGGGCGTGCGGCTTGCCGCCAGCAAGCCTGACCTTCATGCGGCAGGTGCATGGCGCCGACGTCTGGTACGCCGGCCCCGGCTCGACGGAGCCGTCGGCGCCGGTCGACGCGATGTTCACTGATCAACCGGGACGGGCGCTGTGCGTACTGGTGGCCGACTGCGTGCCCGTGCTGATCGCGGACCCGGTCGCCAGGATGGTCGGCGCCGCCCATGCCGGCCGGGAGGGACTGGTTGCTGGCGTCGTGCCGGCCCTGGTCGCGGCCATGACCGCGGCTGGCGCGAGCCCGGCGCGGATGCGCGCGGTGACCGGGCCTGCCATCTGCGGCGGCTGCTACGAAGTGCCAGCACTGATGCGCGCCAGGGTCGGCGCCGTCGTGCCGGCCGCGAGCTGCGACACGTTCGCCGGTACCGCCGGGCTGGACATCGCGACTGGCGTGCGCGCCCAGCTGGCCGTGGCCGGGGTCGGCGCTATCGCCACCGACAGCCGGTGCACGCGGGAGTCCGACGGGCTCTACTCCTACCGGCGGGACGGCGTCACGGGCCGGTTCGCCGGGCTGGTCTGGCTGGCGGACCGGTGAGCGTGCCAGACAACCGCGACCGGCGTGCGGAGCTGGCGGCGAACCTCGCGGCGGTGCAGGACAGGATCGCTGAAGCCTGCGCGGCGTCGGGCCGTGCGACGGCCGAGGTCCAGCTGATCGCGGTGACGAAAACGTTCCCCGTTCCGGACATAATGATCTTGCATGAGCTCGGCGTCGATGACGTCGGCGAGAATAAAGACCAGGAAGCGGCGCCTAAGGCCGCCGCGTGCGCTGCGGCCGGGCTGGCCCTGCGCTGGCACTTCGTCGGGCAGCTGCAGGTCAACAAGGCCGCGAGCGTGGCCAGCTACGCCTACATGGTGCACTCGGTGGACCGGCTGCGCCTGGTCGAGGCGCTCGGTCGCCGGGCCGTGGCCGCCGGCCGCCAGCTGCGCTGCCTGGTGCAGGTCAGCCTCGACGGCGAAGCCGGCCGGGGCGGCGCCGAGCCGGGCCAGGTAGCCGGGCTGGCCGACGCGATCGCCGCGCGCGACGGACTGGAGCTGGCCGGCGTCATGGCCGTGGCGCCGCTCGGCCAGCCTGCCAGGCCGGCCTACGCCCGGCTGCGGGAGATCGCCGAAACGGTGCGGGTGACGCATCCCGCCGCGCAGGTGATTTCCGCGGGCATGAGCGGTGACCTGGGCGAGGCCATCGCGGAAGGCGCGACACATGTGCGAATCGGTACGGCGTTGCTCGGCGGCCGGCCGCCCTTCGTCAGGTAATGTCCGACGCGTGGGACCCAGCCAATGAATCCTGCACTGAGCTGGGCCGCCTGGCGTGTACGACGGAGGACAGAAGATGGCCAGCGCTATGCGCAAGATGGCGGTCTATCTCGGACTGGTAGAGGACGACCACCACTTCGATGATCAGTACCAGGACGAGTTCGGCGACGACTACGACGAATACGGAGCCGAGCTGGTCCAGGACGACGATCGGCAGGACGTGCACGTGCCTGAGGGTCCGGGCGGCGGCAGGATCGCCGATCGCCGTCCCGTCGGCCAGGTACAGACGACCGATTTGGCAAGGATCACGACCTTGCATCCGCGCACGTACAATGAAGCACGTACGATCGGAGAGCACTTCCGCGAGGGCACTCCGGTGATCATGAACCTGACCGAGATGGTCGACAGCGACGCCAAGCGTCTCGTCGATTTCTCGGCCGGGCTGATCTTCGGATTGCGCGGGAGCATCGAGCGAGTGACGAACAAGGTGTTCCTGCTGTCCCCTGCCAATGTTGAGGTAGCGGCTGAGGACAAGGCCCGGATCGCGGAGCGGGGCTTCTTCAACCAGAGCTGACCCGGCGGCCAAGCCCGGCCGCAGGGTCAGGCAGGATGCCTTGCCTGCATGACCGATAGGTAGACGTGAGTGAACATATTCAGAGATGTCGCCTTCTATGTGCTAACGGTCTACCTGGTCGTACTCATCGCTCGGATGGTCTTGAGCTGGATTCAGGTCTATGCCAAGTCGTGGAGCCCCAGCGGAATCCTTCTTGTGGTAGCTGAGGGTGTTTACTCCGCCACGGACCCGCCACTGAGATTCCTAAGGCGCTACATTCCCTCTATCAGGCTCGGTAGTGTGGCCCTTGACCTCAGCTTCATAGTGCTGTTCCTGGTGGTCTACGTGCTCTGGCAAGTCGCGCGGTGACGGTAAGGTCATCAGGTAGCGTCCATAAGGGACAAAGCTCCAGGGAGAAGAGATGCCACTGACGCCCGCGGATGTGCGGAACAAGCAGTTCAGCACGACCAGGCTCAGGCCGGGATACGACGAAGAGGAAGTCGATGCCTTCCTCGACGAAGTCGAAGCAGCGCTTGACGAGCTCATTCAGGACAACGAGGAGCTGCGGGCGAAGCTGGCTGAAGTGCTGCGCGGCAAGCCGCCGGTTTCGCTGACCCCGCAGGCCGAGGTCCCCGAGATGATGCAGCCAGAGCCTGTCCGGCACGAGCCCGAGCGCCGCCCAGAGCCGGTGATGATCAGCTCGCCGCGGCCGGTCGAAGACAACATGGATACGGCAGCCCGGGTGCTGGCGCTTGCTCAGCAGACGGCTGACCAGGCGATCGCCGATGCCCGGCGCGAGGCCGACGAGACGCTTGGCCGCGCCCGGCGCGAGGCCGACGACATCCTCACCAAGGCGCGCCGCCAGGCCGAGCAGGTGACGAGCGACGCGCGCGCCAGGGCAGAGAGCCTGGAGCGCGACGCGCAGGAGCGTCACCGTCAGGCGATGGGCTCGCTCGTCCAGTCCCGCGAGGAGCTGGAGCGCCGGGTCGATGACCTGCGCGCGTTCGAGCGCGAGTACCGCAGCCGGCTGAAGGCGTACCTGGAGGGGCAGCTCCGCGACCTGGAGGCGGGTGCCGCGGACAGCGGGGTGTTCCCGGCTGTGGGCACTGGCCAGCAGGCGCCCGTCGGCGTCGGCGTGGGCCGCCTGGACATGCGCAATGGCAGCCAGACTGGTGGCTACCAGGGCATGCCCGAGCCCGTGGCGCACAACGGCGGCTTCCACCCGTCAGACGCAGGCCAGCACGACCGTCGGTAGCTCGACCGGCTGGCTGCGCTTGCTTCCCGATTAACGGAGCCCTCAGGTGATCCGGTTCGGCGCAATCGTCTCCGTCGTGGCGATCGCGATCGGCTTGCTGATCGCAGGCGCCGTATCGGGCCAGCTGACACTGGTGTACGTGTCGATCGGCCTGGCTGCGCTCGCGCTGCTCATGCTCATCGCGGGCGTGGTCATCTGGCGGGACGAGGTATTCGGCACCACAGCGGCCGCACAGGCCACGGCGACCAGGCAGGCAATTGAGCCTGAACTGGTCGCCGCGGCGGTGGCGGCCGCTGCGGCTGGCGGCGCCGCCCGAAAGCCCGCCGCGGACCAGCGGCCTAGCGCCCCACGGCAAGCTGACACCGGCCGGCAAGCTGACACCGGCCGGCAGGCTGATACCGGTCGGTCGGCCGACGGCCGGAAGGCCGAGGCTCCGGTGCCGGCCGTGGCGGCGGTCAACGGGAAGCGTGGAG
>Ga0210389_10001962_pt1 | contig 16444 bp, 15 predicted proteins | sample IncBWH28OmetaG_FD_160127 | JGI IMG/M metagenome (GOLD analysis project Ga0210389, IMG submission 160127) | Forest soil microbial communities from Barre Woods Harvard Forest LTER site, Petersham, Massachusetts, United States - Inc-BW-H-28-O ...
CGCGCGCTCACTCTGGCGTTCATAGATGGCGAAACCAAGTGAGGCGAGCAGGACGGAAAGCACGCTCGCCGAGAGGACCAGAAGGGCAAGGTTGAAACGGATGGAGAAGTCTCTGATTTGCATGTAGTCACTGTCCCCCATCCGCAACGCCGCCGCGAGTCACAGTGGTGGCCAGGAGCAACAGCCGAGAGCTGATTTTGAGATGAGACAATTCGGCTGCATCGAGGTTAATGTCGAAGCGAATCTTACCTTCCTCGAGGTGGAAACGGATCATTCCCCCGTTAGTTAGGAAGTCGGAAGTTTCTCCTACGGTGAGAACCGGCATGCCGCGCAGGCTCCTGAGGATTGCGGCCTGGCGCCGGGCCTCATCACGGCTAAGGAAGAGGATGTTGCAACCCTGGATTTCCTGTGGTTGGCTTATCAGGTGGACGCGGAATATCCGGGCTCCGATAGACTTGCCCTCGATGGTGCTTTGGAGTTCCTGGCGCCGCGGCTCATCGTCGAATATGCAGAGTTCGAGTGAAGCATCTCCAGCATTCAGCACGCTGGCAGGCCAATCTGACAACTGCGCGAAGTGGTAAAGAAACGCACCCTTGACCTGGTACTCTTCTGCGGTTGATTGGGCACAGGCAGACTCCGGCACTCCCGAAACCAGCAGGACCGTCCATAGAAGTGCGAATAACCCGACAGATGCTGAGGTTCGCACCGAAATTATTTTCCTGGTCGAATTGTGGTCTGCTCGAAACATAGACGACCTCCGCTTAGAATGACCACGTAATTCTGGTGTAGGCGGCTCGCCGCATCAGACCAGGTTGTACTGTGGAATCGGTGCCGCTGTACTCCGGGTGGAGGTCCTTTAAGAGATTCTGGCCCACCACACTCAGAGAGACACTCTCTCCCAAGCGCCATGTCAAGCCGGTGTCCACCCGAGTGTATGAAGGGATGGACTGGGCTCGAAGGCGGTTGACAAAGTATGCCGACGCATTCCACTGCAGGTTCCAGGGCAGGCTAACGCTGGAACGCAACTGTGCCTGGTGGTCCGGAATGCCGCCCTCAGTTGCAGGGATCGATACGTCTTGGCTGACAGCGAATTCGTGCAGGTGCATTGAGAAGAACGTGTAGCCGGTATTGAGAGTCCAAAACCGTGCCACCTTCCAGTTTGCGAAGGCTTCAATACCGTGGGTCTCACCAAAGAGATTGTTTCCGAATGACTCGGGCATGAGCAAGTGGATGGGCGCGGGATCCGTCTCAGTGCGCATGGCTCCCGGTTCCACCGACGTCAAATCGCGATAGCGGTTGTAGAAGATGGTCGAATCCAACGAGAGTCTGCGGGTCAACATAGTCCGGTAGCCCGCCTCGAATGCCGTTAGCTGCTCGTTCTTCTGGTGTGGGTTCCCGAACAAGCTCACAAGGATCGGCATGCTACCGGGCCCGGGAAGAGCCTCGAAATTCACGCGGAAATCGCGGTCACTGCGGGCGGGAGTGCGGTCGGCTCCGGAGACTGCGCCCCATATGGAGTTCCTTGCGTCAGGGGTCCACACCAGGCGTGCTGATGGCTGGAGGTTAAATCCGGTGTAGTCATTGTGCTCGACCCGCGCGCTAAGGGTCATGTGAACACGGTCCGGCCGGAGAGTGACCTCATCTTGGGCAAATGAACTCAAGAGCCGGGTAAGGTGATTCTCAGGAGTGGCGGAGATTCGCAGGGTAGGCTCAATGTCATCTGAACTAGCACGGTAGCCAAGCCCCCAGATGATATCCTGTCGTGCCCCCCAGATAATATGGTGCTGAAAGTCGACGTCGAAGATGTTCTGGCCGATGCTGTAAGTGGAATCGCCGCGGGTGATTCGGTCGAAGTAGACCTGAAGCGAGGTCTCCGATCCCGGCGAAAAGGTGCGCTTCCACCTGGAAAGGAGGTTCCAGCCAGAGTAGCGGTCGCGCAGCGCGACCGTTGCATTTTCCGGCGGCAAAAGGGAAACTGGGACAAAGGCGATCTCTCCCGCATTGCCTTGGTATGCCTCACCCTCCGTGGTGGCGGAATCTTTCGCGGAGAGGGTGCTGTCGACCCGGAATCTACCGTGGACGAGGGTCAAGTCGTCGTGGCCATTGAGTCCTGCAAAAGTGGGCAAAGCGCTATCGTGGACGCCTTCCGCGGACACGCGATATGCTCCGAACTTGCGCAGCTTTCCGCCGTAGCGAATGATCTCCGGCCCGGTACTGGAGTTGCCCTCTCCGGCAGAAATATAGCCGCCCGGGGTGTCTGCGGCGCTGAGGGTGATGATGTTGATGACGCCGTTCACGGCGTTCGATCCCCAAACGGCCGCGCCGGGGCCGCGAATCACTTCGATACGCTCGATGCTGGGGAGGGGAATGTTTTGTGAATCCCAGAATACGCCGGCGAAGATGGGTGAATACGACGTGCGGCCGTCCACGAGGACGAGGAGTTTGTTCGAGTATTGGCCATTGAAGCCGCGGGAGCTGATGGCCCATTTGCCCGCGTCGATCTGCGCTACGTCAAGGCCGGGAACCATGCGCAACAGGTCGGGTATGTTGAGTACGCCGGAGTGCCGAATGTCATCGCGAGAGATGACGTAGATTGCCGCAGCGGCCTGGGAGGTCTTCTGCTCCTTCTTCGATACGGAAGTAACCTCAATGCTCATCAAATCTTCTAGGCTCTTCTGGGTCAAGTCAGGGGTCTGCACAGCGCGTGCGGGAAGCCCCGCGAGCGCTAGGAGAGCGATCCCGGCAAGTATTGGGAGTCGGCGCGTGCCCCGCGGTGAAACAATTCCGGAACACGAGAGATCACGTTGCTCAAGGAATGCTGAATATGTAAAAAGACGCGTTTGCATGTTTGTTGGCCTACTCTGATTTCCTGCCGCACGAACCGGACTGTATGCGACCTGACAATGCCGTCACGGATTCGATGGCGTCAAACCACATCGGCGGAACCCGAAATGGATCGTTGTGTAGCTTTTCAAATCTCGATCATGAGGGCGTTTTAAGTGCGCTATGCTCCGGCCTCATCTTGCGAGAGTCGTAGCCATTCCACCCGTTCACCAAAGCGAACGCCAGTCGCCGATGCCATGAATAATCACATATACGATGCCTAATAGGACAGATGCTTGAATAATATCCATAAATCCTCCTCTGAACAGAGTCCCCGTGTCACGCCAACTTGATTGACTCGCAAGCCACACACTTATACCGGTAGAAGCGAGGCCCTCAACTAAATTGAGGACCTACTGGGAGAGCAGCGACACCTTATCATGACCGAAAGGCCGAGTTTGGGGTATCAGAACACTCTGTATCCGGTCCGATATCTTGGACAACCTCTAACTGATCCCCAACCTCTATGTTGCACCTGCCGATTTCACCAGCTCCTATTTCCAGAACATTGTGTATCTTGAGACTGATACAGGTCATCCTGAACGGTCGCAACTGGTGCCAGACTCTCAGCACCCGTAGATCCCTGGTCAGTGCAACCACATCGATAGCAAACCGCATGCCAAAAGTATGGATGCCAGATGAAGGCCTGATTAGAAGCCCGCATCCGGCATCAAGCCGTCTCCGGCCCGCCAAACCGAACAGGCGTTTAAGAGACGTGTCGGCTACGTCTATTTGCGAACCGATCGTGGTGGCTTTTGTTTTGTTTTTAAGTTTCATCGTTTTCGTCACAGTCTACTGCGTTAGGAGCCTAGAAGGAATAACTTAGGCGGCCCTCTTTCTGCGGTAGATCACGAACGCAAGTACAACTACGGCCAGAACACCTGCCGCGATCCGAATGATCATTGTCGTATCCATATGCTGTATCCTCCTTTCTTCGAATATCGATTTACCTTGCAAACTTATGTGAAGCGCGGCGTCTCTCTCCGACACCAAACTTCGATTGCGCTATTTGAAGGCCTGCATATTATGAGCAATGCTCAAAATTGCGGGCGCAAGCAAAACGATGAATATCGTCGGAAAGATGAACAGGACGAGTGGAAAAAGTATCTTGATCTTGGTTTTCGCGGCTTTTTCCTCAGCTCGTTGCCGCCTTTTCAGACGAATCTCGTCCCCAAATCTGCTCAATGCTCTGACGATGGGAGTGCCAAATCGGTCGGCCTGTGCGAGCATGGTTACGAACAGCGAAAACTCCGGAACCTGAGTTCGCTCAGCAGCGCTTTTCCAGGCGGCGAGTCGATGTTTTCCAGCCAACTGTTCCAAATTGATCTGCAGGAATTCCTGATTGATCTCCGGATGGCTGATGGCCAGTTCCTGCCCGACTCGTAACAGTGCCTGATCTAGGCCTAACCCGGCATCGACGCATATAACCAAGAGGTCCAGTGCGTCCGGCAGACTCTTTCTGATTCTCTCTCTCCGCTTCTTGATTTTCATCCTCAGCCAGATGTCCGGGAGGAGGTAGAGGACGGCCGCCAGCGAAAGCGCCCAGAAGATCGTATTCGTACGAATAAAGCTTCCAAACATCACGCCCAGCAGCGGGCCAATTAGCCGGCTGGCGAAGTATGCGTCAATACTCCTACTGCTCTTGATTCCGCCGCTCAACAGCTTCTGCTTTAGCTTCTCATCTTCTGCAAACCCAAAGCGGGTTCGCATCTTGGTCGCGAGGGATAATATCATCTCCTGCAACCGCTCTTTGTTCCTGACTCTTCTATGGTCCACGCGAGTGCTTTGGACCATATCGAGAATCCGCCGCGCGGCAGGAGATGGCCTTAAGATTATCGGGGCGAGTAACAGCGCAAGAATAAGAAATACTGTAAGCGTCGATGCGATGTAAACAATCAGATTCATGCTTCCTAAACCTCGATCCCATTGACGATGTGTCGAATGACTAAGGTCCCAGTTCCCAACAATCCGATACTGATATAGATCATCTTGCGGCCGAGAGGATCGTGCAGAAGGATGTTGGAATATCCTGGATTTAGGAGGTTCAAAAGGACAAGCATCACAACCGGGAGCGCACTCAGAATCCAACCTGTTAGCCTTCCCTGGGATGTTTGGACGCGAATCTCGCCTTGAATCCGCAGGCGTTCCCGGATGACGAAGACAGTTCGATCCAGAATCTCGGCCAGGTTGCCGCCGGTGTCTTTCTGCACGAGGATTGCAGTAACGAGGACCCGCAGGTCGAGCGAGGGAACACGATCCAGAAGTTGTAAGAGCGCGTCACGCAAAGGCAAGCCCAGGTTCTGCTGCGTGAAGATTTCTCCAAATTCGGAAGCCGCCGGTTCCTCGGCATTCTTAGAGAGCATTTCGATGGCGCCCACCATAGAATAGCCAGCGCGCAGGGCCCGGGCCAGCATGTCTATGGATTCCGCAAGAACCGCGTTGAATGCATTAATCCTTCTCGACCGCTTGAAGGAAAGGATGCCGTATGGCAGGAAAGCTAGCGCTGCCGCGCACGCCATGTCGATCAGAACCATCGACGCGAAGAACCACGCGACGGTATAGCCGGCAATAAACAGACCGAGACTGCTTAGAAGAAGAGTGGCGGGAGTCGTCTTACTATGCGCCTGCAGAATGTGCAGGTGTAGCTTCCGCGAGAACTGGAAACCCTCCAAGATCTCGTCAAACCGCCCAAACTTGCCCGTCCTCTTCGTTTTGAGCAAATGCGTAGCTTCTGAAGTAATGATCGCGGCCGTGCTCTGCGCGGTTCGAATCTCTGTCATCCGCCGAGTCATCGTCTTCTCCACCGGCGATCGGCGCGTCATCGCGACGACCAGCGCAAACGTGATCAGGAGAATCGAGAGAAATGCGAGAACTAAGAGAACCATTTCAATACCCCTACACTTCCATCGCGTAATCGAGCAAACCTGTAGGCAGCGGAATGCCTGCAGCAATCAATTTGTCACCGAACTTTGGGACGATCCCAGTCGCGCGGAAACGGCCTTTCACTTTCCCGTTAAGGCCAATGCCCTCCCTCTCAAAGACGAAAATGTCTTGCATGCTGATGACATCGCTAAAGGCTCCGGTGAGTTCAGTGATGTGCGTAACGCGCCGCGATCCATCGCTCATTCGGGCGATCTGCACGATCAGATGGACGGCTGATGCGATCTGTGCGCGGATAGCCTTTTCAGGCAGATGAACAGTGCTCATCATTGCCATTGTCTCCATGCGAGCCACTGCGTCTCTCGGAGTATTGGCGTGAATGGTAGTTACTGAGCCGTCGTGGCCAGTATTCATGGCCTGCAACATGTCGAGACATTCTTCGCCGCGAACCTCGCCAAGCACGATGCGATCGGGGCGCATACGAAGCGCATTCATAACCAGTTCTCTCTGCCGGACCGCGCCTTTGCCTTCAACGTTTGGAGGCCGACACTCGAGACGTACTACGTGCTGCTGTTTTATTTGCAACTCGGCGGAGTCCTCGATCGTGATAATGCGCTCGCGCTCCGAGATAAATCCTGACAACACGTTCAGCAAAGTTGTCTTGCCCGCGCCGGTACCGCCCGAAACGATAATGTTGAGCCGCGCCTGGACTGCGCCTTTGAGGATATCGAGCATCGGTTGGGTGAGCGCCTTGTTGCGCAATAAGTCTTCTGCAACCAAGGGAGTTGACCCAAACTTACGAATGGACAGGATGGGACCGTCTACGGCCAAAGGCGGAATGACTACGTTGACACGTGAGCCGTCTTTAAGGCGCGCATCGACCATCGGCGACGATTCGTCCACCCGCCTTCCGACCGCAGAGACGATCTTGTCGATAACGTGCATCAGGTGCCTATTGTCCTGAAACACTGCGGCTGTCTTCTCCAGAACACCGCGTCGTTCTACGTAGATCGCGTTGTACGTGTTCACTAATATGTCATTGACAGAAGAATCATGAAGCAATGGCTCAAGTGGGCCCAGGCCGAAGACTTCATCAAGAACTTCCTGTGCCAACCGGTCCCGTTCTGTTGAAGAGAGCGGAATGGTCTGGGCGCCTATCAGTTGGTGAATTACGCCGAACAGTTGTTGCTGCGACGCGCGGTTCTCATGCATAAGGGCAATTTTCTCGAGATCCACCCGCTTGATGAGTTCGAGGTGGACCGCAGACTTGATCTCCTGCTGCACCTTTTCTGGAACAGGCCTCGTAGCTCTTACTATTGGAGGAATAACCCGGGTGCTCACGCTAACGCTTAAGTCGGTCATATAACAATCCTTGGTAGGTCAAAGGCAACTCGCCGTCCTATTTCCAAAGCGCAAAGCGCTTCTTGACGGGTTCTGGAGCAGCTATCTCCGATGCTCCGGTTAGTGCAGCCGCCCATTTCTCCAGCTGCAATGAAAAAGCCGACTTGCTGCCCGGCGACACTGGTTCACCTATATTGAGTGATTTAACCAACTCACTATAGCTATTGGGGATCTTCATGGCGATCGGCAAGCGGACGGCCTTTTCGATCTGCTCGATAGATATTGCTTCGTGCGATGAGTAACGATTTATGACTACCTGAAGTTTCTCCGTCGCTTGCTCATTTTGTATAAGACCGTCCACATAGCGGGACAGGTCGCGTATGGACCCGATTTCAGGAGTGGCAACCAGATATACAAAGTTCGAGAGAGCGATGATGGCAAGATTGATGTCCTCGAACGACGGTTCGCAATCCAGCAGAACGAAATCGTATTGGGTGCTCAGGAACTCGAGTGTGCGTTCAACAGACTCTGCATCGGTGGTCTTCAGCCCACCGTGGACGTCAGGTGATGAGAGTACATCCAAACCGCTCGGGTGCGTCGCAATGAAGCCTTTGAGCAAGTCTTGATCCAGCCGGCTGACATTTCGGACGAGTTCATGAAATTGGTGGTGGCTTCCGTCCAATCCCAGGTAAAGGCAAACATGGCCTAGCTGCGCATGGTCGTCGATGAGAAGCACCCTTTTCTTGCAGGCGCGAACAAGAAACACGGCGAGATGGACAGCGAGCGTGGTCGTACCGACACCGCCTTTTGCCCCGAAGAAGGAGAGCACTTTCCCAGAGTTATGCGGACGGGCAACGGTGGCCGTCCAGCGTAGGTCGAGCCGGGTCAACGACTCCGTGAATTCGTCACGGTCGAAGGGTTTACCCAAGAACTCACTGCAACCCGCTCGCATTGCCCGCACCAGAAGATCGGGATCGGTTACCGAAGAGAGCGCAACAATAGCGACCCTATGGTAGAAGCTTTGGCGTAAGAATTCGGCGGTTTCTAGTGCACGCTCGGGTTCCTTGTCGAAGTCGACTATAGCGATGCATGCTTGGGCATCAATCGCTCGCTCTGTAAAGTGCGGGCGCTTAGTCGCCGAGAAGTAGTTTGCAAAATCCATTTCGACTAGCGTCCAAGGCATCCCGGCCGCGGACTCACGGATCTGGTCTCCCGTCTCCTGTTCGACATTTACGGTAAGTATCGCCACCTGTGGCGCGTCCCCATTTGACTTCCTATGCATCATGGCTTACCGCCTGTCCCTGGTGCAGCCTGTTCAACGGGCTTCTTCTTATCTGTCGACTTGTCGAACTGCTTGGACTCGAGCATTGGTATTGGGAATGTTGGCACGGTGGGCGAAGTCGCATCTGTCAAAGGGTCGACTACGGTTGGAGTTACAACCACTAATAACTCCACAACCGAATGATTGATAGTCTTTGATTTGAAGAGCTGACCCAGGACCGGCACGTCTCCAATGCCAGGCATTTTGCTCAGGATATCGGTGGTGCGATGATCGAGTAGTCCGGAGATGGCGAAGCTTTGACCGTCTCGAAGTTCGACCTGAGTCTCAGCTCGACGGGTGGAAAGCGCGGGAATTGTGTACCCCGAGATGGAGACAGAATTGGTGTAATCCAATGCGCTCACTTCGGGTGAGACCTTCAATTGGATGGTCCCATCTTCATTGACGATGGGAGTGAATTCTAACTTGACACCAAACGAGCGGAACTGGATAGTGATGGACGTAGCTCCGCCGGATGAACCTTGCACAACAGGGAACGGAAACTCGCCGCCGGAGAGAAACGAGGCCTTCTGCCCGCTGAGCGTCGTGATAGTCGGCTCAGCAAGGATCTGCAACACCTGCTTATCTTGCAAGTCCTTGAGAGTAAGGCCGATGTTCAAACCTGCGTTGTAAAACAAGAGATTCAAGGGGTCCGTAAGGTTCAGCGTCGGCGGACCAGGCACACCGCTGGTGGCAACCGATGCGAACTGCCCCGTTTGGCTGGCGCCGGTGTTCTTTCCTTCACTGAAGAGGTTGATGCCAAACTGGTCGAGCTTCGACCGGTCAATCTCGATCATCTGGACTTTCAGTTTGACCTGCTTCGCGTGCGGCTGTCTGACCACCATTGAGTTGACAACATTCTTTGCATACAAGCCCGCAAGCTTGGCGGCCGTGTCTGAGGATGCATCGCTTAACACCGTACCAGAGAGAGAGATGCGGTCCTGCTGCGCCTCCACTTTGATATCGTCATTTGGTAGCGCCTGCGAAATCTCCTTCTGGAGGTTTGCGACATCGATGTCGGACGAAAGCAGATATATCTGCGACTGCCCGGCTTCATCCCAGAGGATCAGGCTGCTCACGCCTGGTGTTTTGGCCGTCACCACGATTTGACTGGGGCTCGATGTAAAAGAGTCGACCACGACGGGATTACCGACATACACGCGTTTTAGCCTGCCAGGCGTGGTGATGAACATCGATCGCCCGACCAGGACGTGCAGGGACAGGCTCGCGGGTTCTAAATTGTTCGTGAGCGCGGTAGTGGCGTCAGACAACATTGCAACGCGTAACGAGGTTGTTGGAAGGACAAGGGTGGCTGTGGCCGGCGTGGTGGCCGAAGTCTGCGCTTGGATGCCGTGGCATAAGATGACAGGAAGAAGCGTTCGAAACAGTATTGTCAACGAGTTATTCATGGGCGTACACATGCGCGCGCGTGTCAAAACTATTCACAACTTGTTTGTCGCCCAGGATGGTAACGACCTCATATTCCTTGGACTTCGGGTGCGACAGCTTGGGGATGGGCGCAGCGGCGCTGGGCGACGGAGCGGCAATTCCCGCGAGTTCGTTAAGCCCGATCGATGGGTGGGGAGTCTGCTCCCGGTCCGCACCGTTTCTCAGCACGAAGTGAATAGCCCCTAGAGTGGTAGCGAGCACCACTCTCTCAGCATCATCGGGCTTCAATAGGAGGGTGACCACGGCGACGCTGGTTGGCTTACTGTCTGGATCGGGATGAATCTGCTGCCCCGCGGCGAGAATCACTACATCTTGCAGTACCGTTGCCGTCCTTGGTTCAGGAGATTTGTCCGAATGATAGGTTAACAATACATCGACGTGGGTTCCGGGCTGCATGAAGCCGGCTACGCCGACTACTTCATCGGATCGGACCGAGATAGCTCTCATACCCGTTGGGATGTTTGCACTCAGACCGGTTCCTGCTCCTGCCACAGCAAGATCCCGGTCAAGAATGGGTTCGCCCTTCGCCAGAGGATAGAGTACCGTTCTGCCCGCCACGTCATCTTTCTTGATAAAGCCCCCGGTGAGCGACGTGGACGAGGACCACTCAATAAATTGCAGGTCCCCGGGCTTCAACACTTCGCCTGCGTCAAGGGCCTTTACTGCGGCGACGTACTGTTGCTTTTGCGGAGTCGCGACATGAGTTGCCTTTGTAAATCGTCTGCTTAACCAAAATGTAAATAGTCCAGATATGAGTAGCGCGATGACTAAGGCGGTAGTGACGCGTTTTGCGTTCATTATATTACCTCTGCGCAATCTTCAAGACGAAACAAAAGGCACTTCCAGCGGCGATTGCCAATGCATATGGCAAACGCAAAGTGCGAGCATTGCCAATGTTGAATTCCGGATGTGGCGTCAATCCCTGAGTCTTGTGATGAAGCGCAATCGTGTAGATATTGAAGATCGTGATCCTAAACTGGCGGCGATAGATTGCAAGTCCAAGTGCCATCGCGCCGCCGGCAAGCGACGTCAATATAAGTAGCTGTCCGATGATAGAGAGACCAGCAATGCAACCCACGGCGGTAATCAGTTTCACGTCGCCCGCACCCATTCCGCCTGCTAAATAGAAAACCAGGAAGATAAGTCCGCAAAGCAGCCCGGAAGCAGCGGCCGAGCCTAACTCAGCCCAGCCGCCCAAAACGAAGTGCATAATCAGGCCGAAACAGATTGCAGGAAGCGTAACGAAGTTTGGTACCCGGCGGCTTCTTACGTCATACGCAGCGCCAATAACGGCACAGAGTAGGGAGGCTGCCGAGTACATGTACCCAATATTCAGTTTTAACATGTGATTAAAGGCCTGGCTGGTAATCCGCACCTGATCCGCGATCGCAGGTCTAAGTGCCGCGAAAAGCAGTATTGTGGGGTGAGTTAAACTGCCGCAGTTAGTTTAGTACCGACTGTTGTAAAGGTGCCGCTGATGGTGCCTGCAAGGGTTGTCATCGTTGCGGTGGCGCCTAACGCGATTATCGCCGCGACCAGTGCATACTCGATAAGATCCTGACCAGACTCATCGTTCAGAAGGTTCGACAGGGCTTGCTTGAAGTTCTTCAATGTAGTTCTCCTTAGATTTGGTGCATAGACACTCTGCCTTTTAGGGTGAAATATCTATGTTGATTGCTTGGTACACACTGATGCTGCTCTCTATTGTTACGAAAGTAAACATAAAACGGTATCTTCGGTGTATACTTTAGTCATTAGAAAGTAACTGATAGTTGTAGTGCCTTCGGGCTGTGTGCTGGGACAATTAAGCGGTATCAACTAATTAGCCAACTAGAAGAGCCCTGGGAATCAGACCAATAGACTCGAATCCACCTAGAGCAATGATTCTGTTTGGGTTTTGACACTTTAGTAGGTGTTGTGTAGTTGCGTGGCTATATTCCGCAAACCGTCCGGCAAACACCTTATCTTGAGCTTGCTTCGTCGGAGACGGGGATCGTAGATAACAAAAGTGGACAATAAATCGAATCTGCGGTATCTAACGGAACTGTTCGGCCGTCTCTTAGGGAGCGAAAACGGTTCAGCGGCAGTGATGGTGGCTGTGTCGCTGATTGCGGTCCTTGGGATGATGGGCTTCGCGATCGACGTGGGACAGCTTCGGCTGGCGAAGCAAAGACTGCAGATGGCGGCTGACGCCTCGGCACTCGCGGCTGCTTTGGAACTAACGGACTGTGGAAACACCCCCAACTGCAGCAGTTTAAAGACCGCCGCGCAGTCCGCTCTGTCGGAGAATAACTTTACCGGCAGCACACTCCTGACTAACTGCGCCACGAGCAGCACAACTGTGCTAACGGTCACGGTGAACAACGGGCCGTGTGCGTTGGGCGCCGCGAATCCGCACAACGGTAACGCTAATTACGTGGAGATAGTCGTGTCCCAGCCCCAACCTACATACTTTGCCGGGGTACTCGGAATCACCTCTGTGTTGATCAAAACTAGGGCAGAAGCTGCCAGGACGGGGGGAACGAACTGTATGTTCGCTTTAGATCCGACTGGCTCTGGCGCCATCAGCGTGGATTTCTTGGCAGCGGTGAGTGCCCCGTGTGGCATCGTGGACGAGTCCAACAGTAATTCCGCTCTCCAATGTGGATTGTTCGCTGCGATCAGCGCATCGCAAATCGGCGTCTTCGGGGGGGTCTCGACCTTTCTGTGCAGTGTCAGCCCAACCCCTCGGACACATATCACAATGCCAAATCCAGCCGATCCCTTGGCCTACCTGCCCAAACCAGCCGTACCAAGTTGCGGAACCAGTCATGGTGCCAGCGCTTCTCACCACGGCTCCGATGCCGCGCTCGTGATATCTACCACCACTACACTCTATTCGGACAATGCCTATTGCGGCGGGATTACCATCGGGTCCGGCGCCAACGTAACATTCGACACGACTTACGGCAGCACCTTCGCTCTGACCTCAAGGAACGGCGCCACCACCACACTGCCTGGGGGACTTCAGGTTGATTTCGGAGCCACGGTGACAGGTAATGGAGTGACTTTCTACAATTTCGGCCCGAGCGGGAGCATCAAGTTTGATTGGGCATCGTTCACACTAGGCGGTGTGAATCTAACCGCACCCGCTACCGGAATCTATAGCGGAGTCTTATTCTTCCAGGATCCGGGGAATAGCTCTTCGGCTCAGATCGTGGGTAGCGCCGCATGGAACGTCAAGCTTCAGGGGACCTATTACTTCCCCGCAGCAACAGTCAACTTCACTTTTGACGGTCCCGTGCAATATAACATCTTGGACGCTAAAGACATTCATTTCATGTTTTTGACCCTTGCCAACGGTGATACCCATGGCAGCAGCGTCTTCAGCAATGACTATTCCTCGCTTGCCAACGGATCGCCGGTCCACGGCTCCGGCGCAGTGTTGGAGCAATGATGCGGAGACTCAGGACATTTCAACTGCGGGAAGGCACCTCCTTCCGCGCTTCCGAGGGCCTCAGGTCCGAAAGCGGATCCAGCCTCATAGAAATGGCGCTCGTGCTTCCAGTTCTATTCCTGCTTTTGATTGGAGTAGTGGATTTTGGCCGAGCGTACTACCTGTCCATCGAAGTTTCGCAAGCCGCACACACAGCCGCGTTGTATGGCTCCCAGAATCCGAACGACATCACCGGTATGCAGAACGCTGCAGTGGCAGATGCACCGGACGTGCCGAGTTTCACCACTTCGTCGGTCACCGCGACCTCCGGGTGCGAGTGCTCCGACGGTTCCTCTCCCGTTGCCAGCTGCACCACGAATCCAAGCTGCGGGGGGCTGATGACAGTGGACTATGTCCAGGTAAACACTTCGGTTAGCTACAGCGCCATTTTTCCATATCCGGGAATTCCTTCTCCGCTAACACTGAGCGGAAGCGCCAGAATGCGCGCAGGGCAATAGCATGATGCCAATCTACCAAAGGCTGACACGGGCACCGAAGCTGACACGGGCACCGAAGTTGTTGGCATTCTGGAACGGCGCGGCCAGCGAACGGGGCGATGGAATGCTCGAGTTTGCAATCTCAGCCGTTGTACTGTTTACGTGTATCTTTGGCATAATCGGCTGCTCGCAATTGCTCTACGCCTACCATTTTACTTCCTACGCAGCGCGGGAGGCCACGCGATACGCGATGGTGAGAGGCTCCACTTGGGGGGGCACTACCTGTGCCACCGTTAATACATTCGTCTGCAACGCCACAGCGGCCAACGTTCAGACGTATGTGCAAAGCATAGTGCCGCCGGGAATGACCTCAGGCACGCCACTTACTGTGACCACCACCTGGCCAGGTTCGGAGCTTGTCGGTTCCGCTACCACTTGCACCACCGCCAACGGAAATAACAGTCCAGGGTGCCTGGTGATGGTACAGGTGAACTACTCCTTTAGTTATCTTTTGCCGTTTCTGCCTGCCACGGCTCTGAACCTGAAGAGCACATCGGAAGTAGTGATCTTGGAGTGATGAGCCTTAGGTGGTGCCTATTGTTGAACCAGGAAGATGGGACAAGTGCTTAATCGTCGTAGGATTGCTGTTGTTCTCCCCGCATATAATGCAGCCCAAACTCTGCGCAGAACTGTGGACGAAATACCAAGAGAAGTTGTCGATGACATCATCCTCACAGACGACGCCAGTTCCGACGGTACCGCAGATCTCGCGGATGAACTAGGGATTCATACAATAAGACACGAGAAGAATCGCGGGTATGGCGGGAACCAGAAGACTTGCTACACTGCTGCGCTCTCCAGAGGGGCGGACATTGTTGTGATGGTTCATCCAGACTATCAATACACGCCTAGATTAATAACCGCAATGTCGGCCATGATCGCCTACGGTGAATTCGACGTCGTCCTTGGTTCACGCATCCTTGGCAGAGGCGCATTGGCGGGAGGAATGCCACTTTACAAATACGTCTCGAACCGCGTGCTGACCGCTGTCGAGAACCTGCTCCTGGGTCAGAAGCTTTCCGAATACCATACTGGCTACCGCGCGTGGAGCAGAAACGTGTTGGAATGCCTTCCTTTGCGTTCTTGCTCTAACGATTTTGTCTTTGACAATCAAATGTTAGTCCAGTGTGCTGAATATAAGTTTAGAGTTGGTGAACTGTCGTGTCCGACAAAATACTTTCCGGAAGCGTCTTCTATCAATTTCCGGCGAAGCGTTGGCTACGGCTTGGGCGTATTGGCGACAGCCGCCCAGTTCAGGCTCAAGCGGTGGGGTTTGGCCGATCCCATCATCTTGCGGGACAATGCATGGAATCGTCTCGAGTTTCCGAGTCCGAATGTCGCTGCCTCAATGATTCGTGGACCAGCGTCTGAGCGTGCCTAAGAGCGCGATTATATGCGTAGAATCTCCCATTTGCGTCACGGGTGGTTCTCCTGTCACGGACTATGGGCTGCTGCCGGCGCCGGACAGGCCAGTTGTTGCGGAACCGGATAATGCTGCAGAAACCGCTCGGCTGCGCGCGGATTCCAATGGGCCGTTCTGTCCGGCGGTGGAATGAATCCACTTTCCGGCGGAACGAGCAGCCACACATTTCGTTCTTTGAATTCACACAGCAGTGGTAGGTTGGACTCGCCAGGTTCCGTATCGCGTGCCCAAATCACATGCTGGCTTGGAATATCGTAGCCGTTGTAGATCCAGTCGTTCACCCAGAAATGATCCGGAGCATAGCGGACAATGACCAACTGCTTGCCGGGCTTTGAGTCCATGATTTCATGAACATCCTGCCATGCGGGGGTTTCTCCAATCAGGTTCATCCAGGTACCCCAGGTTGGAAACCCGTCCGTTGGTACCACAACGAGACGCACAGCGCCCATGAGCATGATCGAGGCCAGAGTTCCGCGCATTAGCTTAAGCCAAACTACATCCCTGCGAGATCCTGCGCGCATCCAGCGTAGGCCATTCAACAATATGAGATACAAGATCCCGGCAGCTACCGCGAAGTAATGCGCTTGTAGCCATGTTTCTGAGACGTAGCCAAGACAGGAAAATCCGAGCGTGTACATCAAGACCCTGGACCTCTTGGCGCGCAATGTCGGAATCAAGCCGATAAGTGGCAGCGTTAATGCAGGATAAATATAGAAAAGCCATTGATAGATGCCTTTGGCAATGACCTCCGCAAAGAAATCACTTATAGTCTTCAAATTCGCGTACGGGAACATGTCCCCATCGCGGTTGTAGCTAAGCTGCTCAGGAAATTGGTAATGAACGGTATAATTCGGTTTTCCGAATAAGAAAGGAGGTGCCATGCCCCACTGTTGCCAATGCGCCACCCAAGGAAAGGTAAATCGTCCGGTGACGCGGTGACAATAGTAACCAGTGCACGCGGCTGCTACAAGCAACAATGCTATGCCAGGCAGCCAGGTGCGCGACGCAACTCTTCTCTTGAAGAGAACCCACAAAGTATAAAGGCAGATAGGTAGCGACAGCAGGGCGCCTTCAAATGGACGTGAGTTTGCCAACAGACTAAGTCCGAGTGCCATCACGAGTCCGCTGCGGGGCGTTGGTCGCCGGCCAAGTCTGGCAGCGGCTCCTAGCAGCAGGCA
>Ga0210389_10001963_pt1 | contig 16441 bp, 13 predicted proteins | sample IncBWH28OmetaG_FD_160127 | JGI IMG/M metagenome (GOLD analysis project Ga0210389, IMG submission 160127) | Forest soil microbial communities from Barre Woods Harvard Forest LTER site, Petersham, Massachusetts, United States - Inc-BW-H-28-O ...
GGGTGACCGGTGGCCGATGGCGGCGGGGGTGACAACAGCCCGGGATCGTGGGCGACCGTCAGCGTGGCAGCGAATCCTTGCAGCACGGCGGTGGGAGACATCGGCGAGGTCGCCCGCTGGATCGGCGCCAGCCCCCGCCACCCGGGATCGGCGGCTGTGACCGCCGCCGCGGGCGCCGGTGCTGTTTGCCGCGACCGACCCCACGGCCACCACCCGCCCATCGCTCATCTCTCCGATCTCTCGCGCGTGGCGAGGTTTTCGATCAGGCCGACATAACGACGGCGGTCTGCGTGCTCGAGGTCAAGCAGTTCGCTAAGCGGCCAGTGCAGGTGATACGCCAGGTACGAGACCTCGTCGTGCAGCCGCTGGGTCCCGTACGTCACGATTCCCCCAGGCGGCTCCCAGCGAAATCGACCACGAACTCGGTACGGCAGCTCGGGCACGCGACCCGGGCGTGGGTGTGTCCGTCTTGGTTGACGCGGCGGTACAGATCCTGCAGGAACGCCAGATCCGAAGCGAACATGTTCTCGATGACGCCCGCGTGCACGTCCTGGATCGCTCCCAGCGTCGTCACCACCCGACTGATCAGCACCACCGACAGGTAGTTGGCGTTTTCGCGCACCCGGTCGTCACGCTGCGACACCAGCTCGTCGCGCGCGGTGGCCAGCCGCATCACACCGTCGCGGTGCACCGTGCCGGCCGCGTCGACATAGCCCCGCGGCAGCGTGAATCGGAATTCCGTTTGCAATAGCTGTGTTTCGCTAGGCGTCGGCTCAGCTTCTGCCGGATCGGCGAGCGCCGTCGTCGAATGCAAAGGGCCTCTACGCACTGTCAGGTTCACACTTCTCGTAGGTCAGCACCAGTTTCTCGGTCAGCACGTTGGTGTCACCGGCCTTCATCGAGGTGAGCTCAAGACTTTTCGCCCAGGCGTTGGTGAGGTTGTAGCGTTTGATCGCACTGCCGTCGGGGGCGTAGATGGTGATCGCGCCATTCTTGCGGGCGTTGCTCATGTTGCCCAACTGCGCGTCTTTGATCCATTTGTCGAAGCTCTGGTCGTCGCTGAGCCCTCGAGTCAGCGTGCACTCGCCCGCTTTCCACCGCCCCGGTAGCTTTTTGATCACGTACTTGCCGTCCGTGGCGGAGTTGGACTTGTACTCGATGACGTCCTGCTCCATCTTCAAACCGCTGACCTCGGTGATGCTCTTGATCTGAATCCCGTCGATTTCAAGGCCGAACGAATGGGCAACGGAGCTGTCGCCGCTTTGAAGCGCCATGGTTTACCTGCTTTCTGTCTGGGATCGAACGGCGGTTATTCGGCGACCAGGCTGGTGCCACCCGAGAATTGCGAGAGCCGGAAGATCACAAATTCGGCGGGCTTTACGGGTGCGACACCGATGACGCAGCAGACTTCGCCGGCGTCGATGCCTTCGGCGGGGTTGGTTTCGCCGTCGCACTTCACGAAGAACGCCTCGTCCGGTGTCAAGCCGAACAGCGCACCCTTGCGCCATTCGTTGACGAGGAAGGCGCTGATGGTGCGGCGCAGCTTGGCCCACAGCGTCGGGTCGTTGGGTTCGAACACCACCCAGTCTGTGTTCTCGAGGATCGATTCTTCCAGGTAGTTGAATAGGCGGCGAATGTTCAGATACCGCCAGGCCGGGTCGGACGACAAGGTGCGGGCCCCCCACACCCGGATGCCTCGCCCGGGAAAGGCTCGGATGCAGTTGATTCCCACCGGGTTCAGCAGATCGTGCTCTTTGCGGGTGATCTGAGTTTCCAGCGCGACCGCACCGCGCACGACCTCGTTCGCCGGGGCCTTGTGCACACCCCGGGTGTCGTCGTTGCGGCCCCAAATGCCGGCAACGAAGCCCGAGGGCGGCAGAAATGTCCCGCCGCCGTCGGTGCTGACCCACGGCCAATACAGCACCGCGAATTTCGAGTCGTAGCCCGCCTTGTCGACGCGCCACTCCTTGATCTGCTGGGCGTTGAGCCCGGGCGGTGGGTCGAGGACCGCAATCCGGTCGCCCATCAGTTCACAGTGCGCGATCATCGCCACTTGCACCGACTGCACGGTGTTCAGGTCGATGGCGCCGCGCTGGTAGGCCGTCATCAGGTCCGGCATGCACACCATCGTGATCTCGTCGACAGCCTCCAGACCTGACACGCCGGTGCGCTCACTGACGTCGCCGATGTAGTCGTCGCCGCTTAACCGGGCCGGCAGTGTCGAGACCGCTTCGGACGGTGCGGCCAACGCGACGCGCATGCCCGGGCGAAGCTCCTCAACGGTCTTGCCGGTGATCTGCTCGAGCTTGATGACCTGCGAGGCAGCATTGACGACGGTGACAACATTGCTTTTGCCGCGCCCGGTGGTGATATCGGGGTGCTCCTCGACAACCTGACCGTCGCGTTCCACGACCAGCTTGAGGGCGCGAGCACCCTCCTGACCCTCCTGGCCTTCGTGCTGGAATTCGACAATTTCGACTTGGATGCTCTCCGGTGGCGCATGTGGGTCCAGTGCAACGACACGGAGATTGGCCAGCATGCCCTGCGGGGAGCCTTCGATGGCGGTTTGTCCTGCGCTGGAACCGTTTTCGCCGGTGCCGTCGCCAATCCGCACGATATAGCAGTTGCCGCCGCCATTCTGGTAGTAGGCGAACACCGACCGTGCCAGGCAGGCGCCGTCGACGAAACCACCAAAGGTCTTGGTGAATTGGGTCCAGTTGCTTGTCAATGTGGGCTTGTTGAACGGCCCCTTCGCGGCGAGGCCGACAAACGCCGCGACGGCTGTCCCCACCCCTTCGATTGGCCTTGCGCCAGAGTCGATTTCCTCCACATACACACCCGGCGACAGATACGTCGGCATTACGCCTCCTCGGCACTCGATGGGCTAGCCATGATCGTGCGCTTCTTCGAAGGGGCCGGGGAGGAGCAGGTGGACGGCCGCAGGGGCAGGGCGGGCTGCGCGATCGGGCAAGCACTGACATCACGGCGCGATGCCGTCGCCCACGCGGGCACGGCTTGTTGCCCGAATGGGCACGCGTTCGTGTCTTCCCTCGTGCGGCCCGGCGGTGGATCGTTGACGCAGGACACATCGAGCGAGGCGATCATGCACACCCATGACCACAGTTACGAGTGCGACTCCGGCTTGCGCCCAAAGTCATCGAGGCTGGACGAACCCGATTCCATGCTCGCGATGAAGGCGGCGCTGTCCGGCAGGCTCGATGTCGGAGGGTCGGCGGGTCTCGTTGGCCTGCAACGTGCTGCGGGAAACGCGGGGACTGCCGCGCTGGTGGAAGAAGAGCGCTCGCCGGTACACGACGTGGTGTCATCTGGTGGCGCACCGCTGGAGCCGGGGCTGCGCGTAGACATGGAGGGCCGGTTTGGCCAGGACTTCGGCGACGTTCGGATCCACAACGACGGTGCTGCGCACGACTCGGCGAAATCGGTTAACGCGCAGGCCTACACCGTTGGGTCTGACATCGTGTTTCAGCGCGACAAATACGACCCCGGGTCCGATGCCGGCAGGCACATGCTTGCCCACGAGCTCACCCACGTGGTGCAGCAACGAAACGGGCCGGTCGACGGGACGCAAGTGGGCGGCGGGATCAAACTCAGCGATCCATCAGACCGATTCGAGCGCGAGGCAGTCGCGCACGCCGATAACGTGATGGCTTCGCCTCCGGCGGCTCCGGCGGCTCCGGCAGCGAGTTACGGCGTGCAGCGGCTGACCGCTGATGAGTCAGTGGTGCAACGCCAAGAGCAGCCGGCCGAGGAGGAAGAGGAGACGGCACAAACCTACGTGCAGCGCGACCAAGACGAATCCGAAGAAGAGTCGGCCTAACAGTCATGGCGGAGTCGGCTCGAACGGCGGCGCCGGCTAGCGAAGCGCTTGCCGAGGGCCGTCGCCGGTCCGCGCCCAACCGTCCACAAGGGGGCGCTACCCGTCTGGCGGCGCTGCAGCGCGTGGCCGGCAATGCGGCCGTCACCGCCCTGCTCGAGGGCAAGGCAAGGCTGCCCGGGGACGAGGCCGTCGGCCAAATCGACGGCGCCCTACGGGAGTTGCGCCGCGACGAGCCCGAAATCGACACCGTGGAGAAGGGTCTCAAGGCGGCCCAGGCCGCCGGCGTGCCGGTCCAACTCGAAGGGCCGAAGCCGCCGGCGGCGGCGCTTGCCGTCACAACGACCGGCTTCGGGCCGGAATCTGTGACGCCGCCGCGGCCCGTCCCGCCGCCGAAGCCGATACCGGCGACAAGCCGATTCGGGAAGGCAGCGGCCACGACGGCCGAGAATCGCGCCGGCGGAATTTCAAACGGTGCGGCACCCAAGGCAACTGTGATCGAGGTTGACGGTGGCGGCGGTGGCGCGCCCGCCGCGACGCTCTCCGCCGACCAACTGTCACAGCCGCCCGCACCGCCGACGGGCGCCGGTCCCACTGAAGACCCGGCCTTCACCACGGTCGCCGGCAACGTCACCTCAATTGCGGCCGAAAAGCGCGCGCATCCCGCTGCTTCGTCCAAAGCCCAAGAGGCGCAAGACGCGGCGGAGCCACCAACCGACGACATCAGCGGGCAGGCCAAGGCCGCGAAGGTCGACACGATGGATGCCCAGCAACCGGGCTCGTTTGACAAGAAAGCTTTCATCGCCGCGGTGAAGGCCGCCATCGAGGCGAAGTCACCCAAGACGCTGGAGGAAGCCGACAAGTACGCCCAATCCGGGAAAGCGGGCGAGGTGAAAGGGGAAGTCAAAGGGCTGGTAACCCAGGACAAGCAGGGCGAGTCCAAGGACATCGAGACTGCCAGCGCCGCCGAGCCGGACACGTCGAAGGCGGTCGTAAAACCGGTCACCCCGATGGCGCCCGAGGAGCAAAGTGCCGCCCCGTCGATCCCGGCGGAGGGAGCCGCACCGAAGCCGGCACCGCCGGAGCAGCTGAACTTGGAAGCCGGCAAGCAGCAGGTCAACCAGCAAATGACGGACGCCCAGGTCACCGACCAGCAACTCGCCGAGTCCAACGAGCCGACTTTCCAAAAGGCCTTGACCGACAAGCAGGCCGCCGCCGCCCACGCCGATACCGCGCCGGCCGATTACCGCAAGCAAGAGCAGGACGCCATCGCGCAGAACAAGGCCCAAGCCACGGCCGAAACACAGTCCGGTGTGGCAGGTATGCACGACGCCAAGGCCGCAGCGCTCGCCAAGCTCGTCGCCGACAAGGGCCAAACCAAGTCAAAGGACGAGACCAAACGCGGCGAGGTCACCGCGCGCATCCAGCAGATCTACGCGGCAGCCGAGACGGACGTCAAGAAGATCCTCGACGGGATCGATCCGAAGGTGGACAAGGCCTTCGAGGACGGTGAGGCCGCCGCCCGCAAGGCATTCGAATCGTTTGTCTCGGCCAAGATGGAGGCCTATAAGGACGATCGGTACAGCGGCTGGCTCGGCGGTTTGCGGTGGGCCAAGGACAAGCTCGTCGGCATGCCGGATGACGTCAACCGCTTCTACGAGGCAGGCCGCGAGCTCTACCTGAAGCAGATGGACGGCGTTATCTCGCGCGTCGCCGACATCGTCGGAGATGATCTGGGTGCGGCCAAGCGCAGAATCGCGGCCGGCAAGAACGAGATCACGTCGTACGTGAAGTCCCTGCCCGCGAGCCTGAAAACCATTGGCGCAGAAGCCGCCAAGGAAATCAGCGAGAAGTTCGAGCAGCTGGAAAGTGACGTCAACGCCAAGCAATCGTCCGTGGTCGACACGCTGGCGAGCAAGTACGTAGAAGCTCGCAAGGGTCTTGACGACCGGATCGAGGAGTTGCAGGCCGAGAACAAGGGTCTGGTCGACCAGGCGATCGGCGCCATCGCCGGCGTCATCGGCACCATCCGCGACCTCGCCAACATGTTGATCAACACGCTCGCGCGCGTGGCAGACACGGTCGGCGACATCATCAAGCACCCCGTCCAATTCCTGGGGAACCTCGTCGAGGGCGTCAAGGGCGGCATCCTGAAATTCAAGGACAACATCCTCGACCACCTGCGCAAGGGACTGATGACTTGGCTCTTCGGAGCACTGGCCGACGCCGGTATCGAACTCCCAGACACGTTCGACGTCAAGGGCATCATCAAACTGCTGCTGTCGCTGTTCGGCCTGACATGGACGAACATTCGCAGCCGCATCGTCAAACAAATCGGCGAACCGGCGATGGCCGCCCTCGAAAAGGGTGTCGAGATCTTCCAAACCATCGCGACCCAGGGCGTCGCGGGTCTGTGGAACATGTTGATGGAGAAGCTCGGCGACATCAAGGAGATGATCCTCGAGCAGGTGAAGGACTTCGTCGTCACCAAGATCATCACCGCCGGCATTACCTGGCTGATCGGACTGCTCAACCCGGCCGCGGCATTCATCAAGGCCTGCAAGCTGATCTACGACATCATCATGTTCTTCGTCGACAACGGCGAGCGAATCATGAAGTTCGTCAACACCGTAATCGACTCCGTGCGGGACATCCTTGCGGGCAACATCGGTGCCGTCGTGAACAAGATCGACGACGTGCTCGGCCAGATGGTTCCGATCCTGATCGGATTCTTGGCCAGCGCGATCGGCATCGGCGGGATCGCGGAGAAGATCAAGGAGATCCTGCAGAAGCTACAGAAGCCGGTCAACATGGCGATCGACTTCTTGATCAAGAAGGGCTTGCAGTTCGCCGCGCCGATCATCGCCAAGATCAAGGGCATCGCCGGCAAGATCAAGGGCAAGTACGAGGCGGGCAAGGCCTGGGTCAAGGGCAAGTACGAGGCGGGCAAGGCTTGGGTAAAGGGCAAGGTCAGCCAAGTCGGCGAAGCGCTGGGCATCGTGTCGAAACCTTTCAGCGTTGGCGAGGAACACCACAACCTCGATGTCGACACGCGCACAGGTGACATCACTATGGCCTCGGCGCAGCGGCAAGAAGTAAGCCGAGCCATCGCAAGAGAAGTAGCGGAAGTCAATGACCGTCGGCGGGACTCCGGGCTCCCATTAATACCCGAGGACCAAGTGGTTTCTCGAGTGCTGCCCCATATTCACGCCGCGAAGGATCGGATTCAATCGGCAAAGGAGGGGAAGGGCGCCGAGGCCAAACGACAACTCGACCAGTTGGCGGAGGTTATCACTGACGCGCTGTCGCAAATCGGTGCAGGTGCAGCCATCGAAGATGTGGGTCCAACTCCCGGCATCGGATCGATTGCCCCTCACTCGGAGAACAGCGGCCGCGTCCCGCGCGACCCGAAACAGCCATGGGCAGGGCTCGAGTCAGAACATGTCATCCCAGTAAGGTTGATATCAGCCCTGTTTTACGCGCTAGGCGATGAGCGTCGAATCGAACGCGGTGACGCCGAAGACAATATCCAACACACAATTCTCGTTTACAAAGGCGCGGCAAGCAGTAAGACGCATGGCGAGGGTTACCTAGCTGACACCAGCGTAATCAGTTGGGCGAAGGGCATAGTCGAACGCGGAGCGCCGACCCTTTCTGGGCGGTCACGGGTAGCAAAGGGCCATCGCGAATTGCCTACTGGTGAGCAGCAAGAACGCGCCGAACTGTGGCAAGGTCTCACTCGCGACCAGCGACTCGCGGCACTACGTACCATGCTTTCGGATCGTATGGCAGAACGCGTCGATGACCTGGCCCAAGCAGTCGAAGCCGACCACCAAGCTCATGGCGTGAAACGGCACGAGACCCAAATGACCCCGGATCGCGGCAGGATCCGGGCTGCTGCGGCCTTGCAGCTTCAGGACGTCATCACAATCTTCACCGAGCGCCTGGCCCGCGGCTGAAAGTGAAGGTTCACCAAGAGTGGTAGCGCTTAACTCGATCAGCGGTGCGGGAAACTTTTCGCGCACCCGGTTACGGGGCGGCGGCTGGCGCCGGGCACCATCGTGGGGCAACGCTGGCTGGCCGCACCCGCCGATGGCATTTTGGCTCCTCCGTAGGAGGCCGGGAAAACCGGGGCATCCCGCGTTGACAACCAGCAAGTTCGGGTCTTCTACACGCGCGCGAGCGCTATAGTCCAGTTCACTTGACCTTCATCTACCCGCCGGAGAGCCATGGCTGAGTACGTATGTAAGGACTGCGGCGCAGCAAACCCTGCTGACGCCAAGTTCTGTGGTGGCTGCGACGCATACCTGGGGTGGGACACCAACCCGCCGCCACCTCCGGAAGAAGTGGAAGGCAAGGGTCCATCTGACACCGGTCCAGACACAAAAGACGACAACCGCGCGCAAGCGCCACGAGTGGACGTCCCCCAACCCGAAGCCGATCTGCCCCCGGATACGGGCGCCGATCTGGAAATGCGGGTCCGCAATAATTCGACGATCGTTGATGCCTACGCCATCGAACGCGCGCGGGCGCCGAAATGGTTGACCATCACCCACCCCGAGATCCGACTCATGCCGGGCGAAAGCAACGGTGTGACAGCACATTTAGCGATCGCCGCCGGTGCGGTCGTCGAAGCCCAGACGCTCGAAGTCAGGTTGCGCATCTTTTCGATGCGCGACACCAGCAAATTCGTCGAAGTGACGGTGAAACTGACCGTCCCCCGCTACGGGCCACCACTCACGATCCGTGCCCGGCCCGCCGTCGTGCGCCTGGCCGACACCACGACCGGTCGAGTGGAGGTGACCCTGGATAACGCCGCGAGCAACTACCCGCGCCGCGCCGCATTGACGGCCTCCGACAGCGAAGGCGTGGTCCAATTCCGGTTTTCACCCCCGATGGCTGTGGTGCCGCCCGGCGCGCACGCCACGGTCAACGTGGATTTCTCCGTGCCGGCGGTGCGCGACGGTGAGAACCGTGTCCGGCAGCTGACTATCTGCGCCACCGAGGACGAGAACTCCGCCGAGGCCAGCGTCACCGTCAACCAGGAGCGCAGCACTGCGTCCCCGCTTCGGCTGCGGCTGGAGCCCAGCGTTGTTCGCATCCGTGACGGCGAGGCAGCCGAGCTGACGGTAGTCGTCGACAACCGCGGTCAGACACCGAATCGCACGGTGCGGTTGCAGGGACAAGATCCCGAACGCGCGGTGCGGTTTTCGTTTGCCGACAGCACGATCAAAGTGGCGGGCCGGCAGACGACCGCCACCAAAGTGCGTATTACCGCGCCACCACCCCCGCCCGGTAAAGAGGTGTCACGGACGTTTTCGGTAGTCGCCTCCTACGGTGCCGACGAAGTCCAAGCAACGGGAACGTTCGTTCAAGCGACCTCTGACATCCCGATCAAGACCGCCGTGATGCGCCTGACCCCGGAGACCCTGAAACGTCGGGATAACTCATATGGCCGCTACCTGCTGTCAATTGAAAACAGGGATCCGCTGCAGTGGTTGCGTGTGCTGGTGTCTGGCTCTGATCCGGAACGCGCCGTGAACTTCAAATTATTGCCGACAGAGTTCAACATCCCGCCGCGTGGGCTGGCCTTCGGCTGGGTCCGCGTGCGGGCGCCCCGACCCGGACGCCACCAAGAGGTGTCGCGCGAGATCACCATCACCGCGACCGACGGCAATGAATCCATCGGTGCCCGTGGGGCATTGGTCCAGTCCAGTGGCGACTGGGTTCCGTACATACGTTTTCTGCTCACGTTGATCGGGGCGGTGCTGGTGATCGTCGGTGCGTTCGAACCGTGGACTGTGGAGCAGCCCGACTTTTATGTCCCTGACCTGCCCAACATCGCGCGGGCCACCGGCATCGTTGAGAAGACACAGCCGGCCGCGCGCCTGGTCATGATGGTTCTGGCTGCCTCGATGCTGATCGGGGCCTTCGGAAAGGGCGGCAAGCAAACGATGTCGGCCGCCGGCGCGATCGTAGTGGCCATCGTCGGTTACTTCATTTTCCTGAGCAGCCAGGTCGTGACCGGTGGCCCGATGTATGGGGCCGTGCTAATCGTCGCCGGCGCCTTGGTCGGTTTTTTCGGCGGCCTGATGGCGAAACTGTAGTTCTAATAACCGATTTGCCGCTAGTGCGCACCGGGACGTACCCCTTCCGACCCGTTGGCCGGCAGTAGCCTGCCCAGCTTGCGGTACTCCTGTTGGATCGCCGCGCTAACATGCGCGTCCTCGATCGATGACTCGGAACCCGCAGCCAGATAGGCCGCGGTGATGGCGGCCGAGCGGATATTGCCGCCGGACAAGGGGAACGAGTGCGCGTAGAACTCCAAATTGAGATCGTCTCGTGCCGGCACCCCGCCGGCAAAGCAGCGCTGCCACAACGCCAGCCGCGCCGCCTCGTCGGGCATGGGGAAGTCCACCACCATATCCAGCCGGCGGGTGAAAGCCTCATCGATGTTGGAGCGCAAGTTCGTGGCGAGCACGGCGACACCGTCGAAGGTTTCCATGCGCTGCAGCAAGTAGGCGCTCTCGATGTTGGCGTAGCGATCGTGTGCATCACGCACTTCGCTGCGCTTGCCGAAAATGGCGTCGGCCTCATCGAACAGCAGCACCGCGCTGACGTTGGATGCCTCGGTGAATATGCGCTCGAGGTTCTTCTCGGTCTCGCCGATGTACTTGTCGACGACGGTGGCCAGATTCAGCGCATACAGGTCAAGTCCGAGGTCGGCGGCAATCACCTCGGCGGCCATCGTCTTACCGGTCCCGGAGTCTCCCGCGAACAACGCCGTCACCCCGGTGCCACGTCCCCCGCCGGGGCGCATCCGCCAGTCCGACAGCACCCGTTCACGGTGTCGGGCACGAATCGCTAACTCGCGCAATTGGTTTACCGACTTGTCCGGAAGCACGATGTCCGACCATGAGACGGTGGGTTCGATGCGGCGGGCCAGCCGCTCCAGCCCCGCCGCGTTCTGCAAGCGGGCACCCCGGCGGACGTCGCGTTCGGCCGGCACGCCGTCATTCAGTCGCGCCGTCGCCTTCGCCGAATCGACCGCCGCAGCGACCTGACGCGGGCCGAAGACGAATTGAGCCGCGATGTCGCTGACGTCGATCTCACCGTCCAAGTGGCCGAGCTCTTCTTGCCACAGCCGGGTTCGCTCGTCGACGGTGAGCCGCGATGCGTCGACAACCAGCGGCACCGCATCCGACCATGCAGGATCCCACGCCGACGCGCCCGTCAGCAGCACCGGTACGGCCAACCTCGTGAGCCGCAGAATTACCTCCGAGGTGCGCGCGGTAAGCGTTTCGACCGGCGAGACGATCAGCCCGGCGCCGCGCAACAGCGCTTCGCGTCCCAGCACCGCGATCGTGGCGGACACGTTGTCGCTTGCCGCCAATCGAGCTGCTTCGCAACATATTACGGATAAACCGGACGCGGCCAGGCCATGAGTCGCCATCGCGACCCCGATCGCGCCCACCGGGTCACGCACGTAGCACAGGCGCTGGCCGGCGCGGAAAGCGTGGGCAAGCGCCGCGGATTGATCGCTGGGGTGCCCGAGGGGCTCGGTCAGCACACCGGTCACCGCCGGATCGGGGTGGTCGTCGCCGAGCAGGTGGGCCGTCACCCGGTCGGGCACGCGTATCCCGCGGGTCAGGAACGGCCTGTCGAGCTCTTCGATTAGCACCAGCCAGTTGTCCACCAGCGGCGCTCCGGGTGCCAGACGCGCGCGCGGTTGCGCATCCAATGTCGACAAGTCGGCCAATTCGAGGGCGAGGCCGACGGTCGCCCTGCGCCTGGTCACGTCGTCATTGAGGTAGCCGTAGAGCCGCTCGAAGCGCGAATCAAGGTCCGGGAGAAGGCATATGACGAGCAGCTCGACGTCGTCGTCGCTCAGCGACGCCGTACGCGCGAGCCTGCGCAGGCGTAGGTCCACGCCCAAGGCCTCCGCGGCATCCGCCTGTTGTTCCAAGCTGATCCGCCGCTCGAGCTGCGGCCGCGGAGGCGGTGGGGTGTCGGCGAGTAGGGTGTCCACGGCGGCGTCGTTGAGATACAAACCCCGGAAGGGATCGTCGGGGGCGGGGTCGAATCCGCGCCGATGCGCCACGAGGGTGCGGATGCGTTCCTCTACCAGGCTTGCCCGCGCCAATACGTAGCCCCTGCTGTCGATTGGGCCGCTCACGGTGATGATCCGATTCGCTTCTGTCGCTTACGGATTCGAACCGAGGCCGCGGCCGGGGCGCCGTCGTCTCTTGTCGCTGCCGGAGTCGCGCCCCGACGCAGCGTCTCGGCCGGCACAGACCCGTTGAGGCCCTCGGCGATGAGAGTGGTCGGCCACTGTACGGGAGGACCGGCGGGAAACGACTGTCCCGAGGCAACCGGGGCGGTGACAACCACGTCCAGCGACGGTTTGAGCTCGCCGCCCAGCGCCGTCCACACGTCCGCGAACGACCGGTCCTCGGGGGGAGGCAAGGCGATGGTGACCGGCACGGCCAGCCCGAGTTCTGCCAAGGATCCAGTCAGCACTTCGGGGGGCAGGGCCTCGTAGCGCAGCAGACACAGCAGCAGGGAGGCCAACAGCCGGTGTTCGTCCTCGGGTCGCTGCGTCCAAGCGGCGACCAGATAGGACATCTTGAAGTAGCGCGGGGGCTGGTGGCGGGCAGTCACCCGATCACCGTCGTATTCGTTGAGGAACCCACGCTGTCGACGGCGCAGATCTTCGCGGATGTCGTAGAGGTACACGTCGACGGTCGGGCCGTTGCGTCGGGCGGCCCATTCCTTGGTCGGGGCGTCGAACACCACCTCCACCTCGGCGGGGTCGACCGCCTCACGCTCGATCAAAGTCTTGAGGGCATGGTCGACGTCGGGGATCACCTCAATACCGTCACCTTGCCGGGATGAGCCTGCTACCAGCTCCCGTCCCGCCACGCGGGCACAAAACCTTGCCCGAACGGGCAACGACCGCGACTCGGGGCAGCCCGGGACTTTGAGGTGCGCATTTCGCCCGCGCCGCGATGATCCCGGGGATACGATCTGGCCAAGTCTTGCGGGATCCTAGAAAGGCTTGGTGGATGCCCGACGGCATTGATCCCCGCTGGCCGCCAACGCCGCCCAGCTACCCCCACGAGCCTGGCGTAGCTCGGCCCGACTCAGACTGGCGCCCCGGAGCACCTCCATCCGGAGCGTGGTCGGGCGGGTCGCCCCCACCGGACGTCGCGGCGCAAATCGCTGCACACCAGGGGCCGGTGCTGCCGCCGCCGCGGCTCAGCTCCTGGTCGACCCATAGCCGATGGTGGCTTGCCGTGGCGGCGGTCGTTGTCGTCGGCGCCGCTGTTATCGCCGCGATCGTCTTCGTGCCAAGCCTGTACCGCGGCATTGCCAAGCACGCATCCAACCCGTCCCAGGCGGGCAGTTCGCCTGTGCATAGCAGTACACGGGCGGGTGCGCCCGCGACATCGAGCGCATCACCGGGCGCGAATACGTTGCAGCCCGGCGCCGATGGCCTCGTGCACGTCGTCACCAAGTCCGGCAAGACGCAGTGCGCGGTATCCACACAGTCCGTGACCTGCTACGCCGATTTCACCAATTCACCTGTCGTCGACGGCCAGCACGCCAGTGAAGTCGAAGTCACGACAAGTGGCCACCTGCAATGGGATACGGGCAAAGCCGGCACCGCGCAGGACAAAGTGCAACTCAACTACCAGACCTACGAGGCGCAGGGCTGGACGATATCGGCGACAACCGACGGAACCCGCTTCACCAATGACAGCACCCATCACGGCGTGTTCACCAGCATCGACAAGGTCGAGTCGTTCTGAGTAAGGCCGCGACCTCCCGGCGGTGTTGAGCTTTTGTTGAGAAATGCGACGTTCGCGTTGAGCCACTGTTGACGGCGATGTGAATAGTCGATTGGCATGCAGCCCCGAATACCTGCCTATGTGTATGCCGACGACCCGATCCTGCAGGCCGGCGTAATCAGCCAGCTGCGGCCTCGCCCGGAGATCGACATCGTCGAAGCTAGCGAGCTGGGCAGGGCCCAGGTCGGTGTCGCTGTCGCCGATGCGCTCGACGAGGAAACGCTGAGGATCCTGCGGGCCCTGCGGCGCGCTGGGATCGCGCACATGATCTTGGTGATGCGCGCCATCGACGACGCCGCCGTGGTCAGCGCCGCCGAGGTCGGCGTGAGCGGTCTGCTGCGCAGGGCGGAGGCCACCCCGGACGTGCTCGTACGCACCATCCGAAAAGTCGCCGCAGGCGAGGGCGTCATCCCCTCCGATCTGCTGGGCCATCTCTTGGGGCAAGTGGGTCGGCTGCAACGGCAGGTGCTGTCCCCCAGGGGGTTGACCTTTACCGGCATGTCTGACCGCGAGATCGAGGTGCTGCGGCTAATCGCCGACGGCCACGACACCAACGAGATCGCTCGCCAGCTGTGCTACAGCCAGCGCACGGTGAAGAATGTCCTGCACGATGTGACGACCCGTCTGCAGCTTCGCAACCGCTCGCACGCAGTCGCCTATGCGGTACGGGAGGGCCTGATCTGAGTCCGGTTGGGCCGCAGGGCCACTCGGCGCTCATCTGAACATCGCAACATAGGAGAACGTCATGGACACCACCCGCAACACATCGGTCGCCTACCGCCGCCGTGCGGCGGTCGTCGCTGCCGGCACAGCTGTGACCGCGATGCTTTTAACGCTCACCGCGTGCCAGAAAGGAGATACGACCGGCCAGACACAAACATCGACGAGCGCGTCCACGACGACTTCCACAACGACATCCACGAAGGCGACATCCTCGAAGTCGGCGCCGGCCAAGGCCGACTACGGCCAAACCGCTGTGGGGATCATCGACGCGATATCCCAAAGCGACTTCACCGCGGCGACCCTGGATTTCGACAGCCACATGCAACAGACACTGCCGCCGTCGGAGCTTTCGGCGAATTGGGCCTCCTATCAACAGCAGTACGGCACGTACAAGTCACATGGTCAGCCACAGCAAGTCCACAAGGGCAATCTCACGGTCGTGGACATCCCTCTGCAAATGCAGAAAACTCCGGGCCTGTTCCGGGTGAGCTTCCGCGACAAGGACGGAAAGGTCGCGGCCCTGTCGTTTGAGAAGGCCGGAACGCCGGTCCCCTAGCAGCACCACTTGCACTAACAGGTGACATCGATCTCGAAAGTCTTTGGGGTTGACGGTGGTTGGGTGTTGGCCGTGCCGATGACCGTGTAGGAGTTCCCGGTCTGGGTGGCGGCGGCAGTGGGGTTGTTGGCGCCCGGGGATGCCGAGTATCGCAGCGTCTCGCCGCTGATGCCGCTCAACAGAACCGACTTGACGCTGAGCGGGTTGCCGGTCAGCACCACGGTGGCGACTTTGGGCTGTGTGCCGATCACGATCGTGGTGGCCTTGGTGGCCGTTGTGGTGCAATTCACCGGGCCACCCAGGCCCTGATCTTGGCCGCCGACAAGCACTCTCGTGGTTGCCGGCAGCTTGGCAGCGGAACTCGTGGTGGATGTGGTCGCGGGGGTGGCGCCGCCGCCGGACGAGGGTGAGGACGTGGCGCCGCCGGCGGCGGCCGAGGTGGTCGCCGCCGTGGTGCTCGTCGGGCTGCTGGACGTCGTAGTGCTGGTGCTGGTGGCGCCGGTGGTGGTGGTCGTCGTCGGGGAAGAGCTGGTGATGACCGGCGGTGCCAGGTGCTTGGTGCAACCTGATGCGGCTGCCACGACCACCACCACCGTCGCCGCGCAAATAGCGCAAGCTGCGACCCCAGGTTTCACGGAACCGTCCTCCTGTCCTGGCGACCGCCGCCGGCCCATTGCAGTATCGTGCCCGGGTCACGTGGAGTCATGCCGTTGAACAAGAATTTTCGATTGCGGGGGTCGCTGCGGCACCGCTCCAGTATTAGGCTGAACCAGCTGCTTAATGGTTGTTCGGATTGCCGGAGCCTACCCATGCGGCTGTTTGCGGGAACCGAGAGTGCGCAGGGCAATGACACGAAGCCTGTTGAGGATCGGAATGAGTAGTGCATTACTCACGTCAGCTCGCCGCCACGGCTTTACGCTCCCGGACGACAGAAGGATTCGAGGCGCGGCTCGAAGGACTTGAGAAGATGGTGCGTCCATTGGCAACGCAACGGCTCTCGGCCGCCATCAGGCGCGTTCGCAGACCGGCGATGTGAATGAACAACGATGTTGTTCTGAAGGAAAAGCTGCGCCCGCCCGAGGTGTCGGGCCTGGCGAGGGAGCGCTTGGAACGGCCCTTGCGGGAAGGGCCAGCCACCGTGCTGAATGTCGTCGTCGCCCCCGCGGGCTCAGGGAAAACCACCCTACTGTCTCGACTTGCCGCGACCGCAAGCGTGCCGGTCGGCTGGTACCGGCTCACCGCGGACGACGCGTCCGAGCACCGGCTGGTCGCCCACCTCGTGAAGGCTCTGGCACCGATCGCCACCTTGTGCTGCGGGCCCACGATTGACGACTTACTCACGAGTCTCGACGAATCGCAGGGCGCGGCGGGCCTGCTCATCCTCGACGACCTGCACGAGATCGCGGGCACATCGGCCGAACGCAGTCTGGAACGACTCCTCTGGTTGCGCCCTCCACAACTGCAGCTGGTCTTCAG
>Ga0210389_10001964_pt1 | contig 16435 bp, 13 predicted proteins | sample IncBWH28OmetaG_FD_160127 | JGI IMG/M metagenome (GOLD analysis project Ga0210389, IMG submission 160127) | Forest soil microbial communities from Barre Woods Harvard Forest LTER site, Petersham, Massachusetts, United States - Inc-BW-H-28-O ...
ACAGGGGATGCCGAGTCCGCATCCGACGCGAACACCGCGCCGCTGCCACAACTCGCGACGACGTGAACCTCGCACGCCGGTCTGCCAAGCTGTCGACGGCAATGTCGGCACGTGACGAGTCGGGGGACAGATGACAGACACGGAATCCAAACTGCGCCAGCGCACCGACGGGCGCCTGGACCGATCACGCGATCCCGCGATCCTCAACGCCGCCGTAGCCGCCCTGACCGAGCATGGCTACGACGCCACCAACATGAACGACATCGCCGCACGCGCCGGCGTCGGCAAAGCCGCGATCTACCGCCGGTGGTCCTCCAAGGCAGCGTTGATCACCGACGCCCTCGTGTACTGGCGGCCCGACCTGACGAGCGACGATGCTCCCGACACCGGCAGTCTCACAGGCGATTTCGATGCCCTCGTCGAACACGCGGCCCTCAACGACGACAACCTGGTCTCCCACGATCTGGTACTACGGGTCGCGCAGGAGGCCGCGCACGACCCCGACCTTGCCGTCGCCCTCGACGACCTGCTGCTCCACAAGGGTCGACGGGTGATATCGGCGATACTCGAGCGAGCAGCTGCCCGCGGCGAAATATCCGGCGATCGCGACTGGTCGCTCGTCGCCGATGCGCTCACCGCCATGGGACTGATGCAGGTCATCAGCGGACAAACCGTCGATGCCAAATTCGTGCGAGCGGTCATCGACACGTTGGTGCTGCCCGCGGTCCGTTCACCCGTCTCGGACTCACCGGCCCCAACCAGGCGCAGCCCCAAAACTGCCCCTCGAGTACGCACCTGAATGCCGGGCGTGCGGAATTTTTCGGTGTCGTCCTGCCATACAAGCGATTGCATGAACTGGAAGGAGCCGTAGCGTGATTCGCGAACGTGTCGTGATCGCGGGACTAGGCGACAGCGGTATCCTCGCCGCGATTGGGCTTTCTCGTCACTTCGACGTCGTCGGAATCTCCGTGAAACCCGCTTTGGTGAGCGGCCAGGAACTAGGGTGGCGGCTCAGTCGTCCGGACGATTGGGCTCGTGCCTACTGGATCCCGTTCGACAGATTCCGTGCGCTGGACCGAGTGCGCACCGTCCATGGCACCTTGACCGGGGTCGACCTTGCCGCCCGCAACGTCTTCGTCCGGCATGAGGATGGCTCGACATCGGCCGAGGAGTACGACGCACTGGTCATCTCGACAGGCGTCACCAATGGCTTCTGGCGTCAGCCGAGCCTGCAGTCGGCCGACGACATCGGCGCCGATCTGCGCGCCGCACACGATCGACTGTCCGCCGCTTTATCGGTGATCGTCGTCGGTGGTGGTGCCGCTGCGGTGAGCAGTGCCGCCAATATCGCGAGGACCTGGCCGGACAAGCGGGTCGATCTCTACTTCCCCGGGGAGCGGGCCCTGGTCCACCATCATCCACGGACGTGGGAACGTGTTCTGCGTCGACTCGGCGAGGCAGGGGTGGCGCTCCATCCTGGACACCGCGCGTCGATACCCGACGGCTTTGGATGCGATCAGATCACCAGCGGGCCTGTCCAGTGGAGCACCGGAAAGCCGCCGGCATCCGCCGACGCCGTGCTCTGGACGACAGGACGTGTGCGGCCCAACACCGGCTGGTTGCCGCCGGGGATGCTCGACGAGCATGGCTTCGTCCGCGTGACTGCGGGCCTGCGGGTTCCGGGACACCCCAACGTGTTCGCGGTCGGCGACGTCGCGGCCACCGACCCGCTTCGAAGCTCGGCGCGCAACAGAGGCGATCGAATCCTCGCCCATAATGTTCGCGCCGAATTCGACGGTCGACCGCTGCGCAGCTACCGCCCGCCGAAGCGGCGGTGGGGTTCTGTGATTGGACCGCAGTCCGACGGGCTGGAGGCGTTCACGGCGAACGGTCTCGCTTTCCGCTTCCCGGCATGGTCATTCGATCGTGTGCTGATGCCGTGGATCGTTAAACGGGGCATTTACCGGGGCGTGCGCGACGAACCCCGTGGCGGCGAGGCCGCAATCGCTAAGCGACCTGCCCTGGCGCGACTGTGGCGTGAACGTGTGTGGTGCTGACTTCTTTCCCTAGATATTGCGTGTCGTTGTTAGCCGCGGGCGGGGCGCCAATCACTGATCTGCTGTGAGGTGACGGTAACGGTGTCCCTCGGTTTTGATCCGCAAAAACGACAGTGGATTTCGGATAAGCCCGAGTCTTCTTGTTGCACACCGTCTTTAGACGCGGCCGTCGGGAGGCTCACCGGTGGAATCGTGGATCCCACAGCATGTCGGGCGTAGAATACCTTATATTCGTTTAAACTGCCTAAGTATTTTCAGCTTGGCTCGTTCGGTAAAGGGGTGACCAATGCCGCGGACCAGCAGCGACACCTGGGATTTGACCAGCGGTGTGGGAGCCACGGCGACGATGATGGCGGCATCGCGGGCGGTGGCCAGTCGAGGCGCGAATCCATTAATCCGCGACCCGTTCGCCGAGCCGCTGGTGCGTGCGGTCGGGGTGGACTTCTTTACCCGGGTGGCCAGCGGAGAGGTTTACCTCCAAGACAGCGACGACGAGTCTGCGTCCATCGCGGGCCGGATACCCGACGACACGGCGGTGCGCACCCGTTTCTTCGACGACTTTTTCCTCGCGGCCGGCAAAGCCGGGATCCGCCAGGCGGTGATCCTGGCGTCAGGCCTGGATGCCCGCGCTTATCGTCTGCCGTGGCCGGCCGACACCAGGGTGTATGAGATCGACCAGCCCGCGGTCATCGACTTCAAGACGGCGACGCTGGCCAAGCTGCACGCCGCCCCGATCGCCGATCGGCGGGCAGTGGGCGTCGACTTACGCGAGGACTGGCCTGCCGCGTTGCGGCGGGCTGGATTCGACGCCGCTCAAGCCACAGCGTGGAGCGCCGAACATCTGCTGGTGTTCTTGCCGCCGGATGCGCAGGACCGGCTGCTGGACTACATCACCGCGCTTAGCGCTCCCGGCAGCCGGTTCGCCAGCGAGAACCTGCCCAATGTCAGCCAAGTCCCGGCCCTGCAGAAGCGGATGCACGCTATCACCCGGCGTGCGCGCGAGCAGGGTTTCGACCTCGATATTGCCGACCTGATTTACTCCAGTGGGCACAACGATGTCGTGAATTACCTCGGCAGCCACGGCTGGCAGACGACCGAGGCCAGCCTCGCGCGTTTGTACCAAACTTATGGGCTGACGCCCCAGCCCTACACTGCGGACAACGAGCACGCGCTCGATAACGCGCTGATCTATGTCAGTGCGACGCGCAGATCTCTATCTCGCGTGCGGCCTGCGTAACGACCGTCCGGTCAGCGTGAACGGAGCCGGGATCCGGGAATGCCACTGCGGCCCAGGCATCTTCAATCGGCCGGATACCGCGGTCGCCCAACCCTGCCAATTCGCTTCCATCGTTTTCGTCGCGGCGAGTGGTGCGCCGCCGGCGTCAGTCCCCCGGCGGGGGAGTGGCGCTACCGGCCGACCCGAGGCGAAGGCCCTCCCGATCATCGACCCCTGACCACACCGAGCCGATTCATCTGGTGAGTCAGCGGCGACGTATGTGGATAATGGCGGGGCCAAATCGGAAAATGGCCGCGCGAGTGCACAGTACCGATACGCACAAGTTATCGGAAATCCGCCCAACGTTCAAATGCACTGCAGCACAGCGTGATAACGAATACCGCGGACTTTACCGGTAAAGCCGCATATTCGATTCCGCCGTATTCGTCGTGTTGCGCGCGGCGGCGGTAGGTAGGGGAGTGCGACTTGGGCTGCGCCCGTGGGGGCTGCCGCGCTCCGGACCGCGGCGGGTGACGGCGGCCTGGAGGGGTAGCACCCGGTAGTGGGCGGACGGATAGTCGGAGGCTCCCAGCGCAGACGTGATCGAGGCGCAGGTTGCCCGGCTTGCTCTCGATCCGAGCGGTGACCCCGTTCCGCCAAGCAGCGAGGACGATGCCAGCTTTCCGAGAAGGCGATGTACGTTCTGGTCTGCCGCAACGGTGACTGGTGGCTCGCCGCGGGCCAGAACACGCGAATGCGCCCCTGGCGGCGCGGCCTAGGCTCGCATTCCCACCAATTGCCCAGCTAGGAAACCATTTTCGTGCATACCGCACGCGACGCCAACCGGGGCGGGTTGGAGGGGGGTGCTGATTCATCTGATGCAAAACGACGGGTTTTTTTGACTGGTAACCCGCCGTATTCGTTTCCGTCGTATTCCCCGCCGGGGGAGTAGCGATGGAGGACTCGCGCGTCCTGACGTCGGCTCGGGCTGAGTGAGTAACTCTGCTGGCTTGGCTGGGTCTCACAACTTCGTGTCGGAGATGGCACGGCGATATGACGGACATCGTTGACTCGAGCATCAACTAGTGCGAGACGGCCGGGATTGCGCTGCGACATAGTGGGACCGTTCGCCCTGGTCGGTGGCCATGCGGAGCTGTAGTGATACGTCAAGAAACGCAGTATGGGGACTCAAAATCGGCACAGTCTGGGCTCGAGTCTCAGTGAGGCACTGAAAACGTGCAGGTAGGCGTGGTCTCGAGCCTCGCGGTGAGGGGTGAAGTCCGATCATAGATGACCACTGCCGAATGGGTCGCTAAGACACCCCACGCCGCGGTACCCACACGCCCCGCTGATCGCCGCCACCCGACGCAGGACGGCGTTCCAGACTTTCCAGGTAGGTCGCCACGGCCTGCCCGCGGTTGGCCACGCCGAACTTTTGCAGAATCCGTTTCACATGCGACTTTACGGTTTCCTCGGACAAGAAGATCGTCGTGGCGATCTCCCGGTTGCTGGCGCCTTTGGTCATCAGCTGCAGGACCTCATACTCGCGCCGCGTCAGTTCGGAGACGACCTCGCTGCGGCTCTGCCACGGCGCCGTCGCAGCCTGCTCATCCAATTCCAGCAGCGGAGCCTGACCGCCCAGGCCGCCCAGGATGCCGCTTGCCGACCGGGCCAGCTGTCCGGCGACCCTCTGCTGGAATTGCAATTGCTCGATTAGGATCGCCCGTTCCACGATCTGCCCCAACGACGCGGCGAAGGCGGCAATGACGTCGCGGTCGACCTCGTCGACCGGCCGGTCGCTGAAATAGGCATCGCCATGTACTGTCGCGACGACCTCGCCGTAAGCGATCACTGGCGCACCGACATAGTTCGCGGCCTGCATCTTCTGCACGATCGGCTGAAACGCGTCGGGGTCGTGCAGCGCATCGGTGACGATCGCCGGGGAGCGGCGGCGGACGATCAGCGCCTCAGGATGTTTCGGCGCCAGATCGTATCTCGTGTGGGCCGAGAACTCTTGGCAGTCCCGGGCCCACTCGTCGTGGTCGGCGAAAACGGTGGCGACGGCTTGCAGCACCCCACCCTCACGCCGGAACACCATGAAGCGCTCGAGTCCTGGGAGATCGCGCATCGCCGTGGCCGCGCGCTCGAGCAGGGCCCTGACCCCCAAGGACGGGGAGAGCCGCATGCTCACCTCTTGCCCGCTGGTGAGCATGTGCAACCGCTCCTCGTTGACGGCCTGACGATGGCTGGACCGAACGTCCTGAAGCTCGATGGCCACTTCACACAGCCGTGCCAGCTCGCGCGAGTCCCCGGAAGCGGCCCGGTCACGCATCGCGCGAAGCAGTTGGCCGTGGAGTTCGTCGGCACGATCGCCCAACTCTGTCAGGAATCGGTCCCGGCGCGAATCGACGCCGCCGAGCCGCTGAACCGGCAGCATATTGGCAGCCTTGGCAAACGCGTGCTGGTAGTGATGGACCAGTGCCGCAGACGTGGACTCCCAGCTGTCTCGCGGCTGCTTTGGGCCGGGTGTCGACGAAAGATCAACCGGCATCGCTCCTCCTCGGTATGCGCGCAGCCACGCACACGATGGACACCATTATCGACCTCCGAGGTCCATTGGCCGGCGGGATTGCCGATGCTCGATGCACCGACTCGCCCGCCGAACCGTTCTTCATTAGCGGCGGCCTTCATGTCCGACCAGCATCAGGATGCATGACTGGCGGTGCCGACGACACCGTCGGAGCGGCGGAATCCCCCTTTCGGAGAAGGAAACTCACTCGCCACGCCGGTCTGTTGCCGGTTAACGCTGCTCGGCAGCCTTAACCGAAGCCGCGAACATCCAAGCGAGGGGGAGTTTTCTCACCCATTGTGGCGATTTCACCGCCGGCGCGATTGACCGGCACTCTCGCCCGCAGCAGGCTGATGCCCCAGATGCGTTTTGAGTCAACGCGATCCGCGACACCAAACCGCTGACCGAAAGCGGCAAAGATGCAAGCACAGGAGGAGGAGTGATTCTGGTATGAGACGGATCGTCGTGGGTATGACCGGAGCTACAGGCGCGGTGCTCGGTGTCGAGCTGCTCCGTCAACTGCAGCAGTGCCCCGATGTGGAGACGCACCTGGTGCTGTCGCGGTGGGCGCGGGCAACCATCCACCTGGAGACAGAGTCATCGGCACGCGATGTCGAGGGACTAGCCGATGTTGTCTATCCATGGGACGACCAGGCAGCGGCGATCTCGTCGGGTTCTTTCCGGACAGAGGGAATGGTGATCGCACCCTGCAGCATGAAGACTCTGGCGGGGATCCGGACGGGTTACGCCGATGGGTTGATTGCCCGGGCAGCCGACGTGACATTGAAGGAACACCGACGGCTGGTGTTGGTGCCGCGTGAGACTCCGCTAAGTGAGATTCATCTGGACAACATGCTCGCCCTAGCCCGGATGGGCGCCCGCATCGTCCCGCCGATGCCGGCGTTCTACAACCATCCGGCGTCAGTCGGCGACATCGTCAATCACATCGTGACCCGGGTTCTGGACCAGTTCGATATCGAATCACCTACCGCCAAAAGGTGGACCGGTGTAGCGGGCGCGAAGGCCTCGAATCTCAAGGTGGTGAATCACTGATGGCCAGGATTACCGATCTCCGGGAATATCTTCGCGCGCTGGAATCGCTTAATGATGTCGAGCACATCGATCGTCCAGTCAGCGCCGTGCTGGAGGTGGCAGCGATCACCCGGCGGTCAACCGAGCGGGGATGGCCTGCGCCATTATTCGATAATATCCAGGAAACGGGCCCCGGGTTTCGCATGCTCGGAGCTCCAGGTTCATTGTCCAGTGATCGACGCTATCCCTTGGCGCGCGTTGCGCTTTCGCTCGGTCTGTCGCACGACGTCACAGCGCAAGAATTGGTCGAGCACCTGGTGGCGGCACACGCAAAGACCCCGATTCCGCCAAAACTGATCTCAGCTGATTCGGCGCCATGCAAGCAGAACATTCTGCTGGGTGCCGACGCGACACTGGATCGGTTTCCGATTCCGCTAGTGCACCCCGACGATGGCGGGCGCTACCCCAATACCTGGGGTATTATCGTCGCGCGCACCCCTGACGGACGGTGGACCAACTGGTCGATCTCGCGGATCATGCTGCTCGATAACCGCCACCTGACGGGCTTGTTTTTGCCTCAGCAACATATCGGGATGGTCTGGGCGGAATGGCAAAAGCTCGGTAAGCCAATGCCCTTCGCGGTCGTGCAGGGCGGTGACCCAGGCGTGCCGATGATTGGCGGGATGCCCATTCCGGCCGAGGTGGATGAAGGAACGTTCCTAGGTACGCTCTACGGCGAACCTGTAGAAGTCGTCAAGTGCGAGACCAACGATCTTGAGGTGCCCGCGGGCGCTGAAGTCGTCATCGAAGGCCATGTTTCCATCACCCGTGACGCCACCGAAGGTCCCTACGCCGAATTCCATGGGTACGCGCTCCCGGAGACCTCCCCCGAGCCGGTATACACGATCGAGGCGATCACGTACCGCGACAACCCAATCTGGCCGATTAGCGCCACCGGCCGCCCGCCCGATGATTCGCAAATAGCGCCGGCGCTTGGAGTGTCGGCTGAAGTGCTGGCGCTACTACGTAACGCGGGCCTGCCCATCACCACGGCCTGGCTGCTGGTGGACACGGCCTGCCACTGGATGATCATCACCGTCCCGCGGCATTGGCGCGATGTGCTACCGGAAACCAGTTCTACCGAATTCGTGCACCGGATCGGAGAGCTGATGAGTACCAGCCGGGTCGGTCACATGTGCCCGGTCACCTATGTGTTCGATGACGATATCGACCCATCGAACACCTCGGATGTGCTATGGGCGCTCGGCACCCGCACACATCCGAATCTGCGCGAAGAGCACTGGGAAGTGCCGATTTTGCCGTGGTATCAGTGCTACACCGAGGAGGAGCGACACAGCGGACGTGGGCCGATTGTGATGCACGACGGGTTGCTTGCGTCGATCGAGGACGGACAAGTGCGCGCAGCCACGTTCGACGATCTCTACCCGGCCGAAATCCGTGAACGAGTCATCGCGGCCGAGTCCAACTCTCCCCGTCCGAACTCTGATCGCCGCAGCTCGTGAACGTGGCACAACGATTGCCTCAGCGTGCGCCGGCACCTTCCCGCTGGCGAGGCGGGAATTCTGGACGGCTTGCGCGCCACGACGCTCTGGTGGCTCTCACCGGTCCTTCGTGGCCGATGGCCAACGGTCGAACTCGACGAAAGCCGGCGGTCGTCGCCCCGGACGGCGTGCGACGCGATGCGCACCCCAAGTCGCGCGAGAATCGGACCTCAATCTCGGCACATTCACACCAATAACGAAAGGACAACTCATGCCCATCTACCAGTGCTACAGCCCGCAAGGACTTCTGACCAAATCTGCGAAAGCCGATATCGCCGAAGAGATTACCAGCATTCACTGCAACGCCACCGGCGCACCACCGTCGTTAGTCAATGTTCTGTTTCGAGAGCTTCCGGAAGGCGTTTTTGGCATCATCCGCCACGGACGCGTGGTATGCGAGAAGACTGTCCACGACGTGACCTACGATCTGGTGCGTTCGCCGGGGTTGACGACGCTGTTTGGTAACGCGGGCTCCACCGAGCAGACCTTCTTGCAGAATTTTCCGGACGACTTCACCGATGTACTGGTCTCCGTTTTCGCTGAAGGTAAGGCTGCGCGATGACACTCACAGGAAAGACCATGTTTATCTCCGGGGCCAGCCGCGGCATCGGGCTGTCGATCGCCAAGCGGGTCGCGGCTGACGGCGCGAACATCGCACTGGTCGCCAAGACCGCTGAGCCCCATCCCAAGCTTCCGGGCACCATCTACACCGCGGCCAAGGAGATCGAGGAGGCCGGAGGCCAGGCGCTGCCGATGGTCGGCGACGTCCGTGACGGTGACTCGGTGGCCGCGGCGGTGGCCAAGGCCGTCGACCAGTTCGGCGGTATCGACATCTGCGTCAACAACGCTTCGGCGATCAACCTCGGCTCGATCGAGGAGGTCCCGCTCAAGGGCTTCGATCTGATGAACGGCATCCAGATCCGTGGCACTTACGCGGTGTCACAGGCGTGCATCCCGCACATGAAGGGCCGGGAAAATCCGCATATCCTGACACTCTCACCGCCGATTCGGCTGGAATCCCAGTGGCTCAAGCCGACCGCCTACATGATGGCGAAGTTCGGAATGACGTTGTGCGCATTAGGCGTTGCGGAAGAACTTCGTGATGCGGGCATTGCCTCGAACACGCTGTGGCCGCGCACCCGGGTGGCCACGGCGGTGGTGCAGAACCTGCTGGGTGGCGACGAGGCGATGGCCCGCGCCCGCAAGCCAGAGGTGTATTCAGACGCGGCATACGCGATCCTGACCAAGCCCGCAGCGTCATACACCGGGCAAACCCTGCTGTGCGAGGACGTGCTGCTGGAATCCGGCGTCACCGATCTTTCGGTCTACGACTGCGTGCCCGGCTCGGAGTTGGAAGTTGACCTTTGGGTGGAGAACCCCAACCCGCCCGGCTACGTGCAGCCGTAGCCGGGCGGATCTGTCTTGACGCCACGCCGCCACACGTTGAAGACAAATCGTCGTACAGCCCTTGATCGCCGGGCAACGCGATCCTCCCCCTTCAACGACGAAACATGGTGATACTTCGGCCATGCGACCGGTGCAAGATCTCGAAAAGTCAGTCCGCGCTTGCCTCGCGCCGCGCCAAAATCGGGGACGCGCGCCAACGCTCTAGAAAGAAAGGCTGAGATCACAATGCCCCTCTATCAGATCACCACGCCGGAAGGATCGCTTTCCTCCGAAGCGAAGGCGGCGCTCGCCGCGGAGATCACCGAGTTCCACAGCCGAATGTCCGGTCTGGACGAGGCCTACACGAAGATCGTCTTCAACAGCTTTCTTCCCGGCGACGGGTTTATCGGTCGCGAGGCCGGGCCAGCGGTGATCTTGACGGTTAAGGTCCGGGCCGGCCGGCCGGCCGACTATAGGAAGAAGCTGCTGTTTGGGCTGAGGTCGATGCTTCAGCGCGCGACCGGCGCGGCCGATGTTCAAATGCTGCTAGCCCTCGAGGAGACGCCCGCCAGCAACGCCATCGAGATGGGCGAGCTGATGCCCGAGATCGGAGCGTAGCGACTGCGGGGATTTGAGACACGCGGCGCGTACTTTCACGGTGCGCGAGTGGATGGTGAACGAAGGAAGCTATTCGGTTCAGGTCTACTTTCCCCCCGGGAATCCTCCGAAGATCGCGTAGGTCCGGCGGTGAAGCTCGCCGCTTCTGACTATCGGTGCATGAAATGCGTTGGAGTACGGGGCTGTTCGGCTCCCACCGGTAAACCGCCGTATTGCACAGGCAGCAATTCCTAAATACATTGTTGCTCAACGGAATAACGAATAGGCAGCAGTTTAACGGTAACCCTGCATATCGATCCCGTCGTATTGGTCGTCCCGCCACCGAGGGGGAGTGGTCCAAGCGCGGGGGCGAACGCACGCCAGCCGCATGACCATCTTGCAGTTCGATCCCGAGCAGTATCCACAGCAAGCTCGACTGATCGCGCAACGGGTAGAGGAGCATGAGCGCCGCATGCGAGAGCGTAAGAAACGCTCAACAGGAGGCAAAGCGCGTTTTTGAAGGTGTCGACGAGTCCGACGAGGAGGAAGAACCGCCGCCTGACCTCATGATGGTTTTCATTCCGGTTCCTGCCTTCACTGGTCCCATTTAGGTATCAGACCGAGGCTGTTCATTAGCTGGTGCTCAGCTCCGGTGAGCAGCGAGATGCCGGTGACGCTTGGTTGGCCGGTCGTGAAGTTGAGTTGCGGGTCCAACGCTGGCAGGTAGGGGTAGGCGTTAGGGAAGTACGACTGCGGCAGCAGGCCGAGGTCGACGCCGAATGCGTGCACCCCTTGCACCGCCCCTGTTGCCAGGTCGTGGGCGATGACCGGAACGTTGGGGATTTCGATGAGCTGCGCCGGGGTTGCTAGGTTCGCGTAGTCACCCGTGCTGTAGCCCATGTCGACGATCACCCTCAGGTCGGGTTGCAGTAGGTCAGCGACAGCGTTGCCCGCTGCGCCCAGCATCTGCAGCGGTTCGACCAGCGGTAGCTGATTATCAAGCGACATGTAGTAGGTGGTGTTGCCGCTGTAGCCGGGGCTGGTCGGCAGTTGGTAGTAGGTGCGTGGCAGCAGATAGTTGTGCTGGCCCAACCCCATCACCGCGTTGAGGTCAGAGACCGCGTTGAGCGGGTAGTTGGGGAAGTCCGCGACGGGGTCGTACTGGTCGGTGTAGATAGCTGTCGGATATGGTGAGTTGGCTGGTGTCGCACCGTTGGCTGACGCATTAACAAGCGGGATGTAGGCACCCGTGAAGCGTTCAAGCGCACCACCATTGGGGTTGTTCGGGTCACCTGTCAGGATGAACGACAGCTTGTTTGTGTTGGGCGAACCCTGCGCCATCAAGTTTCGGATTTCGTCTGTTTCAATCACCGCGCTCTGAGAGGTGCCCCACACAGTGACGTGGTTGCCCGCCGCCCATTGCGTCTGGATCTCTTGATTCAACAGGCTAGTTCCCTTTGCGATGGACTGATCCAATGTCAACCCGCCAAGCTGCGGGGTGACCGGCCAGAACTGCTCAGGCGTGTAGAGCAGCGAGTTCAGTTGGGGCAGGTTGTATAGCGATGCCGCCGACAGGCATTTCGGGTTGAAAGGGCTGAACGTTCCGCCGAGAATCAGCCCGATCGATGAATCGGTAGGCACCCTCGGCGGGACCGGGGTGATATTGGGGGAAGGCAGCAGCGGCGCGAGAGGCTGTTGGACCTTCATGACCGGGTCACCCAGAAGCTGCTCGGACGCTTGCTCGGTGGTCTGGTAGGCCGCTCCCGCCTGGGCTAGGAGAGCAGTGAACTGGCGGTGAAACCCCGCAGCCTGGGCAGCTAGTTCCTGGTAGGCCTGAGCGTGCCCGCTCAACAGTGCTGTGATAGCCGCTGACACCTCATCTGCGCCGGGCGCGAGCATGGATGTGGTCGGCGGTACAGCCAGCGCGTTGGCCTCCTCTAGCGCGGTTTCGATGTTGCCGACATCGGCTGCGGCCTGCGTTAATGCCGCAATGATGACGTTCGTCATGTGAAGTCCTTGAGATTTTGCAGCACATGGGTTTCGGTTGGGCGCGATGAGCGCGGTGACGACACCGATGCGGCGGCAGCCGGGGTGGGAGTCGGTGGTGTAGGAGCGCGATGATGCGTGATCGCAGCAGAATTCAGGGTCGAGGCATCACGCGGACAGCAACTACGGTGAGGGTCCGATCATCGGTCGTCATCTCCTCCGCTGAGCCAGAGAGCAAACACCACTCGTGGCGGTGATGTGCACCCCCAGGTGTGACTATTCGACTGTGGGATTTGAAGAGGCAAAATCCATCGGAAACAACACGTAAATGCGTGCGCCGGGGGTCGTAGATGAATCGCGGTGCGCGTGGGGTAATACGCGCTTCTCCTGATGTTTTGACGTACGTGGTGCCCGCGTGCTGGCTAGCATGAGCTGACACCGCTGTTGGACAGGAGTGAGCTGGGCGTGAGCGCGCTTTTGCCGACCGGAATGGTGACGCTGCTTTTGGCTGACGTCGAGGGCTCCACCCGGCTGTGGGAGACCCAACCCGAGGAGATGACCGCCGCCCTCGCACGGTTTAACCAGACTGTCTCCGAAGTCATCGCCGCCCATGGCGGGGTGCGGCCGGTCGAGCAGGGAGAGGGCGACAGCTTTGTGGCCGCGTTTGCCCGCGCCTCGGATGCGGTGGCGTGTGCGCTGCAGTTGCAGCGGGCACCGCTGGCGCCGATCCGGCTGCGCATCGGTGTGCATACCGGCGAGGTGCAGCTGCGCGATGAGGGCAACTACGCCGGTCCGACCATCAACCGGACCGCTCGGCTGCGTGATCTGGCCCACGGCGGGCAGACCGTGCTATCAGGCGCGACCGAGGACATGGTTGTTGATCGGCTCCCGGCCGGCGCCTGGCTGACCGAGTTGGGGACTCACCTGCTGCGCGATCTTCCCCGGCCCGAGCGGGTGGTGCAGTTGTGCCATCCCGATCTTCGTAATGAGTTCCCGCCGCTGCGCACACCCAGCACCGTTGTCTCTGACAACCTTCCGGTACAGCTCACCAGCTTTGTCGGCCGCGGCGCACAGATGACTGACCTGGAGAAGCTGTTGGCCGACAACCGGCTGGTGACGCTGACCGGTGCCGGCGGCGCCGGCAAGACCCGTCTGGCCGTTGAGATCGCGGCTCGCATCGCGCCGGAGTTCGGTGACGGTCTGTGGTACGTCGATCTTGCGCCGGTCACCCACCCCGGCGTGGTGCCGGTCACGGTGGCCCGCGCGCTGGGCCTGCCTGACCAACCCGGGCGCTCCACGATGGACACGCTGCTGCGGTTCGTTCGCGACCGCCAGATGCTGGTGGTGCTGGACAACTGCGAACACCTGCTCGACGCGAGCGCCGAGCTGGTCGCCGCTCTCCTGGGTGCCGCTCCCAGGCTGACGCTGCTCGCCACGAGTCGTGAGCCAATCGGCGTCGCGGGTGAGGTGAGCTGGCGGGTGCCGTCGCTGTCGTTGGCCGACGAGGCGATCGAGTTGTTTATCGACCGAGCCCGCCGTGCTCGGCCCGATTTCCGCATCACCGGCGAGACCGCCGCGGCGGTGGCCGAGATCTGCCGCCGCCTGGACGGCATACCGCTGGCGATCGAGCTGGCGGCCGCGCGGGTGCGGGCGTTGTCGCTGGCCGAGATCCTCGACGGACTGCGTGACCGGTTCCGGTTGTTGACCGGTGGTGCGCGCACCGCGGTGCGCCGTCAGCAGACGTTGCGCGCGTCGGTGGATTGGTCACACGCGTTGTTGAGCGAGCCGGAGCGCGTGGTGTTTCGCCGGCTGGCGGTGTTTTTGGGCGGGTTCGACCTGGACGCCGCGCAGGCGGTCGCCGGCGGCGGTGACATGCAGCACTTCCAGGTGCTGGACCTGCTTGCCCTGCTGGTGGACAAGTCGCTGGTGGTGGCCGACAACAGCGGGGACGCAACACGCTACCGGTTGCTGGAAACGGTGCGCCAATACGCACTGGAAAAACTCGGTGAGTCCGGCGAGGCGGACGCCGTGCGCTCGCATCACCGCGATCACTACACGGCGCTAGCCGCGGTGCTCGACAGCCCGGCAGGCACCGATTATGAGCGCCGCCTCGAGCAGGCCGAGACCGAGATCGACAACCTGCGCACCGCGTTCGGGTGGAGCCGCGAAAACTCCGACGTCGAGCTGGCGTTGACGCTGGCCTCGTCGCTGCAGCCGCTGTGGCAAGCGCGGAGCCGCCTCCGGGAAGGGCTGGTGTGGTTCGACGCCGCCCTGGCCGACCTCGACGCGCAGCACGCTCAGGTCGCGGCCGGGGTGCGTTCGCGGGCGCTCGCCGACCGGGCCACGCTCGCCGTCTCGGTGGGCGCCGCCGACAGCCTCGATCAGGCTCAGCAGGCCCTCGCGATTGCGCGTGAGGTCGATGACCCGGCCCTGCTGGCGCGGGCGCTGACCGCCTGCGGCAGAGTGGTCGCCGTCCTTCGCGCCGAGGCCGCCGAGCCGTACTTCGCCAAGGCGATCGGCCTGGCCCGGGAGTTGGACGATCGGTGGCGGCTCAGCCAGATCCTCGCCTCCCAGGCGACCGTAGCGGCGTACGCCGGTGACCCGATCGCGACGCGCGCGCCCGCCGAGGAAGGGCGCGACCTCGCCGACGCCATCGGCGACCGGTACAACTCGCGGTGGTGCCGCTGGTGCCTCGGACATGCACAGCTATATCAGGGTGATCTGGTCGGTGCCAACGCACAATTCGGCGAGCTGGTGGCCGAGGCCCGGGCAGCTCACGATGGGCTCATCGAGGCGAATAGCCTCTCGGGCCACACCATCGTGCTGGCGTACCAGGGTGACACCGCGGCGGCCCGGGCCGCCGCCGACGCGGCCATCGAGGCCGCCGCCGAGCTGGGTGGGATTGCCGCGGCCCAGGCCTGCGCGGCGTTGGCTTTCGCGGCCCGGGCCGCCGGGGATGTTGCGACGATGCGGGACGCGATCGAGGCCTGGCCGTACCTGAGTGCGCTGCCCCAGTACACGGCGCTGCAGCGAACCTACAATGCGCTGGCCGCGCTGGCGGGCGGGGATCTGCTCGCGGCCCGCCGCTGGGCCGACGAGGCGGTCACGAGCACGACCAGCTATTTCCAGTCGCTGGCGCTGTTGACGCGCGCCCGCGTGGCGATCGCACAAGGGGAGCCGGAACAAGGCGAACGCGACGCCCATGACGCGCTCGCGTGTGCCGCCGACGTTGGGGCTTACCTGCCCATCCCCGACATCCTCGAATGCCTCGCCGGTCTCGCCGGCGACGCCGGCAGTCACCGCGAAACCGCCCGCCTCTTCGGCGCAGCACACGCCTTACGGGAACGCAGGGGCGCGGTCCGGTTCAAGGCCAGGGTCGCCGGCTACGAAGCCTCGGTGGCCGCGCTGCGAGATGCCATGGGCGAGCAGGACTTTGACGCCGCCTGGGCCGAGGGCGCGGCCCTGTCGGACCAGGAGGCGATCGCCTACGCCCAGCGGGGCCGCGGCCAACGCAAACGCCCCGCCAGCGGCTGGGCCTCGCTCACCCCGACCGAGCGCGACGTGATGCGACTGGTCGGCGAAGGACTCGCCAACAACGACATCGCCACAAGGCTTTTCGTCTCACCGCGCACCGTGTCAACCCACCTCACCCACGTCTACAACAAACTCGGGCTCACCTCACGCGTGCAGCTCGCCCAAGAAGCAGCGCGCCACCCTAACCACCGCGGTGCCTAGGCCTTTCGAAGGGGTCGGATTCGAGGGCCACCAAGGGCCTTCACGTTCTCCGTTGATCATGGTCCAACACGCCGAACGAGCCGCGGGGGATAAAGCGACCGGCTAGGTTTTTTGGGGCGCGGTCGCCGAGCGCTCGTCCAGTAGCTCATCTATCCGCGCCGTATTTGGCCGGCGGCGGCGGTTTTGCGCGCGGCGGACCCACCCTTTTCGGATAAGGTCGTCGCATCACCGCCCAAAGTTGCCGCTGACGTGCTTGTGGCTACTTCCAGGCGAACACCGGTTGTTCGAGCTCATC
>Ga0210389_10001965_pt1 | contig 16434 bp, 19 predicted proteins | sample IncBWH28OmetaG_FD_160127 | JGI IMG/M metagenome (GOLD analysis project Ga0210389, IMG submission 160127) | Forest soil microbial communities from Barre Woods Harvard Forest LTER site, Petersham, Massachusetts, United States - Inc-BW-H-28-O ...
GTCTAGCCAGAACCAGCCGAAAAAGCCGGGTCAAGGCCGCCCTGAGAACAACGAAGAAGAAGACGACCAGAATCGTGATCGTCAACGTCGCGCTTCGTAGGTTCTCTTTTCGACGCAATGATCAAATGGTCAATCGGAAGTCCCGGCTTCGGCCGGGATTTCATTTTGTTGACGGCCCACAATCTGTTGACGGCTCACAACGAAAGATTCAAGAACGCCGCATATAATTGTGATCGTTAGTTTGTCCTTCCAGCATCCCAACCCCCGCATCATAGGTTCGGTTATGCGGTCAATATCTCGTCATCTCATCACGGGGCTTGCGGTAGTACTGTTGGTAGCCTCCGCTCCGAGTCCAGGTGCGGGCTATTCAGTGCTGACCCATGAACAAGTCGTGGACCTGATGTGGGAGGATCAGCTTCAACCGCTGTTGCTGAAGCGTTTTCCGGGCGCCGGCGAAGAGGATCTGCGCAAGGCGCACGCCTATGCCTATGGTGGTTCCTTGCTGCAGGATATGGGCTATTATCCGTTTGGGAGCAAGTTCTTCAGCGATCTCGTTCACTACGTGCGCTCCGGGGATTTCGTTAAAGCGCTGCTGCAAGATTCGTCCGATTTGAACGAGTACGCGTTCGCGCTGGGCGCGCTCTCGCACTATGCCTCGGATAACAGCGGTCATCCCACGATTAACCGCGTGGTGGCTCTGGACTTTCCCAAGCTGCGAAAGAAGTATGGCGACACAGTGACCTATGCCGACGATCCCAAACAACACATCCGCACGGAATTTGGGTTCGATATGGTCCAGGTAGCGAAGAACCGCTACACCTCCGACCGTTATCACGACATGATCGGGTTTGAGGTTGCTAAGCCATTGTTGGAACGGGCTTTCCAGGAAACTTATGGCTTAAGGCTGGGAGATGTATTCGGAAACGTAGATCTTGCGATCGGCAGCTACCGGCGCAGCGTAAGCATTCTAATTCCAGAAATGACCCGGATAGCGCTGGTCTCGCGCCGCGACGAGATCGTGAAAGACACCCCAAATTTCGACAAGAAAAAATTTCTCTATTACCTGTCTCGCAGCAACTACGAGCACGAGTGGGGCACGGTATATCAGAAACCCGGGGTTGGAACCAGAATCCTCGCCGTATTCCTGCGATTGATACCGAAGGTGGGGCCGTTCAAGGCGGTCAACTTCAAGATTCCTACCAAACAAACCGAGGACATGTACATCAAGAGTGTGGATGCCACAGTTGGGGCCTATGCCGGGTTGCTGCGCGCAGAAGGCAGAGGAGAACTCGACCTGCCGAACCGCGACTGCGATACAGGCGCCGAAACCCGTGCCGGAGAATACTCCCTCGCCGACGAGACATATGCCCACTTGACTGATGAACTGACTAAGAAGAATCCCGATTCCTGGAGTTCCGCTCTTCGCGACAACTTGCTTCAATTCTATTCCGACCCGATGGCGCCAGTTGCCACCAAGAAGAACGCTAAAGAGTGGAGAAAATTGCAGGACGAACTCGATACATTGAGGAAGCGGACTGCCGCAGCCCTCAGCGACGACCCATTCTGATGCAATAAGCCACTTGGCTTCAAGGTAGTCTCGCACCGCCGGCGCGGTTATTTCTGGCTCTCTGCGGCAGCGCGGAGTTCGTTAAAAGGCGTGCGACAGGAGGGTTCGGGGCTTAATCCCCAGGTTCGTACATGAGCAACCGGATTCACTGTGAGGCGGGATGTTGACACAATCGGCGGGTAGTTCCAGTCGCTGTTGGCGGCCACGTCCTTTTCGGGAGGAGTGACTGCACACGGTGGCCCGAGCGGGGCCTTTGCAGTTTGACCGGCTTGGAAGCCATCCTTGGCCGCCAACATCCTTGGGTTTTTCTACCGCCTGAACTCTCTAAATAAAGGATTCACTGTATAGCGGTCTCAGGCATCGTTGACTAGAGTCCTTTTTGCATTGGACCTTACAGCATTTGTTTGCACATTCGGAGGTATCTATGAGAAGCCAACCCACTCCAGTCCAAGCCCCGCCGGGAAGCTGGCGAGAGCTTTACAGCGCTGCTTTGTTTGAAACGGATACGATGCGGATTCCGGCGCGAATTGCCGACGCCGAGAAAGCAATCGTGGCCCGGGCACGCGAACTGTTTTCGGCAGCCGCAGACACGATCGAGGAAGACCAGGCGCTGGATGATGCGCTGTATGCTTTGCGAGCGCTCCAGAGCTGCTTGCATCTGCGTGCGGCCTAACGGCGTCGTTCGTTCGTCCTTTCAGGGAACCTGGAGGCCTGGACGACAGGCAGGCTGCGGTTTTACGGAACCTTACATCTTGTGCGGTTGACGAATAGGGAAACTATAGCTGGTCACCAAGGACTCAACAGTATTCGCTGACCGGGAAAGTCATTTTAGAGTCGAGGCGTGCAAGAAAGTTGAGTCCTCCCAAATGGCACCCAAGATTGCATCACGATTCATAGAACCGCCTCGGTCGGTCTCGCCAGATGATCTGAAACGCGTGTTCGATTCAGCAATGTCCAAGCTCCATGATGCCGCTGACCAGAAACGGTTGTGGTATCGCACCCCCATCGTTCAGCGCGGCATTTCCCAAGCGGACACAGAAGAGCGCGCTCTGAAGGACGCTGCTCGAGCGCTGGCTCAGCTTTGGAGGGTGTGAGCGGATGCGGAAGGCCTGAGCGAAATTCGCCATGAACCGAGCCAAAAAAATTTCACCGGCGACCATGAGATCACCGGTGAGCGGTTATGGACGAAAGGAAACTACTAGCTGACTTTGCGTCGGGAGCGAACATCAATCTCTGCGGTTTCCGTCGACTCATCCTCACTCGAATGATCGACCTCTTTCTTCAGGTCTCGCTCCCTGTTGACCGCTTTCTTTTCGGCATCTTTCGCATTGCCCCAGGCATTCTGCACTTTTCCCTCAACCTGCTTTACGGCTCCATCGACCTGCTTCTCTTTGTCTCCGGTCCATTCGCCTGCCTGACGCTCGATGCGACCGGCAACATCCTTAACCTTGCCCTCGACTTGATCTTTATTCATGGCTAGGCTCCTCCTGAAGCTTCTCTCGCACACAGAAAAGCGAAGATTGAAAAGCAATTTCTCGCATTGCGTTCTGCCGAGCAGCCAAGTCAGGCTATCGGGTTTCGCCCCTGGATGAGACGGATCAAGACCGCAACCACCGCCAAGAGCAGCAGAATATGAATGAATCCGCCCATTGTGTACGAGCTGACCATGCCTAACAGCCAGAGAATCAACAGTAAAACGGCTATAGTCCAGAGCATCGGTACTCCTTTCGTGGACGTTGTTGTGTTTCCTTGCAGCTGGAAACTCCAGAAAGTTTACCGAGGCAATATGGCGCCAGGTATCGAGTAAAGGCCCTAGCCGAGAGGCTATCTCGCTTTACTTACGAGGAATACCGCGGCGACAGAGGATCGCGACAGGAGGCTGGTTCTTCGTTCTCGGAAAATCTGATTTCTCAATAACTCTAACTCTTTAAATCTTCTCAATAAGCATTCTCACTCTCAATAAACCTGAACGATTCCGTTGCGCACGGCATAGAGCGTGAGATCCGCAATCGAATGCAAATCTAGTTTGCGCATAAGGTTCGTGCGGTGAGTTTCCGCGGTTTTCACGCTGAGGCTAAGAGCTGTGGCAACCTCTTTCGTGCTCTTTCCTTCTGCGACCAGCTGGATCACTTCTCGTTCCCGCGGCGTCAGAACACATGGGCTGCCAGTTTCGCTCTCGCTGTGCGGACGCAGATAACCCTCCAGCATCATCTGCGCAACTTTCGAAGTGAAGAAAGTACGACGGTGTTGCAAAGCTTCCACAGCAGCCACGAGGTCACGGCCGGTATCGGACTTAAGCAAAAAACCGCGTGCTCCTGCGGCCAGTACTTCGCGTACCACCTGGTCCGAATCGTGTACGGTCAGGATCATGATGCGAGCGTCCGGCATGATCGTGAGGATTTGTCTAGCCGCATCTAACCCGTTCAGGTTCGGCATACCGATGTCCAACAATAGAACTTCTGGTTTCAACTGTCCGGCAAGCGCCACAGCTTCACGGCCGTCTCTGGCCTCACCACAAACCTCCCATCCCGCATGACTTTCGAGCAGGGAGCGAATTCCTTTCCTGGCCACTTCGTGGTCATCCGCAATCAGGATTCGAAGATCGCTCAAGCTTCACCTCCAAACAAGGACAAGACATGATTTTTCATCGAAGCCCAACTTCGGGCCTCAGACTTGCGACCACGACAGGCACAGGTCGGCAGCGTAGCCGCGCTAGTTGAACACTTCTCTCTTTGTTCTCTTTGGGCGAACGTGATTCGATAAGCAAGGAGGTTGCCAAACCTGGAATTCTTTGAATTCCAATGCCTTAGTGAGGGCCTGCATACGGAATTTGATGTAAGTTTTTCCCACGAGAGCATCCCGGTGGGCAGTTGGTAGCACCGGTACACATCCCCGGCGAACATGTAATGTCAAACAGTGTCAAATAATGTAAAACCTGGGATTCTCGGCCGAGTGCAAGTTGGATGCTCCCTGTTGCAGGACAGGAAGGTTCGGCCATTCGTGCCAAGAACCTGCCGGGCGTCTCTCGTCCGAGGCGAGCCGCGATGATGCTCAGACCACCGTGGTCTCGGTTCCGCGATGGATCTGAGGCGGCATCTGAATCTGGATAATGTTGTTCTTGATGGCGTAAACAACCAAATCGCGGATGGAGTGCAGGCTCAGCTTCCGCATGATGTTGCTGCGATGCGTTTCCACGGTCTTGGTGCTCAAATTCAGGACTGTGGCCACCTCCTTGGAACTCTTTCCTTCGGCCAGAAGCTGAGTGACTTCGCGTTCCCTGGCGGTCAGTGTTGGTAAGTTCGGAGGCTCATTCCGGGACACGGCATGGCCCTTTTCCAGGAAGCCCGCCAATACCAAATCATTCACCCGGGGTGTGAAGAACATTCGTTTGCTTTGCAAGGCTTCGACAGCCGACACCAGATCGCGGGCTGCATCGGACTTGAGCACAAAGCCACGTGCCCCGGCGTCAAGCGCCTCGCGGATAATCTGATCGGAATCGGTAATCGTCAGAACGATGACTTTGAAGTTGGGGTCATGCTGCAGCAATTGGCGTGTGGTGTCAAGGCCGTTGAGATGTGGCATGCCCACGTCTACGATAACGACGTCAGGCTTCAATCGCTTTGCCATTTCGACCGCTTCGCGGCCATCGGATGCCTCCCCGCACACTTCCCACCCTTCGTGTTTCTGAAGAAGCGCGCATAAGCCTCGACGCACAATTTCATGGTCGTCGGCCAACAAAATTCGTAGTTTCATGGCATCCTCCACATACCGCCTGAGAGTTAAGATCTACTCGGACCCTTGCTATCGGCCCGGAAATGCTATCGGCCCAGAAATTCGACACTAAGCCTGCGGACCACGCGCCATGGCGGTAAATATCCGGTGCTGGCTCACCGCTTCCACAGCCTCCAGCAGATCACGGGCGGCATTCGACTTTACGACATACCCCCTGGCTCCTGCATCCAGAGCCTCGCGCATCATCTGTGGAGAGTCGTGCTGGGTGACTACCAAAACCTCCAGATCGGAGGTTTTCGGCTTTTGCTGAATCAGCCGGCAGGCTTCCAGGCCGTTCATGCGAGGCATGGTGATATCGAGCACCACGACGTCGGGCTGCAAACTTTCGACCTTCTCTAAAGCCTCGATCCCATCGGAGGCTTCTCCGACCACTTCCCACCCCGGCCGCCCTTCCAGCAGAGTCCGTAGTCCTTGTCTGACGACGGGATGATCATCCACCAGGAGTATGCGGACTGCCATAAGGTTGTTGGCTCTCTGAGGTAGTCCTGCGGGTCCCAAGCTCACAATTTCACGGCTGGCGTTGGTTTCATTTGTGCCTCGCTCCTTGCGCAGGAGTTTACTCGTACTATGCAGAAAGGCAACTCCTTAAGTACAGCATAGCGAAGCTATCACGGTACTACAGCCCCCCGAATACAGGGAATCCTGTATTTTCGACGGCCGGACCGGCCAGCGGGAATCCTACAGGTTATCGACGGAACTCATTGATGGGAAATAGGTTTTCTCATGCAAGAGTGCGTCGACAGCCTCGACAATCGAGCCTACATCCGATTTGGCGCAAGCTCCTCGGATCCCCACCCTTCGGGCCTCCTCCGCCAACTGCCGGGACAGATGAATCGTGACCATCAAAATCGGAATTTCGGGGAATAATCTCGAGATTTGCCGGGCAACGTCAAGCCCATTCAAGTCCGGCATCTGGAAATCCAACAAAATCATGTCAGGCGGATTGTTCTCCACGCGTTGAATCGCCTCTTGCCCAGTTCGCGCCTCGGCGCAAACTTGCCAACTTGTTTGCTGCTCCAGCAGAGCTCGAAGATAATGCCGGACCGCCGGGTTGTCGTCTACCACCAGAATTCGAACCAATCGGCACTTCCTTAGGTCCGGAGTTTTGAAAAATTGATTTCGATTTTCGATGTTGGTAGCGGGCCACATGCTGCTTGCAAGCCGCCGCCAGTATTCCCCGTCAGTATTCTAGTGTGCTTTGCTGTGACCTGCGGCCTTGTGCTTCTTCAGCACGGTTCGCGCAGCCACTTCCTTCGCCCGGCCACCATACCGTCCGGAATGCTGCGCGCTCTCCTTGATGTGTTCGTACTCCCTCTGCTCTTTTGCGCTCACACCCCGAAGATGTTTTTTCCCTGGCATCGGCTCCCTCTTTTACGACATGTTTTCTGTCCTTCCCCACCATAGGGTTTCCAGTCGCTGGCTCGCAATACCGTAAACTCCCGATCATGCAATATTGGATCATCCAATACTGAACGTCCGAGTCGCCATAATCTCTTTTCGCTCTCGGCAAGGCACGTCGAACATTGCGATTCAAGGGAACACCTTTCAGCTTGAAGACGTGTCGATCTAGTGTGACTCAGGCTAGTGTGACTCAGGGCTTCCTGTGTTCCCCGAATAATATCCGGTGCGAGTTGCGACGCGCAGTTGATTGGACCCGTCGAACGCCCGAACCTGAATGGAGTGGTAGCTGCCCGGCGTGTGTGGATTCGATGAACGGTAGCCGATCACATACTGACTTCGAATGTCTCGCGAAATAGTACTCGCGATCGACTGCACCTCGTCCAGACTCGACGGAAAGAATGCTGTGCCTCCGGTTTGTTCGGCGAGTGTACGCAGGGATTGCCGATTGTCGTCGCGCCGCTCGTTGTTTCGGTGCTCGTCGTTTCGGTGATCGCTGGTCCGGCGATCGCTGTCTCGCCCATCGCTCTGTTCGAGAGCGATGACGTAGACGACGGGTCCGTTCTTCGATTGCAACCTGTGGAGAGCGTCTTGGAAAGTCGCTTCGCTCGCGTTATCTCGGCCGTCGGTCACGACCAACAGAATTCTTTTTTGCAACGGGGAGGTCTGGTTCAGGTGATCGGCGGCGGCAATGACAGCATCGTAGAGAGCGGTGCTGCCCCGCGTCTCCACGCGCTGGAGAGCTGCCCTCAGTTTGCCGACGTCCGGAGTGTAGTCCTGATCCAGAAAAGCGCCATCGCCGAAGTTGACGACAAACACTCGATCCTCCTGCTGGCTGGCATCCACCAACTGCAGGGCCGCCTCGTTCACTTTCGCCCGCTTGGGCAACATCGAGCCCGAGTTATCGATCAGGATTCCCAGAGCGACCGGAACTTGCTCCCTGCGGAAGGAAGTCAGTTCCTGCTGCTTTTCGTCTTCATACACTTCAAAGTTGTTGCGTGCCAAACCCACCGCCAGATGATTCTGAGCATCCACGACGGTGGCATGCAGAACAACCTCTTCTACTTCCTTCTTAAAGACGAAGCCGGGGGACTGGTCACCGGGGGACTGATCGCCGGACGATTGATTGCCAGGCGATTGGTCACTGGGCGGTTGCGCAACACCCGGCGCCTGCGAAGCTGGTGGCGATGACGGCACGGGCGAAGGGCTCGAACTCTGTGCCCAACTTGCGCCGGCAAGAATCAGCAGGCACACCAAGAACCGCGACATGGCGCTGAAGGCTTCGCCGACTCGACGTCCAAACATCTGCGTTCCTCCAGGGCTTTGCGAATACCGAGCTGCGGATGCTACAGCTTGGCCTCTTGTGTGACTTCCCTGAAACTAGATGAATTTCAGGGTTAAAGAGTTGGTTGGGCCTGAAAGAGGGAAGGCTAGAGCCAAGGCTAGATACTAGATCCTTAGATCTATGGATTAGAACCGGTTAAAAAGAGGCGCGGCCCTTTTCGAATGAGAGGGCCGCGCTTTGGGGGAGAGCCTCGGGTTTTACCAGTACGTAAAGTTCAGTTTATCGAGCCAGACCGAGTACGGCGTTTGCTCGTGGTTCCCATCCTGCTGATAGTTGATGGTCACACCGTACCACGTGGTCGTCGTGGGGGTTTCGTAGTAGTTGAGCGTCGAAGTTACACCGTTGAGGGTGATCGATTGGAAAAGGAGATGATTGTCCGAGGTGCGCTGCACCTGAAGAGTGAGGTGGTTCCAGGCATTTGCCAACGGATTGCAGGGAATGCCAGTCGGGTGCCAGGCCTGACCGGGATCATCCCAGATGTCCCACTCATTGCCGCCGGCGATGCGACATTCGTGCCCCCAAATATAAGAGTAGCCGTCGACGAACTGGTTGATATCGAACTCTACGGCTTGCGAGACGCCGGGATCTTCGACGTAAAAATAGACATCGTAGGTGAAGTTGTGGAGGCTGGGGACAATGGTGTGGTTGTAGTCGGGCATGCCCTGCGAGGAGAAGTCCCCGATCAGATGATTATTCCAGAGGACATCTGAATAGACCGTCTCCCCGCCAATGTCCATGCGGGTCGAGTTTCCGCTGATCGATGGCGACGAAATATTCTGCGTCATCGACCAAGTAACCTGCGGGCCCGAAGGTGCGCAGGAAGTGCAGATGTTGTATACCGATGGCAGCAGGCCGTATCCGGTCCAACCGGGCTGTTGATGAAGATTGGTGAATACCGAAGTAGAGCCACCTCCCACCGTGATGGTGACCGGAGTCACCGCTGCGCCGCCACAGTTGTCCCATTCCGTGACCACAGTGTCGTACACGCCAGGGTTCAGGGTAAGCAGCGTATTGATCTGTGCGCCCTGCGTTTTGTAAGCGAGCTGACCGGGCGCGGTATAGATTCCCATAGCGGAGACGCCCTTCGCGCAAGAAGAACTGGCCGATGCAACATACTGCACCGTCGGGCTCACCGTGCTGTTCGCCTTGGGGGCGGTTACATTCACGCTGCCACCGCTCCCTACCGTGATCGTGACTGGCGTCCCCGAAGCTCCGCCGCAATTGTCCCATTCCTCTACTACGGTGTGGTACACGCCAGGGTTCAGGGTAAGCAGCGTATTGAGCTTGGCGCCTTGCACTGTATAAACAAGCTGATTGGGCGCGGTGTAGATTCCAACGGCGGAGACGCCTTTCGAGCAAGAAGAACTGGCCGATGCCACGTACTGCACGGTCGGACTCACCGTGCTTCCATTGGCTGGTGCTGAAACGGAGACGCTCGCGGTGGCCAAAGTTGCCGGACACAATGCCAGCAAAATGACAAACTTCCTCATAAAAATTGCTCCTGTCGTAAGGTACAAGAGCGGTTGTCCCTACAGTGTTTTAGGATGGATTATCCAGAATTCTACGTACTGCGCATATTCTGCTCAAGCAAACACTGCCAGGAAAAATAATCGGAAGTACTAAGACCCAGGCGCAGTTTTCCGAACCTGCCTAGAGCGTTTCCCCGAGATCTCGCACTGCGATACTGCACCTTCGTTTTTTGAGACATCTTCGGGTCGCATCCTCCACATCTCAAACATGCCTCTTGGAATTGCGCTGACACAGTCGCGATAAGCAAGGAGGTTTCGGGCGAGATGCCGTGATTCTGAGCGGTGATCGGAAAGGAGCAAGCGCGTGGAATTGGGTTCAGTCGTAGTAGTTCCGGCCAGGGAGGGCTTCATGGGAATCCATGAAGCTCAGCCGTACGCCGCAGCAGCCTTGGAAAATCGGCGACCGTTTTATTCTACTTATTCCACGCGAATGCCGGTGTTGGGCAATGACATCTTGCAGTCCTGGATCGAGCGCGTCCGCAAGTTGGGAGTGCAAAGCCTATGGCTTACCTCCGATGCGAGCAGCGGGAGCGTGGCTGGTTCTGCGCTGAGTGAGCTTGCCCGCCAGGGACTCAAGCGACTGCTTGTGATTAAGCTCAAATCGTATGCGGAGATGGACCTTACCGATCTGCTTCGTTTTCATTGCGAACGGCGAAACCCGGTGACCGAAGCCCGCGATTCCCGCGGCCAGCTGGGAGTTTCGCTGCTCGATCATCGCGCTCTGCGCGCAGCCGCAGAAAAACAATCCTCCTCCATCTCCATGACCACTGACACGGGGCGAATTCCTTATCGTTTCAGCGGGTACGCCAAGCGAATTTTATCCGCGACGGAGAGGCAGGAACTGGTACGCGATGGCCTGACCGGGGCCTGCGCAATGCGACCGGCAGGAACACAGATTCGGGATCAAGTGTGGGTCGGGGAAGGCGTGAATCTCGCGGACTCCGTGCGGCTCGTCGGCCCAACCTATATTGGAGCGCGCACAATTATCCGCGCTGGCGCCACCATCGGCCCCTTTGCATCGGTGGAGTCCGATTGTGTGGTGGATTGCGGAACTGCGGTGGAACGATCGACGGTTCTACCGCACACCTACCTGGCGCCGGGCCTTCTCATTCGACACGGGCTGGTGGACGGGGACCATCTCGAAGATCTGGCTTGGGGGACAGTGGCAGATCTAAAGCCGGCGGGCTTGGGAAGCCGAATCCAGCGGCGTGACTTACGCTCAGCAACACGTAAGCCTACGTTTAAACCAACGGCCCGCGAGACTGCCGACGCTTTCCCAGGTGCAGACGGCTCTGTCGTATGGGACTTTTCCGCGTCCTCCACTGCGTCGCAGCCGTGGCTCCAGGTGCGGCTATGAATCAGGTACAGCTATGAGTACCCCTGCCCGTACTGTCCTGGCGTTTCCCTGCGCCGCGAATTCTGGCCGCCGCCGTACCCTGCGGACGGATTTGCTGGAGGCCCTGCGAGTTTCCTCGTCTCCGGTGATTGTGGATGTCTCCGGGTGTTATTCCCTGAATCAAGAAGACATTGACCTTTTGTTGGACTGCGTGGCGCAAGCAGCGGGCCGTGACACGAAGGTGCTGTTCGTTGCCGGCGCTCCCGCTAACCGTGTGCTCCTCGAGGTCACGCGCATTTCGTCAGTCGCGCCGGTCTTCAATTCTGTGACTGAGGCGCTTGCCTATCCCCAGATGCCGGCAGAGAACGAAGCTGCAGGGAGCGACGCTAACGCTAACGATCAACCTGTGAGTGAATCTCAAAAACGTTGGAGCGCGTAAAATGAATCGGAATCGGACAGGCGGCAAATATTCCAGATGCCTCTCGATTGCCCTGCTGACAGGCGCATTTCTCATCTCGAGTGAGATGCCTCTTTTGGCTAGTCCTCAACAGTCGACTCAGTCCAGCACTACCAGCCAGGCTCAGGACAACTCTTTGCCGGATGCGCCGCAGTCTCAGACTGCACCTGCATCGTCGAATCAGCAACAGCCTACACCCGCTCCCTCAGGGGCCGCGGGAGCGAAAGCAGCCCCTGTGAAAGGGGCTCCGGTGGCTCAGCCGGCGGGCGCAGCAGTGGCTCCTCCCCATCAGCACGGTCATCGCTCACTGCTGATCAAGATTGGTTTGCTGGCAGGAGCCGGAGTCGCCGTGGGCGCAGCGGTCGCGTTGTCTGAGAGAAGTCCGTCACGGCCGCCGGGCGCGTCACCCGCTACTCAGCGATGAAGCTTGATATCGATGCTCCATGTTGATGATCCATGTTGACGAACCGCCATGTCGATGAATCGATGGCCGCTAAACAAGCCACCTCGCAGGCTCCTGCGACGCGCCCGTTTTTAATTACTTTCTCGGGAATCGATGGAGCCGGTAAGACCACGCAGATCGAGCACCTCTCGTCGTGCCTGCAGAGACAGGGCCTTCGTGTGTTGCGGCTCAGTTTCTGGGACAACGTTGCAGCGTGGTCGAAAATGCGCGCCGGAGTGGGCAGTCCGGCAACGGACTCGCAGCTGACAAACCGCGTCCCCGCAGGCTCAGTTATCCCCAAAAATAATAAACACGTTCGGAGATGGTATTTGACGGCAGCGCGTGCGGGATTCTATCTGCTTGATGTTGCTCGATTGCGACGCCTGCTTGCCGGTCAAGATGCAAAGCACACAGACGTCATCATCTTTGACCGCTATATTTACGACCAAATCGCGAATATCTATTCCCATTCATTTGCAGCTCGCATCTACGGCAAAATTCTCTTGCAGAAAACGCCAACTCCCGACCTGGCCTTTTTCCTTGATGCGTCTCCTGCCGCGGCTTTTACGAGGAAGCCGGAGTACCCACTGGAATTCATGTTTCAGAACCGTCGAAGTTTTTTGCGCTTGCGAGAGTTGGTTCCTGAGCTGATCGTCATTCCCGATGCCGCTACGGAGGATGTAAGAAGTGAAATTTTTTTTCACATCCGTCGATCACGGCTTGCAGAACGTAACTCAACTGAGGAAAAGACTGAAGTTCGAGGGGGCCTGCCCCGTAGCCTGTCTGCAGAGTTCCTGTAGGGTATGAAACAACCCAACAGCAAATATCTAAGCGCCATCCAAGACTTACGCGTTAGCGAAAAGCGAGGCCTTGAATGGAACCCGGAGTTTCTGAGAATGTTTTTACCCTAGTCGTACCCACGCTCAACGAAGCTGGAAATATAGATAAATTGTTGACTGCACTCATCGATGCGTTGAGTGAGACGCAATATGAATACGAGATTGTAGTAGTAGATGACGGAAGCACTGACGGGACAGTGGAGCGGGTTCGCGACTGGGCCGAACAAGATTCCCGCGTTCGCCTTATTTCGCGTGCGGGAGAGCGAGGTTTAGCAGGGGCGGTGTTGTGTGGTTGGAGTCAATCCCGAGCGAACCTGCTCGGAGTGATCGACGCTGACCTGCAACATCCCCCCGAGTTGTTGCCGCGATTATTGGAAGCGGCTGAAAGATCGGATATTGCTATCGCCAGCCGCTATGCTCTGCATCACGGAACCAAAGGCTGGAATCCGCTGCGCGCCGCCGTTTCCCGGCTGAGCACGTTCGTGGCGGCGCCTCTGATCAGCAAGAAGAATCTTCGGGTCACCGATCCAATGTCCGGTTTTTTTGTAGTCCGTCGCCGCTGCATCGAGGGGCTCACCTTTCAGACCACCGGCTTCAAACTCCTGCTTGAAATCCTGGTGCGGGGGCGTATCCAGACTGTGCAGGAGGTCGCTTACCATTTCGGTCTTCGCCGGGCGGGCAGAAGCAAGGCCAGTGCGGCTGTCGCCTTTGATTATTTGCATCTTCTTGGCCGGCTCTCGCGAGATCTGGTGTTGCGCTCGAACGAGCCATGAAGATTGCGTTCATCACCTCATTCCCACCCAGTCGCCACGCGCTTAACGAGTATGGGTTTCACGTGGCAGATCAACTTCGGCAAGAGCCCGGCGTTGATCTCACGGTGTTGGGAGATTATCTCTCTACGCCAGCCAGCGAGCTGCCCGGCTTTAATGTCGTGCGCTGTTGGGGCTTCGGCAGGCCTGGCAACCTGACCAGTCTGTTGCGTGCGATCCGCTGTATCAAAGCAGATGTGGCCTGGTTTAATCTCGGGTTTGCCAGTTTCGGCGACCGTCCGCTTTCGGCGCTATTGGGTCTGGTGACGCCGGCTGCCGCGCGACTGAATGGAGTGCACTCACATGTGACGTTGCACCAGTTATTCGAGACGGTCGACCTGGAGGATGCCGCGGTTAGCTCACCTCTGCTATATCGAGCGGGAGGCTGGCTTGCCACACATCTTCTTTTGAGCGCGAACTCACTTTCCGTTCTCATGCCCAACTATCGCCGAACTTTGGATAAGAAATACGGGCGAGGCCACGTCAGTGTGCGTTCCCACGGGATCTTTGCCGGGAAGCCGGATCCACCAGACTTTACGCGGCGGGGCAATCCGATCCACCGCATTCTTGCGTTTGGAAAGTGGGGAACTTACAAACGTCTCGAACTATTGATCGCGGCGTTCAACCGGATAGTAACCAGCTTCCCGAATGTGCAACTGGTAATCGGTGGCGGCGATCACCCAAAAACTGCCGGCTATGTGCGCTCGATGGCGCAGCGCCACGCCAGCGATCGAATTCGCTTTCTGGGCTATGTACCTGAGGAGTTGATTCCCGACCTGTTTCGCCAGGCCAGTCTTGCGGTAATGCCCTATACGTCGTCGGCTGGATCGAGTGGTGTGGCGCATCTCGCCGCGCAGTACGGAGTCCCGGTGATCGCCTCGGGTATACAAGACTTTCGGGAGCTCGCCGAGCATGAAGGGATTGCCATCCGATTCTTCACGCCCGGCGATCCCGATAGCCTAGTCGAGCAACTGCTCCTCGCCTTGAACTCGCCGGAGGACTTGAAAGAAATGGCCTTGCGGAACTATGCCGCAGGCGTGTCCATGAGCATGCCCGAAGTGGTACGTGAATATATCCGGTCTTTTCGCCAGCAAGAGCGCGTCAGGATCCTGCAATCGGCGGCTACCTTGCGGCGCAGCGGCCAGTTCCATAGGTCAGAGGCGGTTGCTCGCACGGTAGGCGAAAAAATTCAAAGATGGCAGGACGAGGACGAGATTGCCCGCCCCAGCGTCTAGCCCGCGCAATCCACACTACGGGCCCGATTGCGACGCAGTACGCGTCAGACTCTAGTCAGGCTACTTCTGGTTTGGACTCTGGTTCTGCGGGTTTTGCGGCGGCAAGGAATTTTCCGGTTGAGGATTCGGTGTTACATTCCGATCCGGTTCGGAACCCGGAGGCGGCAGACCCGGCAGAGCCGGGGGCTGCACAGCAATCGAGGGTACCGGAGTCGCATCCTGCTCATTGGTGACAGAGGTCCCATCGCGGCGCTTCAGTTCGATCGGTTGATGTTCGCGGCGCTTCGTCTCTTGAATCGCCTTCAGCGTGGACTCCACGTCTGACTGGTTACCGTCGGCCAAGTTATCGAGTTTTCGTCCCTCGGCATCACGACGCGTGGCATAGCTCACGCGGGCATTCGCGTCTCGACCCGAGCGGGCTGCCTCGTAATACATTTCGGCGCTCTCCCGATCACCCGCCAGTTCGGCGAGATAGCCCAGATTGTTAAGCGTGAACGCATTCTGTGCGTCTCGTTGATATGCCTGCAAGAAAAACCCCTGCGCAACCGAAGGATTGTTGTCGTTGAGGGCCGCCACTCCGCGCAGATTGAGGCGAGCGCTCGACGCTTCAACACCTTCGCCCCTGGCGATCTGCTGGCTGACGGCCGCCGCATTTTCCGCGGCTGCTGCGCTGATGGGCCGGCCGCGCCACTTCAGGCGCGGGGTCACCACGATCCGCTGGTTTGAGTGCATGCTGGCCGCTGTGGAGTAAGACTGTAACGCCCCCTCGAGATCTCCGACGGCCTCCATGGCATAACCAAGATTGTTGAGTAGAAACGGATCGTGAGGGTAGCGCGGCAGGGCAGAACGCAGAAGATTCCTTGCTTCGAATACCTGCCCCTGTTGGAGCAGCACAATTGCACGCTCGTTCAGTCGGCTGATTTCCTGATCGGAGTCCTTCACCTGACGAAACGCCTCATCGAGTGGCTTTCCCTTGAGGGCCGCCTCACTCGATACGTCGATCACCGCGTCGGTGTGACTTTTCGCAGCCAACGCATAGTAACGCAGGGCCCGATCGGCGTCTCCCTCGAGTTCGGCAACATATCCCAGATTGTTCAGCGTGAAGGGATCTTCCGGGTCGAGCAGGTAGGCCCGATAAAACAGACGCTTTGCTTTTTCTTGGTGCCCGCGCTTGAGTTCGGCAACACCGTCGCGGTTGAGCTTCTGCGTAGGTGTGGATATGCCACGCCCCGGAAGCGGCACTCGCAAATCGCCTGCGAATGCCAGGCTTGCCGCGGCAAGCAACTGGATCGCCAACAAACAGGGAATTGCCCTTCGCAGCATCATGAAATCACCGAACGTCACCGAAGCTATTCACGGAATTATGATGTCAGAAAGAAGTCTGCGGTTGACTACAGCAAACACCCGATGCCGGCGTCTGTTTGATTCGGCATCTAAGCCCCGATGGTAAAGTTCCTCGGTACGATGATCCTGAGCACGATGGTCTTAATGGTGAGTTGTGCGCAGGCTCAGGTTGCGCAGCCCGCCGCGCCTGACTCCGGCCGGCCGCAAACGTCTGCAGTTGGAGACGATGTTCCTTCAGTTCGCAGGCCCGGCTTTAAGGTGGGTCTGGTGCGCGGCGTAGTCAAACAGCTGGATCCCATCCACGATGAGCTGTTGATTCACGCATTCGGTGGCGGGGACTT
>Ga0210389_10001966_pt1 | contig 16433 bp, 14 predicted proteins | sample IncBWH28OmetaG_FD_160127 | JGI IMG/M metagenome (GOLD analysis project Ga0210389, IMG submission 160127) | Forest soil microbial communities from Barre Woods Harvard Forest LTER site, Petersham, Massachusetts, United States - Inc-BW-H-28-O ...
TGATCGCCACTGTCGCGATGCCGCCACAGGTTCCGTACGCCGTCGACGCGGGCACCGCAGGGTTGGTGCTCCTGGCCACCGATGAGGGTGTCAGCGAAGCTGTGGTTGTTGGCGGGCGGACGGCCGCCTACCAGTCCGTCGATCCCAGCCGCCGCCTCTACGACGTGACGGCGGCCGGCGAGGTTTGGCATCCTCCGAAAGGAGCAGTCAAGCGCGCGTACGAGTTCGGGGCGCTGGCAACCGCCGCCCAGTTGGTCGGCGCCGCGGAGGCACTGCTGAACGAGGCCGTCGACTACGCCAAACAACGGAGCCAGTTCGGCCGGGTGATCGGGTCGTACCAGGCGATCAAACACAAACTCGCCGATGTGCACATCGCCGTCGAGCTGGCCCGCCCTTTGGTGTACGGAGCGGCCTTGTCGTTGGAGCCCCGCGACGTGAGCGCGGCGAAAGCGGCGGCCTCCGAGGCGGCTTTGCTTGCCGCGCGTGCGGCGCTGCAGACCCACGGTGCGATCGGGTTCACCCAGGAGCATGATCTGTCACTGTGGCTGCTGCGCGTGCAGGCATTGCGATCGGCCTGGGGCACTCCCGAGGGGCATCGCCGCCGAGTGTTGGAGGCGCTATGACCGAAGAACGGCGCATGTTGCGGGACACCGTCGCCGCCCTGGTCACCAAACACGCAAGTCCGGCGGCGGTGCGTGCGGCGATGGAGTCCGACCGCGGCTACGACGAATCGCTGTGGCGGCTGCTGTGCGAGCAGGTCGGCGCTGCGGCGCTGGTAGTTCCCGAGGAGTTGGGTGGAGCGGGCGGCGAACTAGCCGATGCCGCAACGGTTTTGCAAGAGCTCGGGCGCGCGCTGGTGCCCTCTCCACTGTTGGGAACGACGCTGGCCGAGCTGGCGCTGTTGGCCGCGCCGGAACCGGACACCGAAACGCTGGCAACGCTGGCGTCGCTTGCCGAGGGCAGGTCGATCGGGGCGCTGGTACTGGACGCCGACTACGTGGTCAACGGTGATATCGCCGACGTCGTCGTCGCCGCCCCGCACGGCCCGGGCGGCCAGTTGAGCAGGTGGACCCGATTCAGTGCGCAACCGGTCGCCACCATGGACCCCACCCGGCGACTGGCCCGAGTGCGCCCCGAGCAGACCGAAGCTATCGGCCCCGACCCGGGCCTCGCCGACCAAGCGGCGGTCTTGTTGGCCGCCGAGCAGATCGGTGCCGCCGAACGCTGCCTGGAACTGACCGTCGAATACGCCAAGAGCCGAGTCCAATTCGGCCGTCCGATCGGCAGCTTCCAGGCGCTCAAGCATCGGATGGCCGATCTGTATGTAGCGGTTGCGGCCGCCAAAGCCGTCGTGTCCGACGCGTGCGATGACCCCACTCGCACCAATGCCGCCACCGCGCGCCTGGCCGCCAGCGAGGCGCTGTGTAGTGTGGCCGCCGAAGGCATTCAGCTACACGGTGGTATCGCGATCACCTGGGAACACGATATGCACTTGTACTTCAAACGCGCGCACGGCAGCGCGCAACTGCTCGGCTCGCGACGAGACCTGCTGCGCCAACTGGAATCCGAAGTGCTTGGAGCCGGTCAAGTGTCGGCAAAGTCGTGACCGACCGGGTGGCATTGCGCGCCGGCATCCCGCCGTTCTATGTGATGGATGTCTGGCTGGCCGCAGCGGAGCGTCAGCGCAGTCATGGCGATCTGGTGAACCTGTCGGCGGGCCAGCCCAGCGTGGGTGCCCCCGAACCGGTGCGGGCGGCCGCCGCGGCCGCCTTGCATCTCAACGAGCTGGGTTACACCGTGGCACTGGGCATTCCCGAGCTGCGGGCCGCGATCGCGGCGGATTACCAGCGCCAGCACGGAATCGCCGTCGAGTCCGACGCTGTCGTCATCACCACCGGTTCGTCGGGCGGTTTTCTGCTCACCTTCCTGGCATGCTTCGACGTGGGCGATCGGGTGGCGTTGGCCAGCCCCGGCTACCCGTGCTATCGGAACATCTTGTCGGCCTTGGGATGTGAGGTGGTGGAGATCCCGTGCGGACCTGATACCCGGTTCCAGCCCACAGCGCAGATGCTCGCCGAACTCGACCCGCCGGTGCAGGGCGTGATCGTCGCCAGCCCGGCCAACCCCACCGGAACGGTCATACCGCCGGCCGAGTTGGCCGCGATCGCTTCCTGGTGTGATGACCGCGGGGTGCGGCTGATCAGCGATGAGGTCTACCACGGCCTGGTCTACGAAGGCGCACCACAAACCAGCTGCGCCTGGCAGACATCGCGAAATGCCGTGGTGGTGAACAGTTTTTCCAAGTACTACGCGATGACGGGATGGCGGCTGGGCTGGTTGCTGGTGCCGACCGAGCTGCGCCGCGCCGTGGACTGCCTGACGGGTAACTTCACCATCTGCCCGCCGGCGCTGTCGCAGATCGCCGCGGTGGCAGCGTTCACCCCCGAGGCGGCCGCCGAAGCAGACGGAAATCTGCATCACTACACGGTCAACCGCTCGCTGCTGCTCGACGGCCTGCGCCGCGTCGGGATCGACCGGCTGGCGCCGACCGACGGCGCCTTTTACGTCTACGCAGATGTCTCGGACTTCACCGGCGACTCACTTGAATTCTGCTCAAAGTTGCTGTCCGACACTGGCGTTGCCATCGCGCCGGGCATCGACTTCGACACCGCCCGCGGGAATTCGTCCGTCCGGCTGTCGTTCGCCGGGCCGACGAGCGACATCGAAGAGGCGCTGCGCAGATTCGGGCCCTGGCTGTCGAGCCTGTAGTCAGCGGTTGAATCGCCCCGCGATGTACTCGGCCCGGCAGGCGTTGCGGGCCAGCTTGCCACTAGTCGTGCGGGGGATCGTGCCCGCGGCGACCAGCCGCACATCGGCAACCCGGATGTGATGGGCGCGCGAGACGGCTGCCCGTACGACCTCGAAGACCTCTTCCGCGTTGGTCCGGCCCGCCCCCGCCGCACGCTCGGCGACGACGACCACTTGCTCGCCCGCCTGACCACTGGGCGCGTCGAGCGCGTCCGCAGGAACGGAGAACGCGGCGACATAGCCGGTGCGGATGGCTTTCGACGCTTCGCTGACCGTGGTCTCGATGTCGTGTGGGTAGTGGTTGCTGCCATCGATGATGATGAGGTCTTTGATCCGCCCGGTCAGATACAGTTCGCCATCGACGTAGACACCGAGATCACCGGTAGCCAGCCAGCAGCAGTTGTCCGGAGCGCCGGCGGCATGGCTGCCGGAGTCGAGCCGAGACTGAAGTTTGTTGCCGAACACCCGTCGCGTTTCTTCCTCGCGGCCGAAGTATCCGCGGGCGATGTTGTTGCCGTACAACCAGATTTCCCCGACCCCACCATCGGGCACCTCGGCGCCGTCCGGTGAGGCGATCACCGCCCACTGATCGGCGATCGGCTGACCGCAGGACACCAGGGTGACCGCACCCGGTGCGGTGGACGCCACGGTCACCGCGCGACCGGCACCGAGCTGATCGCGGTCCAAGGAGATGGCGCTGGCCGCGGCGTCCTGGCCGATACTGGCGACCGACAATGTCGCTTCCGCCATCCCGTATGACGGCTTGATGGCTGCCACCGGAAGGCCGTAGGGAGCGAACGCGTTGGTGAATTTCTCGATGGCGGCCATCGTCACGGGTTCGGACCCGTTCAATACGCACACAACGTTGCTGAGATCGAGGGCTTCGGCTTCCGGGCCCTTCGGGGGCAGTCCCCGTTCGGCCGTCAGCTCGAAAGCGAAGTTCGGGGCGGCCGCAAAGGTCCGGCCGAACCTGGCCTCCATGCCCAGCTGTTTGATCCACCGGTACGGCCGGCGCAGGAATGCCATGGGATCCATCAGCGTCACGTGGGCCCCGAACAGCGCCGTGAACATGATCATCATCAGTCCCATGTCGTGATACAGCGGCAGCCAGCTGACGGTGCGGACTTCCAGGTCCAGTCCGCCGGCGAGGATCATCTGCATCGCGTTCGTGTAGAGGTTGCGATGGCTGATCTCCACCCCGGCCGGGGTGCGCGTCGAGCCCGACGTGTACTGCAGGTACGCGACATCGTCGGTGTCGATGGCGGGCCCGCTGAACATCGAGCCGATCGTCGCGGGTAGCGCGTCCACCGCGATCAACCGCGGCCGCTCGTTCGGCAGCAGCGTGCGGATAAACGTCCGAACCGACTCGGCGGCCGCCGTCGTGGTCAGTACCGCAGCGGGCCGGGCGTCGGCCAGCACCGCCGCCAGCCGCTCGGCGTGCCCCGACAACGTGGGCGCGAACAGCGGAACGGGGATGTTGCCCGCCTGGATGCCACCGAAGAAAGCGGCCACATACTCGAGGCCCTGCGGCGCCAGGATCGCCACCCGATCCCCCGGCTTGGTCACCTGTTGTAGGCGGGCAGCGATCGCGCAGACCCGCGACCACAGCTCATTCCAGCTGAGCTCGACGGCCCGCCCGTCCTGATCCTGCGAGTAGTCGATGAAGCGGTATGCGGGACTGTCGCCATGCTCGGCCCGGTTGCGTTCGAAATACGCCGTCAACGTCGCGCCTTCGGGCACCACGATGGTGCCGTCGACGATGCCGCGAGAATCCGCGCCGTGCGAAGCGGGCGCAACCAATTCGTCCAACCCGAAATTTCGACTCACGATAGGACAGGCTAATAGCTAGATTTACACGTGACCAACTGCAGACTATGACGGAAATCACAATCACGCGCGATATCCAGCCCTTGCGCATTGCCTTTTCCCTGATGAGAGCCCCCGATCGACGACGAGATCGGAAGCGACGGCGAAGGCGTTGTGGCAGACCAGCTCACGTTTGACAGGTGTCCACCACCGTCACTGTCGATGCAGTGGAGCGCGCTGCGGCTGGAAAATCCCACGCGCGCAAACTCAGCTACCCGGAATTCGCCGAAGTGTGCCCGCCGACAAAAGCGACCGATACAAATTTGTTCAGCCGCCCTTGATATTCGAATCTGCGATCAGTTAGGTCCGAACGCCGAGCAGCCTGTCGATGCGTGCCTCGAGCACGCTGCGCTCGCCGACGTCGGCCACGTTGATGCCGAACCGGTCACGGAGGGTGTCGACGACGTCAGCCGGGTTGTCGAAGCCGATCTCTTCGGACCCCGTTGCTCGGTGAATGGTCAGCTTCCCGTCGGCAAGATTCATCCGGGCGTCATCGGTGGCCAGCGCAACCATCAGATTTGTCACGAAATGCGAGGTGGGATGGGTCGAGACAAACCAGCTCCCCACCTGCAGGTCGATCTGCGGGCGGGAGCGGGTAGTGAACTCGTAGAGCGGCTGCCACTCGCCGCGAACCTGCGCCTGCAGCACCAGCCCGTCGCACCGGTCGTCGAGTCGGTACGGCTCGCGGGTCGATTGCTGGACGGTGCCGGTTTCCAAGCGGATGGGCGAGGTCGGAGTCTGCCCGCCGAAACCGACGTCGACGAGATACGAGCCGTTCGAGCCGGGAAACGTCACCGCCAGCACGGTGTGCGTCTGTGACGGCGGTGAGGTGTCCGGACGAAGCATCCACACCACTCGGCCGGCCAATCGCCTTACCCGGAAGCCAAGCTCGGCCAGCACGTAACCCATCAGCCCGTTCTGCTCGTAGCAGTAGCCACCCCGGCGACGGTGAACCAACTTGTCGACAAGTGCCTCTGGGCCCAGGTCGTAGACCGGCACTCCCAGCAGCGGGTCCAGGTTTTCGAACGGAATGGTTCGGGTATGGGCGGTCACCAGATCGCGCAAGACGTCGAGGTTCGGCTCCGCGGCGCCGCGATAGTTGACCCGGTCGAAGTATGCGGTCAGATCCAGTGGCATAGAGCCATTCTGGTCCACGTCGCGACCGGCAAGGCACGCTCATCGGCGGCCACTCGACAACAGGTAACTGCGGAGCGGGCGAGTCCTAGCATCCTGTCATGACCAATTTTGCGGAGTTGCCGCCTGCGGATCAGGAAGCCATCGGCAAGACGCTGCTCACACTGCTTAAATCGTTCGACGAACGCGATGCCGAGCCGCTTCGGGGCATCTACTCGCGCGACGCCGACTGGGTCAACGCCTTTGGCACGGTCAAGCGCGGATGCGACGAAATCGTCGAGTACCTCGACGGCCTCTTCCAAGACCAGAACTTCAATCGCGGCGAGCTCGCAGGTCCGCCGGAGACGAGTTTCCGGGTGCTCACCGCCGAAGTGGTCCTGGTCTCGGCGCATCTCAGGGTGATAGGTCAAGGACTGGTCGGGGGCGGCACGATTGACCGGGACAACTTCTCGTTGCGCGCCCTGCAGCGTCAGGACGACGGATGCTGGCTGATCGTCTCGGAGATGTTTCAGGACGCCAACACCGAGACCACCTACGAACACTAGAAACGGTGGCTTGTTTTATATCTGTCGAATTTGGGGACCCGGTAGGGACGGGTCTGTAGACCAAGAGACCCATTGATGACGGAGCCCTGATGAGCACCAGCACTATTTGGATTGTAATCGCCGCAGTCGCGGCGGTCCTGTTGATTGCCGTTCTAATTTTCGCGGTGAGCAGAGCGTCGCGTCGCCGCCGTGAACGGCACGCCGAAGAGATCCGCGAGCAGGCGAGGCTAGAGACCGCCAAAGTCGAGAGGCGCGAGGCACTTGCGCAAGAAACAGCCGCTAAGGCGCGCGCTGCACAGGCCGAAGCCGAGGTCAAGGCGGCCGAAGCCGCCAGGCTGCAGGAGCGGGCGGCCAAACATCAAAGCGACGCGTCAACTTCGCGCGAGCAACTCCACGAACAGTGGGAGCGTGCGAACGACCTCGACCCGAAAGTCAAGGCTGACTCGAATAAAGCTGCTGGCCGGCCGACATCAGATCGGGACGCGGCGTGGAGCGACGAACGACCGACCGACGCAACCAACGCAGAGGTGCCCCGGCAAGGCGCGTCCGTCAACTACCGCGACGCGGATAGCTGGCGCTCAAACTGATTTGGCGCCTGATAGACCTGATCGACACGGATAGACCGGTGGCCCGCTCCCTCAGCGGGCCACCGCCTCAGCGAATTGCCGAACGTCGTGACGGGACTGGCGAGCGAGCTGCTGCTCGCGTGCGTACAAGATGCCGTAGCTGAAACCGTTCTCTCCCAACGTCGTTCCCGCCGCCAGCGTCATCCGCCAAAGCGCTTCGGTGGCCACCACGGTGTCCTGGTGGTCGCCGAGCAGACTCTGAATCTTCTTGTAGTATTTGATCTTTCGCACGGCGCCCTTGCCTAAGGGCCTGCACAGTTCGGCGGCGTAGCGGGCGCGCTTGGCGGCCTTGCGCGCCCGATGCAGCATGGCATCGTCCTCGGTGACAAGTGCGGCGGCCAGCCTCCGATCGGCCTTGCGCCGTGCACGCCGGGCCCGCCTGACCAATGCCTTGGTCGCGATGTCGTGCTCGATCGGCGGCTGGGTGCGCCAGCTGCGCAGGACCGTCAACAAGGCCAGGTACCGTCCGGACTCCATGGCCTCGCTGACTCTCGTCCGCGCCGGGAGCTCGGCCGCTTGCAGATCATTGCGGATTCGCGATCTGACCGGACCCAGGACCAGCTCGTCGGGCATATCGTCCAGCGCTTCGCTGAACCGGCGCAGCTGAACCTGGCAGTCGCGAACTTCCCCGAGCAGCCCCGCGAACCACTTCAGTTCGCCGTCAAGCTCGTTGGTCGCGACCCCATCCAAGGGCTTGAAGCACTTTCCGAATACCCGCAACGTGCTGCGCAGCCGGCGTGTCGCCACCCTGGTGTCGTGAATGGGGTCCTGGCCACGGCGCAGGCCGATGTCGCCCGCGACCACCTGGTCGATCTGCGCGTTCACATAGTCCGCCAGCGCTCGAGCGCCCCGGGCCATCCCGCCGGGTGCGGGTTCGGGCGGTGAGATGCGAGCCAGCTTCGACCGATGCCGCGAGGGCCGGGCCCCTGCGGCGCGCAGACGCCCGGCAAGTCGCTTGGCCACCCGCCGCCCGTCCGCGTCCGAATCCACCTCGATCTCTCGCCACGCCAGCAACCGCTCGGCGACGGATGCACGAACACGATCGTCGTCGAGTTCGACCAACAGACTGCGCCCGTTCGGCGGGTGGATCCGATACCGCTCACGCACGGTGTGGACCTTGGCAAAGCCGGCGATTTGCTTGCCCAGTGTCACACCCGCGAGCAGGGCGGTCAGCTCGGCGGGCGGTTGGTCCGAGAGTATCCAATGCAATTCGGTGCCGCCGTCACTGTCGGGAACCTTTAACTGCCAACCGGTTACGTCGTCGCCATCGCAGCGGCGCAATAAGATGCCCTGCGCCCGCAAATCATGATCGGGCGTGTCGTAGTAAACGTTGGTCGACTCGACGGTGTCGTGCTCCACCTCAGCGTTGGCGACGAGTTCGTTCAGGATCGGTAGGCTGAATCGATCGTCGACGTCCCATGTGCCTTGGCATTCCAGTACGTCGTGCATTATCGACGCATTTCCAGTCGACGCCGGTGTCAAACATCTGAACCGACCGGCAAAGCGGCTACAACCAAGTGTCCTGGGTGGTCGCGGTGAGGAACGCTTCGAGGTCGTCGCGCCATTGGGCCGGGGTGGTCTTGTCCGGTTCGATGCCCGTGTAGTCACCGCGATAGAACAGCAGCGGTCGTGGCTTGATCTTGGGAGCCTCCGACAGTGATTGGACCGCGCCGAATACCACGAAGTGATCCCCGCCGTCGTGTACCGAGGCCACCGCGCAGTCGATGTGGGCCAACGAACCGTCGATGATCGGTGAACCCAGTTTTGAAGGGTGCCAGTCGATTCCGGCGAACTTGTCGGGCGCCTTGGAGCCGAATCGCGCGGAGACGTGCTGTTGCTTTTCGGTCAGCACGTTAACGCAGAACCGGCCGCTGGCCTCGATCGCCTGCCAGGACCTCGACACCTTGGTCGGGCAGAACAGCACCAGCGGTGGCTCCAGTGACAGCGCCGCAAAAGACTGGCACGCGAAGCCGATCGGAACGTCGTCGTGCACGGTGGTGATGATGGTGATGCCCGTGCAGAACTGACCCAGCACCTGCCGGAAGGCGCGCGGATCGATCGGTGCCGACATGGTCAGCCGCGAAAGCCGACCGTGAAGTCATGGCCCCACAGGCTCACCGCGGTGCTCTCCCGGGCGATCCAGTCGTCATCATCGACTTTCCTACCCTCGCAACCGAATTCGATGTCAAACCCGCCGGGTGTTTTCATGTAGAACGACAACATCAGGTCGTTGACATGCCGGCCCAGCGTGGCCGACATCGGCACCTTGCGGCGCAACGCCCGGTCCAGGCACAAGCCCACGTCGTCGGCGCCTTCGACCTCGACCATCAGGTGCACGATGCCGCTGGGTGTCGGCGCCGGCATGAAGGCCAAGCTGTGGTGACGCGGGTTGCAGCCGAAAAAGCGCAGCCAGGCCGGCGCTCCGTCGGCGGGCCGGCCAACCAGCTGCGGCGGCAAGCGCATCGAGTCGCGGAGCTTGAAGCCCAGCACATCGCGATAGAAGTGCAGCGCCTCGTCGTCGTCTCGGGTCGACAACACCACGTGGCCCAGCCCCTGTTCGCCGGTGACGAACTTGTGGCCGTAGGGGCTGACCACCCGGCGGTGTTCCAAAGCGGCGCCGTGGAAGATCTCCAGGCGGTTGCCAGACGGGTCGGAGAATCGGATCATCTCGTCCACCCGGCGATCCGCCAACTCGGCCGCGGTGGCCTCCTTGTACGGCGTGCCCTCGACATCGAGCCGATGCCGGATTTCTTGCAGGCCCTCGGCATTCGCGCATTCCCAACCGGCTTCCGAGAGCCGGTCGTGCTCGCCGGGCACGATCACCAGCCGGGCAGGGAAATCGTCCATCCGCAGATAGAGCGCGCCCTCGGTGCCGCCCCTGCCTTCGACCATGCCGAGCACCTTCAGGCCGTACTCGCGCCACGCCGCCATATCGGTGGCCTCGATGCGCAGATAGCCCAGCGACCGAATGCTCATCGCGCACCTCCCAGGAAATCAATCGTCAGCTGGTTGAATTCGTCGAACTTTTCCACCTGCACCCAGTGCCGACATTGCCCGAAGACGTGCAGCTGCGCACGAGAAACCGTCTTCAGCGCGACCAGCGCCCCGTCCAGTGGGTTGACCCGGTCCTCGCGACCCCAGATCAACAGCACCGGCTGACGCAGCTTGTACACCTCGCGCCACATCATCCCGAGCTCAAAATCCGCTCCGGCGAACGACATTCCCATCGCCCGAGTCGCCGCCAGCGATTCCGGCGTGCTCGCCAACTCGAACCGCGCGTCCACCAACTCGGGGGTGATCAGGTTCTTGTCGTAGACCATCACCCGCAGGAACGCCTCGAGGTTCTCCCGGGTGGGCGCCATGGAGAACGCCGACAGCCGCTTGACCCCCTCGGTGGGATCCGGCGCGAACAGGTTAATACTCAACCCGCCCGGCCCCATCAACACCAAGCGTCCGGCGCGGTCTGGGTAGTCGAGGGCGAAACGCACCGCCGTGCCACCGCCCAGCGAATTACCCACCAGCGGAACGCGTCCCAGGCCCAATTGATCGAAGAGTGCCTTCAGCGCTGTTGCGGCGTACCAGTTGAACTGGCAGTGCTCCGTGCGTTTGCCGCAGTGGCCGTAGCCGGGCTGGTCGACGGCCAGCACGTGGAAGTGCTGCGCGAGCACCTCGATGTTGCGTGAGAAGTTGGTCCAGCTCGACGCGCCCGGGCCGCCACCGTGCAGCAGCACCACCGTCTGGTCGTTGCCGACGCCCGCTTCGTGGTAGTGCAGTTTCAGGGGGCCGGCCAGATCTGGGCCGTCCACTTCGGCGAAGCGCGAGGTGGACTCGAACGTCAATTCCTCGATCTGGCTGACGGTCATGGCTCAGGCTTTGCCGTTCAAACCATCGTGTCGCCGGGCGGCAACCCGAACTCGTTGTTCCCAAAGAGGACGTAGGCGCGCTCGGGGTCGTTGGCGGCGTGCACCCGGCCGGCGTGCGCGTCGCGCCAGAACCGTTGAATGGGAGCGTCATTGGACAACGCGGTGGCGCCGGACGCCTCGAACAACCGGTCGATCGAGGCGATCGACCGGCCGGTGGCGCGCACCTGGTCACGTCGTGCGCGGGCACGCAGGTCGAACGGAATCTCCTTGCCCGCGGCCAACAATGCGTACTCGTCGGCGACATTGCCGATCAACTGACGCCACGCAGCATCGATATCGCTGGCGGCTTCGGCGATGCGAACCTTGGCGAACGGGTCGTCCTTGGCCTTTTCGCCGGCGAACGCCGCGCGCACCCGCCTGCCCTGGTGCTCCACGTGCGCAGCGTATGCGCCGTAGGCCATGCCGACGATCGGTGCCGAAATGGTGGTGGGATGCATTGTGCCCCAAGGCATTTTGTATACCGGCGCGGTGTTGTTCTGCAGCCCTCCGGCGGTGTGGTCGTTCATTTCCCGGTAGGACAAGAACCGGTGCCGGGGCACGAAGACGTCCTTGACCACTAGCGTGTTGCTGCCCGTCCCGCGCAGCCCGACCACGTGCCACACGTCGTCGATGCGGTACTGGGGGCGCGGGATCAAAAAGCTACCGAAGTCGACCGGACGACCGTCCTTGATGACCGGGCCGCCTACGAACGTCCAGCTGGCGTGGTCGCACCCCGACGACCAGTTCCACGATCCGTTGACCAGGTAGCCACCGTCGCTCACAACGCCCGCGCCCATCGGGGCGTACGACGACGAGATCCGGGTCTTCGAGTCCTCGCCCCAGACTTCCTCCTGGGCGCGCTGGTCGAACAGCGCCAGATGCCAGTTGTGCACTCCGACGATCGAGCTCACCCAGCCGGTCGAGCCGCACGCGCTCGCCAGCCGCCGCGTCGCCTCGTAGAAGAGCCCCGGATCGCACTGCAACCCGCCCCACTGCTCGGGCTGCAACAGCCTGAAGAAGCCGACGTCCTCGAGCTCTTGAACCGTCTCGTCGGGCAGCCGGCGCAGATCCTCCGTCGCTTGAGCGCGTCCGCGAATCTGCGGAAGCAGATCATCGATCCCCGTCAGAACAGACTGCGCGTCACGCTGTTGAATGGACGTCACTGAGGTTTGCCTCCCGGGCCAGACTGATACAGCAGACTACACCAGAGACTAGAACACGTTCCGATTTGTGTCGAGCACGCTATTCCTGCGGCTGGTAGCGATGCGGATCGAGTTTTCTGTAACATGTTCTAGTTGCGAGGAGAGGGAAGGCGGGTGTTGACGGAAGCAATTGCCGACGAGCCACTCGGCGACCACGTCCTTGAACTGCAGATCGCCGAGGTCGTCGCCGAAACCGACGATGCGCGATCACTGGTGTTCGCGGTGCCGGACGCGCCCGGCGATCCGGACATCCCGCCGAAGCGACTGCGCTACGCGCCCGGCCAGTTCCTGACGTTGCGCATACCCAGTGACCGCACCGGCTCGGTGGCCCGCTGCTACTCGTTGTGCAGCTCGCCGTTCACCGACGATGCGCTCACCGTCACGGTCAAGCGCACCGCGGACGGCTACGCGTCGAACTGGCTGTGCGACCATGCGCACCCCGGCATGCGAATCCACGTGCTGGCCCCGTCGGGCAATTTCGTACCCAAGACGCTGGACGACGACTTCCTCTTGCTGGCGGCCGGTAGCGGGATCACCCCGATCATCTCGATCTGCAAGTCGGCGCTTTCCGAGGGTGGGGGGGAGGTGACGCTGCTCTACGCCAACCGCGACGACCGCTCGGTGATCTTCGCCGACGCGCTGCGCGAGTTGTCCGGCAAGTATCCCGACCGGCTCACGGTGGTGCATTGGCTGGAGTCGGTGCAGGGCTTGCCCAGCGCGACCGCGCTGGCGAAGCTTGCTGCTCCCTATGCAGATCGCCCCGTATACATTTGCGGGCCAGGCCCATTCATGGACGCATCACGCGAAGCGCTGGCGGCGCTGAAAGTGCCTGCGCCGCAGGTGCATATCGAGGTGTTCAAGTCGCTGGACTCAGATCCGTTCGCGGCGATCAAGATTGAGGATGCAAACGATGGTGCTGATCATGGGGCGTCGCCGGCCACCGCGGTGGTAGAGCTGGACGGCGAGACCCACACCGTGTCGTGGCCGCGCAACGCCAAGCTGCTCGACGTGTTGCTGGCCAACGGCCTCGACGCGCCGTTCTCCTGCCGGGAGGGCCACTGCGGCGCGTGCGCCTGCACGTTGCGCAGCGGCAAGGTCAACATGGAGGTCAACGACGTGCTGGTACAGCAGGATCTGGACGAGGGGCTGATTCTGGCCTGTCAATCCCATCCCGAATCTGATTCGGTAGAAGTGACCTACGACGAATAGTCGCGGAGTTAAGTTCTGACCTGGGGTCTTCTCGACGGCGGAGCAACGGGAAGGGGAGCAGGATGAAGCGGCTGATGACGGGCTTCGCGGTCGTCGGATCGATGCTGACGATCCTGCCCACCCCGCTCTGCGCGGCGGCCAGCAACACCGCCACCACCCTGTTCCCGCTCGACGGCCCCAACCAGCTCGAGACGCACACCTTCCTCAATTGTTTTCAAGGCGACGGCCACTGCGACTTCACCGCCGGCGCCGACATGCGCACCCCCGACGGGGTGACCGGATTCCCGCCCAGCCTGTGGGCCCGCCAGACCACCGAGATCCGGTCGTCGAACCGGATGGCCTACCTGGACGCCCACGCCACCGGCCCGTACGAAAGGGTGATGAAGTCAATGGGATCCGACGAGATCACCAGCGTCTACTTTGGTGAGGGTCCGCCGGACAAGTATCAGACGACGGGCCGCATCGACTCGACCGACTGGTCCACCGGGCAGCCCAAAACCGACGTCAACGTGATCGTCTGCACACACATTCAGGTGGTCTATACCGGAGTCAACATCACCTCGCCGGCCACCTGCGCGCAAACCACCTTTTCGTGATCGCCGAGGTCGGGCGGACGGATCGCGGATGGATTGCGGACGGATTCATGACAATCCCGCCGCGACGGGCCCCAGCGCCAATGCCGGCAGATATTCGAGTCCGACGACGATCAGGACCGTGGCGATCATCAATCCGACAAACGACGCGGTTCGGGTGTCCAGCGTTCCCGAGCTGATCGCGCGGGTTCGTTGGCCGGCCAAGGTGGCGGCTAGCGCGAGCACCAAAACCATTGGTAGATAACGACCAACGAGCATCGCCACGGACAGCGCGAGGTTGAAGCCGGGCGTGTTTCCACCGAACCCCGCGAACGCGCTGCCATTTCCGGCCACGCAACTGGTGAAGGCGTAGAGCAGTTCCGAGAGCCCCTGCGCGCCGGAATTACCCATCGACTTTGGGCCTGCCGGAACAGCGATGGCAATCGCGACTCCGGCGAGCACCGCGCACGGGGCGGTGAGCACGGTCAAACTCACCAGCTTCATCTCGCGGGAGCCGAGCCGCTTGCCCAGGTATTCCGGCGTTCGCCCAATCATGAGGCCACCCAGAAATACCGCTAGTAGAGCGATGATCACCAGCCCGCTGAGCCCGCTACCCGCGCCGCCCGGACCGACTTCGCCCAGCATCATGTTCGCCATCAGCACACCGCCGCCCAGGCTGGCAAAGCTGTCGAACGATGAGTTGGCCGCACCGTCCGCCGTCGCGGTGGCAGCTTGACCGAACAGCGCACTCCCGGGCACACCGAACCGCACCTCAGTTCCTTCGGTTGATGCTCCGACGGCGATGGTGACGGTGCCATGGGGAATCGACTCGAACATCCCGACCGCGGCGGTTCCCAAGCCGAACAGCACGACGACCACCGCCAGGAGTGCCCAGCCTTGCCGCCGATCGCCCACCATGATCCCGTAGGTGCGCACCAGCGACATCGGAATCAGCAACATGGCAACGATTTCGATGATGTTGGACAGTGCGCTCGGGTTTTCATACGGGTGGGCGCTGCCCACGTTGAACGCTCCGCCCCCATCTCCCGATATGAGCTTGATGGACTCCCACGATGCGACGGGCCCCACGGGCAGTGTCTGGGAGCCACCGGCAAGGGTTGCGATGGATCGTGCGGCCCAGAAGCTCTGCACGACGCCGAGCACGCCGAGCACGATCGCGGCGGCGATGGCGATTGGCAGCAGGACGCGGATGATGCCTCGCACCAAATCGACCCAGAAATTACCCAACTCGGCGATCTCGCGGCGGGCGATGCCGCGGATGAGCACGATCGCGACCGCCATCCCAACGGCCGCGCTCGCGAAGGCCTGGACACCCAGCCCGGCTGCCAGGCCGACGTGGCCCAACATGGCCTCCCCGGCGTAGTTCTGCCAGCTGGTGTTGGTGGCGAAGCTGACCGCGGTGTTGATCGCGAGCGGCAGTGTCATCCCCTTGTGCCCCCATGGCTGGGGAAGGTGGGCCTGCAAAATCAGGAGCGCCAGCAGCCCGAGCACGCTGACCAACGAAAACGCCAGCACGGATACCAGATACCAGCTCCACCGCTGCTCCGAGTCGGGATTCACTCCGGCCATCCGGTAGATGAATCGTTCAATACGCCAATGCTTTTCACTGCTGTAGACGCGCGCCATGTAGTTGCCGAGCGGAACGTGTACCGCACCGAGGATCGCGACCACCGCCAGTAGCTGCAGCCACGCCGTCATTCCCCAGTGCATTGCGATCGCCTTCCCGCTGAGCTTTCCGGTAACGCCTCGGGGGGCTGCTCGGGGCACACCATCGCACGGACCGCCTCGTACCGTCTCGTGACATCGTCGCGGTCGGCGGCCTCGGGGACGGTGCGCAAACTAACTCGGTGGATTCGGTCAGCCTGGCACAGCAGCGTCGCGCGCCGAGCGCCATCGGGGGTCTGGTCCATGACCTTGGCCAACGATTCCAATTGACGAATCATGACCGCGGGCATGCCATCAGAGCATTGCCGGATCTTCTCGAAAGCTCGCTCCACCAGTCGATCAAAATCGGCCTGGTAGGCGATCACGCGGATGTGACCCGTCGCGTCTCGTCGGATGCGCTGTGGCCGCCACGATGTGGATATCCGGCATAGGCAATCGCCGATCCAGTCAATACATGTCAACGCGGTGAAAGTGTCATTGACAGCCGGTGAGAGCGCTCGCAGGGCGATCTCCACGAGCTGGTCGAATCCAAACGAAATATCCTGTGTCAGGGTGCGATACGGTCCAGTCACATGGCCGCGAACCAGGTTCTGCTCGACATAACTTGCCGCGCCTGCCGGCCAAACCCGTGCCATCACCTGGCCGGCCACCAGGAAGTGGCCCGGACGATACGGCAGGTCGATAACGGCGTCGGCGGAGGTAGCGATCCTGAGCAGGGAATCGTTCCTGATGACCTGCAGATAACCGCTGCGTGGCGTGCGGATCTCAGCGCCCGATTCTGCTATCCGAGCCAAGAGCTCCTCCGCACTGGGCCCACGAGACGCACCGAGACCAAAGGAGCCGCCTCGTTGCTGGACCCCGATCTCGGTAGCCAACGTGCCCG
>Ga0210389_10001967_pt1 | contig 16428 bp, 10 predicted proteins | sample IncBWH28OmetaG_FD_160127 | JGI IMG/M metagenome (GOLD analysis project Ga0210389, IMG submission 160127) | Forest soil microbial communities from Barre Woods Harvard Forest LTER site, Petersham, Massachusetts, United States - Inc-BW-H-28-O ...
TCCCGCGATCTGGCGGGTCTCGCCAATGACGCGTTCAGCCGGAAACACGCCGTGCCGGCAGGCCCGGCGCTGATCGAACCGCTGCATGACGATCCTCGCCAGCATCCCGATAACGCCGCCCGGAAAATCCGCCATCCGCGCAATGTGCGCATCCTGCCGCCCTCGCGGGATTTTCATTGAGCGGCCAACGAGCTTGAGTTCGTCATGGCCGGGCTTGTCCCGGCCATCCACGTCCTGTTTGATGCAACGAACAAGGAAAGACGTGGATGCCCGCGACAAGCGCGGGCATGACGAAATACGGAGCTGCCATGCAAACGCCCCGCGAAATCCTCGCTGATCTCTGGACATTGGCCGGCGGCGAGCCTGCCGCGCTCGACGCGGTCACGCTGACCGGAGAGGAACCACAGCTGCCGTCGTCGTTTCGCGTCGCCGCCGCGGCGCAAGCCAGCATTGCCGCGGCTGGCCTTGCGGCCGCGCACATCTGGAAACGGCGCAACGGGCAATCGCAGGATGTTGCGGTCGATATGCGACATGCCGTCGTCGAATGCCGCAGCGAGCGTTACCTGCGCGTCGACGGCAAGCCGCCGCCGCCGACCTGGGATATCATCGCCGGGATCTACAGGACCGGCGATCAGCGCTACGTCCGGCTGCACACCAATTTCAGGCATCACCGCGACGCCGTCTGCAAGGTGCTCAACTGCAAGCCGGAACGCGACCAGGTCCAGGCCGCGCTGATGGCATGGGACGGCGAGGCCTTCGAGACCGCGGCCTATGCCGCCGGCGGCGTGGTCGCGATGATGCGCTCCCATGATGAATGGTCGGCGTCGCCGCACGCCAGGGCGCTTGCCGAACTGCCCGTGATCTCGATCGAGAAGATCGGCGAGGCGGCGCCGAAACCCTGGCCCGAAGGCAGCCGCCCGCTCGAAGGCGTGCGCGTGCTCGATCTGTCGCGGGTGATCGCCGGTCCGGTCGCGGGCCGCACGCTCGCCGTCCACGGCGCCGATGTGCTTTTGATCTCCGGCCCCGGCCTGCCGGCGATCCCCTGGCTCACCATCGACACCGGTCGCGGCAAGCTGACGAGTTTTGTCGAACTCGGCAGCGAACAGGGGCGGGGCGTGTTGCGCGACCTGCTGGCGAGCGCCGATATTTTCTCGCAAGGCTATCGACCGCGCGCGATCGCAGGCCTCGGTTTCTCGCCACAGGATGCCGCGCGCATCAACCCCGGCATCGTCTACGTATCGCTGTCGGCCTATGGCCATGCCGGGCCATGGGCCGAGCGCCGCGGTTTCGACTCGCTGGTGCAGACCTCGACCGGTTTCAACCACGCCGAAGGCCAGGCCGCCGGTATCGAGGGGCCGAAGGAATTGCCGGCGCAAATGCTCGATCACGCAACCGGCTATCTGATGGTGTTCGGCGCCATGATGGCGAAGGCGCGGCAGTCGCGCGAAGGCGGCAGCTGGCATGGCCGGGTGTCGCTGGCGCAGACGGGACGATGGCTGTGGAATCTCGGCCGCCTCGCCGACGGTTTTGAGACCGCGGACTTGCCGGGCGAGGCGGTCAAAGCTTTTTCCGAACAGATGCCGTCGGGCTTCGGTCCGCTGCAGGCCATCAGCCATTCCGCCGCATTGTCGAGGACGCCGGCGTTCTGGGCGCGCCCGGCGATGCCGCTCGGCAGTCACCCGCCGCACTGGCCCGCGCGCCAATGAGGGCCGGGGGGCGTGGCTTGGGTAAATATATTTTAAGTACAAACTGTCGCGATATTCATGTTTTTTAGGTTGTTTGAAACGTCAATTGGGCACTATTAGCGCACCGATGAGGCAGTCATTGCCGGAATCATCGCCGAAGTGACTGGACCCATGCTGCCGGAATTTATCAAGCGATTGCAACTGCTTAGCCGGCAACACGTGGCCATTGTCGTGGCCTTGCTGGTGCTTGCCGGCGCGGCTCTGTACGGATTTGTGCATCTTGGCGGGGCAGGCCGCGGGTCTTCCGACGTATCGAGCCAATCCCGCAAGGGATTGCAGCGCTACACCCCGACCCCGGCCGAATGGGCCAGCCTGACCATCGCGCCCGTGACCGAGCGCATTTTCCGCGCCGAGACCGTGACCGAAGGCAAGGTCGCGGTCGACGAGGATCGCTCCACGCCGGTGTTCTCGCCCTATGCCGGCCGGGTCATGAAGCTGCTGGTCCGCCCCGGGGACAATGTCACGCAAAGGCAGCCGCTGTTCGTGATCGAAGCCGCCGACACCGTGCAGGCGCAGAACGATTTTTTGGCGGCACTGGCCGCGTTGAACAAGGCGAAGTCCGCGCTCGATCTCGCGCAGATCCAGGACACCCGCGCCAAGGATTTGTTCGAGGGCAAGGCCGTTCCGCTGAAGGATTACCAGCAGAGCCAGGCGACCCTGATCCAGGCACAGAACGATCTGCGCTCGTCGCAGACCGCGCTGGACGCGGCGCGCAACAAATTGCGCATTCTCGGCTTCACCGACGAGGCCATATCGACCTTCCAGGAAAAGCGCATCATCAATCCGGATACCACCATCTTCTCGCCGATCGACGGCACCGTCGTGCAGCGGAAAGTCGGCCCCGGCCAATACGTCAACTCCGGCGCCAGCGATCCCGTATTTGTGATCGGCGATCTCTCCACGGTCTGGCTGATCGCCTTCGTCCGCGAGTCCGATGCCTCGAAAGTGTCGGTGGATCAGGAAATCGCGTTCAACGTGCTGGCATTCCCCGGCCGCACCCTGACGGCGCACATCGACTATGTCTCCGCGGCGATCGATCCGGCCACGCGGCGGCTCCTGGTCCGCGCCACCATCGACAACAAGGACGGTCTGTTGAAGCCGGAAATGTTCGCCAATGTCACGATCTATTCCGGCGGCGATCATCCGGCGGTCGGCGTGCCGAAGCAGGCCTTGATCTACGAGGGCGACCAGGTCCGTGTCTGGGTCGCGCACGACGACAAGTCGATCGAACTGCGCCAGATCAAGACCGGCCTGACCAACGGCGATCTCGTCGAGGTCATGGGCAGTCTGAAGCCCGGCGAGCAGATCGTTACCAAGGGCAGCCTGTTTATCGACCGTGTTGCATCCGGCAGCTAACTCAAACCAGCGCAATTGAAAGCTCCGATCTGAATGGATCGCCTCGTCGCCATTGCCGTCAGCCGGCGCTATCTGATGGTCGGCCTGCTCGCCGTCGTCATGATCGGCGGCCTGATCGCGTTCAAGCAGCTGAACATCGAAGCCTACCCCGACCCGACGCCGCCGATGGTCGACGTCGTCACCCAAAGCCCGGGATTGTCGTCGGAAGAAATCGAACGCTACATCACCATCCCGATCGAGACCCAGGTCTCCGGCATCAAGAACCTGGGCACGATCCGGACCATCTCGCTGTACGGATTGTCGGACGTCAAACTGCAGTTCTCGTTCGACTACACCTATGACGAGGCGCTGCAGCAGGTGCTGAACCGGCTGTCGCAACTGGCGCCGTTGCCCGGCAACGTGCAGCCGGGGATTTCGCCGACCAGTGCCATCGGCGAAATCTATCGCTACCGGCTGGCCGGGCCGCCGAACTACAGCGTGCTCGACCTGAAGACGCTGCAGGACTGGGTGTTGCAGCGCCGTTTTCGCGCGGTGCCCGGCGTGATCGACGTCACGGGGTGGGGCGGCAAGACCAAGACCTATGAACTGCAGGTCGACTTCAACAAGCTGGTCGCCAACGGCCTGACGCTGCCGCAACTGCTGCAGGCCGTCAGCAATTCCAACATCAATGTCGGCGGCAATACCGTCGATATCGGCACCCAATCCGCTGTGGTGCGCGGCGTCGGCCTGATCCGTTCGATCGACGATCTCGCCAACACCATGGTGTCGCAAAGCGGCGGCAACCCGGTGCTGGTCAGGGATATCGCGACCGTCACCGTCGGCGAGAAACCGCGGCTCGGCATCGCCGGCCTCGATCAGAACGACGACATCGTGCAGGGCATCGTGCTGATGCGCCGCGGCGAGCAGAGTTCGCCCACCATCCTGCGCGTCGAGCAGCTGGTGGACCAGATCAACCATTCCAGCATTCTGCCGCCGGGAGTAAGAATCGAGCGGATCTACGACCGCAAGGACCTGATCGACATCACGACCGCGACCGTGCTGCACAACATGGTGGTCGGCATTCTCCTGATCGTATTGCTGCAATGGATTTTCCTCGGCGACCTCCGCAGCGCGCTGATCGTCGGCGCCACGATCCCGTTCGCGCTGTTTTTCGCCGTCATCATCCTGGTGCTGCGCGGCGAATCCGCCAACCTGCTCTCGGTCGGCGCCATCGATTTCGGGCTGATCGTGGACGCCACCGTCATCATGGTGGAGGCGATCTTCCGCCGGCTGTCGCAAACCACGGCGCTTTCGGAAGCCGAGCAAAGCCATATTTCGACCGACACCACCATGGGCATGAAAAGCCATGCCATCCTCTCGGCCGCCGCCGACGTGTCGCGGTCGATCTTCTTTGCCGCCGCCATCATCATCGCGGCGTTCCTGCCGCTGTTCACGCTGAGCGGCGTCGAAGGCAACATCTTCGGGCCGATGGCGCGGACCTATGCCTATGCGCTGGCCGGCGGCCTGCTGGCGACGTTCACGATCACGCCGGCGCTCAGCGCGATCATCCTGCCGTCGCACGTGCAGGAGAGCCAGACCTGGATCATGGACCGGGTGCACCGGCTCTATGTACCCGTGCTGAACTGGGCGGTCGCCAATCGCAGGCTGGTGATGATCGGGGCCGTCGGCCTCGTGGTCATGACCATCGTGTTCGGCCGCCTGCTGGGGCTGGAATTCCTGCCCAAGCTCGAGGAAGGCAATCTCTGGATCCGCGCGACCCTGCCGCCGACCATCTCGCTGACGGAGGGCAACGCCTATGTCAACGAGATGCGCAAGCTGATCCGCAGCTTTCCCGAAGTGGAATCGGTGGTATCGCAGCATGGCCGCCCCGACGACGGCACCGACGCCGCCGGGTTCTTCAATGCGGAATTCTTTGCGCCGTTGAAGCCGGTCAGCGAATGGCCCGATACCCACGACAAGGACGAATTGACAGCCCGATTGCTGGCGAAGCTGCAGGACAAGTTTCCGGGCGTCGAATTCAATTTCTCGCAATACCTGCAGGACAACGTCTCCGAAGCGGTCTCCGGCGTGAAGGGCGAGAACTCGATCAAACTCTACGGCAACGACCTGCAGGCGCTCACCGACACCGCCAACAAGATCAAGTCCGTGCTCGCTACCGTGCAGGGGATTACCGATCTCGCGGTATTCACCTCGCTCGGCCAGCCCACGGTGCAGATCGACATCGACCGCGCCAAGGCCGCCCGCTACGGGCTGGCGCCGGGCGACATCAATGCCACGATCAAGGTGGCGATCGGCGGCGACACCGCCGGCGACCTCTATGAACCCGGTAGCGACCGGCATTTCCCGATCATCGTCCGGCTGGCGCCGGAATACCGCAAGAGCGCGGAAGCGATCCAGAACTTGCGGATCGGCGCGCCCGGCCCCAACGGCACCATCACGCAGATTCCCCTGAGCGAGGTGGCGTCGATCAACCTCGTCTCCGGCGCGGCCTATATCTATCGCGAGCAGCAGGAGCGCTATCTGCCGATCAAATTCTCGGTGCGCGAACGCGACCTCGGCGGCGCGGTCAGGGAGGCGCAGGAAAAGGTCGCGGCCCAGGTCAAGCTGCCGCCGGGATCGCATCTCGAATGGGTCGGCGAATTCGGCAATTTGCAGGACGCCATCAAGCGGCTGTCGATCGTGGTGCCGATCAGCCTGACGCTGATTGCGGTGCTGCTGTGGTTCAATTTCGGCTCGATGATCGAGACGATGCTGGCCATGAGCGTGATCCCGATGGCGATCTTCGGCGGCGTGCTCGGGCTGGTGATCACAGGCATTCCCTTCAGCGTCTCCGCCGCGATCGGCTTCATCGCGCTGTTCGGCGTCGCCGTGATGGACGGCATCATCATCCTGTCGCAATACAACCAGCTGATCGACGAAGGTTTCGACCGGGTGAGGGCGGTGATCCGCACCGGCGAACTTCAGCTGCGCCCCGTCCTGATGACCTGCGTGGTCGCCGGCGTCGGGCTGTTGCCGGCGGCGCTGTCGACGGGGATCGGATCGCAGGTGCAGAAGCCGCTCGCGGTGGTGGTGGTCAGCGGCATGATGCTGGCGCCGCTGGTCATCCTGGTGACCTTGCCGGTGCTGATCTCGCTGTTCTCGCGCCGGGCGCGATAGCGCGGTTTCCGGCGAAGTGCCGCCGGCGCGACCGATATCGTGCCGGCCATATCGGTTTACTCCCTCAACTCTTGTATTTATGGCCAGCGTAGCACGTCCTGCTCGACGGCACAGCTTCGCGATCTCGCCGCGTGGTCTCGCGCGAGGTATTCATTTATTTCCCACCCTCTCCAAACAGAGGGCGCAGGGAATGCCGGGCGTCCGATGCGCCCGCGGTCTCGTGTGCAATGGTAGTGGTAGAGCGCACACGAGCATACAGGTCACACCGGAATCACCCGGCATTCCCCACGCAATGGTTTTAACGGCTACTTCGTGATCTCCCCGGTGCTCCGGGCTTTTTGGCCACCGTCGCCTGCGCTCCTTCTCGCAGACTTGACACCAGCGTCGGGGTGTCAGGACCACACGACTTCGCACGTCCGCAAGAAAGCACGTTCGTCAATGTGCCCCTCGCGTCCACCGCATCCCGCCCCGCGTTTGTGACGATCGCGAAACGCCCCTCGAGTGGGGCGGGACCAAATCACGATATTACGGGTCAAGATCGCCGTCAAGCAAAATTTCCGAAAAAAAGAAAATAGATTATGAAATTCGGAACTCGTCATTCCGGGGGTAAACTCGGTCGAAGTGCCTTCCAAACAAGAAGAAGGATTGAAAGGCTGAATATGAAGCCGCCGCACAAGTAATAAGATAGAGCGACAGCGAAGAAATAGACCTTCGGAAGGTGTGTCATTAAGAACAGCATTTCCGGATTAGTTATCGGCACTCTCGGCGTGATACTTAGAATGATCGGCCACGAAAGCGCGAATACCCAAGAGAAATAGAGAAATACCTGCCGTCCCCGAAATCGCTCGTACACGCGGATGCAAAATGATTGATACTCACCTTCGTACTTCTTGACAAAAACAATTCCAACCGTCAGCCAGGTTCCCCATACAATAATTGAAAGCAGCAAGGCGACGTCAAGCATATGAAAGTGCGCTACGTCTAGATTTGCTGCTTCCCTATAATATAAGACAAACCGCAAATAGATATTTCTGACGAAAGGGACGTAAGAAACGAGATTCCTATCATAGCCAACTAGTTCAAGTGCATTATCCACCTGCCGTTCAAATACAAACATCAAAAAAATCGCAAACATTCCGCCGACCAACAAGGGTCGAACAGCTATCCTAATTATTCCGCGCGGCATTTGTCTAACTCCACACTGTCGCGTCCCGCTCGGAACTGCACGGACTCACGACAATCTCATGACAGCCCGTAGGTTGGGTGGAGCGTCAGAGGCTGGGCATGCCCAGCCTCGCCAGCGATACCCGTCAATCCTAGCGAAGATGATGGGTTTCGCGAAGGGCTCAACCCATCCTACGCTCCCCTGATCTTCATTTTGTTGTTTCTCGCCGCGGCAGTCGCCCCAATTCGACGACGCAGGCCGCCACCAGTTCGGGCAATGGTCGCGATCCATCGAGGCGCAGGATGGGGCAGGGCTGGGCCGCAAGCCAGGCCTGGTGCCTTGCGAGACTTCGGCCCTCGCGGCTGCCGTCCTCGTAATGCGAGGCCCATTCGATGAAGTCTTCGGTCTCCTGGTGCCGCCAGCCGCCTGAAGACACCGCATCGGTCCCGAAATGCCTGGCTTCGCGGGCGCGCAAGCGCTGCAGGCGAATTTCCCGGGGCGTCGACAGGAAGACCACCAGATCAAGCTGCGCAACAACCTCGTCGCCCCAGCCCTCCAGCGATCCGCTCAGCACCCAATCCGCGCGCGGCAAGAACACCTCGCGCATCAGCCGCAGGCGTTCCGGAATTTCACGGACCTGCCGATAGGGCGGGATGGTCGGCTGCCAGTAATAATCGTCGGTGTCGTGATGCGGAACGGCTGTTGCGTCGGCCAGGGCGCGGCCGAGGCTGGTGACGCCCGCGCCCGACGCTCCCATGATGTGGATGCGCGCGCTTTTCATGGCGGCGGCACCAGGGCTCACTGCCCCGACGGCGTGCGCAGGCCCTGCCAGGCGTCGCGCACCTGGTGGTAGTGCACCTCCGGCAGATAATCCGGCGTATTGAGCGCCAGCGTCTTGACGTCGAGCCGGCCGATGGCGCTGAGCAGGGTATAGGAGGCGATCACGCGATCGCGGAGCGCGCCGATCAGCCGCGCCTTGGCCGAGATCAGGTCGGCCTGCGAGTTCAAGACATCGACGGTCGTGCGCTGGCCGCCTGCCGCTTCCCGCTGCACGCCCTGAAGGGCGACGATGGCGGCGCGTACTTCGGATTCCGATGCCGTCACGGCAATCTTGGCGCCTTCATTGGCGACCCAGGCACCGATTGCCGCGGTGCGGGCCTGATTGCGGACCTGATCGAGCACCTGACGGCTCTGCGCCGCCAGTTCCTTGGCCTGCCGGGTCTGCGCGGCCGCGAGCCCGCCATCATAGATTGGCGCGGTGACCTGGCCGATCACCGAGGCCTGATCGGTCCTGAAGGTGGACAGGCTCGGATCCGCGTCGGAGCTGTGGCTGGCGTTGCCTTGCAGGGTGATGGTGGGCAGCAGGCTGCTTTCGGCGACGTGGATGGTGGTCGAGGCGACATCGACGTCGAAGCCCGCGGCGGTGACCGCCGGGTTCTCCTTGCCGGCGAGGCCGACGGCGTCGTCGCGGCTGCGCGGCAGATAGCGGTCCACGGGTGCGGCGGGCTGCAGTTGCCCCGGCGGATTGCCGATCACCTGGGTGTAGGTCGCCTGGCTGATGGCCAGATTGACCTCGGCGGCATTGAGGTCGGCGAGGCCGCGGGCGAGCCGCGCTTCGGCCTGCGAGGTGTCGGTCGGCGTGACGTCGCCGGCCTTGAGGCGCCTTTGGGTAACGCCGAGGGTCTCCCGCAGGAAGGAGACATTGGTGCGCTGGGCTTCGACCAGCGACTGGTTGGCCAGCACGTTGGTGTAGGCGGTGACCGCATCCAGCAGCACGCCCTGGCCGACATTGCGCAAGGCTTCGCGGCCCGACTGCACCTGCAGCTCCGCCACCCGCACGCTGTTGGCGGTCTTGAAGCCATTGAACAGCGTCTGCGTCACCGTCACCCCGATGGTCCAGGGCTTCAGGGTCGCCGATTGAAAGGTGTTGTCCGGCAGCAGGTTGCGCACCGCCTGCAATCCGGCGCTGAGGCTGGCGATGATCTGCGGCCGGTAGCCGGCCAAGGCCTGCGGCACGCTCTCGTCGGTGGCGCGCTGGCGCGCCCGCTCGGCGTTAAGCTGCGGGTTGGTCTGGTAGGCCTTGGCCAGCGCCTCCGGGAGGCCTTCGGCCCGGGCCAGGCCTGCGGCAAAACCGGCGCAAGTCGCTACCGCAAGACAAATGCCCGATCGAAGCACGCGTCTTCCCACGTGGCCAACTCTGGCGGCACGCCCAATCATGTGATCCCGTCAAACCAACCCCGGCCGTCCGCCCCCGCCGACGTCCTTCGACACATTTACCTGTTTAGAGGGCGCTCCCGCCACAGGCAAACCGAGAGCCGCCGAAACCCCCTTAATTCAGTGCTTCGCTGTTGCCGGTTCGTCACAGACGAAGTTCGGGCGCAAATACGCTAAGCTCCGCCCGCTGTGTCCGATTCCGGGCGCTGGCTGTTCCCAACGCGCCCGGGCCTGCAACTCGATGCCGAAACCGTTCGCCGACCCCGAGGCCATCGCGGAGGATATCATCCGCGACGTCGGGACCAATCTGGTGGTCGGGTTGCCGCTCGGGCTCGGCAAGGCAAACCACGTCATCAACGCGCTCTACGCGCGCGCCAGCGCCGACCGCTCGATCAGCCTGACCCTTTTTTCGGCGCTGACGCTGGAAAAACCGAAGCCTACGAACCTGCTCGAGCGGCGGTTCATCGCCCCGGTCATCGACCGGCTGTTCGGCGGCTACCCTGATCTCGCTTACGCCGACGCGCTGCATGCGGGCGAACTGCCGCCCAACATCAAAGTGATCGAGTTTTTCTTCCTGGCGGGAAGATGGCTGCACGTGCCGTTTGCACAGCAGCATTATATTTCCGCCAATTACACCCATGCTTCGATGTATCTGCTGGCGCGCGGGCTCAATGTGGTCACGCAGCTGGTGGCAAAGCGCGTCGTCGACGGCGTCGCGCGCTATAGCCTGAGCTGCAACACCGACACTACGCTCGATATATTGCGCGCCCGCAGCGAGGGCCGCGCGGCGTTCAAGCTGGTCGGGCAGGTCAATTCCGAATTGCCGTTCATGCCGGGTGCCGGCGATCTGCCGGCGGACGAATTCAGCGCGGTGCTCGACAGTCCCGCGACCGACTTCCCGCTGTTCGCGCCGCCGTCCGAGCCGATCACGGATGCCAAATATGCCATCGGCCTGCACGCCGCGAGCCTGGTGCGCGCCGGCGGCACCTTGCAGATCGGCATCGGCCAGATCGGCGACGCGCTGGCGCAGGGGCTGATCGTCCGCCACCGCGACAATGCGCAATTTTGCGGGATCATGAAACAGCTTTCGGCGAACGCTGAAGGGCCTTCAGCGCCGGAGACGAGCGGGTTCGAAAAGGGTCTCTACGGCGTCAGCGAAATGGTGACGGAAGCGTTCATCGGCCTGATCGATGCCGGCATTCTCAAGCGCGAGGTCGACGGCGTCGTGCTGCACGGCGCGTTCTTCCTCGGGCCGAAATCGCTCTACCGCGCGCTGCGCGAGATGACGGAAAGCCAGATCGCGCGGATCCAGATGATGCCGGTCTCCTTCACCAACGAGATCTATGGCGACGAAGCCTCGAAACGCCGCGCCCGCGTCGATGCCCGTTTCGTCAACGTTGCGATGATGGCGACCTTGATGGGCGCCGTGATTTCCGATGGGCTGGAAAACGGACAGGTCGTGAGCGGCGTCGGCGGCCAGTATAATTTCGTGGCGCAGGCGTTCGCGCTTTCAGGCGCGCGCTCGATCCTCTCGGTCGAAGCAACGCGGCAGGCCGGCGCCAAAACCCGATCCAACATCCTCTGGAGCTACGGTCACGAGACCATCCCGCGGCATCTGCGCGACGTCGTCATCACCGAATACGGCATCGCCGATCTCAGGGGAAAATCCGACGCCGACGTGATCGCGGCGATGCTTGGCGTTGCCGACTCCCGCTTTCAGGACGAACTCACCCGGCAGGCCAGGGACGCCGGCAAGCTGCCGAAAGGTTTTGAAATTCCAGCCGCTCATCGGGAGAATTTTCCGCAGCGCATCGCAGGCGCGCTAAAGCCCGCCCGCGAGGCCGGCCTACTGCCATCGTTTCCATTCGGCAGCGATTTTACCGACGTCGAGCAGCGGCTGATTCCGGCGTTGCAAATCCTGCAGAACGCGCAAGCGATGCCACAGCGCCTGCCGGGATTGTTGTGGCAGGGCTGGACGCGTGTCCCCGATGCCGCCGACCGCGAATGCCTGGCCCGGCTCGGCCTCGACAAGCCCGCGAGCTTGACCGAGCGCGCCTACCGCGCGCTGGTCAGCGCGGCGCTGGCGCGGAGCCGGGCGGGGTAACCTAATCGGAGCGTCATCCTGAGGTGCGAGCCTTGCGGTGCACTTTGCACCGCTGGGCGAGCCTCGAAGGATGGGCTACGGGCTGTATCCATCCTTCGAGGCGCGCCGAAGAAGGGCGCGCACCTCAGGATGACGGTACCTTCACTTGTTCTTGTTCACCGGCTTCCGCTTCTCGATGAACGCCGCCATGCCCTCGGCGCGGTCTTCCAGCGCGAAGGTCGAGTGAAACAGATTGCGCTCGACGCTGATGCCTTCCGACAGCGGGGTCTCGAAGGCGCGGTTGATGGCCTCCTTGGCCATCGCGGCCGCGGGCCGCGACATCGCGGCGATTTTTTCCGCCGCCGCCAGCGCTTCCTCCATCAATTTGTCCGCGGGCACGACGCGGCTGACGAGGCCGGAGCGTTCGGCTTCCGCGGCATCCATCATCCGCCCGGTCAGGCACAGATCCATCGCCTTGGACTTGCCGACCGCGCGGGTCAGCCGCTGCGTGCCGCCGATGCCGGGGATGGTGCCGAGCGTGATTTCCGGCTGGCCGAACTTCGCGGTGTCGGCGGCGATGATGATGTCGCACATCATGGCGAGCTCGCAGCCGCCGCCGAGCGCATAGCCGCTGACGGCCGCGATCGTCGGCTTGCGGCAACGCGCGACGCGGTCGCCGCCGACCGCCGCGAAATCGCTGGAGAACATGTCGATGAAGGTTTTCGGCTGCATTTCCTTGATGTCGGCGCCCGCGGCAAAGGCCTTTTCGCCGCCGGCCAGCACGATGCAGCCGATCTTGTCGTCAGCCTCGAGATCGTCGACCGCTGCTGCGATTTCCCGGAATACGCCGAACGACAGCGCATTGAGCAGCTTCGGGCGATTGAGCGTGATGATGCCGACGGCGCCTTTGCTTTCGACAATGATGTGTTCGAACGTGCTCATGATCCACCCCGCGCCTGCTCTCGCGGGCAATGTGCCCGCTGGCGGGGGTGGCAGCAAGTGGGGACAACCGTCATCCTGAGGTGCGCGCACTTGCGCGCCTCGAAGGATGGGCCAATGCCGTGCTGCCATCCTTCGAGGCGCGCCGCGAAGGGCGGCGCGCACCTCAGGATGACGTCTCTCGCGTTATGCCATGAACATGCGTGCGGCGGAGGCCATGGTCAGCAGCGCGCCGAAGCCGATGAAGATTTTGCCGATCAGCGAGGCCTGGTCCCAGGTCGAGGGCTCGCCGCTGTTTGCCACCACGGGCGCGGCAGGCGGGGCAGGGGCGTCGGCCGAGGCCAGCGCCAGCGTAGGCGGCGGGGTCTCGTGCAGCGCGCGATCGACGTCGTTGAGCTGATCGGCGGCAACGACCTGGGTGTCGGCCGGCCTGTCGGGCGCGGTCTGCAGGATATCGTTGGCCCGCGCGGTCATGGCCTTTGCGGCATCGCCGGTCGGCGAATCCACAGATGGCAGTTGCGCATTGGCGTTGGCCACCGACGGCGGGATCGCGGTCTGGTCGCCGCCGTCATCGGCCGCGTCGGCCTTCGCCTCGGGAGACGGTTTCAGCGCGACCTTGCCGGATCTGCGATGGGCGTATTTCTTCCAATGGCGCGAGCCGTGTTTGGCAGATTTGTCGAGCGCCACCGGCGCGCCTGCGGTTTCCGACGTCGCGCCTGCGACCGCGTTGCTTGCGGCCACCGTCGCGTGCGATGGCCCCGCGAAACAGACAATGAATCCTGCTGTCAGTATCAAGGCCGAGCGCCCGCTGGCTTTGATAGTCATTGGCAATCTCCCCAATTTGCCCGCCCCCGCAGCGAAATGAGACCCCAAGGCGTGTCCGCAGCGCGGCAGAAAAAGGGAATCTTCTGGTAACACCGGGCGAAAGCGGGGCAACGGCCTCGCGGCGGAGCCAGTCTCGAGGCCTTTGGCCGCGAAGCCCTTTGGCATCAAAGCGGCGGGTGCCAGCGGGGGCGATCGATGTTATGAGCCTTGCCGGCACGGAAAGCAGGTCGCAGCGATTGGCCAAATCAGGCGCGACCGGCCCGCCGCCCGCCTTCAGGCGTCGATCACGAATTCGTGAGCGGAGCCCTCAGGCGTAACAAATTGAAAGATCGACCGAATTGCAAGGTGGGAGCGCGCGTGCGCGAACGTGAAGACGAATGGACCGGCCTGATGCGGTCGGCCATTTCCGGCGACGATGCAGCGTATCATCGCCTGCTCAAGGCCGTCACGCCGGTGCTGCGGGCAGCGGCCCGCCGCGGTCTGGCGCGGGCGGGCCAACCGGTCGATCAATCCGAGGATATCGTGCAGGATATTTTGCTGGCGGTGCATCTGAAGCGGCATACCTGGGACGCCAACGCGCCGTTCGCGCCATGGCTGTTTGCGATCGCGCGCAACAAGCTGATCGATGCGCTGCGCCGCCGCGGCCGCCGGGTCTTCGTCAACATCGACGATTTCGCGGAAGTGATCCCGAGCGAGCCCGCCGCCGAAACCGCGCCGGCCAGCGAGGTCGCGGCCCAGCTGCAGACCTTGCCGGCGCGCCAGCGCGAGGTTCTGCAATCGATCGCGGTCGAGGCCGCCTCGATCAAGGACACCGCTGCGAAATTTGCGATGAGCGAGGGGGCGGTGCGGGTGGCGCTGCATCGTGGGCTTGCCAGCCTCACCGCCAAACTACGGGAACAATGACAATGGAGACCGATCAGCTGATCAGAACGCTGGCCGCCGATAACACGCATCAGGCGCGCCCGGTCGGAATCGTGCTGGCGCTGGCGCTATTGGCTGCGGCGCCGGTTTCGCTGGCGATATTCTTCGCGGGCCTCGGCGTCCGTCCCGATGTCATGACCGCGATGCATAATCCGTTCTTCGATCTGAAGTTCGCGGTGACGCTGGCGCTGGCGATCTCGGCGATCACCCTCAGCCTGCATTTGTCGCGGCCGGAAGCCTCGCTGCGCGGCTGGGCCTGGCTATTGTTGATTCCGGCCGGACTTCTCGTCGGCGGGATCGCGACCGAAATGATGCTGCCGCAGCGGCTGCCGATGATGACGCGCATGGTCGGCAGTAATTCCAGGGTCTGCCTGACCGCCATTCCGCTGATATCGCTGCCGCTCTTGGCGGCGGCGCTGCTCGGTCTGCGCCACGGCGCGCCAAGTCGGCCCGCGGTCGCCGGCGCCATCGCCGGGCTGATGTCGGCGGGGCTGGCGGCAACGCTCTACGCCTCGCACTGCACCGACGATTCGCCGCTGTTCGTGGCGGCCTGGTACACGCTTGCCGCCGCGCTGGTGACCGCCATCGGCGCGCTGGCGGGATCGCGGGTGCTGCGGTTCTAGTCCAGCGCATTCCTGCTTGAGCCGAAATGGCAGTATCCAGGCGTTCCGTTTGGGCTCTTGACCCGCTTGGCCCCCGAGAAGAGAATCGGCCAGACTAGGGGTTCATCGCCAATGAACGATTTTGCTTTGCCGGAAACGCGTTACGCGCTCAGTGGCGATGTCAACATCGCCTATCAGGTGATGGGCGATGGACCCGTTGATATCATCATGGTTCCCGGCTTCATTTCGCATGTCGAGTTCACGCATGAAATGGCCGGCTATACGGCATTCCTGCGCCGTCTTTCGACATTTGCCCGCGTCGTCTCTTTTGACAAGCGAGGCCAGGGATTGTCCGATCGAATATCGGGCGCGCCGTCGCTCGAGCAGCGCATGGATGACGTTCGCGCCGTGATGGACGACGTCGGTTCGCAGCGGGCGGTGATCGTGGGATTCTCGGAAGGCTCCGCAATGAGCGTATTGTTCGCCGCGACCTATCCCGAGCGTGTGGTGCAACTCGTTCTGTTCGGCGGATTTGCTCTGGCAGCAAACTTTCTGGCGAATGATCTGGAAGCAAGAGTCGCGCGGGTCGTGAAGGCCTGGGGCACGGGCGAGATAATGAAGTCCGTGATCCCCAGCCAAGCGGAAAATCAAAACGCCGTAAGCCAGTTTGCCAAATTCGAACGGCTCTCGGCCAGTCCGGGCGGGGTCAGAGCGATCGCGTTGTTAAACGCTCAAATCGACACCAGACCGATACTTCCGAGCGTACAGGTTCCGACACTCGTCCTGCATCGTCGCGCAGACGCGCGGGTTCCAATCGAGGCGGGCCGCGATCTGGCGGCCCGGATCCCGAATGCCAGATTCATCGAATATCCAGGCGGCGATCACGCTTACTGGACCGGCGATACCGAAGCGTTGCTCGGCGACATCGAGGAGTTTGTCACGGGACATCGCGACGGTTCGTCCAATGAGCTTGAGCGAGTTCTGGCGACAGTTCTCTTTACCGATATAGTCGATTCGACCCGTAGCGCCGCCGCAATGGGCGATCAAGCCTGGCGGCGGTCTCTCGACAGTCACGACCAATTGGCGAAACAAATGCTCGAGAAGCATCGCGGCGTTCTGGTCAAGAATACCGGCGACGGTATTCTGGCGACGTTCGATGGACCCGGCCGCGCGGTCCGATGTGCTTTGGCGTTCAGCACGGCCGCCCGGCAAATCGGTTTACCGTTGCGTGCGGGACTTCACACCGGCGAAATCGAGTTGAGGGACCGCGATATCGGCGGCATCGCGGTTCACGCCGCTGCGCGCGTGATGGCGAAATCCGAATCGAGCGAGGTGCTGGTCTCGCGGGTCGTCACCGATCTGGTCGCCGGCGCGGGCCTGAAATTTTCCGAGCGCGGATCGCACGAACTCAAGGGACTTCCA
>Ga0210389_10001968_pt1 | contig 16426 bp, 14 predicted proteins | sample IncBWH28OmetaG_FD_160127 | JGI IMG/M metagenome (GOLD analysis project Ga0210389, IMG submission 160127) | Forest soil microbial communities from Barre Woods Harvard Forest LTER site, Petersham, Massachusetts, United States - Inc-BW-H-28-O ...
AAGTGAGTGCGAGGCTGCCCTTGTGTTCCCAGTTAAACCATCCTATTAAAAGTCCGGCGACCATCCATCCTAAGGTGCCGAAAACCCGGATAAAAGGAAACTCCTTATTAGGGTTAGTCAGCTGCCTGAATGCTACCGAATTGGCCAGGGCAATTGTTGGCATATAAATGATCATGTATAGCAAAATGCCCGGATAGAACTGTGTAAAGTTGCCGGCCACCGTACAATAATACATTAACGCTGCGCCGCCCAAATGCAATACGCCCAGTATTTTTTGGGCCGAAACATACTTATCGGCAATAAGTCCCACGACAAAAGGCGCCAGTATCGCTCCAAAAGCCTGGGTTACATAAGCGCTGGCATTTTGTACGCCGGTAGCGTGCAAATTCGTCATCAGGTACGTCCCCATCGTAACAAACCATGCTCCCCAAATAAAAAATTCGAGGAACATCATTAGCGAAAGCTTAATGCGGATGCCTGCCGTCATTTTATAGGCGCTTATTTTTTTAGCGAAAGAATATAGGTAACCATGGCTTTTGCGTCAGCCTCCGAAACTGTTGGATGCCCGGCCATCGCTACAGAGCCCCAATGCCCCGAACCGCCTTTGATCACTTTGTCGGCCAACGTATCAATATTAGCCTCTGTAGACGGATATTTCGCAGCTACATCTGCATACGACGGGCCGATCACCTTGGTGTCGATCTTATGGCAGGTTAAACAATCGTTCTTGGCAATTAATTTACCGCCTGCATTCGTTGTGTCGACTGATCTTTGTGCTGCTGCTGAATCAGGTTTTGCTGCTGCCGAGCTGTCGGCGCCGCCGGATTTACCCCCGCCACCGCAGGCGCTGAGCATTGCCGCGCTGATAGCCAGAACTATGAGAACTTTTTTCATTTTGGGTGAGTTTATTGATTTTTATTGGGATGTTTAAAGTTACGATTTATTCTTTTTTAGTGTGCCGCAGATGCTATTGCCGGAGCAGTCTTTCCTTTGAAACGCATGTAAATAACTAAACCGGTAAAAGCTACAATTAATACAAGTGGGATTATCAGCGTGGTTTGTAATATCTGCTGCCCGGCAGTACTGTTATCTCCGCCCGCTGCCTTCACAATATTATCATAATGAGCACCCATAAAAATGGTATAAACAGAAACCGCGAACATTCCTGCACCACCCATTAAGTTTAAACCAATTGCACCGGTTTTTGGCAGGTTCGTGTTAACAAAACCAAGCATAGTTGGCCAAAAATAACAAACACCCATACCAAAAATTATTGCGGCGAAGAAAACAGCGTCACCTGTTAAAGTGCTCAGGAGGTAAATGCCTAATGCAGCTAAAATGGTCGAGATCAATAACAAAACCTGCGGTGAAAACAGTTTTAAAACCGGTTTGGCGAAAGCACGCCCAACTACCATTACTCCGGTATCCAAAGTCAATATCAAAATGGCGTTCTGGGTCACATTCTTCAACAATACATCTATCCACTGTCCTGTAAATAACTCGGTTATTGCTGTGCCGAACATGCAAATAAACATGAACAAAAACAATGGGTTCAAAAGCGCTTTATACATCCCGGCTGTTGAAACACCTGATGAAACGCGCTCAGTAACAGGAAAATCAAGTCGCGAAAACAAATATCCGTATATCAAAGTAGGTATAAGCATGGTTGCTACCTGTATTTGCCAGCCAAGCCCGATCTTATTAAAAACAAGCACCAGTAAAGAGCCGATTACAATACCACCAGGAAACCACAAATGAAAATGGTTTAGCTTAGTTGTTTTATTATCCTGATAAAGCGTAGTAACCAGAGGGTTGCACGCTGCCTCCACCGTACCGTTAGCAAGCCCGATTAATAAGGTTGAAGAAAATAACGTCCAAAACGGGTTTGACAAATATGGCGTACTAATGGTTAGCACAATCCCTAAAAGATGAAATATGAAGGCAAGGATCAGCAGCCTTTTCATTCCAATGATATCTACAATCACTCCGCCAAATACAACAGCCAGCGGAAAACCCCAAAAAGCGGTCGCCGTAATTGAAGCCAGTTGTGTCTTATCGAGGTGAAAATCGGATCCAAGCTTATTAAGTATACCTGCCCGGATACCAAATGATAATGAAGTTACCAACAGGGACAAACAACTGGCCCTGAATAACGCTGTACGGTTAGTTTGCATTGTTCAATAATTTAGTTATGGTTAGTTTAAATTGGTTCGTTTCCAGAACATTTTCATTTTAATAACCGGCAACCTAAAAATTGCGCACATATATTTTTCACAGGTTACCGTTATTTCGATTTTTTTTCAATCAGCTCATTGTACACTATCGAAGCTTCCATCGCCTTATCTGTGACATCCTTTAAATGAACCTGGAGCTGATCTCTTTGGATTATTAATTCTTCTATGGCCGCTTTACTTGTAACTTGCAAATTTTCTAAACAAGAACATAACTCGTTTATGGTATTATTTGCATTTCCAATTTCGACTAACTTTTCATTTAGCTGTTTCTTTAAGTCGATATTTTGAGTCAACAATACGTCTAATTGCATATCTAAGACTTTTATATCAAGGTTTAAATCAGCTATGATTTTTGAATGAATTTCGTCCATTTGTAGAAGCGATGCGTGTTATTAAACAATTGTCAATATAATAAGCATATCCATATTAATCAATGCCTAACGTTTTCGTGTTAAATGCATCATTTGAACCCGATGCCGCAAAATCATCAAACGCTTTTTCGGTAACCCTTATAATATGGTTTTTAATAAACTCAGCACCTTCTCTTGCGCCGTCCTCCGGGTGTTTCAGTGCACATTCCCATTCCAACACTGCCCAACCCGGGTAGTTATATTGTGTAAGTTTACTAAAAATTCCTTTAAAATCAACTTGCCCATCGCCTAATGAACGGAAACGGCCCGCGCGGTCGATCCAGTTTTGATACCCCCCGTAAACACCCTGTTTACCGGTAGGATTAAACTCGGCATCTTTTACATGGAACATTTTGATGCGCTCGTGGTAGTTGTCGATATATTCCAGGTAATTAAGACATTGCAAAACAAAGTGCGAGGGGTCAAATAACAGGCAGGCACGGTTGTGTTGATTTACTTTATCCAGGAACATTTCATAAGTGATGCCGTCGTGCAAATCTTCGCCCGGGTGAATTTCATAGCACAGGTCGATATCACAATCTTCGTAAACATCCAGGATTGGTGTCCAGCGTTTAGCCAATTCCTCAAAAGCGGTATCCACAATACCTGCCGGCCTTTGCGGCCAGGGGTAAACCATGGGCCATAACAACGCGCCGCTGAAGGTAACGGAAGCATCCAAACCCAAATTTTGTGAAGCCTTTGCCGCGTATTTTAATTGCTGCACAGCCCACGCCTGCCGTGCCTTTGGATTACCACGCAGATTTTCGGGCGCGAAACCATCAAATAGTGTGTCATAAACGGGGTTCACCGCAACCAATTGCCCCTGCAGATGGGTCGAAAGTTCGGTAATCTCAACGCCGCAGGCATTTACCCTGCCTTTCAGCTCATCAGCGTAGGTTTTACTTTCCGCAGCTTTTTGCAGATCTATAAAGCGCGGATCAAGGGTTGGTAACTGAACGCCTTTGTACCCCAGGTTTTTTGCCCAGGTACAGATACTTTCCAAACTATTAAACGGCGCTTCATCGCCGATGAATTGTGCTATAAATATTGCAGGGCCTTTAATTGTGTTCATTAGTTCACTGAATTATTAGTTCATTGGTAGTTGGTCATTAGTCATTGGTGTTAGGGATGGTACGTCTATAGCGAATCATTTGCATATCTGCACATTCGCACATCTGTACATCATACCACGTAATCGCGCCATTTTTCATTGCTTTGGTGCGATGCCACCACATTTTCAATAAATGCCATTCCCCTGATACCATCTTCCACGCCCGGTGTGTCAAGCCATTCGGGTTTGGGTTGCTCATTATTTAATTTCGCCATTAATGCCAGCGCAAAATTGCGGTACAGGTTGCCGAATGCTTCCAGGTAGCCCTCCGGGTGGCCGCCGGGCGTGCGGCAGTTATGGGTAGCAAATGTCGATTCCCTGTCGCCGTAATTACTTCCGGCCCGCAGGGTTTGTGCAGGCTTGTCAAGCCATCTCAATGTTAATGTATTCGGCTCCTGCTGTGCCCATTCCAGGCCGCCATTTTCACCGTATACGCGTATTTTAAGTGCATTTTCTTCGCCGGCTGCAACCTGGCTGGCTGAAAGCGTTCCGGTTGCACCGCCGTCAAACCGCAATAAAACCGCGCCGTCGTCATCCAGCATGCGGCCGTCGACAACCACATTGAGGGATGCACATAGCTGCGAAATTTTTTGACCGGAGATATACTCAGCCAAATGGGCAGCGTGGGTACCTATATCGCCCATGCAACCGCTCTTTCCTGATTTTGAGGGGTCGGTGCGCCAAGCGGCCTGTGCGTTGCCTTCGCGTTCGGATAGCTTACTCAGCCATCCCTGGTGATATTCTACATAAATCTTCCTGATCTTGCCAAAGGCGCCTTTTTTTACCAGCTCCCTGGCTTCTTTTACCAAGGGGTAGCCCGAATAAGTGTGGGTAAGCAGCAGCATCAGGCCGGTTTCTTCAACCTTTTTCTTCAGCTGTTTTGCCTCGTCGAGGGTAAAGGCTATGGGTTTTTCAATCACTACGTTGAATCCATGGTCAAGCGCCATCATCGCCGGTGCAAAATGCGCAAAATTGGGTGTAACGATGGTCACAAAATCCATTCGTTGATCTGCCGGGCGTTTGCTCTCCGCATTGATCATTTCCTCAAAATTGGTGTAAACTCTATCTTCAGGTAAAAAAAGCATATGACCGCTGTCAATCGCAATTTCTTTGTTGATGCTTAATGCGCCGCAAACCAGTTCGACCTGGCCGTCCATATTAGCAGCGATGCGGTGAATTGCGCCTATAAACGCATCTTTTCCCCCGCCAATCATCCCCATACGGAGTTTTCTGTGAGACATATTTAATTAGTGAGTTGGTGAATTAGTGAATTAGTGATTTTTATAATTGCAAATTAGCGAGTTTTTGAATTGGTTGTTTGGTGATTTTGCATAAAAATCATAGTAAAGCTTTGATCAATTCACCAAATCACTAATTCACTAACTCAAAACTGCTTAATCTTCCGACCAGGCCCTATCACCTTTTTTGTAAGGTACGCAGCCATCAAAGTGGCCGGGGGTTTCGATATAGCGTAAACCTTTGGTTGCACCGACCTCCGAAGTAAAATAGCCGAATAGGGTTAACTCCTTCATCATTCTGAAGTAATGGTTTGGCTGATCAGGCTCCTGGTAATTGGGATCGCTCTTGTGTTTGGCCATATCAGCATCTATTTTTTTATAGAGCTGTTTATAGTATTCCTGTTGTTCTTTATCAAGGGAAATAAGCAAAGCCGTGCGCTTGTCGTTGGGCAGATCGATGAAATTACTGCCGGATTGTTTTTTGGCAGCATCATTCAATTTGCCGATGCCTGCTATGAATGTTTTTTGATCAGCCGGCGTATAGCAATCGCGTATCATCACGGCCATAAACTGGCCAACCTTTGCCGCTTTTGCCCCTGGCGAGGCTTTAGTATCAGGCAAAATGGTATCCGCCACTTCATCTAAAAAAGCAATGTTATCGGCCTTGAAAAGGTCGTCTACGTTGGACGCACCAGCTGGCTTGCATCCCGACAGGAAAAACTCAGCGCCTATTACTGCGCCGCCCATAAGCAGTGCTACGCGGCTGAGGGCGTCTCTTCTATTCATATTGGTTATCAATTAGTGATTTAGTGAATTAGTGATTTAGTGATTTTAGAAGGTTTGAATTAATGCATTCGTGGATGTTTGCCATTTCGAATTAACCCGGCGCACCTAATTCACTAATTCGCCAATTCACTAAATCACTAATTAAATCAAGTTGCCCAGGCTTTATCGCCTTTTTTATACGGAACACAGCCATCATAACGGCCCGGTACTGCAATATAACGCAGCGCCTTGGTTGCGCCGATCTCGGAAGTAAAGTAACCCAGTAAAGTGAGCTGCTTCATCATCCTGAAATAGTGGCTCGGCAATACAGGGCCCTTGTAATTGGCTTCGCCTTTATGTTTTGCCGCATCGGCCGCCAGTTGTTTGTCCCTGTCTGCCGAAAATGCTTTTTGTTCTTTATCCAGGTCGACCAACAGATCGGTACGTTGCTGCGGGGTTAAATCGACAAACTTGCTGCCTGATTTTTTATTTGCGGCATCGTTTAGTTTGCCTATACCTTCTACAAATGTTTTTTGATCGGCCGGAGTGTAACAGTCGCGTACCATTATAGCCATAAAGCTCCCTACGTTTGCCGCCTTTGCGCCGGGCGATGCTTTGGTATCGGGCAAAATGGTATCGGCCACTTCGTTTAAAAAAGCCGTATTATCCTCGGTAAACAGGTCGTCAACGCTTTTTGCGCCGCTGGGTTTACAACCCGACAGGAAAAACTCGGCGCCAATTACCGCGCCGCCCATCAAAATGGCTACCCTACCTATTGCGTCTCTTCTATTCATTTTTAGTTTTGAATTATCGAGTTAGTGAATTATTTCAATTAGTGAATTATTGAGTTAGTGAATTATTGAGTTATTCAATTATTGAATGAATGTCGGATTTAATATTCAATAAATCAATAATTCAATAACTCAAAACTATATCGCCCATCCTTCCCTGTAGGTACGTTTAACATATTGGTTAACGGCATCAAAGTTGGTAACCTTCATGTTCTCATTGTCCCACACGTACTTCAAGCGGCCGCCTTTTAGGCTGTGGCCGCGTACGGCCAGGTTCGCCATTAGCAGCGCCTCGGTAAGCGGGCCGGCTACGTCAAATGATGAGCTTAATTCTGTTTTACCATAGCCCGCAATACAACCTTCTAACCACTGTGCATAGTGGCCCTCAGCTCCATGCGGCACACGTGCCCATTTTTGAGGCGCATGTGCTTGCTGTGTGAGGCTTTTGGGAAGCAAAGTTGCCGCATCAGAATAGGTGCTTGCATACATTTTTCCTTTGGTGCCAATGAATAATGTACCATTGCCTTCTTCGCCACCGTAGTTCTCCGACGGGCCAAGTTCATCAGGACGCTCAGGCTGTATGCCGCCGTCCATCCAGTGCATGGTAATATCGCCCTGCGTCTTTTCAGTTTTTGGGAACGTTAGCGTAATATGACTTGAGGGTGGGCAGCTCTCGGGGAAATGACCCTCCCTAAATTCGTCCACGTACACGGTCCCTACGCTAGCCTGCACGTCCTTTACATATTTAAGGCCCAGCGCCCTGAAAGGGGCCTCAACCAGGTGACAGCCCATATCGCCCAAAGCGCCGGTGCCATAATCCCACCAGCCCCGCCAGTTAAACGGCACCAGCTTATCTACATAATCTTTTTGAGGCGCAGTACCCAGCCACAGGTCCCAATCGAGTTCTTTCGGGATATTGGGATTAGCTGCGGGCCATGCGATGCCCTGCGGCCAAACCGGCCTGTTCGTCCAGCAGTAAATGGTATGTACATCGCCTATTAAACCGGCATCATACCATTCAGACATCAGTCGTGTTCCCTCATTTGACGCGCCCTGGTTGCCCATTTGCGTAACCACCTTGTATTGCTTTGCCGCGTTGGTTAACAAACGCGCCTCGGCGATATCATGCGTTAATGGTTTTTGAACATAAACGTGCTTGCCCAGTTGCATGGCATGGTAAGCCACTATGGCGTGGGTATGGTCGGGTGTTGAAACAGACACGGCATCAAAATTCTTCGACTGCTCATCAAACAGCTTACGCCAGTCTTTATAAGTCTTCGCGTTAGGGAATTTTTTTACAGCCGGCGCCATGCTGCGGTCGTCCACATCGCACAAAAAAGCGACATTAGCTTTGCCGCTTTTATCAAAATAATTGATATCGCTCCAACCTTTGCCGCCTACGCCTACGCTGGCCACGGTTAGGCGGTCGCTCGGCGCCGTATAGCCTTTACCGCCCAAAACAAAACGTGGAACGATCATAAAGCTGGCTGCCGCAACAGCGCTTGTTTTTAAAAACTCCCGCCTGTTGGGACTTGAATTTGCAGGCTTCTCTTCTTCAGTCATTAGTTTTTCGTTTCAACTTGTTAGATAATTTTCGCCTCACCCAACCCTCTCCAATGGAGAGGGCTTTAAAAGCACACTCTTCTTTAAGCCACTCTCCTTTGGAGAGGGGTTTGGGGTGAAGTTTTTAAACGTTCCCCTTCTTCAACTCTTCTACAGCATGATTGGCTGCGCGTGCGGTCATCGCCATATACGTTAACGAAGGATTCTGGCATGCTGTTGACGCCATAGCGGAGCCGTCTGTTACAAACACATTCGGGGCATCCCAAACCTGGTTCCAGCCGTTCAGCACGGATGTTTTCGGATCCCGGCCCATGCGCGCGGTACCCATTTCGTGGATACCACGGCCTAAGAACGGGTTACCGCTGGCCGAATGAATATTTTTTGCGCCCATCGCCTCCAGCATTTCCTTGGCATCGTTTTCCATATCGATACGCATTTTTTTCTCGTTGTCCTTTATTTCGGCGTCGAAGGCCAAAACGGGCAATCCCCACTTATCTTTTTTCGTTTTGTCCAGGGTTACCTTGTTCTCATGATAAGGCAATGTCTCACCAAACCCGCCAAGGCCCAATGACCATTTACCCGGCTCAGTCAGCGCATCTTTAAAATCGCCGCCGATATTCATTTCAGCAATATCCCGGCCCCAGCCTTCGCGGCTTGCCCCGCCCTGGTAACCGAAACCGCGGATATAATCGCGTTTTTCACCGTTCAGGTTTCGGAAACGCGGAACGTAAATACCATTGGCACGACGCCCGAAATAGTATTTGTCATCATACCCTTCCATAGTACCCCCTGCGCCAACGCCCAGGTGGTGGTCCATCACGTTATGGCCCAACTCACCGCTGCTGCTGCCTAATCCATCCGGCCAGATGTCAGTAGCCGAGTTCATCAATATCCAGGCGCTGTTGAAAGTGGATGCATTTAAGAATATAATTTTTGCATAATACTCATAGGTCTGGTTAGTCTGTCCATCAAGCACTTCTACCCCTTTGGCTTTTTTGGTATCCTTATCATACAAAATTTTTGTAACGATGGACCAGGGCCGCAAAGTTAAATTGCCCGTAGCAACCGCTGCGGGTAAAGTAGACGATTGCGTGCTGAAGTAAGCTCCAAACGGACAGCCCAGCCAGCATTTGTTGCGATACTGGCAATTGGTACGCCCCGGAAGCGGTTGGGTGATATTGGCGGTACGGCCGATAATAAACGACCGCGCTTCTTTATAATGTTCTTTAAATCGTGCTGCAACATCTTTTTCAACGCAGTTCATTTCCATCGGCGGCATAAAATCGCCGTCGGGCAGAACAGCCAAACCATCTTTGTTCCCGGAAATGCCGGCAAACTTCTCTACATAGCCGTACCATGGTTCAAGGTCCTTGTAACGGATTGGCCAGTCGACACCGATTCCGTCCTTCAGGTTTTCCTCGAAGTTGAAATCTGCCCAGCGGTATGACTGACGTCCCCACATTAATGAGCGACCGCCGACATGGTATCCCCTGAACCAGTCGAAACGTTTGATCTCCACATAGGGGCTATCCTTATCGCTGGCCCAATAGTCGAGGTTGGTTTCATTGAGCGGGTAATCGCGCTTCAATACCGGGTAATCATCGATCATTTTTTGGGTGCGTCCGCCGCGATGCGGAAAATCCCACGGGTTTTTCGTGGCGTTTACATAATCTTTAACGTGCACGATATCACGGCCACGCTCCAGCATGATAGTTTTCAGGCCCTTTTCGGTAAGTTCCTTAGCAGCCCATCCGCCCGAAATCCCTGAACCAATGACGATCGCGTCATAAGTGTTTGCAGACATATTGTATTTAATAAAAGGTTAAATAAATTTATAAATCGGTTCCCCCGACTAATGTATGAACAAATTGTTTCCGAACAAATTTTCATTGTGTTTTTTTTACACAATGAGGGTTGGGCATTGGTGTAGGGGTTCAAAATTTCGAACCCCTACAAAATTTTGAACCTCTACAAAATTTTGAACCCCTACACCAAATTCCCTTTCTTCAACTCCTTAACTGCATGGTCGCATGCCCTGGCAGTTAGCGCCATGTAAGTAAGCGACGGGTTCTGACATGATGTAGACGTCATGCAGGCGCCATCCGTTACATAAACATTTTTGCAGCTGTGCACCTGGTTCCATTCGTTCAAAATAGACGTTTTCGGATCCTTGCCCATCCTGGCGCCGCCCATTTCATGGATATCCAATCCCGGGGCCTGGTGGTTGGTTGAAGCATGTATATTTTTAAATCCTGCTGATGTAAACATTTCGGTAAGCTGCTCAACAAAGTCTTTCTGCATCTTCATGTCGTTATCGTCATAATCGACAGAGATATTGAGCAATGGCACGCCCCACTCGTCTTTTTTGCTGGCGTCGAGGGCCACAAAATTCGTTTCTTTGGGTATAGTTTCGCCCATCAGGTGCGAACCGACATACCAGGGGCTCATTTCGCCTTTTACCAGGTTTTCCTTCAAATTAGCGCCAACGCCATCGTACTTATGCTGTTGGTAACGATAAGCGCTCAAGCCGCAAGCATATCCGCGCAAAAAATCGGTTTCCTGTTTGTACACATTCCTGAAGCGCGGGATATAGCCGCCGCCTGCCGGGTTGCGGCCGTCGGTTGTCCACTCGGTAAAACCATCCACTTGTGCGCCAATGTGGGCTGAGTAATTGTGGAACGCCACGTATTTCCCCAGCACGCCGCTGTCATTGCCTAAGCCATTTGGAAAACGGCTGGATTTGGAATTAAGTAATACCAAATTGCTGTTTAAACAGGCGGCGTTTACAAAAACAACTTTGGCATAATATTCAATGGCTTCTTTTGTATGCGAGTCGATGATGCGAACGCCGCTTGCCTTACCCAGTTTTTCATCGTAAATAATCGACTCGACTACGGAGAAAGGTCTTAACGTTGCATGACCTGACCGCAAAGCCCAGGGAATGGTGGATGCATTCGCGCTAAAATAACCACCAAAGGGGCAGCCGCGCTGGCATAGATCGCGTTCCTGGCACTGTGACCGTCCCTGGTCAAGGTGTATTTGGTTGGGCTTGGATAAATGCGCACAACGGGCGCTGATAACGTGCCGGTTTTTATAGGTCTTTTTTACGTGATCGCTGAAATATTGCTCCACATCGTTAAGCGGCCATGCAGGCAAAAACTCGCCGTCCGGCAGTTCCGGTATTCCATCCCGGTTACCGGAAATACCTGCAAATTTCTCGACATGGCTATACCAGGGGTCAATGTCTTTATACCGAATGGGCCAATCAACGGCAAAGCCGTCTCTTGCTGGGCCTTCGTAGTCAAAATCACTCCAGCGCTGGGTCTGGCGCGCCCAAAGCAGCGATTTACCGCCGACCTGGTAGCCGCGTATCCAGTCAAAAGGTTTTACCTGTACGTAAGGGTGCTCGGCGTCTTTCACAAAAAAATGTGCCGAGTCTTCGCCAAAAGCATAGCAACGATTTGCGATGGGGTTGGCTTCCTGCACATCCATTGGCAAAACACCGTGATGCGGTAATTCCCAGGGATATAAATTGGTTGTGGGATAGTCCTTTACATGCTTAACATCACGGCCGCGCTCCAGGATGAGTGTTTTGAGACCGTGATCTGTAAGTTCCTTGGCCGCCCAGCCTCCGCTCATGCCTGAGCCGATCACAATTGCATCAAAAGTGCGTTGTTTAACGCTATCGGTATTGAGGTTAGCCATTTTAAGCGGTCTTTAAATTCTTAACAGGAAAATGAGGGTTGTACCTGCCCGGAACGAGCTCGTAAACGATTTCCTTGGTCATAAAAAACTGGGACGTGGTATACGCGAAAATAGTTTGTTGTTTAATAGCCCAATAAAAGGCATCCAGCGGGGGTACCTGTAAATCCTTTTGCGGCCTGAAACGGCGGGCAGGCGCCTTGCTGCCACCGGTTTTCGGTTTCTGGCTGTTTTCAATCCCGATAAGCACTGCTTCGCGATCTATTATACTTAAGTCACTGAAAGATTGGCTATATTTTTTTTGAACGAGGGCGTTAAACTCATCCATTCCTTTCATAATGGCCTGCTGGTCTTTTTTCTTGTAACAGTCGTCCAGCATTTTTAATACAAACACGTGCAGGTTCAGATCTTTTGAACCCGGAACGTTTGTTTTAGGTATGATGGTTTCGCAGATGTCGCTTACAAGTTTTTCCTGGTCGGCAGTGATATTAATATGCTTAAGCGCAATGTAATTACCGCTGTCGCCTTTAAAGCAGGAAGGAAGTAAAGTGGCGCCGCCTATTACCAAGGCCAAATTTTTAATTACCGTACGCCTATCCATTTATATGACTATTGTTTTTTTATTGTGAGATTAACATTTATTCGTTGAGCGGGTATTCACACATAAGTCCCTTTTGCAGCGTTTGTAATTGATGGTGCAGCACTCCCGTCAATGTACATTACCGATTTTGTAATTCGTCCCGATAATTGTCAGGATCAGACCGCGCATGTAATAACAAATCGGTTCTTATTGAATTGAACGCTCAAGTTATGAGAATATCATTAAAATCCCCACTTTTTCATGGTTTGTAAGTCAATTTTTACACAATCAAATGGGTCCTTGCCCTGGTAGGATTCTTGTTCGATGATAAACTGCGATGTGCCGCCAATTTTCCGGGCTTCCTTAACAATATCATGAACCGGCATTACGCCTGTGCCCAGTATGGTGCTGTCGTAACCATCCATACCCTGGCCGGTGTCGCTTTTTATTTCATCCTTAACGTGCATCAATTCAAAACGGCCGGGATATTTCTTCAGCAGATCCATCGCTATACCGCCAGCCCCAAGCATGTTGCCGATATCCATTTGCTGCAATACCAGGGTTGGATCGGTATTGGCAAGGATGTAATCGTACAGGTTGCCGTCGCCGATCTTTGTTTTAAACTCAAAATTGTGATTGTGATATCCGAAGGACATGCCATGAGCTTTACACAACTCGCCGCATTTGTTAAACTGGTCCATAAACTTTTTAAGTTTATCCATGTCAGTTCTGAGTGCTTCGTCCAGCCATGGGCTGATCATATAGCGCTGGCCAACTTCAGCGGCGTCTTCAACGGTGTATTTCCATTTGTCGGTAAAATCGTTTTTGGTATCGTCCCAATCAGAAGCCTGCATTACGGTATGGCCGCTCGGCATTTGCAGGTTGGTATCATCCAGCAGTTTTTTAAAATCCTTAGCGGCATAACCGTAAAATTTGCGCTGAACGTAATTGGCATGTTCTACGTGTACGTAGCCCATATCAGCCAGCTTTTTCAGCGAACCCGCAGGGTCCTTCGACATGGCGTCGCGCACCGAATAAAGCTGTACGCCCAGCCTTTCTATTTTTTTGGGTTTTGCTAGTAACATTTTTGGGAGCACTGCAGCGCCAAGGGCTGCTACAGCGCTTGTTTTTATAAATTTCCGTCGTGAGGTATTCATAATGTTTATTTATTTACTGGTTGGGAATATTGGAAATAACAAAGATGTGTTGCTGATGAAAGCAAGATGTTTACTATCAGGCGACCACGACGGGGTATTTATGGTGCCTTGCCCGCCATACAGGTAGGCTATTACCTTTGAAGGACCGCCGCCAACTGGCATCACCCTAAGGTAAACGTGCTTGTAAAATGGATGATCGCCGGGTTTGACCTCCGACTTCAGGAAGGTAATATACTCGATCCACTTCCCGTCCGGAGAAACATGCGGGAACCAGTTATCGTAATCGTCGTTAGTAAGTTGCGTTTGCTCGCTGCCGTCAGCTTTCATACGCCATACCTGCATCAGTCCGCTGCGAACCGAATTAAAATAGATGTACTGGCCATCCGGGGAATATTCCGGTCCATCGTCTAAGCCGGGCGCTGTAGTAAGCCTTTCTTCCGGCCCGCCTGCGGATGGGATGCGGTAAACGTCATATTCGTTATTCCGCGCGCCGCAGAAAACGATCCATTTGCCATCCGGCGACCAGCCGTGCATGTACGACGGCCCAACCGGCGTCAGCCTGCGCGGTTCACCGCCGGTTATCGGCAGTACCCAGCCCATTGATGCGCCGCTTTTATCGCTGCTGCTAACAGCCAGCCATTTGCCGTCGAACGACATAACGTGGTCATTATTATTATTTACAACGGAGCCGGTATTCAGCTTTGCTGGTGTATTGGTTTTCAGGTCGTAAGTATAAAGCAAGCCTTCGCTGTTATATAAAAGGTGTTTGCCGTCTTTCATCCAGTTTGGCGCTTGTATGGAGTTTGGCGCCTGGTAGATAATGCGGCTGTTTTGCGTTTCAAGATCGAGTATCTCCAGGTCGCTGCCAAGATACTGGCGGTATGGTACCAGGTTTGCAGGGGCCGGCACCACGATGCGCACGTTATTGAAAACAGCCTTTTCAACCACTTTTGGATTGTGTGAGCAGATAAACAGGCCAACATAGACGTCATCGCCTAAATCCACGTCGCTTAATTCCTGGCTAACAAACATCTCTCCTTTATGGGCCACCGACATGGTATACACATTGCCTTTCCGTTCAAGCTGGATAACGTCAGGCAGGCTGATGTCGAATTTCTTCTCGTCCATGGCCCCATCTGTAGCCTTTCGGAACTGCAGCGAAGTTAAACCCGCGCCATGAACTACTGCGCTTATATGTTTGGAACCCGTATCGAGCGAGGAACGTACCATCCAACCAATCTTCCGATGTTCTTCAACGCCTTTCCCTATAAACGCTGCATCGCAGCGCAGGATAAAGTCCCCCTTCATTTTTTTCCAAACAAAATGAAACTCATCATGCGTTGCCCAAATATTGGTACCCGAGCCGGAAATTTGATAGGTCTGCATTTTGCTATCGTAAGTTCCGGTACCGGCGGTTTTAACCCGGCCGATATCATTCTGGCCATCAAAAATGCCTAATGGCGTTTGTGCGAAAGCTTTTTGGGAAAATAAAAGCGCAAAACAGGCGCAAAAAAACAGTTGAGATATTTTTTTACTCATTCGGTTGCTTGGTTTATTGATGTAATTGGGTTTCTAAAGGTAGAAATTACATTTGTAAATGTATTGGTGTATTTGTAACAATTAGTGTGCTTTTTAATTGATTTTTCATTATCACTGCCGACAAACAGGTCAAAAAACAGGAAAAGCCGCGGGTTACGCAGCTTTTCCTGTTTTTCTAAAACTGATATAAAGGCCTACTGGTCGGTTTTTACCTTCTTTTTAGTCTTTACCTCGTGGCCGTTCACATTGCTTTTGTGTTTCACTTTGTAGCCGTTATAGTGTTTGTGTTTGCTGAACGTATTGTGAATTTTTTGTCCAACCGTGCTGGTTTTCTTCACCTTGTCGTGATCTTTGTCATTAGCGACAGTTTGCTGTGCAAATAACGAAAGGCAGGCTGAACAAAGTAATAATAATGCGATTATTTTTTTCATGATAGTTTGTTTTTTTAATTCAAACAACAAACTGCCTTAAAAGTTTCGGTTTAAATAAATGGTAATGTTTATACGGCGGAAGCATCGCCGTTAAGCATAAGCTTTAACCAGCGGAAGATTGAAATAAAACGTACTGCCTTTACCTAAAGTTGACTTTACACGCAATTGGCCGCCATTCAGTTCAACCAGCTCTTTGCATAATAATAAACCAATGCCGGTGCCTTTCTCGCCGGAGGTGCCCGAATTGGAGAAATGGGTATTGATGAAAAAGAGCTTCTTCAATTCTTCCTCGCTCATACCCTTGCCGCTGTCCTTTATGCTGATAATGAGTTCATTCTTTTCAATGGTGGTACCCAGCGTAATCGTGCCGTTGTCCGGCGTAAATTTTATGGCATTGCTGATCAGGTTGCGTAAAATCACCTTTAAGTGATTCTCATCGGCAACAGCTCCTCTGCCGGGATAGGCTTTGTTCACAAACTCCAGGCTTTTGGCCTGCAGCGCCGGAATAAATGTCTGTTCCATCTCCACCCCCATCAAAAACACATCTACGTTTGAAGAGTTCAAATTAATACCCTTTATCTGGCTCCCTGCCCATTCAACCAGGTTTGAAAGCGTGAGCTGAATGCCTTTTACTACAGGATTAATATTTTTCATCAGGTCATGTACCTCGTCGGCGGTGAGATACCCATCCTCAAACATTTCAATAATATTGCTCAGGTTGGCGACCGGCGAACGTAAATCGTGGCCAATGACCGCAAATAATTTGTCCTTAAGATTATTGACCTTTTGCAGGTTTGCAGTTTGCGCTTCGATGAGTTGTTTTTGGTCGAGCAAGGCTTTATGTTGCTCCTGCAGTTTTGAACTCAGCAATTTCTTTTGTTTATAAAAATAGTAAGTGCCGGTAA
>Ga0210389_10001969_pt1 | contig 16424 bp, 13 predicted proteins | sample IncBWH28OmetaG_FD_160127 | JGI IMG/M metagenome (GOLD analysis project Ga0210389, IMG submission 160127) | Forest soil microbial communities from Barre Woods Harvard Forest LTER site, Petersham, Massachusetts, United States - Inc-BW-H-28-O ...
CTGAGGAACATTATGAAACTACGGCCAACGACATGGCTTCTCGCGGGATTACCCGGGATCGTTCTTTTTACCTGGACCACGTTCGCGGTTGGCCAACAAGTCAAAAAGATTGATGACAAGACGCTGAAAACTGCGGGAAAAGGCACGGAATGGCTGAGCAACGGGATGGATTGGGCTGAGCAGCGCTACAGCACGATGGCTCAGATCAATCCCGAGAATGTCGGCAAACTCGCCCTCGCGTGGTCGTATGAACTTGGGCCCGGTGGCGGCAACCAGCAGGCGACTCCTCTCTATTCGAACGGCGTCCTCTATACCGTCACGAACTGGAGCATTGTCGCCGCCGTCGACGCGAAAACCGGTAAAGAGATCTGGCACTATGACCCGGACGCGGATCGAACCATGACGCAGCCCGGAAAATCCCGCCTTTGCTGCGGTGTGAACAGCCGGGGCGTTGCGCTGTACGAAGGCAAGGTGCTGGTTCCCGTCGTCGATGGACGCATGCAAGCTCTGGACGCCGCGACTGGCAAGCTCCTCTGGTCTTCGTGGGCGATACCGCAGCCGAAAGACGGCGAGCTGTCCCCATACTCCCTCACCATGGCCGCCCGTGTCGCCAAGGGCAAGGTCTTCATCGGCAACGCCGGCGCCGAGTTTCCTCCGTTTCGCGGATACGTTTCCGCATTCGACGTCAACACGGGCAAAGAGCTCTGGAAGTTCTACACCACGCCCAGTGATCCGTCGAAGGGATTCGAGAACAAAGCCATGGAATCTGCGGCCAAAACATGGGCTGGGGAATGGTGGAAGATGGGCGGCGGCGGATCCATGTGGGATGGCATGGCCTACGATCCCGATGAAAACCTTTTGTATATTGGCACCGGCAATGGGACGGTCTGGTCATCCGACGTTCGCAACGGCGGCCGGGAAACAACCCATCTGGACAATCTCTACATCGCCTCCATCCTCGCCATCAACGCAGACACCGGTCAGTTGAAGTGGCACTATCAGTGCACGCCTGGCGATGAATGGGACTACGACGCCATTCAGCACCTGATGCTTGCCGATATCCGGATCGGCAACCGGAATCGCAAGGTCATCATGCAGGCGAACAAGAATGGTTACTTCTACGTCATCGACCGGACGAACGGCGAATTCATCTCCGCATCCGAGATGGCGAAAGTGAGTTGGGCGACAGGAGTCGATCCCAAAACCGGCCGTCCCGATATTCACCCCGACGCGCTCTATTCTTCGAAAAAGGGCGTGACCGTATACCCGCTGCAGATGCACAACACCTCGCAGATGTCGTTCAATCCGAATACCGGTCTGGTGTATGTTCCGATCGCCGTCGACAACACGTTCAGCTTCGTGGCATCGGAGGGCTACACCCCGACTCCAGGGAACCAGAACTTCGGGCTGAATCTGGGCGCCGCGCGAGGCGGCACTCCGATGGCATCCCCACCCGCTCACGGACCTGACCGCAGCAATCCCGATGGAAGCAAGGTTCGTGGCGGCATCCTCAGCGCATGGGACCCCGTTACACAAAAGGAACGCTGGTTCGCGCTCGGCGGCGGACAGACGGGCGGCGGCACGCTGTCGCTGGCTTCAAACCTCGTGATTCAAACGATGAGCAACGGGCATCTGAAAGCATTCACCGCGGACAAGGGCGAACAGCTTCTGGACGTGACGTTGCCGGTGACTTCAGGGACCGGCCCGCCAATGACCTATATGCTCGACGGCAAGCAATACATCGCCGTCATGGCAGGAACCGGCCCGTTTGGATTCGGCCGTGGCGGACGTGGCGCAGGGCCCGGCCGCGCTGGGGCGCCGGGACGTGGAGCGCCACCGGCGGGCGCAGCGCCCGCCGAGCCGACTGTGGCTGCTGAAGCCGGAAACAATGCTCCTCCTGCACCCACGCCAGCCCCGGTTGTGGCCAACAACAATCCAAAGCTGTTTGTTTACGCTGTTCCGAATTGAGGGGCTTAGCCTTCCAGGCGAGGCACCCGATTTAACGCGGACGGATAATTTCCGTACAATCGCGGATGAGAGTTCCGTGCGTTCATCCGTCCGAGAGAACCCGCACGCGAAGGCTTGGCGTTTTGATGCCCGCCTGAATGCGGACCAGAGGACACTGATCCAGCGGGCTGCGGACCTCGAAGGCCGCACCATGACTGATTTCGTACCTCGAAGCGCGGAAGTTGCCGCCGAGCGGATAATCCGTGAGCCGGATTGACGTGCTGGTGATCGACGATTGGGCTATGGCGCCGCTGTCCGAACCAGAGCGCCGGGACTTCTGGGAGATTTGCGAGGACCGATATCAGACCCGCTCGCTGATTCTCACGTCGCCGTTGCCGGTGACCCGCTGGCACGAACAGATCGGCGATTGGACCATGGCCGACGGTATCCTTGACCGGCTGGTCCACAACGCTCACCGCATTGAGATTCGTGGTGACTCTATGCGTAAGAATCGAGGGAAGTCCATCGTACAGGAGAGAAGCGCCGCCGGGGAACTCTCTTCTGAATGGAGTTCATAATGGTTGCTGCAAGCGCTGGAGGAATCAGGTGGAGGCATTCCGTGTTGGGTTGATTAGTGCGGCGGCCGTATTGCTCGCAGTCAATCTCGACGGTCAAAGCGATTCCGATCACTCTTGGCAAGATCGAAGTGCCAGCGTCGCTTCGCTCCGACGCCTGATCGGTTTCCCTCCGGAACGGTGATCGCTTTCCCTACGGAATCACCGATCGCCTTCAGCGGAATCTTCAGGAACGTGCTGGCTCCCGCACAGTGTTGCGCTGACGTTCCTCAGGAAAGCGCGGCGTTCAGAATTTCCTGGATCAGTTCGTCGTATTTTATGCCTGCTGCGTTTGCCGATTGCGCGAAATCGTCTTCGATGGCGAGCGAGGGATTGGGATTGGCCTCGATGACGAACAATTCATTGCGAGAGGAAAGCCGGATATCGATGCGGCCGAAGCCACGGATTCTCAGCCACGCATAAATATTGTGGCCGAGCTTCCGCAGGTCCTTCCCTACCCCGTCGGGAAGGTCGGCGGAGGGACCGTTTGTGATCCCCCACCTTTTCCTGTAGGCATCGTTCCACTTGGCGTGGGAGGTGGCGAACTTCGGCTCGTCGTCGGGAACACGTTCAAAAAAGATTTCACGAGGTGGAAAGACAACGCGTCGCCGGTTGCCGAGGACGCTGACATAGAGTTCACGACCCTCGATATATTCCTCGATCATGGCGTCGGCGTTGAATTTCTGATGCAGGAACCGAAGCCGCTCAATCGCCTCTTTCTCGTCGCGGACAAACGAGGCTTTGGCGATCCCATCGGAGGATTCCTGGCCAATCGGCTTCACGAACGCGGGGTATCCGAAATGCTGCAGGCGGCGCAGAGGAGACTTGTTGTGCGACACGACGAACCGCGGGACGCGGACGTGGTGATGAGAGAGCACGACCTTGGCGAGGGCCTTATCCTTGCAGAGAAGGAGAGCGTCGGGTCCCGAGCCGGTGTAGCGGATCTTCATCAGTTCGAGCAGGGCCGGGATGTTCGGTTCCAGGGCACGGTCATGGCCAAACGATTCGCACTGGTTGAAGACGACATCGGGCGCAAACGACTTGATCTTGTCAACCACGTGGAGCACGTTGTCGAAAACGGCCATCGTCACCACATCGTGCCCCAGATGTTGGAGACTCGTGAGGACGTTGGCTTCGGCGGTCTTGTCTTCCTCCAGGAAGGTCTCGGCGGAATAAGCGACATCGGGCGCCACGGACCGGGCTACGTCAAACAGAAGGAGAATCTTCATTGGACCGCTTCGCCCGGATCCAGCGGCGGGGGATCGATCAGCGTGCCATCCACGGTGAAGTGTTCGTCCGAGAGGAGTTTCCTGACCCGGGCCTGCCCAATGACCCGGGCCTGCCCAATGATGAGCGAGAAGAACTGCGCCGACACTGCTCCTTCCAACAAACGATCTCGGCTCCTTGTGGACACCGTGGGATGCCACACCGGCTCGTTGGCTGAGAGCCCGACGAACCAACGGAACAGCAGGTTGTAGTCCAGCTGTGCCATCAGCATCCGCTCTCTCGGGATGGAATAGAGCGTCTGCCGCAGCAGCGCCCTCAACAATCGCTCCGGTTGAATCGAGCTGCGACCATCCTCTGGATAAATCTCGTCGAAACTGCCGGTCAACTCGCGCAACGATTCGTCCACCATCGCATGAATCGGGCGCAGCGGATGATCCATCGGCACCCGCTCCTCCAGACTCCCGCAACTGAATAGCTCCGCCTGCTGAATGTCCTCACCGCGCATATACATCCGGGCATACTTGCCCTTCAGTGGTTACGGCAACTTAACCTCGTCGCTGCTGTCCGGGCGCAGCGATCCGGTTGGTCTCTGCATCCAAAGCGCAGCCTGATAAAACGTCGCCAGCGCTTCGCTGTCTTTCGCGCCGATGCGCACCGAGTTCAGCGTCACCTGGGTGTTCGCCCCGCCCGCTAGCAGCGTCATCGTTGACAGGTTGGCTGCGGTCGTGGAGGTTCTCTTCATCGAAGTCTTCCGTACGTCTCATTCATCATAAATCCGCCCGTCACGCGAATGTCGCGTCTTGCCGTTTATTAATCTATTCAACACGGTTGAACATATGCCGCGCGCCTCACCGGCTTGGCGACGAAGCCTACCGTGTCCCGATCGCGCACTAGATCGAACGGCACAGCCGACGCGAAGCGGCGCCCGAACGACTTGAGCAGAAGGGCCTGGTGGAATCGCGCCTCGGCGAGCGGACTCCCGAGCGCGGCGGGCGCGCCAAGCGCTTTTTCCATGTCACTGCGCAGGGCGAGGGGAAAGCACGCGAGGCGCGGCGAACGCTAACCGCTCTTTGGACACGTCTGCCGCAGCCCGAGGGAGGAGCATCATGAACCAGCGGAATTCGCCGAAATTCGCCATCTGGCTCATCGAGAAACTCGGTTTTCTGCGACACAAATCCGGCGCTCCACGGCGATCTCCTCGAGGAGTTCCGCAGCGGCGCCCGGTCGAACGGCTGGTTCTGGCGCCAGACGGCAGTTCGGTATCCAGGCACTGCTCGATTGTCTGCTCTGGCGGGTGCTCGCCCAGGTCAGGATGGGCAAGATGGATGCCCCGGCATTGGTCACCAGCATTCTGGGGACAACCTTCCTCTTCGTACAGTTCTAAGGAAGAAGCCGCTTGGAGGGCTCGATGCGTCGACGGCACTCGTCCTGTATGTATTTGCCGCGCCCTGGAACTTCACGGAGTTTCCGAACAGAATGTCGCTGCTCGCGCGGGTCTCGCTTGGATTTTGTGCAGGTCGCTGTCCCCTTCGGCATCGCATCCCTGTTCCCAGCAGTGTAGCGAGCGCTTGACGGGCTGCGGAAAAAAGCCGGCCTGGCAGCACAACCTGCTGGTGTACTGTCAGGGGATTAAATGGACAGAATGAGATTGTACACAAGACGCGAAGTCGCGTTCGTTGTTCGCTGGGAAAAGCGGCTTGCGCCGCGGGCACTTTTGGAGCGTGGTTGTCCTTATTATTTTGTGGACACTACACCAGCGGGTCTTCGTCTCAGCCCAAAGAGCATGAATAAAAGGCGAATAAAACTTGACTCATTTGCAACAAGTTTGTGCCTTCAAAGGAGTCTAGCAGCCCGTGGCAGAAGCCGCTCCTTCGCAATCGCGGCTCTATAACGCGTTGCATCTACTGAGCCGCGCGCGCAAGCAAGCGGTATCTTCGGCGTTCTGCCACAGGCTGCTAGTCTAGCTAGGCTGTCGCGGCCTGCCCGGTAAAACTGCGGTCAGCCTCTTCGGCCGTTTTGAACATCGGTAGCACGGTGTTCACTTTCGTGATTTCCAGCAATACCTCGATTCGAGGACTCACTCCCGTCAGCGCAAACTTATGTCCGCCCCTTTGGCAGTGCGCCCAATGGCTCAGAATTGTTCCCAGACCGGCGGAATCGATATATGGCACATCCGTGACATCAATGACCGTGTCGACGGCACCGATCTCTCGAAGCAGGTCCTGAAGCGAAAACAGGGTTGAAAGTGTCAGCGGCCCCTGCAGCCTGAGAATCGCGGTAGTGCCTGTAGACCCGGTGCTCCGGACGATCGCCATCGTATCCATTCTCTCGGATTTTAGTACGGTTCGGCACCGGGCGCGTATTCGTCATGTGTTTTTCACCGGATTGTCATGGAGCTGGAACCAGAGCCTCACAGGACCGATTTTTCAAATCCCCTCGGGTACAATCAAACGAATGTCAATGGTCATAGTTGGTTCCGTCGCATATGACGGCGTAGAAACTCCGCATGGAAAAGTGGATCGCATGCTCGGCGGCGCATGCACTTATATCGCGTTATCAGCCAGTTTCTTTACCCAGCCGAAGATCGTTGCGGTGGTCGGCGATGATTTCGATCAGAAAGATATCGACCTGCTGTCCTCGCGCGGAATCGATCTCTCCGGGCTCGAACGCGTGCCGGGGAAAACATTCTTCTGGGCGGGCGTTTATTCGCAGGATATGAACGATCGCGAAACGCTCACCACAGAGCTCAATGTCTTCGCCGATTTCAATCCGAAGCTGCCGCCGTCATACAAGAGCGCGCCGTACCTGCTGCTCGGCAACATACAGCCCGGCCTCCAGCGGTCGGTGAAAGCCCAGATGGATGGATCGGTGAAGCTGGTGGGCGGCGACACCATGAACTACTGGATTGCCGATTTCCGCCAGGAACTGCTCAAAACCATCGCAGAGTGGGATTTCCTGCTCATCAATGATTCCGAAGCCCGCATGCTCTCCGGCGAGAACAATCTGCGCCGTGCGGCGGCCAAGATCGTCACGATGGGCCCGAAGATTCTGGTGATCAAGCGCGGTGAGCACGGCGCCATTCTGTGGCACGGCGAAAAGCATTTCATGGTTCCGGGATATCTGCTCGAAGACGTATTCGATCCGACTGGCGCGGGCGACTGCTTCGCCGGAGGCTTCATGGGTTATCTCGCGGGCGCAGGAATCGATATGAAGTACGCCGGCGTGGACGCTAATGAACTTCGCCGCGCCGTGATCTACGGCTCCGTGATGGGCAGTTTCTGCTGCGAGCGTTTCGGCGTCGATCGCTTCCGCACCCTGACCCGCGAGGAAATTGACGCCCGCTTCGAAGAGTTCAAGGACTTCACCTCGTTCTAAGCAGAACGTTGGACGGGATGCCTCTGGAGGTACACGCGGCGCGCAGCCGCGTTCCTGGCATTTTCGGAAGAGGCCGGCAAATACCTGAAGAGATCTTCAGGAGCCGTTCAGGAACTCTTCAGTAGACTGCATTCGCCAGGCCCCGTATATGTAGGGATACGGTGGCCAGGCCACATATCGCCCTATCCGTGTGTCTTCCGCTCGCCGCAGTGCTCTCCGCGCAACAACCGGGCCTGACGGTTGCGCGGGCCGTTGCAAGCGCGGTTCAAAACTATCCCTCTGTCCGCGTAACGCAAGAGCAGATGAACGCGGCAGCGGCCGGCATTCGCCTGGCGCAGACAGCCTATCTCCCGCGTGTGGACACGCTGGCGCAATTAAACCGGGCAACGCGCAACACATTCTACGGCCTCATGCTCCCACAAAGCGTGATCCCTGGCGTCGATGGTGTCCCCGCGAACAATCTCGGCTCCGTCTGGGATAGCGGAGTCGGAGTTCTCGTCTCGTGGCAACCCTTCGATTTCGGTTTGCGGGCTGCGAATGTAGCAGCCGCGACAGCAGGACGCGAACGTGCCCAGGCCACCGTCGCTCGCACGCAATATGACATTTCGGTTGCAGCCGCGGACGCATTCCTTACGGTCATCGCGGCCCAACAAACCGCGCAGGCAGCCCGAGCCGTCGTGGAAAGCTGGCAGGTCCTCCTGACCAGCACGCACGCCCTCGTCGCGGCGCAATTACGCCCGGGCGCCGATGAATCGAGAGTTCAGGCGGAACTGGCTCTCGCGCGCACGCAAGTCGCTCAGGCCGAGCAGGCAATCGATGTGGCGCGGGCCACGCTAAGCCAGTTCGTCGGCACACCTCCATCGCAACTGAGTCTCGAGGCAAACAAACTGGTCACCCAGCTTCCGGTCGAACGCCCTGAGCCTGCGCTGCAGATCGCGGCCAATCCCGTCGCCGCAGAGCAGAACGCCGCCGTCGCGGAACTGCAATCGCAGCTCAAAGCGCTCGATCGGACGTATTATCCCCAGTTCTCGGCGCAGGGCCTCGCAGCCGTGCGCGGCACAGGCATGCTGACCGACGGCGCCCGGCTCGGTGGAGCGAATGGCCTCGCCCCCACAACTCAAAACTACAGCGTGGGACTCACTGTCACCTTCCCGGTGATGGACAGATTCGCGATTCAGGAGCAGGAAGCCGAACAGGCTGCCACGATTCGCGCAGGCCAGGCCCGATACTCGCTCATCGCCATCAATATGCAGGCCCAATTCGATACCGCGGTGGCGACCCTTGCCGGAGCCAGACGCATTGCGGCGGAGACACCGGTCGAAGTCTCTTCGGCGCGCACGGCTTTACAGCAGGCAACTGCGCGCTACCAGTCCGGCCTGGCGCCGATTGATGATGTGGCGCAGGCACAGCGTCTACTGGCCCAAGCGCAGATCGATGATGCCCTGGCCCACCTGAACGTTTGGCGCGCCCGGCTTCAGATCGAGACCGCGCGCGGAAACATCCAGCCGTTCCTGGCTGAAGCAACGCAATGAGGAGGTGAAAACATGCGTCTCGTTCTCGCCGCCCTTCGCAGACCAATCACCGTCGTAGTGGCCCTGGTTGCGATCGCATTGGGCGCTGTCCTCGCCGTCGAGCGCATGCACATGGATATCTTCCCCCAGGTAGGCGATCCCGCCATCTACGTGTCGCAGCCCTACAGCGGCATGGACCCGGCCCAGATGGAAGGCTATCTGACTTACTACTACGAGTACCACTTCCTCTACATAACCGGCATCGATCACGTCGAAAGCAAAAGCATACAGGGCGCGGCTCTCATGAAGCTCGTCTTCCACGAGGGCACGAATATGAGCCAGGCGATGTCGGAAACCGTTGGCTACGTGAACCGCGCGCGCTCATTCATGCCCCCCGGTACCGTCGAGCCCTTCATCACCCGCTTCGATGCGGGCAGCGTCGCTGTAGGCCTTCTGGTTTTCAGCGGCCAGAACCATACGCAGGGCGAAATGCAGGATTTTGCGCTGAATCGCGTGCGCCCCCTGTTTGCGACATTGCCCGGGGTTTCCGCCCCGCCTCCCTTTGGCGGAAATCAGAGAACCATCGTCGTCACCCTGGATCCCGGCAAACTTCGTCAGTATCAAATCTCTCCTGAAGAGGCGATCCAGGCTGTCAGCAAATCGAGCGTCGTCATGCCCTCCGGCAACATGTGGACCGGGAAGATCGAACGCATCGCCCGCACCAATGCGGCGCTGGGCGCGAATCTTGCGGACCTTCTCGAGACGCCCATACGGCCAGTGAACGGTACCACCGTCTATTTGCGTGATATCGGCGCAGTCGAAAACGGAACCGATATCGTAACCGCCTACGCGCACGTGGATGGAAAGAGAACCGTATACATCCCGGTAACCAAACGAGCGGACGCCTCGACCATCGACGTGATCAACGCCGTCAAAGCTGCCATTCCCTCCTTCAAAAAGGTAGTTCCGGAAGATGTGGACGTGAGCCTGCAGTTCGATCAATCACCTTACGTCACCAACGCCCTCAAAGGACTGGTGACCGAAGGCCTGTTAGGCGCCGCGCTCACCGGCCTGATGGTGCTGATTTTCCTGCGCGACTGGCGCAGTGCGTTGATCGTGATCATGAATATCCCGTTCGCCCTCCTGAGCGCAGTCATTCTTCTCTGGCTGACGGGTCAGACGATCAACATCATGACCCTCGGAGGGCTCGCGCTTGCCGTCGGCGTGCTCGTCGACGAAGCAACCGTTGAGATCGAAAACATCCACACGCAGATGCTTCCCGGCGTTTCACGCGCCCGGGCGGTGATGGAAGCATGTAGCCGCACAGCAATTCCGCGCCTGCTTTCCATGTTCTGCATTCTCGCGGTCTTTGTCCCTTCCTTCTTCATGATCGGCGTGAGCCGGCAGCTTTTCGTGCCCCTGTCGCTGGCAGTCGCGTTTTCGATGATCGCGTCATACCTGCTGTCCAGCAGTCTGGTGCCCGTATTCTCGACCTGGCTGATGCGCGAAGCGCATCGGGGCGAAGAGCGCGAAGGGTTGTTCGGGCGGCTGCGCACCTTCTATGACCGCTACCTCGGGGCAGTGCTGAGATTCCGCTGGCCGGTCGGAATCGTTTATCTCGTCTTCGCGTGCGCGCTCATCTACATCCTGCTTCCGCGCATGGGAACCGAGCTGTTCCCCGACGCCAACGCGCCGATCTATCGGATCCGCCTCCGCGCTCCCGCCGGAACCCGCGTCGAACAGAGCGAACGAATCGTCCTTCGCGCCCTCGATGTGATTAACCGGGAGGCAGGCAAAGACAATGTCCAGATTACCAGCGATTTTGTGGGATTGATTCCCTCCAGCTATCCGGTCGACCTGATTCACTTGTTCACCAGCGGACCGCAGGACGCCATCGTTCAGGTCGCGCTGAATCCCGATGCCCCGCGCGGCGAAGCGTTGCGCGAACGATTGCGGGCCGGCCTCCAGCGCGAATTGCCGGGAACTGAAGTTTCCTTCGAAGCCGGAGACATTGTGACCCAGGTGATGAGTTTCGGATCGCCCACCCCGGTAGAAATCGCAGTGCAAGGCATCAACCTCGAGGATGACTACGCTTACGCGCAGAAGATTCGGGAATGCCTCGTCGGGCTGAGCTTCCTGCGTGACCTTCACTTTGCCCAGGAGATGAATTACCCCACGCTCGACATCAATATCGACCGCAATCGCACGGGCCAGTTCGGCCTGACCATGGCGGACGTCGTGCATTCAGTCGTGCCGGCCACCTCATCCTCGCGATTCACCGATCCCAACTACTGGCGCGATCCCAATTCGGGCAACGCCTTCCAGATCCAGGTCGAACTGCCGCAGAACCAAATCCAGAGTGTGGACGAAGTCGGTAACGTTCCCGTAATGCCCGCAGGCAGTCCCAAGCCCCTCCTCAACGACATCGCCAGTCTCAAGCCTGACACGATGCCGGGCGAAATCGATCGTTACAACGGCCAGCGAGTAGTCAGTCTCACGGCGAACATCCACGGCATTTCACTCGGCGAAGCCGCCGCGAAGATCAGTCTGGCCGTCAGGAGCGCGGGCGCTCCTCCCAGAGGCGTGACCATGACGACGCGCGGCGAAATCCCCGCTTTGGATCAGACCATCTCTGGCTTGCGCATCGGCTTGCTCCTGGCGGTGGCCGTGATTTTCCTCCTGCTCGCCGCGAACTTTCAATCGGTCCGTCTGGCGCTCGCGATCGTCCTCACGGTTCCCGCCGTACTTTCCGGTGTCCTGCTGATGTTGCGATTTACCGGAACCACGCTGAATATCCAATCGTTCATGGGCGCAATCATGGCGATCGGAATCGCCGTCGCGAACTCAATCCTGCTGGTCACGTTCGCCGAGCGCGCGCGCCACGAAAACCATCCTGTGCTGGAAGCGACGCGCCTTGGCGCGGGCAGCCGCCTGCGCGCCATCCTGATGACGGCAGCCGCGATGATCTTTGGCATGCTGCCCATGGCGATCGGGCTCGGCGAGAGCGGTTCGCAATCCGCGCCGCTGGGACGCGCAGTCATCGGCGGCCTGCTGGTCGCAACGTTCGCCACGCTGACCATTCTGCCTTCGATTTACGCGATCCTGCAGGGCAAAGCGTCCGTTACCTCGCCGTCATTGAATCCAATGGACCCCACGAGTCGATACTATGACGAGCACTAGACGTGGCGCAGGCACTCGTGCCTGCCGCGCCGGGACTAATCCCGGCGCAAGATTTTGGATTCCGCTGCTCCTGTCCGCATCCCTCGCCTGCGCGCAGACCAGCGACCTCGTGACGGTAGTTTCGAAACCCGTTTCCCGGACAGTTGATCTACCTGCAGAGATCCAGCCTTATCTTAGCGTTTCCCTTCACGCGCGGGTGCTCGGCTACGTCGACCGCGTCCTCGTCGACCGCGGCAGCGCGGTAAAAGAAGGCGAACTCCTCATAAACCTGACCGCGCCCGAAATGGAAGCACAGATCGCAGAAGGCGAGTCGAAGGTCCAGGCCGCTGAAGCAGACCGGCTGCAGGCCGAAGCGCAACTGGCAGGCACGCAGAGCACCCTCGAACGTACGCAGGAAGCCGCCAAAACGCCAGGAGCAGTTGCGGGAAACGACCTTATCCAGCTGCAAAAACAGGTGGACGCCGCGCAGGCCCTGGTGAACTCGAGGCAGCGTGCGAGCGCCGCCGCCCAATCGGCCGTAAACGCCCTCAAAGCGATGCTGGCATACCTCAAAATCACGGCGCCCTTCGATGGTGTAGTGACCGATCGTCTCGTCCATCCAGGCGCGCTGGTGGGTCCGCCCGCCGATCCGCCTCTGCTCATAATCCAGCAGGTTTCGCACCTGCGCGTGGTCGTGCCTGTGCCGGAGGAAGACGTCGGCGGCATCGTCCGCGGAGCCAATGTCGAATACACGGTTCCCGCCTTTCCGCGCCGCGTCTATTCCGGAAAGATCGCGCGCGTTGCCGAAGCGCTGGATCAGAAAACCAGAACCATGGCCGTGGAACTGGACGTCATGAATCGCGATGGCTCCCTCGCGCCCGTCGTGTATCTGAGTGTCAAGTGGCCGGTACGCAACGCCACCGCGGAGCTATGGGTGCCGAAGACGAGCGTCGTGACCACCAACGAACGTACATTCGTGATCCGCGATCGCGACGGGCGCGCCGAATGGGTAGACGTAAAGAAGGGCGTTAGCGAAGGCGACCTTGTCGATGTCATTGGCAATCTGAAGCCAGGCGACATGGTGGTCCGGCGAGCCAACGACGAGATGAGAGAAGGCACGCCGCTCCAGATCGCAGCAACAAAAAGGTAAGCCAGGGTAAGCCATTGATATGCTCAAATGCGATCGGCTTGCGAGGGCAGGAAGTCACGCTATTTGTCGAGTTGCTTGACGAGGGTCCAAAATGCTGGCGTGCCGGTTTCTGCTGAACGCGAATTGGAAGATGTCTACCGGAATTCAATTCCAGCCTGGCGACGCAGTTCGCTGCCGCCAGCAGAATTTCGGCGATGGCGCGGGTCTGACTGCGTATGAGGCCGTAGCACTCGAATGAGTCTGCCCTTGTAAGATTCGCAATGGAGTCGAGGAGGACGCGATGACGAATCGGCGCGATTTCCTGAAAGCCTCTGGTCTCGCCTCGGCGGGTCTTGCGGCACTCAACCTCCTGGAGGCAGCGGACCCGGCACAGAAGGCAATAACTCTCCGCATTGCCCCGGTATCTCTGGACATCGGCCCCGCCAAAACCATTAAAACCATCGGCTACAACGGTTCCGTGCCCGGGCCGATCCTGCGATTCAAGGAAGGCAAGCCGGTCACGGTCGACGTTTTCAACGACACCGACGTCGCCGAGACCGTCCATTGGCACGGCCAGCAGATCCCGTCGGCCGTCGATGGATCCGTAGAGGAATTGACGCCCGCAGTGCCGGCCCACGGCCATCGACGCTATCGTTTCACTCCCGAGCCCGCAGGCACCCGCTGGTACCACACGCACTCGATGGCGCATGCGGATCTGAGTCGCGCCGGTTTTTCGGGCCAGTTCGGTTTCGCCATTGTCGAGCCCGCGCATGAACCTGGCAATTACGATCAGGAGATCTGTCTCGCGGCGCATCACTGGGAGCCATCTCTGGCCAACATGGGTCCGCCGGACAACGGCTGGGAGATCGCCTACCGCTCCGCCACCTTGAACGGCAAAATCCTCGGAGCCGGCGAGCCGATTCGCGTGCGCGAAGGGCAGCGCGTCCTTTTTCGCCTGCTGAACGCGAGCGCGACCGACGAAATCCGCCTGGCGCTTCCCGGCCATCGCTTCAACGTGATCGCGCTGGATGGCAATCCCGTCCCGCATCCGCAAACCGTGGACGTGCTCTATCTCGATATCGCCGAGCGCATCGATGCCATTGTCGAAATGAACAATCCAGGCGTTTGGGTCCTGGCTTCAACGAAGGACGATGAACGCATGATGGGCATGGGCGTGGTCGTCGAATATGCGAACCGGAACGGGCAGCCGCAATGGCAACAGCCAGCGAATGTCGGCCGGGGCCCATGGGATTACTCTCAGTTTGGAAACGCCACGCCGGCCCCGGAACCGGACCATACCTTCGAAATGAAATTTCAGAAGATTCCAGGCAACCGCAAGGATTTCAACCATTGGACCATCAACGGCAAATCCTGGCCGGATCTCGAAAAGCTGCGACTGGAGAAGGGCAGGCGCTACAGGCTGTCTTTCAATAACGATAGCGGCGATATCCATCCCCTGCATCTGCACCGTCACACCTTCGAGATAACCAACGCCGGAGGCAAATCGATGAGCGGCGTGATGAAGGATGTCATCAGTGTGAATCGCCGCACCACCGCCGCCATAGACTTTGTGGCAAATAACCCCGGACTGACCTTGTTTCACTGCCACATGCAATTGCACATGGATTTCGGATTCATGCAGTTGCTGGAGTACGCGGGGTAACAACGGTCCTGAACCGCGGTCCCGGACACGTCCGCAAATCCTGATATATATTAAGATACCGGGAATGCACCAAACGCGCCGCCAGCTCCTGAAGACTGCGTTTGCTACGACTGGGATAGTTTTAGCCGCGCCCGCCCTTCGCCTCTCGGCCGCGCCCGACATCGCCGGGAACGAAAAACTGGCAGATGACCTTTATATTGTGCGCGTTCCGGGCGAATCTGCCGTGGTGGCCCACACCGGTAGCGACGGCGTGCTGCTGGTTGATGGCGGATCCGCCGCGGGCTCCGCTGCCGTCCTGAAGGCGGTCGCCGCGCTTCCCAACGGCAGCGCCAAAATTCACACGCTCTTTAACACCCACTGGCATCCCGAACAGACCGGCTCCAACGAAAAACTCGCCATGGCCGGCGCCGCGATCATTGCCCAGGAAAATACCCGGCTATGGCTGACGCAAAACATCACGTGGCCGTATCACGGAGAGAAGTTCAAAAAGCTCCCGAGAATCGCCCAGCCAAACAAAACTTTCTACGACAAGGGCACGCTCGATTCCGGCATACGCTACGGATACATCGCCGACGCGGCTCACACGGATGGCGATCTCTACGTGTACTTCCCCCGGCAGAACGTCCTTGCAGTCGGCGACGCCGCCTACGGCGAGGGCTGGCCGTTCGTTGACTGGTGGACCGGCGGCTGGATCGGCGGCATTGTCGGCGGATTGCAACGGATCCAGAGCGTCGCGAACAAGGACACGAAGATCGTTCCCGCGCACGGCCCGGTGCTCAGTTATGCCGACATCACCGCGCAGGTTGACATGTACGGCACGATTTACGATCGCCTGGTTCAGATGTTGAATAAAGGCCACAGCCCGACGGAGGGCGTTGAAGCGAAGCCGGCGAAGGAATTCGAAGCCAAAATGGGCAACCCCGACGAATTCATCCGCCGCTCTTTCGAAAGCCTTTGGGCCTATCTCTCCCCCGATGCTTGACGATACCGCTTGAGGACACATGAAGATTACGAACCCGATTTCCGCCGTTATCTGCTTTGCTGGCGTCCTGAGCGCCGCGCCTCAAACCGTTGCGCCGCCCGCTGCCGATGTGCAGATCGCGACGATGAAGCAGTACTGCACCGGTTGCCACAACGACAAACTCAAGATCGGCGGCGCAAGCTTTGATGGCCTCACGGCCGATAGCGTCGCCAAAAATCCCGAGCTGTTCGAGAAAGCGGTGCGCAAGCTGCGCGGCCGCGTCATGCCGCCGCCCGGAGCGAAACAGCCGGATCAGAAGACTGTCGATTCGGTCGTGGCGTGGCTTGAAGGTTCGCTCGACAAGATCCCGACGCAGGCCGAGATCACCGATAAAGTCGTCCTGCATCGCCTGAATCGCAAGGAATACGAAAACGCGGTCCGCGATCTGCTTCTGGTCGATGTCAACGGAGCCGAACTCCTGCCGGTGGATGACAGCGCTCAGGGCTACGACAACATCGCTTCCGCCCTCCAGGTTTCGCCTTCTTTCATCGAGCAATACGTCATCGCCGCGCATAACGTCGCCGAAAAAACGATGGGCAAGGGCGATTCCCGGCCGCAGGGTTGGTCTTTCAAGGCCGCGCCCGGCAGTCAGCTTACGCACGTTCCCGGCCTGCCGCTCGGCACGCGCGGCGGCATTCTCGCGAAAGTCGATCTCCCCGCTGACGGCGAATACCGCATCAACATCGCCGACATGGCCACGCACATCTGGGGCAACGGCATGGAGTATGAGAATCCGCTGATCGTCTCCCTCGACAACAAAATCGTCTATCAGACGACC
>Ga0210389_10001971_pt1 | contig 16419 bp, 17 predicted proteins | sample IncBWH28OmetaG_FD_160127 | JGI IMG/M metagenome (GOLD analysis project Ga0210389, IMG submission 160127) | Forest soil microbial communities from Barre Woods Harvard Forest LTER site, Petersham, Massachusetts, United States - Inc-BW-H-28-O ...
TGAATGCCCGATTTCTGCCCCGCGTTTTCCAGAAGGGTTTAGATCCTGATAGCGTTGCCTCAGCCCAGGATATCCCGTACGACATCCCGAACTTGCGCGTGGAGTTCAATCGAGAAGAGCCACCGGGTGTCCGCACCGGCTTCTGGCGCGGCGTCGGCCCAAACAACAACGTGTTCTCCATTGAGAGCTTCATTGAGGAGCTGGCACAGAGGGCAGGCGAGGACTCGATCGCATTTCGGCGCGCCCATCTGGACAAGACTCCCCGTTTGCAAGCGGCGCTCGACCTCGTGCGCGAGAAGTCAGGGTGGGGCACAAGTCTGCCGGCGCGCTGCGGACGCGGGGTGGCGGCGCAGATATCGTTTGCCAGTTTCATCGCGACCGTCGTGGAATGCGGGGTGGACAAGGCCGGCGAGGTGAAGTTGCGGCGCGTCACAATCGCCGTCGACACCGGAATCGCGGTGAATCCCGACACGGTGATTGCCCAACTACAGGGCGGCCTGATTTTTGGTTTGACGGCGGGACTCTATGGCGAAATCACGCTGAAGAACGGTCGGGTCCAGCAGTCCAATTTCCACGATTACCGCATGCTGCGCATCGACCAAGTACCCCGGATTGACGTCCATCTAATCAAGAGCGGTGAGGCACCCGGTGGCATCGGCGAGGCCGGCGTGACCGCCTCGATCGGGGCGCTGAGGAATGCAATCTACGCGGCGACCGGCGTGCCTTTACGACGCATGCCCGTCGACCGAAATCTCCTGGCGACGGGAGCGCACACATGAAAGCGGTCTCGATACGACATCGAATCTGGATCATCGGCGCTGTTGGGGTGCTGATTGTCGGTGCCGTCATCGCCTGGGTGATGCTGCCGCCGCGCGCGCTTAGCTTCGCAGGGGGCAACACCGTCACGCTGAGCTCCTATCGAGGCGCAAGCCCCAGCGGCGTGCCGGCAGAGCTCCATTCCGCAGACCTCGTTACCCGGGGGAAATATCTGAGCGAAGCAGCGGATTGTGAAGTTTGCCATACCGCCGAGGGCGGCAGGCCTTTCGCCGGTGGGCGGGCGTTTCGGACTCCCTTTGGTGTGCTCTATTCGCCTAACATCACCGCGGACCCCGAAACCGGAATCGGTACCTGGACCGAAGAAGATTTCATCGCGGCTATACACAAAGGTATTGCCAAAAACGGCGCGCGGCTCTACCCAGCATTTCCATACGAATCCTACACACTGCTCGAAGACGCCGATGTTCGGGCGATCAAAGCGTACATCTTCAGTCTGCCAGTCGCGCGCGTCCGGTCGCCGCCCAATGGCCTGAAGTTTCCATTCAATCAGCGCTGGCTGATGGGAGTCTGGTCGGCCTTTTACAATCCCGACCAGCGATTCAGGCCCCTCACGGACCGCACGGATGAGTGGAATCGTGGAGCGTATCTCGTCGAAGGCCTTGCCCACTGCGGCGACTGTCATACGCCGCGGAACTTAGCTCAGGCGCTCGACAATCGGCGCAAATTCGAGGGCACGGTAATTGGGGCCTGGGCGGCTTATAACATCACTCAGGACCCGATCTCGGGTGTTGGCGAATGGAGCGACGCTGAACTCATCGACTACCTTCACGCCGGACACGCCGTCGCGCGCGGCGCGGCCGGCGGACCGATGGCGGAGGTGATCGATGCCTCCTTGAGCAACCTATTGCCGGCAGACATTCGCGCGATCGTCACCTACTTGCGCAGCATCCCAGCGATACGTACACGCGATCTGGCGGCGCCCAAGGCGAGTCCCGCTTCGGACATGCCCAAACGCATGAATGCGGCTGCGGATCCACGCGGCGAGCAGATCTTCGCGGGCAGCTGCACTAGCTGTCATGGCTGGAGTGGCGTCAGCCCTCTTACGAGCGATGCGACGCTGATCGGGGATCGGGCGGTCAACGATGCCAGCGCGGTTAATGTCGCTCAAATGATCTTGTCAGGCGCGAATCGGCGCACGCCGCAGGGCTTGGTATTCATGCCGGCGTTTGGGTCCGCGTATTCCGACACTGAGATCGCCGCCGTCGCCAACTACGTCACCAGCCGCTTTGGCGCAACGCCCTCGCATCTTACGGCAAGGGACATCGCCGAATTTCGCCGGTTGTCATCGCAGTAGCCCTACTCGCATGACGACAATCTCTCCCACTCGAAAGCTCGTTACATTGATTAATGTATTCACGGTCGAGCCTGCGAATCAGGAGCGACTTCTTGATCTGCTGATTCGTGCAACTGAAACTTCCGTGCGCCACGCGCCGGGTTTCATTTCGGCCAGCCTGCATCGCGGTCTCGATGGGACAAAGGTCACGATGTACGCTCAATGGCGCAGCGTGGAAGATTACGAGGCGATGCGCAGGAACCCTGCGCCATTGCCCTTTCTTCAGCAGGCGCTCGCAATAGCAGAGTTTGATCCGGGAATGTACGAAGTGATCGAGACTTTCTCAGGAACTGCGATGAAACCGTAAGGAAATCAAGCGAACGTAGAAAGGCGTCATGCGTTAGGTCCGCGGCTAGCTGCGCGCGTTGCGTTAATCACGTGCATCATCTTGGGCCCATCGCCGATTTGAAACCGACGTACAGCCTGGTCCGAAATTCGTGCGCGCCGGTGGGCACGTCTCAGCATTCAACCACCAGTTGCGAAACAGCGCAACGGCAGCACTCATGCTTAGTACGTAGCTTTGAGTCGAAGCAGCACCCGGCAGGTACATTTTCCACCGCTGACCGGGATAGGCCGTGCTAGAGAACAGCGTCATTTTCGATCTCCTCAAGCGTAGGCGATTGCCAGCGCGACTCAGCATTCATTGCGCAGAACGGTCCGTCTTGAATTGATCTGCCGCCTTTGCATCTGCGTGCGGTCCACCGGCAATTTGAGAGCCGGAGGAGTGCGTCGCGATGGTCGCCGGAAGGCGAGGGCGCCGCATTGGCAACGCGGTTCAAAAAAAGCGCGCGTCGTCCAATTATCGGGATCGGTCAAGCCATAACGTGGCAGTCGTTATGTGCATTCACCGATCGTCACTTTAAACAGTGTGTCAGGCGCCGACAGATTCATCGCATGTCCGCGAATGTAGATCGGGATGGCGACTCAAATCTTTGATCGCCCTCTGTCCACTCGAGGATCTCCCTATGACTTCCATGTGCTTAGAAAGAGACCGTCAGCACGCCTGCAACAGTCCTTCCGTCACAACGGCTCGCAGTCGCAGGGATTTGGCCACGACATCGAATGGCACTTCGGCCAATCGCGCGCCATTCAAACGGGCTGAATTCCGATCTCCGATGCGCATGGCGATTTCCGCGTTCTTTTTAGCGGCTGGCATCGTTACGGCCACTGCAGTCTTTGCAGCTACAGAACGCGGCTCACAGAACATGGCAGATACTTCGGATACAGCGCTGGCCGCCTCACTTCCCGGTCATTTCAGGAACGGCTATGCCGAAGTGAACCGAACCCGCATCCACTATGTCGAAGACGGCAAAGGCACGCCCGTGCTCCTGCTACCGGGCTGGCCCCAGACTTGGTGGGAGTTTCATAAGATCATGCCGGAACTCGCGAAGCACCACCGCGTGATTGCGGTTGACCTTCGCGGAATGGGTGGTTCTGCCAAACCGGAATCGGGCTACGACAAGAGGAACATGGCCAAGGATATTCACGAGCTGGCCCGAGCACTCGGGTACAAGCAGGTCAACATCGCCGGACACGATATCGGAGCAATGATCGCCTACAGCTTCGCTGCTAACTTTCCAGAGGCGACGCTCAAAATCTGCCTGATCGACGTTGCGCACCCCGAAGAGAGTCTCTACGCACTTTCGCTGCTCCCGCCACCCGGGTATGCGGTTCGTGGAACCGGGGAATCAACCCATCCGGTCTATCTCTGGTGGTTTGCATTCAATCAACTGCCGGACCTTCCGCAACAACTGCTGGCAGGGAAGTTCAGGTTATTGATCGATTGGCTCTTCGATTCTCAGCTGCGAAATCCCGCTGCGATCTCGGAGCGCGATCGTGGGATCTACGCCGCCGCGTACTCGCAGCCGGATGCGATCCGCGCTGGAAACGGCTGGTATCAGACGTTTGGACAGGACATCGTTGACGCCAAACACTACGGCCAAATAGCAACGCCCGTTCTAGCCTTGACGGGTGAACGCAATTACCCCTATCTTCGCGAGCTTCTTCCGACACAAGCTTCAGACGTGCGTATCGTAAAGGTAAACTCCAGTAGCCACTATGTCCCCGAGGACCAACCCGAGGCCGTTGTGCGAGAGCTTCTCGGATTCTTTAAGCCATAGAGCTTAGTGTGAGCTCACGGATGCCTCACCTCTTTGGACCCTCTATTTCCGTCAGAATTGGAGCACCATCCGGCACAATTAGGACGGCGATGGCCGAAGCGGGCCCTGTAGCGCTCGCGTTTTCAGAGATCGTGTGGAGCGCACCCAATGGTTCAAAGAAGCTTTGACCAGCATGGACCAGCTGAACCGGTTGACCCTCGATTCCTAAGCGCAGCGTGCCCTTGATTACATAGACGTACGTCGATCCAGGATGGCGATGCCCAATGTATTGCTGACGTGACTTCGATTTGTCGTCCGATTTAGGGGGGAACTCTAGTGCAACCACCACGAGACTCTTCCCAGGAACGTCCAAGAGCTCGCGGGCCAAGATGACTCCTGGTTGTTTCGCTAGTTCCTTCGCGGCCTCGGGTCCAGCGAACACCGTGGGTATCGAGATAACGCAGAGAGCAGCGGTAAGCGCGGCGCAATAACGATACTTGCGGGCGAACGCGCGGATCCCTCCCAATATGTACCCACCGCCTCTCTTCAATTCCTCGGTCACTGCGCTCATCGTGAGTTCCTCTAAGCATTTTTGGTCGCGACGATCTGATGCTGTTCCTCGGGAAGTGCAGCCTTCGGCGGAACCCGAAATCCGATGGACATCCGGTTGTAGGCGTTCATCATGCCGATCGCGATCGTCAGATCGACCAGTTCCTTCTCAGAGAACACAGCCGAAGCGGCCTGGAAGTCGGCATCCGGCACAGTGGTGTCGGCGACACGCGTGACAGTTTCCGTCCAAGCAAGAGCCGCGCGTTCGCGTGTGTCAAACAGGCTGCCGGCCTCGCGCCACGCTTGGACCAACACCAGCTTTTCGACGGCGAGGCCCTCCTTAATCAGGTCGCGCGAGTGCATATCGATGCAATAGGCGCAACCGTTGATCTGCGAGGCGCGCAGATAAACCATGTTCACCAGCAACCTGGGCAGGCCCGACTGCGCAATGTAGCCATAAACACCGCCGAGCGCCTTCATGCCGGCCGGGGCGATTTTTACGTAATCCAAGCGTTGTGTCATTGGAGACTCCTCAAGATCTGATTTCGACAACACCCGCGTCTCGGGCCGAACGCACCAGTTCTGGCGGGATGATCACCTGCACGGAATGCTCTTATGCCCGTCGGCGGCTCATTGGGCAAACCGTTCTTCAATCGCGAAGCCGCATAGTTAGGCGGTCGTGAATCCTCCATCGACCGAGTGGGTCGTGCCGGTTGCATAGCTCGAGTCGTCCGACAGTAGGAACGAGACGAGCCCCGCAACGTCTTCGGGCGTGCCGTGGCGGCCCAGGGGAACCGTGTCGGCGAAGGTCTTTTTGCTACCAGAAAATACTTCGTCAGCCAGCTTGAAGGTCATACTTCCGGCGATGGGCCCGGGCGCTGCGGCGTTGACCCTGATTTTGCGCGGTCCCTGCTCGAGGGCGGCGGTCTTGGTCATGCCGATGATTGCGTGCTTGGAGGCCACATAGGCGACGATGCCGGCGCCGCCCACCAACCCGAGCGCGCTTGACATGTTGACCACTGATCCGCCCTCACGCATCCGTGGCAGCACGTATTTCATTCCAAGGAACACGCCGCGGATGTTGACAGCCATGACCCTATCGAAGTCCTCCTCGGGGAACTCGACGATGGGACGCACCCGGGTCTGAATTCCGGCCATGTTGACGAAGCCGTCCACCTGACCCCAAAGTTCGAAGGCATGGGTGGCGTAGTCAAGCACCTGCGCGGCGTCGCTGACGTCCGCGACGAAGGTTTCGAGCACGCCGGGACCAGAGACTTCGGCGGCCAGACGCAACAGGCCGGCGGCGTCGGAACCCACTGCGAGGACGTTGGCGCCCTGAGTGATCAGGCGGCGGGTGATCGCGGTGCCGAGGTCGCCGCTGGCGCCGGTGAGGATGATGTTTCTTCCAGTGAAGAGCACGGACCTTTCCTATGCGACTGGGATGAGAACACGGCCATCAGGCCCGTGGCGCGGCGGGCGTCGTGATCATCGAGAACCGGCGCAGATCGATATCGTCGGCGATGAGATCAGGGGCGGCCTTCAGGAACGCCTGCACGTGAGGAGCCCTCATGTGGGCCTCCGAACCCTCGGCGGAGCGCCAGTTTTCGTAGACGAACCAAACCTCGGCATCGTCGATTGACTGATGGAGGTTGTAGTTTAGGCATTCGGCCTCGGCGCGGGTGGGAGCGATGAGAGCCGACAGGGCTGAGCCCAACGCTTGGGTCCGCCCGGGCTGGGCGCGGAAAAACGCCAAGTTAGTTAGCTGGGACATGCAGCATTTCCTTCTGGGGAAACGCGAGACGTTGTCATTGCTGGACGGCGAGTCGCGGTTCGGTAGGATGGGGCGTTGAGGATTTCAGCCAAGCGCTCGCCGATGATCACGCACGGCGCATGGGTATTGCCCGTGGTGATGGTCGGCATGATCGAGCCGTCGGCGATGCGCAGGTTCTTCACGCCGTAGACCCGTAGCTGTGCGTCAACGACCGAGAAGTCGTCCCGCCCCATCTTGGCGGTGCAGGTTGGATGGTGCATCGACATCGCCCCGTCCCGGATCAGGTTGTCCAGTGCCTTGCCCTCAAGATCTCCAGGCAGGATCTCGCGCTTGACGAACGGCTTCATGGCCTCGGAATTTCCGAGCTCGCGGGTGATCTCCATGCTCCAGCGCAAGGCCGCCAAGTCGCGGGGATCAGTCAGCATGTTGGCGTGGATCTCCATCACGTCTTGCGGACTTGCCGATTTCAGCCGCAGGAAGCCGCGGCTCTCCGGCCGCACCAGGCCCGGACTGATGGACCAAACATTCCCGATCGCGTATCGCGCGGTCACTTCGGAGAGATAGGGCGCCTCGACGTGCCAGATATGGAGATCGGGCGTGTTGAGTTCCGGACGACTTTTGACGAAGAGGTTGGCCTCTGCCGCGTTATTGCGCGCCGCAAGCGGCTCAGGGGCCTCCCACAGTCCGCCACCGATGATCGGATGATCTTGGAAGTTCCGCCCAACGCCCGGTAAGTGCGACACGGTGGGAATGCCGAATCGGTCGAGCTCCGCCTGGTCGCCTATACCCGACAGCATCAGCGCCTTCGGTGTCTGGATCGCACCGGCCGACAGCACGACCTCGCTTGAGGCTTCGATCCTGCGGACTCTGTTCTGCCAGTAGAACTCGACGCCGGTGACGGTGTTACCCTCAATGGTCAAGCGATTGACGTAGGCGCCCGTCAAAACGGTCAAGTTCGCCTGATCCATCACGGGATAGAGGTAGCTTGCGGGAATGTTCAGCCGGCGGCCATCGCGGATGCGCACATTGGTGATCGCACCACCGCCCGAACCTTCCTGCATGGCGCCGTTCTGGTCAGCGAAGGTCGGAATGCCCAAAGACTCTGCGGCCCGAAGGAATGCCGGCGCGATGGAGCTTGGATTCGGAGCAGGCTGAACGAAGACCTCGCCGCCGCTGCCGCGGCGTTCTGGATCCGGAACACCGTGCCAGTCCTCGATGCGTCGGTAGATGTCGAGTACATGCTGGTAATTCCACGCGTCGTCGCCGGCCTCCTTGGCCCAGTGGTCGAAGTCGTTCTTGTGACCGCGAGACCAGACCATCCCGTTGATGCTGGTACCTCCGCCGATGGCCTTGCCCATGGCCTGGGCGATTGAGCGGTTGTTGACGCTTGGGCTGCGTTCAGCGGCGAAGTTCCAGTCAAATTCGCCGCCCTGATTGAAAAACCAAGTTTCGGTGATCAGGATGCCGGGCTTCAGATCCTCGCCGCCCGCTTCGAGCAGAAGCACTTGCGCATCCGGGTTTTCTGCCAGGCGTCGCGCCACGACCGAGCCGGAGGCGCCGGAACCAATGACGATGTAGTTATAGCTGGATCTTATGGTGGCGCGCCGAGCCGCTTGGTTGGCCGCGATGGCCATGAACTTGTCGGCAGCCTCGGCGACTGCCTGGGCGGGTGGGCCCAGGTCAGCGGCACGCTCGATGAAAGTCGCGCGGTCGATTTCTCGGGTGAGGAGTTGGCCTTCCAACAGTGCGAACTTCACGCCGTTCGAAGCGGAGGCGGTATCAAACATGGTCGTTCTCCTGGCGCTAGGGTCGCGTATGAACTCGTGGAAAGATCACACCACGCGGCAGCAGGACGAATCTATTGCAGGATGGTATTGGTCGATACTTCGGAATCGAACTAGTTGCAATCTCGTTCTTTCCAGTACTGCTCCAATGCATCTGCCGCAGAGGACAGAGCTTTGGTCGCTCCCAGATCTTCGGGCAGCGCGTATTTCGTAATGAGCTTCCAGCGCAAACGCCCGATGCACGCGTGGCCGCACTGTGCCTCGCCTCGGCCGTAAATCTCGAGTCTGATGCGATTGTCGAATGTTCGTTCCCACGCTGTACGTGCAACTGCTTGCCCACGTGCCCGCAGGTCAGAGCTCGAATTCCGCCCCGTTGGGATCGCTGTGAATCTTCCAGTGCCCGGAGACTCGAAAGGTGGAGGCAGTCGCGAAGGTATCCTCCATGAACTGGAAGTAGACAATCTTCCCATTTCTCACCTTCGCGAGGATCGAGAATGGCGACGTCGCAACCTTCCCCAACGTGTTCGACTTGTATGTGAACGTGCCAAAAACTGCGACGTTCTCATCAGTGCCAAACGACTCTTTCACTTCGAAGTTCTGGTTCTGCCAGAACTGGAATACCCCGGAGAAAGTGTCGATAAACGCCTGCGGCCCCCTCGATGTCCCGGTCCACGGTAGAATCCTTTTCAGCTCGGCGTTCTCGTAATTGAGAGACACATAAGTAGCATCCTCGGCAACGAGACCTCTCATCTGATCGGGGGCTGCGATACTCTGCAGAAACTGTTTCACGACTTTGACGGCTTTGTTCATTCGATTCTCCTGTTAATGTTCATAGTTCGAGCGGTTTAGGTCCGACCGGGTCTAAACCGAAAGCCTACTTGCTCTGGATTGCAGATTCGCGTTCCGCGCGGGCGAGCGCTGACGACCCGAGCGGGTTCAGGCGCTGGGGTCGCGTATGAAACTCGTGGAAAGATCACACCACGCGGCGGCCGGACGAATCCATCGCAGGATGGTATTGGTCGATCTTTCGGAATCGAACTAGATGCAATCTCGTTCTTTCCAGTACTGCTCCAATGCATCTGCCGCAGAGGACAGAGTTGTGCCCGCTCCCAGATCTTCGGGCAGCGCGTATTTCGTAATGAGCTTCCAGCGCAAACGCCCGATGCACCAGGGGTTGCGTTCTGCCTCGCCTTGACCGTAAATTGCGAGTCCGATGAGATGTCGAATCGTTGAGCGGTGAGATTGTTAGAACGCCCTCGGCGATCCAGCGGTGATGACCGATTCTACGGGCTGTATGTCACACCTAAATGTTAAGATGATTGCCGTCCCGCATCGATTGGGTGAAGGCTACGCGCGGGCATCCACCGGGTCCGGCGTTTTTGACACCTCCTGGTAAACGCGCCGATAGACCCGAGTTTCGTATTGGGACACGCGACGCCATAGACTCGGGCTCACGCCGACGATGCGGCGAAAGTATCTGCTCAGATGCGACTGATCCGCGAATCCGCAGGCCAATGCTATATCCGCAAGCGGCTGCCCCGTGGATGCCATCATGAGTTTGGCGCGCTCGACTCGCCGCACGCCGAGATAGGCCATGGGGGAGGTCCCAAGGGTTAGTTTGAAAGCTCTCGAGAAGTAACACTTGCTCAAGGCGACCAAGTCCGCCATTTCTCCAATTGCCAGCTTGGAGCCGAGATTCGCCTCGATGTAGGCTACAGTCCGCTTCGCTTGCCAAACTGCTAGGCCACCGGGTCGAAAAGCGCATTGCAACGCGGGCGCGTTGATGTCTGATTCTTCTGTCTCCGAGCCAAGAAGCGTCGACGCATCCCTCAGGCAGCACCACGCTGCCTCCCGATTAGTATCAAAGAATGTCATGGCTCGCCTCACAAGACTCCCAATGCACGCAGACGCCGTTGCCACCGAATGCAGAGGGGAGATCGGCGGCAACGACACGAGCGCAGTTTGCGCGCAATCCACACGCATGGTCCTCGTGGGCGGCAATTCTGGCGCCGCGTTTTCCGCTCTCATTGCTTTCTCCTAATGATTGCTTTACGCCGCCATATTCTGGGAGTGAGGGCGGCATCAATCCATTGGGGAATGGTATCGACCGGATGCCGTTGCGTCCGCTTCGGCCGTCGCCTGAAGGCATCGGCGGGCAGGAGACATTCACCGGCGACATGGCAGAGCTATACCAAGGTATCGAGCGACACCATCATGTTATCGACACGCCTCGCACGAATCTGGTGTGATGCTTACGTGATTTGATTGTCAGAAGTTCTGAAGCGGATGGAAAGGTATGCGTAACGCGTCGCAAGGCCTTTGGCAATCGGGCGGCTCTAGCCGCGACCTAAGCCGCGATCATGCGCTTGATCCAGCGCGCGAGCCACCCCTCGGTGCGCACCTGGTGACGCCGCGTCGGAAGGACGCGCGATTTGGGTTCGTCTCGAGGAATCGCGGCAGTTCGACCGAGATGAAGTCGTACATCGAGCTTGTGCGCTCGCTCTTTCCGTGGCGAAACTTTGCGCGGGTGAGCGTTGACTGACACCTAAGCACAGGCGATACGATCGTCTAATGGCTTCGCTACTTCACTGCGTTAGTCAACCGACATGTTAATTACTTGATGCAATGCTGGCCCATCGGGGCTACTTGCGCATGGATGCGCGATGGACGTATTGTCGCTCAGGGGTTATCCGCTTGAGGGGCGTGGATCCCCAGGGGTCGGCGGGCTGTTTGGCGCGCCGCAATACCATTTATGCGCAGGCAACGAAGATGACCGTCGTCGACACTGTCTCGATCGCCATATTCGAGGCATCCTTTTTAAATCGGCATTTTGAGGATCTCGATGCTGGCGAGCTCTCGCGTGAATTGGCGTACGTTCGCCGGGACCCGCCATTGTGAAACAGTCAGGAGAGGTGGTCTATCTAGTAGACGATGACGAATCCGTTCGTGAAGCCATCGTGGACCTCCTTGAATCCCTTCAGTTAGCGGTAATCAGCTTCGAATCGGCAGCAGGTTTTCTAAGGCATCAACGATTGGATACCGCCGCCTGCCTGGTTTTGGACTTGCAGCTGCCGGAAATGAGCGGTCTCGTCCTGCAAGAGCAGCTTGGCTGCAAATCAAGCCTGCCCATCATCTTTATCACGGCACATGGCGACATTCCTTCGAGTGTTCGCGCGATGAAGGCGGGCGCAATCGAGTTCCTGACAAAGCCCGTTGATCGCGAAGCGCTGATAGCGGCGATTCGCACCGCCTTCGCACGCGATCGTGAAAATCGCAAGCATCAGGCAAATCTGTCCGAATTACAGAATCGTCTCTCTCTCCTGAGTCCCCGCGAGCGAGAGGCACTGCCGCTGGTGGTCGCAGGATTTCTCAATAAGCAATCCGCGGCATTGCTGGGCATTACCGAGGTAACGTTGCAGATACATCGACGGCAGATCATGCGCAAGATGGCGGCAGCTTCCTTCGCAGACCTGGTCAGAATGTGTGAAGCGCTCGGGATTCCCGACACCACACAAAAATCCGCAATGCAAATTGCAGGAATTCAGCCGACCGCAGCTCCACCGCGTCGCAGCGATTGCGTTGAGTAAATCTGCATCATTAAGACATTGAGAATACTTGGCGCGCCGCAAGTCGATTTGACCGCCGCGCTATCACTGAGTCGCGGCAATGGCGTTGAGTAGTGCGGCACTGTGAAGGGGTTTTACAAACGCCTCGCATGCCCCCGCATCCACTGCCGCCTTCAGCAGGGCCGGCTCGCGACTAGCTGTGATGATGATAATGGGAAGGCAGGGGCGGCTGGCGTGGACCACTCGCACTAACTCAATTCCATTCATTCCGGGCAGACCAATATCCGAGATCAGGCAATTGATGTCCCGTAGGTGGTCAGAGACGAGAAAATCCTCGCCGGAAAAGTAGAGCAGCACCTCATAACCTGCCGATTCGAGGAGACTTTCAAGCGCCACAAGCAAATGCCGGTCATCCTCAACGATGGCGATGAGAATCTTGCTCAAACTATCCGTCTCCAGGGTGGCGTTGTGCAGTGCTGACTTGTTGTCAAAGAATCAGCTTGCTGCCCAATTGCGTTCCGGTCTACTCCTCATTCCCAATCTTGCCAGATCCTTGAGAGCCCAGGCACTCATATAAATACATAGTACCGAAGTTGCTGAACCTACTGTAGGTTGCTCAGCTTCGCACAGACTCGAGGATCTAGCAGTGTGGTAATCGACCCGGGAGACAGAATATGGATTCCGCGAGCGCTTTGGTCCATGAATCGACGTCATCACCCGAATCACACGCCGCGCCAATTGTATTCGTTGTCGACGACGATCCCTCGGTGCGGGCATCTCTGGAGTCGCTGATTGGCGGCGCTGGCTGGCACGCGGAGACATTTGCCACTGCTCAAGATTTCCTTGCCCGTCCACGAGTCCGGACGCCAAGCTGCCTGGTCCTTGACCTTTCGCTTCCGGACCTAAATGGGCTTGAACTGCAAAGGCGCGTCGCCGTCGATCGGATCGACATGCCGATCATTTTCATAACGGGCTACGGCAGCGTGCCGATGGCAGTGAAAGCCGTGAAGGCGGGAGCCACCGAATTTTTGACGAAACCATTCCACGGCGACGTGCTCTTGAGGTCGATACGTCTGGCCATCGAACGCAGCCACGCGGCACTGCGTCATGAAGCAGAAATGCAGGTGCTACAGGATCGTTATGCATCGCTCAGTAGTCGAGAACGGCAGGTCATGATGTTGGTGGTCCGCGGCAAATTGAACAAGCAAGTCGGCGGCGAACTCGGCATTAGCGAGATCACTGTGAAGGGACACCGAGGCCGAATGATGCAAAAGATGCAGGCCGGCTCTTTCGCCAATCTGGTGCGCTTGGCCGCCAGACTCGGTGTCGCAGTTGCGCCTAAAGACTGACCTTGTCAGCGTGCGATTCTTCTCATTCGTTCGGTCCGCAGGTTTCGCAGTTTTGAAGGTTTTTGCAATCGCCAGGCGACTGCGGATGCATTGAATGACGCAAATTGAAACGAATCCAAAGCGATTGGGTTCCGCTAGAAAATCGAAGCGGCGTTTTTTGAATGCGCGGCTATGCGTAGAAAGAGAGGGGAGCGAAGGTGCCGACCCGCGAGCGTAGGACGTCGGTCAGAAGTGCGTTGCCGAGGACAATTGCGCATCGATCCGTTCTAATCTCGTTGGCATCCTCAACGATCTTTGTGCGGTCCGCATACGCCAGTCCATTGTGGGACGATGTTTCCGGTGTAGCCGTTGTGGAGAACCCTGCGAGTCAACTGAACGAAATCGTTGTAACGTCCCAACGCCGTTCTGAAAATCTGCAGACGATCCCGCTGAGCGTGGAATTCGTGTTGCAGCGCGACCTCATTTTGATTCTCAAGTGTAGGGCCGGACGGGGTGTGCTATGACTTGCGGCGCGGACGTGGGACGAGGAGTATTGCGGAAACCTACATATCGGCGGCTAGTCAGGTCGTAAACCACGCGATGGATCTTTCAGGCTACGCGCTGGCGCTGTTGCGCTCTGGCGATCTCACACTCCATCGGGGCACTCGTAAGGGTGTCGCATCGATCCTGCTAGTCACCGCGGAGAATGGCTCACTCGTTTACCTCAACCGACTCGAACGGGAATATGCGCTCAGAGGTGAGTTGGACGCAGCTTGGGCAGCGCGACCCATCGCGCTAACGCGTTACAACGAGCGCCCGACGTTGGTGCTCGAGGATCCTGGTGGTGACCCCCTCGATCACCTGCTCGGCGAACCGTTGGACGTATCGGAGTTTCTGCGTATCACGATACCGCTTGCGGGGGCGCTTCGCCGAGTGCATGAGCGAGGCATTATTCATAAGGACGTCAAGCCAGCAAATATCCTGGTGGCCAGCGGCGGCGCCTGGCTCACGGGCTTCGGCATTGCGTCCCGTCTGCCTCGCGAGCGTCAAAACGCTGAAGCGCCGGAGGTGTTCGCCGGAACACTGGCCTACATGGCGCCGGAACAGACCGGCCGGATGAACCGATCGATCGATTCCCGCAGCGATCTGTACTCGCTCGGCATCACATTCTACGAGATGCTGACGGGGACGCTGCCCTTCAGCGCCGCAGATCCACTGGAGTGGGTCCACTGCCACATCGCCCGGCAGCCGCCGCCGCCCGATGAACGGGTGATTGCGGTGCCGGCCCAGCTCTCGGCGATCGTGATGAAGCTGCTGGCCAAGATCGCCGAGGAGCGCTACCAGACCGCCGCCGGGGTTGAGGCCGATCTTCGGCGTTGCCTAATGGAATGGGATTCGCTGCATCGGATCGATCCGTTTCCGCTGGGCGCGCACGATTCGTCAGACCGACTGCTCATACCGGAAAAACTTTATGGGCGGGAGGCCGAGATTGAAATCCTGCTTGCGGCCTTCGACCGCGTAATGGCCGGCGGCACGCCGGAGCTGGTGCTCGTTTCCGGATATTCGGGTATCGGTAAGTCCTCCGTCGTGAATGAGCTCCACAAAGTGCTTGTTCCGCCCCGCGGCCTTTTTGCGTCAGGCAAGTTCGACCAGTACAAGCGCGACATCCCGTACGCCACTTTGGCACAAGCGTTTCAGGCCCTTTTGCGTCGGCTTCTGACGAAAGATGCGACTGAGCTGGGCATATGGCGCGGTGCGCTTCAAGATGCGCTAGGTCCGAACGCAAAGCTCATTGTCAACCTTGTTCCTGAATTGCAACTGATCATCGGAGAACCCCCGCCGGTCCCCGACCTTCCACCGCAAGACGCACAACGCCGATTCCAGTTCGTCTTTCGTCGATTCATCGGAGTGTTCGCAAGACCCGAGCATCCGCTGGCTTTGTTCCTCGACGATCTGCAATGGCTCGATTCGGCAACTCTCGACTTGATCGACGATCTAACGCAATCCAATGTACCGCATTTGATGTTGATCGGCGCCTATCGCGACAACGAAGTCGATTCTTCCCATCCGCTGACGCGCAAGCTGGATGCGATGCGCAAGGCCGGTGTGCCTGTGCAGGAGATCGTTCTTGCCCCACTAACACGTGCAGACGTGGCCGTTTTAGTCACGGATTCTTTTCACACCGAACCGGAGCTTGCCGCCGCGCTGGCAAAGTTGATCCACGAAAAGACGGCTGGCAATCCGTTTTTCGTTATTCAGTTCATTTCTGCACTTGTCGAGGAGGGTTTACTCACATTCGATCACGGCAAAGGGCAATGGTCCTGGGACCTGAATACCATTCGCGCCAAGGGTTATACGGACAATGTGGCCGACCTCATGGTCGGTAAGCTGAAACGGCTGCCGATCGAAACGCAGCAAGCATTGCAGCTACTTGCATGCCTGGGTAACCGCGCGGAGTTCGCCCTTCTCGAAATGGTTTCCCAGCGGTCGAGCGACGAAATGCACGCCCGGTTTTGGGAAGCCACCAGGACTGGATTACTTTTCCACTCGGGGGACGCCTACTGGTTTCTCCATGATCGGGTGCAGGAAGCAGCTTATTCTTTGATACCACAAGATTCGCGGGTAAATGCCCACCTCCGGATAGGGAGGTTAATGGCTGCCGCGGCGCCTCCCGACAAGCTGGAGGAAAGAATCTTTGAGATCGTGAACCAGCTCAATCGCGGCGTGCCGCTCGTCACGTCCGACGCAGAGCGTTTGCGAATCGCCGAATTGAATCTGATCGCGGCTCGCCGCGCAAGGGCGAGTACCGCATACAAATCGGCACTGGTCCACCTGGCCGCGGGAGAAGCCCTGCTCTCCGAGGAGCACTGGGAGACACACCATGGCCTCAAGTTTCCTTTGGCATTGCACCGGGCGGAGTGCGAGTTCCTGACCGGTGAGTTTCTCGCCGCCGACGAGCGTCTCTCAAGATTGCGACTGAGGGCCATCGGCTCGACAGATCTCGCCGCCGTAGCCTGCCTGCGGATAGCGCTCTACACCACGGACCGCATCGATCGCGCGGTCGAAGTCGGAGTGGAGCAGCTCCGAACATTTGGAATCGAATGGTCGGCTCATCCCAGTGAAGAGGAGGTTCGCGCGGAATACGATGAACT
>Ga0210389_10001972_pt1 | contig 16416 bp, 14 predicted proteins | sample IncBWH28OmetaG_FD_160127 | JGI IMG/M metagenome (GOLD analysis project Ga0210389, IMG submission 160127) | Forest soil microbial communities from Barre Woods Harvard Forest LTER site, Petersham, Massachusetts, United States - Inc-BW-H-28-O ...
GCCAGGGTGTCGTCCAGCAGGGCGCCGCGATCGTCGAAGTCAAGTCCGGCGGCCAGGTACTCCTCGCGCTGCCAGCCGACGCCAACGCCAAGGTCGAGGCGGCCGCCAGACAGCACGTCCAGCGTCGCCGCCGACTTCGCCAGCACGGCCGGCCGACGCAGTGCGGCGATCATGATGTTGGTGCCCAGGCGAATGTGCCTGGTCGCCCCCGCCACCACGGCGAGAGTGGTCAGCGGCTCCAGCCAGTGCCCGTCGGGACCGGTCGGCTGCACACCGCCGGCCTGGCCGCCGATCTCAGGACGGCCATATTCCTCCAGGCGCTCGCCGAACACGACGTGGTCGGACACCACCAGCCGATCGACGCCGGCCGCATCGAGCAATCGGGCGCGGTCCAGGACGAAGTCCCAGCTGCCGGGGTCAGCTGCGCTGTAGCACGGCAGCGGCATGGACAGCTGAGGGAAGGCTGCCATTCAGGTGCGGTCGAGGCTCAGCATGCGGATCGCGTTGCCGCGAAGGATCTTGTACTTCTCCTCATCGGAAAGGCCGTCCAGGTGCTCCTCTGCGATCTTCTTAGTGTCCGGCCAGGTTGAGTCCGTGTGCGGGTAGTCCGTCTCGAACGTGATGGTGTCGATGCCGATGGAGTCCCGTGCCTGCACCCCGTGGCGATCACGGAAGAAGCAGCCGAAGATGTTGCGTCCGTAGTAGGTGGACGGCGGTTCTGGTACCAGGTCCTTGGCGCCGATCCAGGCGCGATGCTCCTGCCACACCGTGTCGGCCCGCTCGAGCAGGTAGGGCAGCCAGCCGATCTGACCCTCGGAGTAGGCGAGCTTCAGCGCGGGGAACTGCACCAGCTTGCCGGAGAACAGCCAGTCGGCCATGGATGCCATGGCGTTGTTGAACGACAGCGTGGCCGCGACGCCGTCCGGCGCATCGGCTGATGTCGCGGGCATCCGAGACGACGAGCCGATGTGCATGTTGATCGTCGTGGCGGTCTCCGCGCAGGCGGCGAAGAACGGGTCCCAGAATCCGCTGTGGATGCTCGGCAGCCCGAGGTGCGGCGGAATCTCACTGAAGCACACGGCGTGCACGCCACGCGCGGCGTTGCGGCGGACCTCCTGAGCGGCCAGCTCAGCGTCCCAGAGCGGCACGATGATTAGCGGTATCAGTACGCCGCCGCTATCTCCGCACCACTCGTCCACCATGAAGTCGTTGTAGGCCTTGATGCAGGCCAGCCCGAGGTCGTGGTCTTTGACCTCGGTGAAGGTCTGACCGCAAAACCGCGGGAACGTCGGGAAGCAGAGCGAACCGTCCACCCAGTTCAGCACCATGTCGTCGACCCGCGCCTTGGGGTCATAACACCCCGGACGCATCTCGTCGTACGTCATCGGCGTCATCGTCATCTCGTCCCGGCTGTAGCCGACCGCGGCGACGTGGCGCTTGTGGATGTAGACCAGGTCCTCGAAAACCCAGCAGTCAGCCGGCTGCCCGGCGGGGTCGAACGTCTGCTGATAGGTGCCGCCACCGACGTGCTTGATCTCACCGATGCCGCGCCGCTCGATCCGCGGGCCACGGTCCCGGTACCTGGCGGGCAGCCAGTTGAGCCACGTGTGCGGTGGCTCCACCACGTGATCGTCCACGCTGATGATCTTCGGCAGCTCGGTCATGCGGGTTCCTCGGGTTTCGTCGCTTCTGATGCTCCGTCAGAAACCGATTCTGACAGTCCGTCAGATAGCTGTCGAGACCTGAAGCGTGGCGGAGACGAGGAAAACGCCGCAATCCGGGGTCGCCATATCTGACGGGCCGTCAAGTACGCTTGCTCAATGGTGCGGAAGCTGGATGACATGAGCCTGGCAGAGAGCGCACAGGCCGCTGTCGGGCCGCGTGAAGTGCGAGCAGCCAGTGGCCGCTTGGCGGGAACGCGCGCGCTCGCGACGCGAGCCCGGCTGCTGGACTGCACCAGGCAGCTACTGGCCGGGCGTTCCTATCGCGACCTGACCGCGATCGAAATCGCCCGCGAGTGCGGTACGAGCCCGGCGACCTTCTACCAGTACTTCCCGGACGTCGAGTCCGCCGTGCTGACCGTCGCGGCAGAGCTGGCTGGTCACCGCGGCGAGCTGAGCGAGATCGTCCGCAGTGCGAACTGGCGCGACCGGACCGCGGCCGAGACGGCTGCTCGAGACCTGGCCAGGGCTTTCATGGACTTCTGGGGCCGGCACCGCTCGGTGCTGCGAGTGATAGACCTGAGCTCCGCCGAGGGGGACATGCGCTTCCGCACGCTGCGCACGGAGCTACTCAACGATGTCACCAACGCGCTGGCAGAGGCGATCGCGGATGTCCGCGACCCGCGCCGGCCCGGTCATCTTGGGCCTGGCACCGATCCGATGGCGGTTGCCGCCGTGCTCGTCTCGATGCTGGCGCACGTGGCGTCCCATCGCGAAGGGCTCGAAACCTGGGGCATAGCCTCCGCCGACACCGAGGCGGTGATGGCGGACATCGTGTGCGAGGCGGTGGCCGGGCGTCCGTCGCGCCGGGGCAGCTAGCCTGACGGATGCCAGAGCGGATCGGCGGCCCGCACGACTGGCTCGCCGCGCAACAGGACTTGCGCATCGACCTGAGTGGCGCAGCCAGGGCAGTACAGCCGGTGCAGCTGGAAACGCTCGCCACCCGGGTAGCCGGCCGACCAGGGCGCTACGGACCGCGTCGGCACCGCGTCGTCGATCAGTCGGGCGTACGCGTCACCGCCCGGCGGCGCCAGCAGCGTGCCGCAGGTCCGGCACTCCAGGCTCCCGTCAGCGCGAATCGCCAAAGCCGCGCTGAACCGCGAGCCGGTTCCGCCGTCGCGGGGCACCGGGACCCGGCCGCCTAGGCGCCGTCGGCGCCGCTGCTCGCGCAGTCGCGTGGTAGCCGCGACGTCGAGCACCCAGCCGACCCCGGCATCCCCGGTGAGGACGGTGCCGTAGTCCAGCGCCGCCCGCCGCGGGCTCACCCGGCCGAGCTGTACGTCCCGCGTGACAGCGTGCGGGTCGCGCTCAAGCGGATCACCATGACCACCGCCGCCCTGGCTCACCGCCACATGCGCCTGACCGGTGGCGACCGCGGAGCGCCGGGTCGGCAGTTCCAGCTCGGCCCCCTCAGTAAGGCCATCGGCCAGCTGCAGCGCGGCGGCGCGGTCAGCGATGGCGTAGATGCTCTGGCGGCCCGGCTCGCCCCCGGCCAGTCCAGCGGCGGCAGGGTGCTGCAGCCCCTGTGCGAACGACAGCACGGCGACTGGTCCGTCCGCCGCATGGGGGGCGATGACGTTCACGCAGCCGAGGCCGCCGCGATATCGGCCCGGGCCGCCAGAGTCGGCCAGCTCGGAGCGCCGCAGGTACAGCAGCGGCAGATAGCTCTCATTGACCTCGACGTCGGCGCATGAGGCGCCTGGCGAGGTGGTCGTGCCCGAACTGCTGAGCCCGTCGTGCTCGCCGCTGGCCCCGCCGCCGCCGGCCAGCTCGTCTAGCGTCATGGCGGCGAACGCCTCGCCGTCCGTGCCTAGCCCGGCGAATACCCCGCCGCCGCCGCCCGACGAACAGCAGCTGGCCAGTGCGGTGCGGGCCAGCACCGGGTCGGATTCGAGCATCCTGGACACGCACGCGTTCACCGCGACCCGGATCGCCTGGCAGGACGAGGCCGTGCTCATCGCGACACCGCCGGGCCACCGGGCGTGGGCGATGGTGCCCTCCCGGCTGGTGATCGTGCAGACGGCCATGATCGCGCCGGGCACCCACGGCAGGTCGCCGCACAGGTAGATCATGACGGCGGCGACAGCGAAATTGACCAGAGCCGGGTAGGCAGCGTTGATCGCGCCGGGTGCCTGGTCCGAGCTCGCTGAGAAGTCGAGGTCCAGGCTGTCGCCCACCTTGGTGACGGTGAGCCGGACCGCGTAGACGTCGCTGTCATCGGGCTGCGGCGTTCCCCGCTCCAGGTAGCTGACATGACGCCAGCGGCCATCGGGAAGCGCGGCCAGTCGTGCCCGCAGCCGCTGTTCGGCGGCGACGATCAGGCTGCCCATCACCTGCGTGACCGTTTCCGTGCCGTACTTCTCGCACAGCGCCTGCACAGCCGCGACGGTGCCGCGATTGGCGGCCAGCTGGCCGCGCAGGTCGAGCTCGTTCAGCTCAGGCGTCCGCGAGCGGCGCAGGAAGTCGCGCTGGACATCTCGCTGGACCCGGCCGCCGGCGACGATCTTGATCGGCGGCAGGGGAGTGGGCTCGTCGAAGATCGACCCGGCCTCGAAGGTCATGCCGCCCGCCGACGGGCCACCCACGTCGAACTGGTGGACGCTGGACCCGCACCAGGCGACGAGCTGGCCGCCGTGGAAGACCGGTGCCACGACGACGACGTCTGGCTGATGCAGGGTCCCCACGTACGGGTCATTCGTCAGGAACTGGTCGCCAGGTCCGATGCCCGGGCTGTCGCGATACTCCCGCATGATGTCGGTGGTGACCAGGTTCATCGAAGCGAGCTGGCAAAGGACGTAGTAGCCGCAGGCGACCACAGTGCCGTCGGCGGTCGTGATCGCGGTATTCAGGTCGTTAGCCTCGACCGCTACGGGCGAGCCTGACACCTGCCGCAAGGTGATCGCTGCTTCCTCGTTGATGCTGTCGAGGCGGTGCCGGATGATCTCAAGTCTGATCGGGTCGACAGGCATATGCGCTCCGCTAACTCCCGAGCTCGAGATGCAGCTCACCGGTCTGCCCGACGACGGCGGCCTGCCCTGGGCGGACGATCGCCGTCGTCGTCTCGGCTTCGATGAAGGCCGGCCCGGCCACGCGCTGGCCCGCGCCTAGATCCGCCCAGCGATAGACGCTGCAGCGCACGTCCCGGCCTTCGAACACCGCGGTCTTGTGCCGGGCGGGCCGGCCGGGGGCCGGCCCGCGGGAGGCGGTGGCCGGAACTGCCGTTGGCAGCCAGGCGTCAACGGCGACCGACAGGACCTCGACGGGCGTCTCCTCGGGTGCCGTGCCAGGGCCGATCACCCGCTCGTATCGATCGCGGAAGCGCTCGATGAGGTCCCCGGCCGTCGCGGCCGCGGGAACCTCGACCTCGATGCGGTGCAGCTGGCGGTGGAAGCGCAGCCCGGCGCTGCGGGTGACGCGGATCTCCGCGTGCGGACCCGCGCCGTGCAGCTGACGGCGAACCTCGGGCTCAAGCTCGGCCAGAGCGGCCCGGACCTGGCTGAGCGCCTCGGCTAGCGGCTGCGGGCGCAGGTCCCGCTCGGCGCGCACGCGCAGGTCACCGCACAGTGCGCCGTACGCGGACAGGCCTGCTGCGAGCGCAGGGATAATCACGCCGCGGACGCCTAGCCCGGCGGCGAACCAGGCCGCGTACTGAGGCCCGGCGCCGCCGTAGGCCAGCAGCGCGAAGTCGGCCGGGTCATGGCCGCGCTGGATCGTTGCGCGGCGAACCAGGTCGCGCATCTGCTCGCAGGCGACCTGCACGATCCCGTCCGCCGCAGCTGTCACGCTGAGCCCGAGCGGCTCGGCGATCTCCCTGCGTATCGCGTCGGTAGCGGCGTCGCCGTCCAGCTGGAGGCTGCCGCCCAGCCGGTCAATATAGCCCAGCACGACGGCTGCGTCGGTCAGCGTCGGCCGGATACCGCCGAGTCCGTAGCAGGCCGGTCCCGGGCTGGCCGCGGCCGTCTGCGGCCCTACGCGCAGCGACCCGAGCGCGTCGTCGATCCAGGCTATGCTGCCGCCCCCGGTGCCAATCGACTCGATGTCGACCGCCCTTACCGCGAGCGGCAGTCGGCTGATCGTCGGCCGGCGGGCGTACTGAGGCTCGCCGTCGATGATCAGCCCGACGTCGAAGCTGGTGCCGCCGACGTCGGCGGCGATGACGCTGGCGAAGCCGGCCTGGGCGCACAGCCGGCGTGCGGCGGCGACACCGCCAGCCGGCCCGGACCGCAGCGTGTGGACCGGTTGCTGCCGGGCAGCCTGGGCCGGCTGGACTCCGCCGCCCATCCGCACCACGAGGAGCGTTCCGCCGAAGCCAAGCTCACGCAGCTGCTTTTCCAGCCGCTCCAGGTATGAGCTCACCAGTGGCGCAATGTAGGCATCGATGACCGCGGTGGTCATCCGCTCGTACTCACCGATCCGGGACGCAAGGCGGTTTGATGTCGTGACCGGCACACCGGGCGCGAGTTCTGCGACTAGCTCGCGGACTCGGTCCTCATGCACAGGATTGGCCGGCGACCACAACAGGCAGACCGCCAGGGACCGCACCCCGCGGCGCAGTAGCCCGGCGATCGCTGCCCTGACCTGATCATCGTCCAGATCGGCCAGCACGGCGCCGGAAGCGTCGACGCGACCGGCGACGCCGACGATGTCACGCGGATCAACGAGAACGTCCGGCTTGGCCCATCGGGCTGGCGCCTGCCGGTCGGCAATCGGCAGATCGTGGATCTTGTTCGACTTCGCGATGGACAGCGTCGATTCAAAGCCCTCGGTCGTGATCAGGCCGACCCGAGCGCCCGCGCCCGTCAGCACAGCGTTCAAGCCAACCGTCGTGCCATGCGCCAGGACGTCTGTGGTCGCGAGCAGCCCGGCGAGATCGGTGCCGACCATCGGTGCGGCCCGGCGCAACGCAGCCAGCACACCGTCTTCGAGGTGGCCGGGAGTCGACAGCGCCTTGGCAACGGCCAGCTGTCCGCTGCCGGTGACCACGACGACGTCCGTGAACGTGCCGCCCGTGTCGACGCCGATCAGTTGCATGCCGCTGGTTTCGTGCAGGCGATCACGGCTGAGCCCCGCCGTGCACCGGAATGGTCACGCCGGAGACATACGACGCGGCGTCTGAGCAGAGGAACTCGATCACCGCGGCGGTCTCGTCTGCGTCCTGAGCGCGGCCTAGCGGGATCTGACGGGCGGTCCACTCGGCGAACGAGATGCCCTGCCGCTCGGCCAGAGCGATAAGGCCGGGATTGGGGAACCGCTGGCTCGGGGCGACGCTGAGCGGGGCGACGGCATTGACCCGAATCTGGTCCGGGCCGAGTTCCTTAGCCAGGACGGACACCAGGTGATTCACGGCGACCCGGGCGGCGCCAAGAGCCCCGACGCCTGCCTTGGGGACGAGCGCGGCCTGCGAGGACAGCACCACGATCGTGCCCGGCCGGCCCGCAGCCCGCATAGCCCGCGCCGCGGCTCGAACCAGCAGCCAGGGAGCTGTCAGGTTGAGTTCCAGGCCGCGGGCCCAGGCATCCTCGGTCACGTCAAGCAGCGCACCGTCGCCAGCGTGCGGGCCGGTGATGCCGTTGAGCGCGCAGCACACGTCCAGGCGGCCGAAGCGGGCGGTCGTGGCATCGACGAGCTGCTGCCACGAACGCGAGTCGGCCTCGCGCTGCGGGAGCGCCAGCACGTGGCCGCCGCCGGGCCGGGCGGCCTGCTCGATCTCGGCCACCACGTCGTCGAAGAGCGCTGGCGTGACCGTGCCAGTGTCTGCGGGCCGTGCCGCGAGCAGGTCCGCGCACGCCACCGTGAAGCCAGCGCGGGCCAGGCGCAGCGCCGTCGCCCGGCCGATGCCCGGCGGCCTGGCGACGCCTGAGACCAGCGCGACGCGGTTGACGGGCGCAGGGTGCACGGTACCTCCGGCCGCTCGCGACGAGCGCTACCTGGACGAGTAAAGATCTGATTGACCGTCAGAAAGTAGCGCCGTTAGGCTCTGCGATCAAGGCCACGGGTGACCAAGCGCTTGGCCGGGGAGGATTTGCCGATGACCGCAGTTGCCCATCCCGGCTCAGGAGCGGCCCTCGCCGATTCCCCTGACCTGCACAGATTCTTCCATCCGCGCAGCGTCGCTGTCATTGGCGCGACCGACAAGCAGGGCAGTCCCGGGACCATCAACTGGAGACTGATCCACCGCTGGGCACAGCGGGCCGGCGCGGAGATCTACCCGGTCAACCCGAACCGGCCCACCGTGGACGGCGTCCGCGCCTACCCGTCGCTCGCCGATGTCCCGGAAGTGCCGGACGTGGCAGTCGTGATGGTCGGCGACGTCGTGGCAGCCCTGCGCGAAGTGGTCGCCAAGGGGGCTGGGTTCGTGGTGATCTTCGCCAGTGACTTCGCCGAGACAGGCGCAGAAGGCGCGGCCCGGCAGCGGGAGCTCGTGTCGATCATCGAGGGCACCGGCGTACGGCTGCTGGGCCCGAACACCAATCTGAACGCATTCGAGAACTTCCGCGCCGACCTGCCCGGGCCAGCGATCTCGATGATCACTCAAAGCGGACACCAGGGCCGACCGGTCTTCCAGGGTCAGGAGATCGGCATCCGGCTCAATCACTGGGCCCCGACCGGGAACGAAGCTGACCTCAGCTCGGCCGATTTCATCGACTACTTCTCCACCCTGCCAGAGACCGGGGCGATCGCTGCGTACCTGGAGGGCGTCACCGATGGCCCGGCCTTCCAGCGCGCGATCGCGGCGGCGGCAAGGCGCGCTGTCCCGGTCGTGGTGGTGAAAGTAGGCCGGACCGAAGTGGGCAGGTCATGGGCGCTGTCGCACACCGGTCATCTGGCCGGGTCGGACGAGATCGTGTCTGCCGTGCTGCGTCAGTACGGCGTGATCCGGGTCGAGGGCCTCGACGAACTGCTGGACACTGCGACCATGCTGGCCAGGTCCCGCCCGCCTGCCGTCGCCGGCGTGTGCGTCTACTCGATCTCGGGCGGAACCAGCGCCCACATGGCCGACATGCTCACGGCCGCCGGGGTCGCTCTGCCCGAGTTGGAAGAATCGACCAGGACGCAGCTTCGCGAGTGGATTCCCGGCTACCTGCGGATCAGCAACCCCATCGACAACGGCGGGCACCCGGTCGGGGACTGGCGCGGTCGCAAGATCCTGGCTGCGCTGCTCGCTGACCCGAACGTCGGCGTCCTGGTCGTCCCCATCACGGGCGCCTTCAGCCCGATGAGCGACAAGTTCGTCGCCGACCTCGCCGCGGCCGCGGAGACCACCGACAAGCCCATCTGCGTGGTGTGGGGATCGCCGGTCGGCACCGAGGCCGCCTATTGCGAGGGACTGCTGTCATCGTCACGCATCGTCACCTTCCGCACTTTCCGCAACTGTGTCACAGCAGTGCGCGCTTACCTGGACTTCCACGCCTTCCAGCAGCGCGTCCACGAGCTCCCTGCCGAGCCGGCGCAGCAGCCCGGCCGAACAGCCGAAGCGACCCGGGCACTGACCGAGCCTGAGGCCAAGCGACTGCTGGCGCGCTACGGGATCCCGGTCACCCTGGACGTCCTCGCCAGCACAGCAGACGATGCCGTCGCTGCGGCGGCCGAGATCGGCCCGCCGGTGGTGCTGAAGGCGGTGTCGGCCGCGATTGCGCACAAGTCCGACCTCGGCCTGGTGCGAATCGGGGTGACCGCGCCCGACGACGTGCGCAGCACCTTTAGCGACTTCGAGGCCAGGGTGGCAGCGGTGCCCGGCGCCGAGTTCGACGGGGTTCTGGTCTGCGAGCAGGCCAGCGGCGGGGTCGAGATGGTGGTCGGCATCGCGAGGGACGAGGTGTTCGGCCCCGTGGTGATGGCCGGGATCGGCGGGGTCGCGGTCGAGGTGTACCGCGACGTGACCTTCCGGCTGCCGCCGTTCAGCCGGGCCGAGGCGCGCCGGATGATCGATGACCTGCGCGGGGCAGTGCTCCTGCACGGCCACCGGGGTTCCCCGCCCGCAGACCTCGACGCTCTCGTCGACGTGATCATGAAAGTTCAGCAGATCGCCCTGGACGGCTCGGTCGGCGAGCTAGACATCAATCCGCTGCTCGTATCTGAGCACGGTGCTGTCGCGCTGGATGCGCTCGCTACCGTCATCGGTGCGGAAGCTATGAATGACGAGGCCACACATGACTGAGCCAGCACCGCTGCTGTCGGGTGTCCGGGTGCTTGAGGCATCGCTGCTGGAGCCAGCGGCCCTCGGCATGATCCTCGCCGATCTCGGCGCTGACGTGATCAAGGTGGAGCCACCTGGCGGGGACTACGTGCGCACCATGGCCTGGCCGATCATCGAGGGTGTCTCGCTGCTGCACTGGCACGTGAATCGCGGCAAGCGCAGCGTCGAGCTAGACCTGCGCACGGAGGCCGGTGTCTCGGTGTTCCTGGACCTGGCCGCGCAGAGCGACATCGTGATCGAGGCCATGCGACCGGGCGCGCTCGCCCGGCGCGGCATCACCGTCGAGCGGCTGCGCGAGCGGCGGCCGGATCTGGTGATCTGCAACGTCTCCGGCTGGGGCAGCACCGGTCCGTACCGCAATATCCCGTCACACGGCATCGGGTTCGACGTGTGGGCTGGACTCGCGGAGCCGGCTACCGACGACGAGGGGTTCGCCTACATGCCGGACCACACCACCGTCGGCGTGCGGGTGACGCCGGTGTGGGGCGCGCTCGCCGTCTGTGCTGCGCTGCTGCGGGCCCGCGCGACCGGAGTTGGCGCCCAGATCGACCTGGCGCAAAGCGATGTGGCAGCGATCACGAACTGGTTCCGGATCGAGGGAGCACGCGCTTACGAGCGTCCGGAGGAAGAAGTGACTGGCAACCCCGCCGACGGGGGACAGCGGCGTGATCCGGGCATCACCGGCATGCTGGGGTCGGTGCGCTACCAGTACTACCGGACCAGCGACGGCTACATTCTGCTGATGGCGTCCGAGCGGGAGTTCTGGCAGAACTTCTGCGCTGCCGTGAACCGCATGGACCTGTTCGAGGGGCGAACCGGCAGCAGGTACGCGGACCACGCCCGCGGCGACCGGGTGCTACAGCGAGAATTGCAGCAGCTGTTCGTGACCCGGACCACGGCGGAGTGGGTGGCACTGGGCAATTCGGCCAACTGCCCGATTGCCAAAGTGAACGACGCCACCTCAATCACTGCCGACCCGGCATTCGCGGAGCGGCTGCCGTGGCTGCCTGCCGCCGAGTTCGGCACCGACCTGATGCCGTCCCCGGTCGGCCTCATCGGCGAGCAACGGGTCGCCTCGCGGCGGGCGCCGCGGCCGGGCGAGCACACCGCCGAGGTGCTGCGTGAGGTGCTGGGCGTGACCGGCGAGCGGCTGGCAGAGCTGCGCGCGGCCGGCGCGGTGCCGGATACGCACCAGCCGGATGCGCACCAGCCGGAGAAGTCGCCCGGAGCGACGCAGTGAACGAGAGCGACGCGTGAACGAGAGCGACAGGGTGAACGAGAAGGTGTACATCCACGAGCTCATCGACATCATCGGCCAGAACCGGGCCAGGTACATGTATCACATGACCGCCAACTGGAGCCCGATCGGTCAAGAGGAGCGCGGCCAGCAGTGCTACGGCGTCTGGGGGGTAGTGGGCAGCACCGCCCGGTGGCCGCAAGTCGTGAATATCTGGGAGGAGGACGGCTTCGACGGGCTGGCGCGGTCGTTCCAGCACGAGCTCGGGCACGACACTTTGCAGGATCCCAAGCTGGCGAAATGGTGGGCGCAGGCCGCGGGCTATCGGTCTGGCGGCTTCGATCGCATCCTGGTGCCGGCGCCGTGGATGCGCACCGGCGCTGAGGCCATTGCCGACGGGGTGGCCGGCGAAGTGCACGCGCATGTGCAGGTGCAGCTGCGCCCCGGTGCCGCGCCCGAGTACCTGGCCGCTGCGCACGACGGCTCGAAGGCAATGACGTCACGGTTCGGCTGGCAGCTGACTGGCGCATGGCGCACAGCGATGGCCGGCGACGCGGAGTGCATCCTGCTGTGGACCATCCCGACCTGGCACGCCTGGGCCGAAGCCGAGAAGGCGCTGACCGCCGAGCCCGGGCTTGGCCGGCTGGGCGCCGAGCTGGACGTACTTAGCGTCCACCGGTTCCTGATGGTCGACGCGCCGCTGTCCCCATTCCGGATTCGCCGACAGCCAGCCCGTTCCGATCGCACGGACGCCTACAGCGAGGTGTGATCAACGGGTCATGTGATCCCGAGCGCCGGCCGGCGCCGGCACCGCCAGCGGACGCAGCCATCAGCACCCCGATCCCCGCCTGGGCGGGGATCGACCTTTGATCAAGCGCTTGCTACCATACGACGGGGCTCGCGGTCGTGACAGGAGATAGCAGGCGCAGTGGCTGACAAACGGATGTCTGAGGATGATGTCGTCGGGCGGCTACGGTCGGGAATGACGATCGGCATCGGTGGCTGGGGATCGCGCCGCAAGCCCATGTCGCTGGTCCGTGCCATGCTGCGCAGCGACCTGCGCGACCTCACCGTTGTCTCTTATGGTGGCCCGGACGTCGGAATGCTGTGCGCCGCGGGCAAGGTGCGCCGGCTCATCTACGGCTTCGTGTCGCTCGACTCGATCCCGCTCGAGCCGCATTTCCAGGCCGCACGGCAGTCGGCGGCGATCGAGGTCACCGAGTATGACGAGGGAATGCTGCAGTGGGCCCTCTACGCGGCTGCGTGCCGGCTGCCGTTCCTTCCCACGAGGACGGGTCTTGGCTCGGACGTGATGCGGGTCAACCCGCAGCTGCGCACGGTGCGGTCACCCTACGACGACGGCGCCGAGCTGGTGGCCGTGCCGGCGCTGCCGCTTGATGCCGCGCTGGTGCACCTGAACCGGGCCGACGCGGCAGGCAATGCCCAGTTCCTGGGTGACGACCTCTACTTCGACGACCTGTTCTGCTCGGCCGCGGACCAGGCATTCATCTCCTGCGAACGGATCGTGCCGACCGCCGAGCTGGCCGCGGGCGGCCTGCACACGCTGCGGGTGCACCGGTGGATGGCCACGGGAGTGGTGGAGGCGCCGAACGGCGCGCACTTCACCTCCTGCGCGCCCGACTATCAGCGGGACGAGGCGTTTCAGCTGGAGTACGTCACCGCGGCCAAGGACGCTCAGGCTTGGTCGCAGTTCGTCGACACTTACCTCACTGGTGGCGAAGCGAGCTACCAGGCGGCACTGGCAGCCCGCATGACAGCAGCCCGCCCAACAGCAGCCCGCGAGACCGAGTTGACGGCGTGACCGGCGTCGCTGAGGTCGCAGACGATCTGACCGGCGCGACCGCATCGCGGGCCGAGGTGTGCGTCGTGGCCTGCGCCGAAGCGTGGCGCGGTGATGGCGAGATCGCCGCGAGCCCGATGGGCACGATCCCGACCGCTGCCGCGAGGCTGGCCAGGGCCACATTCGAGCCGGATCTCCTGCTGACCGACGGCGAGGCCCGCTACGTGACGGGGACGTGGGCGCTCGGCCAGCCGGCGTCCGGCGCGGTAGAGGGCTGGATCCCGTTCCGGTCGGTCTTTGACCTGGCGTGGGGCGGGCGGCGGCACGTCATGATGAGCCCGGCGCAGATCGACCGCTACGGCAACGCCAACATCTCGGCCATCGGCGATTTCGACCGGCCCGCCCGCCAGCTACTCGGCGTCCGCGGCGCACCCGGCAACACCGTCAACCATGCCACCAGCTACTGGGTGCCGCGGCATCAGCCGCGCGTATTCGTACCGCGGGTCGACATGATCTCCGGGGTCGGCTACGACCGCGCCGCCACAGCGGGCCCGGACGCGAGCCGGTTCCTCGAGCTGCGCCGCGTCGTGACGAACCTGGCTGTGCTCGACTTCGGCGGTCCTGGCCACAGCATGCGGCTGGTCTCGGTGCACCCGTGGGCGATGGCGGACGAGGTCGTCGCCGCGACCGGCTTCGAGCTCGCGATCGACGGCGACGTCCCTGACACGCGCCTGCCGTCGGCGGACGAACTGCGGCTGCTTCGCGAGGTCATCGACCCGTCCGGCCTGTGCGACCGTGAGGTGCCCGCGTGACCGGCCCGGCACCGCGGTCGCACCCGAGCCACGGGCTCCTGGCGGGCCGCACTGTTCTCGTCACGGCGGCGGCGGGCACCGGTATCGGGTTTGCGACCGCGCGCCGCTGCGCCGAGGAAGGCGCCCGCGTCGTGATCAGCGACAAGCACCAGCGCCGCCTCGGCGAGGCCGCGGCAGAACTTGCCGGGATCACCGGCGAGCCACCGCTGGCGGTGCCCTGCGACGTGACCTCAGAGGCCGACGTCCAGCACCTGTTTCAGGCGGCGATCGACGCATGCGGTCACCTTGACGTGGTGGTGAACAACGCGGGGCTTGGCGGCAACGCAGCGCTGGTGGAGATGACCGATGAGCAGTGGAGCGTCGTCCTCGACGTGACCCTGAACGGGACGTTCCGGTGCACCAGAGCCGCGCTGCGGCACATGATCCCGCGCGGCACCGGCGTGATCGTCAACAACGCGTCAGTGATCGGCTGGCGGGCCCAGGCGGGCCAGTGCCATTACGCAGCCGCCAAGGCCGGGGTGATGGCGCTGACGCGGTGTGCCGCGATGGAGGCCGCGCCGGCCGGTGTACGGGTCAACGCCGTCTCCCCGAGCATCGCCATGCACCCGTTCCTCGCGAAGGTCAGCAGCGAGGAACTACTGGCTGACCTGTCAGCGGCAGAGGCGTTCGGCCGGGCAGCCGAGCCGTGGGAAGTCGCCGACGTGATCGTGTTCCTCGCCAGCGACTACTCCTCCTACATGACCGGCGAGATCGTCTCGGTAAGCAGCCAACATCCGTGACGGAGGAATGATGGCCAACCCGGCAGCCCAGGGAGCGGTAGGTGCACCGTTCATGGTCGAGATCGAGCGGGGCAAGATCCGCGAGTTCGCCGCTGCGACTCACTCTGCCAACCCCGCCTACTGGCACGATGAGAACCCTGTGGTTCCGCCCACGTTCCTGACCACCCAGATGTTCTGGGAGTCCTGGGCGGGCACGGAGAGCAGCCCGTGGCACCTGGTCGACCTCGACCAGCAGCGTGGTGTGCATGCCGAGCAGGAATACATCTTCTATGGCCCGCCGCCGCGAGCGGGCGCCCGGCTGACGGCCCAGTCGCGGATTGGTGACGTCTACACCAAGCAGGGCCGCAGCGGGCCGCTGACCTTTGCGGTGATGATCACCGAGTACCGAGACGAGTCGGGACGGCTGGTCGCGGAGGCGAAGCTGACGGGCGTGGAGGCCGCGCCGCCGGGGGACCGGTCATGACCGCCACGCCTCCGCCGCCTCCGCCGCCTCCGCCGCTCGTCGTCGGGCCGCTCACCCGCACCGACTTCGTTCGCTACCAGGGCGCATCCGGAGACTTCAACCCGCTGCATCACGACGAGACGTTCGCACGCGCGGCCGGGTACGACGCGCCGCTGGCGGTGGGCATGCTCAACGCCGGGCTGCTGGCTACCTACGCGACCAACTGGCTGGGCGCCGAGGCGGTCCGCCGGTTCAAGATCCGGTTCCGCGGCAGGGTGTGGCCGGGCGACACCGTCACCTGCACCGGTGCACTTGTGCGCGAGTACGAGCAGGACGGCAGTCAGCTCGTGGACGTCGAGCTCACCTGCACGAGCCAGGCTGGTGTCGTCGCGGTCCAGGCGTGGGCTACCTTCGCGCGGGAGCCGGCGTGATCACGAGCACGGTGCCAGCGCGGAACGCCCGACAGCGGAACGCCCGGCAGCTGGACGCCCGGCAGCGGGACGAGAAGTGAGCACGCCAGCCACCGGCCGTGTGGTCATCGTGACCGGCGCTGGGCAAGGCCTGGGCCGCGAGCACGCGCTCGCCTTCGGTCGCGACAGCGCTCGGGTTGTCGTGAACGACGTCAGCGCGGCGGCCGTGGACGTAGCGGGCGCCATAGTGGAGGCCGGCGGCACTGCGGTCGCGAGCGTGGGTGATTGCAGCGACTGGGACTATGCGCAGCAGCTGGTGCGTACTGCGGTCGAGGCCTATGGCGGTCTGGACATCCTGGTCAACAACGCTGGCATCAACCGCGATCGAATGCTGGTCGGGATGTCTGAGGCGGAGTGGGATACGGTTATTCGCGTTGATCTGAAGGGGCACTTCGCGCCGATGAGGCACGCCGCAGCGTACTGGCGCGAGCGCAGCAAAGCCGGCGACACGCTGCACGCGCGAATTGTCAACACCAGCTCAGGCGCCGGACTGATGGGCAGCGTCGGCCAGGGCAACTACGCGGCAGCGAAGGCTGGTATCGCCGCGCTGACGCAGGTTGCTGCTGTCGAGTTTGGCCGGTACGGGGTTACCGTCAACGCGATTGCTCCCTCGGCCCGCACGGCCATGACCGAGGCGGTGTTCGCCGAGCAGATGCGCGCGCCCGAGTCCGGATTCGACGTGATGCACCCGGCCAACGTCTCGCCGCTGGTGGTGTGGCTGGCCAGCGTCGATGCGGGGGACGTCACCGGCCGCATCTTCGAGATCGAGGGCGGTCGACTGAGCGTCGCAGACGGCTGGCAGCACGGCGAGCCGGCGGTGAAGCAAGCCCGCTGGCGATCCGGTGAGCTGGGTCCGCAGGTCCGCGCCCTGCTGGCGGCGGCTCCGCCACCGGCCCCGGTCTACGGAGCCTGACGATGCGTGCCCCGGACGAGCAGGCCCCGGCCAAGCAGGCCGCG
>Ga0210389_10001973_pt1 | contig 16411 bp, 14 predicted proteins | sample IncBWH28OmetaG_FD_160127 | JGI IMG/M metagenome (GOLD analysis project Ga0210389, IMG submission 160127) | Forest soil microbial communities from Barre Woods Harvard Forest LTER site, Petersham, Massachusetts, United States - Inc-BW-H-28-O ...
GCGTGCCCCAAGGATAATTGCGGCAATCACTACAGCGGCGTAGCATACCCCAGTTCTTTCCGATCGAGATCGAGATCATGACGACTGCAACAATCGGGAATCATAGGATCCGACCAAGGAACCAACAAGTGCGACCAAAAAGGCATGCAACCCCAATGCCACCAAAAGGTGAGATTGGGGGAGTGATCTCGCTTGAGTGGCTCGACTGCTTTCATAGTCTACTTCTGTAGTTCGAGGGACCTAAAATTCTCTGGTGTGATTCAGAACGAAAGTTTCTTGAACATGCGTTCCGGTATCGATCGGATAACACTCATCACCAGCCACCACTTGCGTGAGACATAGATCACGTCGGAACCGCGTGATACTGCGGCAACAATGGCTTTGCCGACCAAAGCCGGCTCTGCGGTGAGCAGCCCCGGCAGTTTCAACCCGGCTGTCATTTTGGTTCGGACGAGCCCGGGCTTCACGGTGACGACGTGGACCCCTCGCTTTGCCGTCCGGTTGCGCAGGCCGGAGAGGAAGGCAGTGAAGCCGGCCTTCGCGGAGCCGTAGACATAGTTGGTCGCCCGGCCGCGCTCGCCGGCGACGGACGATACGCCGACGATGGTTCCGTTGCCCCTGGCGAGAAGTCGGTTCGTCAACAGGCCGAGGATCAGCGCCGGCCCCTCGTAATTGGCGCGCATGATCGCGGTCGCGTAGTCGATGTCGCTCTCGGCGCGCGGCTGCTCGCCGAGCAGGCCGACAACGCACACCACGGTATCGGGAAGCCGCGGCAGGCCGTCGACGAAACTTGCGAAGGTGGCGCTATCCAGCACGTCGAACCGATGCACGGTCACTGCGGCGCCGGTCCGCGCGGCGATGTCGTCGGCCTCGCGCTGCAGCGCCGCGATGTCGCGACCGGCGAGCTGGACCTTCCAGCCCTGTTCGGCGAACTCGATCGCCGTCGCCCGGCCGATGTCGGACGTACCGCCGAGAACGAGCACAGTTTCGCCAGAGGTCGTCGTCTCAGGTTTTGTCATGACCACTCTCATAAGCCGAGCCGCTCGGACAGGCGCGAGCGGATGCGACCGGCGGGATCGACCGAGCGGCGAATCTCGCGGAAGCGCGCCAAATTAGGATAGCCGGCCTCGAAGGTCGCGCGCGACTGGCGGGCGTCCTTGGCAAGATAGAGGCGCCCCCCGGCGGAGACCACCAGCCCATCCAGATCGTCGAGGAATTCAAGCAGGCCTCGCCTTAAGGGGAAATCGAGCGCCAGAGTATAGCCGTGACGCGGAAAGGATAGCAGACCGCTGCCCGCGCGAAGCTTCTTGAGTACGGCGAGGAACGAGGCGTCGCCGCGCGCGGTGATCCGGCCGAGCATCTCCGCCAGCACCGCGCGCGCCGTGTCGACCGGAAGCACGCACTGGTGCTGAACGAAGCCGTCCCGCCCGTAAATCCGGTTCCAGTTACTGACCCCGTCGAGCGGAAAGAAATAGCGGCCCGCAGGCACGAAAGAGGGTCCGTCGGCCTTTCGCGCGCCGAGGCGGACATAGAGCTCGTTGAAGGCGCCAACGCTCCAGCGATTGAGCGTGAAGCTGGGCAAGTCGATCGGCACCGTGAGGCGCGGGCCCGAGATCTTCGGAAAGAGCGTCTTCGTTTCGGCAACGCTGAGGTCGTCGCGGCGGGCGTGCTCGCCGAGAAAAATCATCGAGCGACCGAGCCGTGCGCCCCGCGCCAGGCCATCGATCCAAGCCACCGCATAGGTCGCGGCGTCAGCCTCGTCGAGCGCCGCCAGGGCGGCCGCAAGATCGCGAGCGGGGATCGTGCGTTGCCGGATCCAGCCCGTCTCGATCCGGCAAAGCCGTAGCGTTGCCTCAAGAATGGTTCCGGTCAGCCCCATGCCGCCGACCGTTGCCGCGAACAAATCCGGGTGCTGATCGCGCGACAGGTGCACCGCCTCGCCGCCCGCTGTCGCCAGCACGAGGCTCTGCACGTGGTCGCCGAACCCGCCGTCGCGATGGTGGTTCTTGCCATGGACGTCCGCGGCGATCGCCCCACCGACGGTGACGAACCGCGTGCCCGGCACCACGACGGGGAAGAAGCCTCGCGGTCCGAAGGTGGCAATGATGTCGGCGAGCAGCACGCCGGCCTCGACGGTCAGCCGGCCGGTCGCGGGGTCGAAGCCGCGCATGCGGCTCAGCAGAGTCGCATCGAGCGTGCGGCGCGCGCCGATCGCGGCGTCGCCGTAGGCGCGCCCGTTGCCACGCGCGACGATGCCGTCATCGGATGCGGTCGCGAGCCGCGCCAGCGCCATGGTTTGCGGCGTGACCACATCCGTCTCAACGACAGGAAAACGACCCCAGCCGGAAATCTTGATCATGGTCGGCTTCGATGACCCAGGTTCGATCGAGCAGGTACTTTATCCAGTTGCCGAGTGAGAGCCCGGGCACCGCGCCGATGTACTTTGCTTCGACGGATCCCCATGCGTACCATACCATAAGCTGAACTCGACCGCCCAGAACAGCACCGTCGTGCCGACGCTGAAGACGCCATAAAGCCGGACCTTGCGGAGTTCGGCGACGTGGCCGTCATAGCCATCGAGGAACACAAAGCGCTTGTCGAGTAAATACTTGACCAGGAAGCCACCGTGCCGGCGAGCACCGAGACCATGATAGGCGCGGACGGCGACCCATGCATCGCGGCTTCCTGCGTCGCCAAATTCGAAAGGCCCGCGACGACCGCGAGCAGGACATAGCGGACGAAGATCGCGTGGGCCGACAAGGACGAGCGGCCGGCGACGTCGAAATCGCTCATACTGCGCTCTATCGGTCACTTCGCAATCAGGAGGATCGCGCCGATAGCGCCGGCCGCAGCCAAGCTGACCCGGTCCTTTATGGCGAACAGGATCGGGTCGTCGTCCATCAAACGTCGTTGGGCTAGTATGAGCGCCCGCCCGAGCCAATACATCAGGATCGGGCAAATCAGCCACAAGACTTGCGGCCGCATGTAGAGCTCACGAACCGTCTGTGACGAGAGGTAGAGCGTGAACACCGTCACCGCATTGAAACCCGCAGCCGCTGCCAGCGCGGCGACGATGTCGAGATCAATCTTGCGGTAATTGCGGTTGGTCGGATCGGGCAGATTGGCGTCGAGCTGCCCCGCCAATTCGGTGTAGCGCTTTATCAGAGCGAGCGCGGTGAACATGAACATAGAGAAGGCGAGCAGCCACTCCGAGATGGGCACCGCGATCACCGCCGCGCCGCCGATGACGCGGAGGGTATAGAGCGTCGCCAGCGCTACCACGTCGACCATCATCTTGCGCTTCAGGACGAACGTGTAGGCGGTGGTCATCGCCAAATAGCCGAGCAGGACGGCCCCGAACAAAGGCGCAATCGCGAACGCACCAAGCGTCGCCGTCGCGACCAGAATCGCCGCCACGACCATCGCGTCGAGCAGCTGAATCTTCCCAGTGGCCAGGGGGCGGTGCTTCTTGGTAGGATGTCTGCGATCAGCATCGAGGTCGACCAGATCGTTGACGATGTAGATGCCCGAAGCGGCTAGCGAGAATGCGAAGAACGCGGCCACGGCCTCGCAGAACGCCAGCAGATCGAAGCGATGGACCGCCAGGAGCGGCACAAAAACCAGCGCATTCTTGGCCCACTGGTGCACCCGGAGCAGCTTCACCCAAGTTCGCAGTCGATTGCCAGAACGGGTCAGCACGATCGCTTCCGGGTCCAGAGCGAAGAGCCGCGATCGGACCCTGGACGAAGGATGGACCGCGATCCGGCGGCGGGCCACAGACCACACTGCAAGATCGGCGGCATCGTTGCCGACATAGTCGAAGCCGTGTTCGCCGAACGCTTCGCTCAGGCGGCGCGCCTTGACCGAGGACGAAAGGTTCTCTTTATCGTCGGATGCGAACCAACCGTCGAACAGGCTGAGATGTTCGGCGACGGCGCGGACGTAGCGCTCGTTGCTGGCCGAGGCGAGGTGAACTGGCCGGCCATCCTCGCGAGCTTCACGTATGAGGGTTAGCACCTCCTTGTCGTAGGGTAAATTTGCGGCGTCGATCTCGGTTGCCGCCGCGATGTGCGTCTTCAACGCCGCCTTTCCGCGAAACAGAGCGGCAACGAGTCCGCCGATACCTGTCAAATTGCGCCCGAGATGGGCAAATGCCGACTCCACCAAGAGGTCGCTGCCTATTAGGGCGCCGTCGAGATCAACCACGAGCGGTACCCGTTCGGATCGGTCGATCGACACTTGGCGTGCCGATGTCAGCATGCCGCCCGCCTATCATTGAGGCGCCGAGGCCGTCTCTGCGCGCCACGTTCTTACCCCTCTGCACTGTGCGTTATTCCAGTTGCAAAGGATGATCAATGCGCCAAAGTGTCCAAAACGCTCTATCCCCCAAAGTGAGTAGCCTTGCTCAGCAAGCGTCGCGCCTGTTGGTAGCTTCGCATGCCGATAAGAGAATAGAGCGTCCGGGGCAGATAACGATTGCAGATTGGTGGACCTTGTTCCGGTGCACAAAACCGGTGTACATATTGGTACCGTTGAGATCAAAAAGCTGCTTGATTTATAGGGTTTCAAGGTAGTGGCGGCAGAGTCCATCAGCAGGCGTTTCGCCTGCGAAAGACCTCGAAGGTCGTCTTGACCAGAATTAAAAGGTCAAGCCAGAGACTCCAATTAGTAATGTACCACAGATCGAGCTTCACGCGCTCTGCCACATGCTCAATCGTCGGCGTCGGGCCTCGAGCGCCATTGCATTGCGCCCACCCTGTTATGCCCGGCTTGACGTTATGGCGAAAAGCGTAGTCCCTCAATACCGTTTCAAAGTAGTTGTCGTGCGCCAACGCGTGAGGGCGTGGCCCTATCAGTGACATATCGCCCTTCAATACATTCCAGAGCTGAGGCAGTTCATCGATACTCGATTCCCGAAGCAGCCGTCCGATCTTCGTTACACGCGAGTCATAAGGCGTTGCTTGTACAACATTGGCTCCATCTTCCTGGACAGTCATAGTTCGAAATTTCAATATGACGAAACGCTTCCCGTTAAATCCCGTTCGGGCCTGACGAAAGATTACCGGACCCGGACTATCCAATTTGATCGCGACGGCAGTGAGCACGAGAATGGGCAGGAAAAATACCAGGGCGAAGGAAGCCATGATCACGTCCATGGTACGCTTCACAAATAGCTGGGCTACGCTAAGCGGCGTACGCTGGAGTTCAATCGCCGGCACACGTTTGCGCTCTAACCAGGTAAGGTCAGACAACGCCCGAACGCTCATGTCGGGCAGCAACCGGGCAGCCACAGGAACCATCTTGATTTGATCTTTGACGAGTTCAATGCGGGCGACATCACGCCAAGGCAACGCGATCAAAATCAGTCGGCAATTGTGGCGTCGTACAAAATTAGCTGCAGCGCTGATAACCCGAACGTCCTTCGATGAACGTGTCAGCTCATCGTCATCCCGGCTCAATACGAAACGGCTGACATCAGGTGCGCCACAAAGGGCGAGCAAGTCGCCGCGTTTCAAGGCAGCCATTTCATTGGCCTCGCCTATCAAAACGATGTCGCGTCCTCCAATCGCGCCCCGATCTACGGCTTGCGCCAGAGCGGTCTTTACGATCTTGCGCGCTCCCAGCAACGCGATGGGTGAGAGAAGGTAAAATACGACAAACGTACCGCGGGAATAGGTCGCACCAATCTTCAGAAGAAATGCGATAAGCGCGAGCAACAACCCTGTCGTGAACCAGCATACCAGAATCTCGCGCACCTCAAGCCGAGGCTTCGCGCTTTCCTGAATCTCGTAGTAACCACTACCGTTCATGCGGAAAGTGTAGATGAGGCTTGCGAGAGAGCCGACGACGCATAGCGGCAGGATTTCGGCGACGTGGACGCCCATCCATAAATGGTACCCAACTCCGCTCACCAAACAAGAAAGGACGATCACGAGGGCGTCGACCGTCAACAGGAGACAGAAGACGAATTCCAAACGAAAGAACGACGATCGGTTAATTGAATACTCGATCTCTATTTTGTCGTGAATACTAGACTCGACCGACATAACAGACACCGCCATTAAATCAGGTTTCCAAGGACGCTTGGTCTCTTCCTGATGCCTCAGAAGGCCTGTTAACCATACGTCCACGAGACATATCGCGCAACATTTAATTTTTAAATATTTAATTTGCGATTATAAGTCGGCGAGCGCGAGTTCACGAACGGGCAACCAAGCCCTCTGGAGCCCATTTCCATTGGGTTCGGGCCCGCCAAGCCGGCAGTCCCGCCTCAATTAAATAATTAAATCGCACAGTCGAATGTTTGCAAGCAAGCCTTCGAGGGCCCGGCTTGCAATATTCTAGCATTTAATATTTAATTTGCAATCGCGATGCCAAGTACTTAGTTTTGGATCGTCCGCCATCATGATCGCTCCAGAGCGTTTCCCTGTTGCGACAATTGGAGGTTGTTAGCCGAGCGGGGCCCCAGAATTGACGAGACGCGTCAAGACAATGTCGGGGGCTTCGGGCCAACGCGACGTGCCGCTGGACGCGGGAGATTTACTCGATGCTCGATGCGACAAATAGCAGGCTTACCGTCATCGACGAACAAGATTGGCCAGGTCAGCAGAGGTCCTCGCGCGACGGGGGCTTCAGGACTTTTGTCGAGAAGGTCCTCCAGCGCCGGCATGTGATCATGGTTCTGATGCTGGCCGGCATCGTCCTCGGATGGGTGGCGAGCCTCGCCTACCTTGCCGTCAGGGTTCCGGCCTTCTTCGCTTCTTCAGAAATATTGATTTCGAACACGACGCTGCAGTTGTCCGGCCCGGACGCCGTGGTGACCCAGATCCTTGTCGAGAATTCGCTCGTCGAGAACGCGAACGAACTGCTGAGATCCGGAAGGGTGCTTGGCCGCGTGATCGACAAGGTCGGCTTGGAAGAGATCGAGCGCATATCGCCAAGACCACATGTTTTACCTTGGAGCGCCTCCTATTGGGAACCGGCGTCTTCGGACGTCAGCAGGAAGCAGGCATCAATCGCGTTGTTGAGGTCCAACACGACGGTCAAACGTGTGGGCTCAAGCCAAATTGTCCTGGTTCGCGCGAGAGCCTTGACCGCGACCGACGCAGCAAGGCTCACGAACGAGATCGCGGGAGCGTTTGTTCAGGAACAGTACGAAGCAAACGCCGTCGTCAGCACGAGCGCCGCCTTGCGCGAGCGGATCAAGGTACTCGGTCCGACGGCCCGAATCATCAGTGAGGCCGTTCCGCCAAAATCGAAGGACCAGCCCGGGGCGCGATTATCTATGTTGCTGGCCATGATGCTGGGCGGCGCCTTGGGAGCTGGAAGCGGCCTCTGTTTGGTAGGATTCGATCGGCGCTTGCGGGGCGCGGGGCATCTTGCCGCCGTGACGTCGGTCGAATGTTTCGGATACGTACCCCAAATCAACCCACCGTCCTCGAAAACTGGGATGGCTTCCCTACTTTCACTCGATGGTCTTGTACTTTCACTGGATCGTCTTGGCCGGCTGGGACGGGGTCGTTCTCGACGTGCCCCTCCACCGAATGATCTGGAGTCGGTTTTGAGGCGCTCCGTACTGCGCCGCGTGCGCTCAGCGGTACTTCAACGGTCGCCCAGGGCCCCGCATATTCTCGGCGTGACATCCTGTCGCGCGGCCGAGGGGAAGACGACGTTCGCCACAAACCTGGCCCGGTTCATTGCGCGTGAAGGCTCGTCCGTGCTTTTGATCGATGCATGTTGCCCTGACATGGCGAGCGGTCCGCCACGGGAGACACCAGGTCTCCAGGAGCTGCGGCGAGGTACGGCTGCCCTGGACGACGTGATCGTGAGCGAGATTTGTCCAAACTTCGATTTCCTGCCGCATGGCAAAGGTTCTGACGATCTCGACCTGCTGTGGGGCAATCTCACCGACGCCGTCAACAATAGGCCTGAACGCAGCTATCAATGGATCATTCTCGATCTGTCCGCACTCGAGACAGGAATCGATGTGCGCGCCGCCGGTCAGTTCTTTGACGAGTTGCTGATCGTGGTGGAATGGGGCCGCACCTCGCAGGGACGGCTCCAGCACGCGCTGCGCGCGCTGGGATCCTTGCGGGATAAAATCGTCGGCACCGTCATTAACAAGGTGCCATGGATTTCGATTGATCCGGAAACGCAAGTCCTGCTCGGCCAGCAGCCGGATTGCGACAATCATCGAGCCGAAATCGCGGACCGCGAGGCCAATTATGATCAAGAGAAGATTCAGTGAGATTGCGATCGCCGCGTGCTTCGCGCTGATCTTTGGCGCATTGCCGGCGTCCGTCCTGGCCGACGACTACAGGCTCGGCGTATCCGATCGAGTGAAGATCAAGATACAGGAATGGCCGGATCTCGGCGGCGAGTATGCGGTGACCTCCGAAGGTTTCGTTTCATTGCCCCTGATCGGGAACATCGATGCGGTTGGCCTGCGTCTAAGCGATCTGGCGCAGGAAATCTCGGATCGCCTGCAGCGACGTTCCGGAGGGGTAGAGCGGGCTTTGGCCGCGGTCGAAATAGCCCAGTACCGGCCTTTCTCGATCATGGGAGACGTTCAACGGCCCGGTCAATATCCTTATCGGCCAGGTCTTACGGTGGTCGAGGCGATCAGCGTCGCCGGCGGTTACTATCGACCAGAGTTGGGGCTTCTCCGGCTCGGGCGCGACGTTGCGGTCGCGAGCGGCGAAATCCGCACCGAATCAGCCAAACTGAACCGGCTGATCGCGCGCGAAGCGCGATTGAGCGCGACGCTCGAGGGACGAGAGGATGATATTCCCTTGCCGCCCGAACTTGCGAAGCAGAAGAACGACCCTGAGATCACGGCGATCGTGAAAAATGAACAAAGCGCATTTGCGCTAGAGAACGCGACGAAACGCAGCGAGCAGGCGGCGTTGGATAATATCAAGTCGCTTTATCAAAACGAGATCGGCTCCCTTCGCGGACAAGTGCAGGCTCTCAGGCAGGAACAAGACAGTATTGGGACGCAGCTCAACAAGATGCGCTCGATGGCCGCAAGCGGTCTCGCGCTTGCCCCGACCCTGTTTGCCCTGGAGCGCTCGTCTGCCCAGATTGCGAGCCAACAGATGGCCACGGAAACGGCCATCGTGAGAGCTGAGGAGAGCATCACGTTGGCCGAACAGCACGTTTCCCTGGCTCAGCAAGAGAGGCGCCGTATCGCAACAAAGGATCTGGAGAAGACAAGAGACGAAATCGCCGACGCCCGTGCGAAAATCGTGACAGCAACGCAACTGCTTCACGAGGCTCAGATCAGCGCGCCGGCCGAAGCGCGCGAGCGATTGTCACAGAACGATGAGCGGTCCAGCTTCATTATCCTCCGAAGGGACGGCCAGGCGATGCGGGAGGTCGTTGCGGACGAAACGACATCGGTGGCCCCGGACGATATCGTCAAAATCCCGACCATCCGCGCGCCGCCGGCTGCTCAAGGTGCTTTCCTTAATCTCTCCCGTGCAGATTCACCCGAACGACAGGCGGCGGACCGGTAATAAGGCAGCTCTGGAGGCGCAACCCCAATCGGTCATCCAGATCCGAGAATTCAGGGGCCTTTTTCGCCCACCCGCCTCGCCGGCCTCATCAAGCGGTTTGCCTGCCTTCTTGGGAGAGGCAAGCAGTCATGCGTTACTGCCATTTCCAGGTTATATCGTTGAGTATGGCGCGCCCCGAATTTCTTCCTATCTCGAATCCAAAATCAAAACCGCCGACATAACTATCGGCCGGCATAACACCGCGGGCGACAAGCTCTTGGAGCACGCCGAGCACGGGTAGGGTCTGGCTTCCGGTCATCATGTCCCGTGGCGTTCGACCTCGAGCTTCCGTCACCGGAACAATCATCGTAAATGGCGGCGCCTTTGTAAAAGCCTTGCCGGGCCGGGTTGCGATATAGGCGTGAAACGTTCCGTCGGATGACGTGTAATCAAAGTGGTCGCTTAATGTCAGGATATAGGTCCATAAGAAGTCCGGCACGTGAGGCAAAAATCCGATCTCGTTGGTCATCGTGTTTGCGGCGTTTGGCGGGGACGGATCTGGTATCGTCGTGGGGTACGTTTCGACTAGAAGGTCAAAATCATTCGGATCACCGGCAACTGATACGTCGTAGGTGACCGACAAATCAGTGAACTGCGACACTTTTTTCGGCGTGGGCCTGTTCAATGGGCGGAAATAGCCGCCGGAACCAACGCCGTATCCTGCAATGATGCCATACGAATAAACACTCGCATTGTTTCTTTGGCTTGGATACGACCACTCGATTTTTGTGCGCTCGGGAAATGTGCGCGGGTAATTTGTGATGACCTGATTGAACATAACGCCGTCGTTCACCAGCCCGAAGATCCCGATCTCTCCCGTTCCATCCTTGCTAGACGCATTGGAGACGACGATGGAAGTTGGATCCACGCTCACAATAGTGGTGTTTGCGGGCATTGCATCAGGCGTGATTTCAACGATCATTCCCGGCAACAGGCCCGTCGTAGCCGAAAACCCCGAAATCCTCGTACTGCCGGCAGCAATTGTCAGCCCCGTATATGCTTTGGTAGATGAATTCCAAATACCTTGGGCCGACCAAAACGGTCCCCGCGTGCCATCGGCAATGTTGTAAGTACCGTACCTGTTGGATTTGGATACCAAAATCACAGCTTGGTCTGGGACGACGAGCTCGCTTTTTGTTTGCTCTTTAGCGAACAGGGTCGCGACGCTCAACGAATTCACCAATATTGCCGCCATGACCAAAGAACGCATTCGGTTTTCTCCTGTTAAGCGGCGCGAACCGAAGCCACCCAGGGTAAGATGGCTCGCAGGTTCACGTACATTTCCCCTCGCACGTCGGAGCGGCCCGCGCGGCAACCGCCAAACCGTGCAACTGACGAATGATTTGAAAGATCGTTCGGGATGGCGAGTTCGATGGAAGAATGCGTCGGATGAAGACATGGGGGCGGACTCCATTCCGCTTGAACCGAAGCCACCACCTCCACCTCTAACACCTGACAAAGCAAAGCGGCGAGCTCCCTCCCGTAGGGGTTCGCACCGTCAGTATCATAAACCAATAGCCGGCTTTTCCTCTGCATCTTCCAGTTCCTGTCAGTGCCGCTTCTTTGACCCTGCTACCGCAGTCATGATCGCTGAAACGTATTTTTCCGCCGTGCGGTCCGGGGTTCGCAATCGTGCTACATTTTGAGCGGCGTGGCCGAGATCCCGGACTAACGTTGGGCAGTCTGCGAGCCCGGCGATCAGTTCTGCCAGAGCGTGCTCATCATGCGGGTCGAACATCAACCCGCTCTCGCCATCTTCGACAAGGTCCAGGCTCGCGCCCGCATGTACGGAAGCAACCAGAGCCAGCCCACTAGCGGCTGCTTCCAGCAGGACTATTCCATAAGGATCTTCAAGCGTAGGAAAGACGAATACGTCGGCCGCGGCGTAGTAGGCCGGCAGTTCGTCCTGGTCCGCAAAGCCCGCGAAGTGAATCCCGCGCACTCCCAAGCTCTGAACGAGTTCCCTTAGCTCCGCCTCCTGAGGGCCCGAGCCTACGATCGTAAGGTTGACGGGCCGCCGAACCCGACGCATCGCCGCCAAAGCGCGAATGAGGTGCTGAACGCCCTTTCGGGGAATAAGCCGCCCTACACTTAAAAGACGCAGCTCCGCACCGTCCGACCAATCCCTGCTTGCGCCGATCGCGAGCAAGGGAGCCAGATTTGTCGTATGGGGCGCCAACACAATGCGCCCCTTGGCACCGAGCTCCTCGAAACGATCTGCAGCAGGCCTGCTCTTTGCAACAAAGGCGGAGACTCTGGGCACCAAGAGCTTTCTTGCAGCACGTTGAAGCCAACCGAGGCTCTTTTCGTAAGCCGACGTTCCATCGCTGTAGATGATGAGCTTGGCTCCGCTCAATTTGCAGTACAAACAGGCGTAAAAGCTCGGTATCGAAAATCCGCCCGAGATAATCGCATCGGGCCGGGCACGCAGCAGCCTCCAAAATATTTTTGGGCTAATATAATAATCGGTACTGTCGGCCGACCGTTTTATTCTCGCACCTCCTATCACGAAGTGGCGAAACCCCAGCTTCCCGTCAAAATTCCAGTTCATTCCGCGCGACGCTCTCCCTGCGCAAAACAGACAGAGAAGATCGACTCTCAAGGAGAGCTCCCGCATTATTTCGATAATGTACGGCGTCGGGATGTCGGTAAGAAACACGACCCGCGGCCACGAGTTCGCCACAGCCTGACAAGACGGCAAAGCCGCGTCCTCGGAGCGGGAACTCAACAACGGCATCTCCGTCTTCACGTATCTCCTCACCCAATTTATACATATTAAATAATTAGATCAAGATTAAATATTAAATACTTGTCATCAAGCCCTTGATCTGCCAGAATTAATTGTTGTGCGCCGCCCTTGTGCGGCGCCGGCGACCGGACACCGCAATCCTTGTTGTCACACCGATGAACCAATGGCTTGCCGAACTCGATGCTCAACTGACGCGCCGGTATCGCCCAGGGCACTCGGCAAAGCGTCGGTAAGAACGGGAGGAGATTCAACCGCCGGCAACACCCCAAGGGAGCTTCCAGTCGTCCTCGGCAGATATCGAGCGATCATTTCCGCAAAACCAGCGCGATTATGCCCGAGCCAAACAGGTTGGTGACTATGATGCCTGTACAAATCGCCGGTCTTTCCTACCAACAAGACCAAGCATTCGCGGCTGTCATTCGCAACTCGCTTCTTTATGGCTTCATCTTCTATCTGTTCGCATCCAGGGCACCAGACCTCCTGTTCGGCGTCAGTGGCGCTCGGGCGGATCCCACAAGCGACGTCGGAAACCTGTTTAATCAATTGATACTTCCGGCGATGTTTTTCACGATCTGTGGTCTGGTCTATGCCCGCGGCATTTCCGGTCGTCGCTTATGGAATGCCTTCGTCCCGATGGGACCGCTATTGCTACTGATCGCACTTTCCGCCGTGTGGTCTGAATATCCCGAACTAACGGTCAGAAGAGCGTCTCGCGAAATTGTTGAAGCGGCTACCCTGGCCATGCTTGCCGTTTGCTTTTCGAATGCACGGGTAATATTGGCCATCCTTTTCCGGGCGTTTCTCATCATAGGTTGCCTGGATTTGTTGTCGGCTGCCATCTTTCCCGATTCCCTCACAGCTATCGGATTTGCCGGAATCCACGGCCACAAGAACCTTACTGGTGAATTTTTTGTCGTGGCGCTGCCGGTCTATTTTTTGGGAACGCTTTACAAGGAAGTATCGGGCAACAGGTTACTCGGACTATTCAGCCTACTGTCCGGCGTCGGAATGCTCGTCGCAACACAATCGAAAACTTCCGTCGGAGCCATACTCGTCGGGCTCTCAACTGTGGTGTTGGCGCGGTGGTTGTCCCGCCATCATCTTACTTTCCTCGTTTCCTTGCTGCTGTTTCTGTTGCTGGGGCTGCTTTGTACGATCGCTGTCATCATAAGCTGGGGTCCCAATGAGTTGCTGGAAACGCTGATTGGAGACCCGACGCTGACCGGTCGTGACCAGATTTGGCGCTATGCCAACAACAAATTTGATGGAAGTCCGCTCGTCGGAGTAGGATACGGAGCGCTCTGGCAGATTGGGTTGCAAATCCAACTCGTGCTTAGGTCAATGGGACTCTTCTTCATCTTCAACGAAGCTCACAATGGCTACTTGGAAATAGCAGCACAATTGGGAATCGCTGGCATCGTTTGCCTGATGATATTTCTGATAAAAACTTTGCTCAACGGTCTCTGGTACTGGGCCACAGTCGAGAAAAACGCATTTTGTGGAGCAGGCGCACTCACGATTTACATTTTCTGGGCGCTGATTCTATCCAACATTACGGAGTCGCTCTACTTCCAGCCAGGGGTCGGAAGTTCCGGCTTATTGATTTTTCTTGCTGCGTATGTGGCAAATCGCAACAGGCGATTGGTGATCATATCGACGGCGAGCGCGCCTCCTCGGACCGCGCTGCCATCCAGGTCTTGATCACCACACCAAGTCCAATCGATACTACAACCATTATAAGTCCAGAGGTACTATCTCGACAATCGACCTCTTTGAGAGAAGCCCCTTGAATAGAATTTGATATGCAGCGTCGAGCCTGCCAAAAGACGGAGATACCCATCCCTCTCCGATGTCCCCGTCACCGAAAGCGATGTGGGGATCGAGCGATCCGTCATAGGTAAATTCCGCGATCGGACGACCCGCACTTTCGACAAGTATGGAATTGAGTCGGCTCTCGTGTCTGCGAACAGACAAACGAGGGTTGATGAGAAACGATATCTGCACGGGAAGAGGGTCCGATCTGCCGATTAGTTCGTCTGCGATGGTAACCCTCCCTTCACTCGACATGAAAACGCTGCGTCGATGTCGTACCCCGAATTGTCTGAGATAGCCGTCGTGCTCGGCGACAACTTCCCTCGGCTTCGAAGCAGAACCGGAAACAAGGCGCACTTCCGCTTTCGCTGCCCAGTTGAACGGTCCGGACGTAGAGCTCGATGAAACTCCCGAGACAGACAGGGTGTTGTGGATCATCGAACTGCGAAATCGCTCCCGCCAAAGCGGAGAAGAGTTATAAACATATGTTCCAGCGTCGATGATGACGGGCGTGTTGCCCACCGACAACCACACGCTCAATGCGTCTGCATGCCCATGGGCCGCGATAGATAGATAGCCGAGAGGTCCGTGATCGAAGACGAGAACGACCGGGCTGGAGGGGCGTTCCCGCCAGACGCTGTAGCCACCTGTTTTCCAGGTCTTCATTCCGATAGGCGGCGCTTTCGATAGCGGAGTTGAGGTGGCCTTCGGCGGCAAAAATAACGCATCACGAAGATCAACGTAGCGGCGCGAGGGCAAAATGCCCGAATGGTTCAAGTATTCTCCAACACATTCAGCGATTGAAACCACATAGCGAGGTCGGCCGGAGCCTTCTATTCCGACGACTTTCCCATCGTCGCAGTCTCCGATCATGGGAACGTCCCCCGCGGGAGAGGAGATCCACCGCACGTGGTCGACCCAGGCCATCAGGCGCTCCCTGACTGACGGCGGCAACTGCTCCGGCGCAACATTCAGGGAAAAAAACGCAACCAGGGCCAGCTCAATTGAAAAGGCGGCATAGGTCGAGGATTGTTCGGCCCCTATGCCGTCCTGCAGTATTTGGGACTCAAGCTGGATCATCAATTGATCCAGGTCTGCTCTCGAATTCTTTTCTGACTCGATTTCCGGAGCGACCGCCGTGCAGATCAGCGACCCGACCAGCTCGGCAATCCGATGATTATTTTCAGACGAATGGAGCGACGGAAATCTCCTCAGCCAGAATAGATGTGCGGCGAAAAAACGCTCGATGTTGATCAGATCGGCGTGTTCGATTTTGTCCAGGCCAACGATCGAGAGAGCCACCGCAACAGAAATCGCTCGAAGCGCAAGTTCGACGCCCGAAATCCAGTTGACACCGCAGTATGGACGGTTCCCCTCCATCCAGGAAAAAATGATGCCCAGGACGACTTTGTTGATCCGGGAATCACCGGTGAGCCGTGCATGCACCGCCAGCGGGACCAGAAACTGAAGCCGGTTTATTTCCCAGACAGTTTTGGCATCGCGACCGGCGCGGCTGCGATGGGAAACATCGAAGCAGTATTCGTCCGGGCGGCTCCAGGGAATTCCCTGCTCATCAAGATGCCAAAAGGCCGGCGCGGGAGGCATCTCGGGAGTGTGGGCCCATGACGCGCCAAGCAACTCAAATTTGCCGGCCATTGTCCTTCGAGCCTGTTCGCCGACCCGGACCTTGAGCCCTTCAGGCATCTCATTCCATACGCGACGAACATTTCGCAGTTCTGCGATATTTCCCTTGCCCGCTATTTCATTCCAGCCTTTGCTAAATCGACGTCCCGCCAACCGGGCAAGCTGTTCGGCCACACGATGACCAAGTTCTGGCACGCTCATCGCTGCCAATCGGGACTTGTGCCATCGAATGGAATCGACAACGCCGGCCATGGCCATGCTAACAACCGCCGGGCTTGAACAGTTTCAGGAACAGCTCCAAGTTCATCAGCGACCATAGGATCTTGTCGTGGTCTTGCCTTGCGGCCATGTGTTCGTCTACCAGTCGCGCGATTACTTTCCTGTCAAAAATATGTGCTGTCAGCGAACCCGCGCCTGTCAATTGGTTGCGTACAAATTCCTGATAGGGGCCCTGCATCCACCCGCTGATCGGAACCCGAAAGGACACTTTCTTCCGGTGAATTATAGAATCCGGCAAGACTCCTTTCATCGCCATTCGGAGAACCAGCTTGCCACCCTTCCCCCAAAAGAGGAATTTGTCCGGAAGACGGGCGACCAATCTGGCCAACTCGGCGTCCATGAAGGGCATGCGTCCCTCGACGGAACCGGC
>Ga0210389_10001974_pt1 | contig 16397 bp, 16 predicted proteins | sample IncBWH28OmetaG_FD_160127 | JGI IMG/M metagenome (GOLD analysis project Ga0210389, IMG submission 160127) | Forest soil microbial communities from Barre Woods Harvard Forest LTER site, Petersham, Massachusetts, United States - Inc-BW-H-28-O ...
GTCGCCGGCTGACCGGGTGGCCGCTCCGCCAGCCCGGGCCGCTTCCGCGGCCAGAAGACTGAGTCTCGCCCTTGTCCGACAAAGAGTATGCACTATAGGCTATATCAATGATGACTGGCTGGTGCTCTGACTACGCCCGGGAAGCCGAGGTGTGAACGATGGCGCAGATCGTGGTGGGTATCGGCTCCTCCCACACCCCGCAGCTCAGCTCCGGCGTCGACATGTGGGAGGACCACGCCGAGCGGGACCGGAACAATCCGGAGCTGCTGGGAAAGGACGGCGAGTTCCACAGCTACGACGAATTGCTCGCCGCCGCCGATCCGGGGATTACCAGGGAACTCGCTCCCGAGGTCTGGGAGCGGAAGTACCGCCGCGGCCAGGAGGCCGTGGCAGAGCTGACCCGGAGACTCGCCGCGGCGCGTGCCGACGTCGCGGTGGTCATCGGCGATGACCAGCGGGAGATCTTCCGCGATGAGGGAATCGGCGTCTTTGGCTTCTTTCTCGGCGACGAGCTGGTCGATCAGCCGCCCACCGGCGAGGCACTCGAGCGCGTCGCTAAAGGCATCCGCGCGGCGTACTGGGCACGGTACGGTGGCCGGCCCAGCGCGCACCGGACATGCGCCCCGCTGAGCCGGCACCTCGTGTCGGAACTCGTGGCGGCCGACTTCGACGTCCTCACGTTCACCCGGCAGCCGCCGGACAGGACGCTGGGTCACGCGTTCACGTTCCCGCGGTACCGGCTCGCGCTGCCCGACCGGATGCCAATCGTCCCGGTCTTCATCAACACCTACGTCCCGCCGAACGTCCCGTCCGCCGGACGCTGCTACCGGCTGGGCCAGGTCATCGGCCAGGCGGTGGAGTCCTGGCCGGAGGACATGCGGGTGGCGGTCATCGCATCCGGCGGACTCAGCCATTTCGTCGTCGACGAGGAACTCGACCGCCGCGTGCTGGATGCCCTGGTCGCCGGCGACCCGGGGCCGCTGCGCGCGATCCCACGCAAGAACCTTCGCTCAGGGACCTCGGAGATCCTCAACTGGATCACCGCGGCGGGAGCGCTGGAGAAGCTGCGCGCCAGCGTGGTCGACTACGTCCCCGGCTACCGTTCGCCCGCCGGTACCGGCGCCGGAATGGCATTCGCTTACTGGAAATGAAGGGAAATCCGCTCGTATGTACCACGATTTTCCCGTGCTGGACGTACATGGCCATGTTTCCGTGCCGGCCTCGGCCAATGCGTTCGCCGTGCGGATGATGGCCACGAACACGGCCGCCGACAGCCCGATCGGCCAGCCGAAGGCGGGTCTGGCCCAGGTCACGGTGGAGGAATTCCGCGCGGCGGCGCAGCGGCATGCCGAGTACATGGACGAACGGAACATCGACGTCCAGGTCATCGGGCCGCGGCCGTTCATGACCATGGGATGGATGGAGCCGCACCTGCTGCCCGCCTGGGCCAGGTACGTCAACGACACGATCCGCCAGCAGTGCGAATTCTTCCCTGACAGGTTTCTCGGTGCCTGCCAGTTGCCGCAGGACAGCGCGGCCGAGGACCTGTCCGGCTGCCTAGACGAACTCAACCGGTGCGTGACCGAGTACGGATTCGTCGCCGCGTACGCCAGCCCGGACCCGGCGGGGCGCCGCACCACGCCCGGGATGCACGAGCCGTACTGGTACCCGCTATACGAGCGCGCTCAGGAGCTCGACATCCCGCTGATTGTGCATGGCACTAACGCGCTGGACCCGCGCTTCCGCGTGGTACCGCACAACTACCAGCTGAGCTTCGTCACCGAGCAGTACCTCGCGGGCCAGTTCCTGTCCCACAGCGACGTGTTCGACCGGTTCCCACAGCTCAAGGTGATCATCTGCCATTGCGGCGGCGCACTGGACCGCTTCATACCCACCGACGACAGGCACATCGCACAGCAGGACCTGAGCGAGAACCTGTTCTACGACACCTGCGGCTACGACGTGAACTTCCTCGAGGCAGCGATCAAGCAGCGGGGCGTGAACCGGATGGTGTTCGGCACCGAGGCGCCGGGCTCTGGCAACGCGGTCCGCCCCGAGACTGGCCAGACCAGCGACGACCTGGTGCCCGTGATCGACGGCTTCGGCTTCCTCGCGACGGAAGACAAGGTGAAGATCTTCAACTCCAACCCCGCCAAGGTCATCCCCGCCCTGGCCAAGATCGGCCGATAGGACATCCGGCAGGAGGAACGTGATGCTGAATGCATCGGACAACGAATTGCTGACACGGACGGGGGCGGGCACGCCCATGGGACAGCTTCTGCGCCGGTACTGGGTGCCCGCCCTGCTGGCCGAAGAGGTCGCCGAGCCGCAGTGCCCTCCTGTACGCGTGACCTTGATGGGTGAGCGGCTCGTCGTATGGCGCGACGCGGACGGGCGCCTCGGCGCCCTCGAAGAACACTGCGCGCACCGCCGCGCGTCGCTCTACTTCGGCCGCAACGAGAGCAGCCAGTCGCGGGACGGGAACTGCGGCCTGCGCTGCGTGTATCACGGATGGAAGTACGACGTCGAGGGCCGCTGCGTCGATATGCCGAACGAGCCGCCCACGAGCACATTCAAGGAGCGCATCAGGCTGACCGCCTACCCAGTCGCGGAGCGCGGCGATATCGTCTGGGTCTACCTGGGACCAGGCGATGAAATCCCCGCGCTACCGGACCTGGAGTGGGCGGTGGTCCCGCAGAGCCACCGATACGTCTCCAAGCGCCTGCAGCGCAGCAACTTCGCGCAGGCGACGGAGGGCGGCATCGACTCCAGCCACGTATCGTTCCTACACTCCGACGCGCGGCTGTGGAACCCGGACTGGACTCGCGCCAGCAACAGCACCCGGGAGCACCTGGCGGACGACGGCTCGCCGAAGTTCTTCGTCGAGCCCACCGGGTACGGGCTGCTGATCGGGGCGCGGCGGGAAACCGCCGACGAGCGGTACTACTGGCGGATCACCCAGTGGCTGATGCCCTGGTACAACATCGTCGCGCGCGACGGGGACGGGCCGATCACCGCGCACGCCTGGGTGCCGGTCGACGACGAGAACTGCTGGGCGTGGAGCATCACCTTCAACCCTGACAAGCCACTCAGCAAAGAGCAGACCGACCACTACCGGCGCGGCGGGAGCGTGCACGCGGAGCTGATCCCCGGCACGTACCTGCCGGTTCGGAACGCCGAGAACGACTACCTGATCGACCGGACGCTACAGCGGACGGTGTCGTTCAGCGGGATACACGGCATCGCCATGCAGGACGTGGCCATGCAGGAGAGCATGGGCCCGATCGCCGACCGTACCAACGAGCACCTTGGCAGCGCCGACGCGGCCGTCATCGCCGCGCGCAGGCGACTGCTCGCGGAGGCCAAGGCGCTGGCGGCGGCCGACGGCGCCGCCACCCCGTCCGGCCTCGACCCGAGCCAGCAGCGAGTCCGCTCGGCGAGCATGATCCTGCCGCGCGACGTCCCGTGGGTGGAGGCCACTGCGGAGAGCAGGAAGGCCGCGGAGGCCCACTACCACCAGTACCAGTAGGACGAATATGACGCAGCCGGCCCCGGTCGTCAGGGATGACCAGGGCCGGCTGCGGTGACCTCAATGGCCTCGCGCAGGATCTCGGCCAGTGACTGCCCGCTCAGCCCGGAAACGCCCGGCAGCGGGGGACGCGGCACCGGGATCGCCTCGCCCCTGGCGTAAGCGGCGGCAATGAGCCGGACCCGCTGCCGCTCCAGCAGTTCCATCGCCTCGACGGCCGAGGGAGCCTCGGCCGCGCAGCCGGGCAGCTCCGGGTACTCCGCACGCCGCCACCAGGTACCGTCTGGCCTCTCCACCGAATAAACAACGGCGACATACGGAACCGCTAGGTGGTCTCCCAAATCCATCATCCGCTCCATCCGCTCACTGAGCCGACTCCGGGATCACCCTGCCATCACGTGCCCGAACTGGTCGATGACGACAGCGTGCATCGCTACGGCTTACTCAAGCGGGCCGAGGTACGGCTCCCCGTAGAAGGCGACGCCGTCGTCTTCCACGGTCCCGGGCCACTCATCGGCGGAGGCGCCAATCGGGGCGACGGCGGGGGCCTCGGGCAGTACCTGCCGCATGCTGTCGTAGAACTCGATCAGGTGGCCGTCCGGGTCGGCTACCCGGAACGCGCGGGGCAGCCCGGGGAACAGTCCCGGCGGCAGCTTCACCTCGCGCAGGCCATGGTCGAGCAGGTAGGACCGGGCGTCGCGGAGCTGCCGGTAACCGCCCACCTGGAAGCCGACGGAGAACGTCGTGCTGTGCTGGCTGAGCCCGAGGCGGTCGCGCAGCTCAATCGGGTAGAGCCCGACGGAGTGGTGCTCGGTGTTGGCCTGCAGCAGCACGCAGCGCAGCCCCTGGTAGCCAACCTCCGCGGTGACCCGCAGGCCGAGCGCGTCGCGGTAGAAGCTCCGGGCGGCATCGATGTCATCGACGAACAGGCGCAGCGGGCCGACGCGGACGATCTTGAACGGCCGGGGCAGGAGCACGCCGCCGACGTCGTAGCATGCCGGCTCCCGTGGCACGTCCCGGGCTCCCGAGCACGGGTCGAGGCCGTCGGCGAGTGCGGTGGAGATCTCCTCGGTTTCCGAGACCTGCGGGAGCTTCGCGGTCTGCCTGGCACCGAGCCGGTACAGGTCAAGCGGCTTGCTGAAGCCCGACCAGCCGACCTGCTCCATGCCGTAGAACAGCTCGTTGGTGTGGCCGTCCGGGTCGTAGAAGTAGGTGTGCCAGTTGGAACCCGGCATGTCACGGCCCGCCCGCTGGATGTGCTGCCCGGACTCGCGCAGCCAGCCCTCGCCGTCGACCACCTCCCGCAGCGAACCGACCTGCCAGGAGATCTGGTTCACGGTCACGCCGGGGCGGAAGTCCCGCTGCTTGTCGTAGGCCTCGCGGACCCGCTTGTTGAAAAGGACGAAGCTGTGGTGCTCGGTGCCGTGGCGCATGAAGTACCCGCCGGTGTCGCCGAGCCCCTTGAGGCTCTCCGGATCGCTGGAACGATCCAGGAACTCGAGCCGGTCCGACACGCGAAAGCCGAGCAGGTCGCGGTAGACGTGCAGGCATTCGTCGAACTGCGTGCAGTTCAGGCCGATGTGGCCAAGCCTTCGCACCCGGAAGGGCCGGTCCAGCCGGTAGCCGTCGACGTCGAAGGTCATCCGTCTCACTCCCCCTCTTCCGCTTCCGCGATGGCCCGGACTTCAGTCTCCAGGCGCCCCAGGCACTCGATCTCGGCAACCATGACGTCCCCCGGGGACAGGTACGATCCCCAGGCGGCACCTGTGCCAGCGGGCGTGCCGGTGAGGATGATGTCGCCGGGTCGCAGCGGGACGATATGGCTCAGGTACTCAATCTGTTCTGCGATCGAAAAGATCATGTTCTTGCTGCTTGACGCCTGCCGCTGCACGCCGTTCACGGTCAGGGACAGGGCCAGGTCCATCGGATCGGGGACGAGGCTGGCCGGGACGACCGCCGGGCCCAGCGGCAGGCAGCCCGCGTAGGACTTGGACCGCAGCCAGTCGGGGAAGAACGGGTAATCCTCGCGCCGGGCGAAGTCGCGCAGCGACACGTCGTTGGCTACCGCGTAGCCCGCTATCACGCGGTCCGCGTCTGCAGCGGCGACGTCTTCCGCGTCTCGGCCGATGACCACGGCGAGTTCCACCTCCCAGTCCAGTCGCGCGCAGCCCGCCGGTCGAACGACTCCCTGGCGGTGGCCGCCGAGTGAGGCCGGGGGTGCCACGAAGTACATCGGGCTCTGGCCTGCCTGGGCGCCCTCGCCGCGCATCTCCTGCAAGTGGTCGTGGTAGTTGGCCGCGGCGCAGTAGACGGCGGGCGGGTCGGTGACCGAGGGCAGGAACGTAACCTCGGTCTCGTCCTGCCAGCCGCCATCCCCCGGACCGTTCTCCCCCGTCCCCCCGTCGGCGGTCACCTGCCGGACGACGTCGCACCAGCGATCCCAGTCGGACAGGGCGCCGCGGAGGGAAGCGGGCGGGGCGGCCGTGACGCCGCAGCGGCGGGCCGCCTCCGCCAGGGGCAGCACGAAGCCGTCGGCCCAGGCGGCGAGCGTCTGCCCGCCGTTGGCGTGGACGGTCGCCAGGCCGGGTTGGTGAGACCGCACGGTCGCCTCCTCACGGGGCCGGCTGCAATCCGGCCTCCTGTCGTGCTGAAGTGTATGCACTATAGGGACACCCGTGTCAAGCCGCTGTCTGTAGGCTCGATGCGAGGGGATACTCGACGAGGGGTACTCGAGGTGTGGAAGGAATGTTCGGTGGAAGGTACGAAGCAGGCCGATCAGCCAGGACCCGCCGACGCCGCCGAGTTGCCCTTCCGGCCGCTGCGGTTTGACGTCAGCGGACCGCGCGGCCTGGCGCTCACCGTGCACCAGGAGCTTCGCCGGCTCATCCTGGAGGGGTCGGTGGAGCCCGGGACGATCCTCAACCAGGCCGAACTCGCGCGCGCCTTCGGCGTCAGCCGGACGCCGATGCGCGAAGCCTTCCGCATGCTGCAAGAGGAAGGCCTCATCCACGCGGAGCCCGACCGGCGCGCCGTCGTCATCGGGCTAGACCTCGCCGACCTCGACGCCATGTACGGCGCCAGGCTGCTGCTGGAGGCACTGGCCGTCCGCATGACGGTTCCGGCCACCTCGCCGGAAACGCTGGCGGCGCTGGACGACGCGGTCACCCAGATGCACGCGCTGCGGACGGAGCGGCAGACCTCCGCCGCCTGGAACCGGGCGCATGACGACTTCCACCGGCTGGCGACTGCGGGCGCGGCGGCGCAGGTGCTGCGACTGCTCGGCACGCTCAGGGAGCGGACACACCCCTATCTGCGACTTGCCCAGTCCAGCGACACGGTGAGCTGGCAGAAAGCGCAGCGCGGTCACCAGGCCATCCTGGACGCATTCAAGCGCAGGGCCACCGAGGCCGCGGCCGCCGCCATGGCCGAGCACCTCGCGTCCACCGCGTTCCGGGTCGTCACAAGCGTCGATCCAGGACGGAACCTCCCTACCGTGGAGAACGCGGTCGCCCTGCTGGGGCTTCCCGGTACGCCCTGACCCTGGCACGCCCTGCGCTGGGACCCGGGCACGCCCTGCCCCTAGCCGCCACCTGTCCCTAGCGCTGGGATCCGTGCAGGGTTATAGTCCATAGTGTATGCACATTACGACTATGCCGATGCGAGGCGGGTGAGCGTGCGCGGGTTCAGCGAGCTGATCGGAGCGCCCCAGGGAAGGCCAGAGGCACTGGGACTCCGGGCGGATGACCTCGTCTACGGCTCCGGGGTCACCGGCAGGGACCGGCGAACCGGCCGGTGTGCTCCCGGGCTGCTACGTCAGGCTGACGACGCATTGTCCGCTGTCGAGGAGTACCTGCGGGACATCAGCGGCAGCCTCGACAACGTGGCGCGCGTCAGCTTCTTCCTGCGCGATCCGCGCGACATCACGAAGGTCAACGAGGTATGGACGGCCAGGTTCCCGCACAGCCAGAACCGTCCGACCTACAAGTTCATGCGCGGGCAGTTCGCCGACGAGGAAGAAGTGCGGCTCGACTTCTTCGCCGTTCTCGGCCAGGAAAGAAATTGCCTCTACCTGCCGAAGGTGGCGCACGGAAATCCGATTCCCATGGCCGTGAGGATGGGCAGGTACCTGTTCTCGTCACGGGTCCTGCCGTTCGATCCGGCCACGGGCGAGCCAGGTCGCGACGGGCCGGAACAGGCCCGGTTCGCGGCGGCGAACACCGACGCGATTCTGCGGATGTCGCAGATGGCATGGAGTGCCGTCAGCCAGGGCCGGGCGTTCGTTGCGGACCCTGATGACGATGAGTTCGTGCGGGCGGAATGGAACCGGCGCTTCGGCGCCACGGCCCGGGCACCGCTGCACATCACCCGCTACCGTGCCGGAGCGCTCGCGGTACTGCTCGAAATCCTCGCCGCTGAATGATCCAACAGGAGGGCTCAGCATGTCATCGATCCGGCGGGTGACCGAGGTCTACCCGCGGGCTGATCCGGCGGGCATACCCATGGGACTGCGCGTCGACCGCCAGGTGGTGGCGCTTGGAATGGGTGCACCGGAGGCAGGCCCGGACCTTGGGCGCCAGGCACGCGCCGTCTTCCGCGCCATGCGGGAGCTGATGGAGCGAGCCGGCGGCGGCCTGGAGAACATAGCGAAGGCGACCGCCTATGTCTCAAGCGCCGAAGAGCGCGAGCCAGTGAACGGGACGTGGTGGGAAGAGGTGTTCCCGGATCTCGGGGACAAGCCCGCGTACAAGGTGCTCGTGGCACCGCTCCCCGCTGGGCGGCTCATCGAACTCGACGTGATGGCCGTTCTTGGTGCGACAAGGCGGAGGATAGATGTGCCGGGCGTACCGGCGCGCGACCCCACCGTAGAGATCGGGGGGATGGTCTTCACCTCCCGGGTGCACGGCACGGTGCCGTTCACCGGCGACAAGGTCGCCGAGGGCGGGGTGGAGGGGCAGGCGGCGCAGGCTTTCCGCAACGTGCTCAAGTTGGTCGCCCTGGCTGGCGGAAGCGCCAAGGACATCGTGCAGCTGACGAGCTTCGGCCGGAGTCCCGGCTACGCCGAGGCCGCCCGGCAGGCCCTCGCCGCGATGTTCCCAGACGAGGACGCCCGGCCGCCGCTCACGACGCTGACGAACTTCATCCCGGCCAAGTTCGAGGTAATGGTTGAGATGACCGCGGTGGTCGGGGGAAGAGACAATTGAACTACCGCGAGATATTCGTTCCAGGAGAGGGCGGCTCGCGCGTCAGGGCAGTCCGGATGGGCCGCTCGTCTATGCCCCCCGGCTCCTGCCGCTGACCGAACCCGGCGCCGCCCTGAGCGCCCAGCTGGAGTCCGTTCTCGGGCGGGTGCGCTCGGTCATCGGCGAGGCAGGCGGCGGAATCGGGGATCTCGCGCGCGTCACGCTGTTCATGCGAGAGGTCAAGGATCGCAGTGTGCTTAACGAGGTGTGGCGCAGGTGGTTCCCCGACCCTGCGCGACGTCCCCCGCACAAGTACATTCCGGCGGACGTTCCCGGCGGGTATGAGGTGATGGCGGACGCCGTGGCGGTACTGGCCGGCAGCCGACGGGTCCTCGCCGTCCCAGGTCTTGAACACCGCGATCCGATGTCCATGGGGGCACGGATAGGAAACCTCGTTTTCTCCTCACGGCTGTTCGCCTCGGAGGAGGCCGTCGAGAGCCAACTCGCGCGCCTGCTCGGGCACGCCAGGGCCCTCATGCGGGAGGCGGGGGGCGGCCTGCGGGACCTGACACAGGTCACCGTGTTCGTGAACTCCCCCGACACGGCCGTCGCCGCGGAAGAGGCATGGAGGGAACTGTGGGCCGAGACGGAGGCGAAGACAGAGCCCGACCTGCATGTGATGGTCGTAGATCTCGGCGGTAACGGCAAGTCTCGGATGGAGCTGATAGGCGTGATCCGCAATGTATGACAAGACCACGCTGGGCCTGGAGGAAGCGCTGCAGGCGGTGACCGCGGTGATCCGGGCCGCGGAGAACGTGGGCTCGCGGGAACCGCGTACGTGGCCCGGGATAGCCGTGACCGTCGTGGACAAGGAGGGGGAACTGGTCGCCGGGGCGCGCATGGACGGCATGGCGCCCAGGTTCTTCAAGGCGGCTCACCGCAAGGCCTATACGGCGGCGGTCATGGAGCGGGACACGGCCGGGGTCATGGAGTTCTGGAACCGGCAGGAGGCCGCCGGGCACCGGGGTCCGCACGACTGGAACGACCCGATGCTCACCACGCTTCCGGGCGGTTATGTCGTGAAGCACGGAACGAAGATCGTCGGCGCCATAGGCATATCCGGCGGATCATCGGGCGAATACGACGACGAGTACTTCGCCGACATCGCGATGAAGGCCCTCGGTGACGATTTCCGGCACACGCTCACGTGGGACCGGAAACGCGTGGGCGACTTACCGGGCCACACTGGCAGTAATGGAAGAACATGGACGACGTCGCGCGATGACTCTCCGACCATCTCCGACACGCTGGACAGACTGTGTCCGGCTACTGGCCGAACGGCGGAAGAAGGTCAGGCACCCGCTGGACGCATACAACCTGCGCCCGCCGTCCGGGCAGGACGGGCGGTGCCCGCTATGCGGAGACCCCTGCTGTCCGCCGGGCAGCCGCCCCAGTCCCCTCAAGGAATGGGAACGATGGTGGCTGCATGTCACCGCAGGGCGGTAGCCGCCAGCCACCTCGTCCACCACGGGAGGCCAGGTCCTCCGCACGATGACCAGACACGCCTCGTGCACGCCTCCTGCCGGCGCGGGCTTAGCGCCCGCCAGCGCAGGAAACCAGGACTACAGCACTGCCCCTTCCGGCCGCCACAGCTCCTGATCCCAGTGCCCAGGCTTTGCCATCCTTGCGCGACTATCACAAGGCCCCTATTAACTATAGTGTGTACACTTTATCTCGTTCTTGCTGTGCCATCGTCTCGAGAAGTGGTCTCTCCGTGACAAGTAAGTCCTCCCAGTGCGACGTGACGCCCGTCGACACCCCCGTGGTGATCGTGGGCGCCGGACCTGTCGGAATGTTCCTCGCCCTAGACCTGGCATCCAAGGGCGTCCGGTCGACGGTGATAGAGCGCAACACCTCGCACCGCTTGTACCCCAAGGGCGACACCCACAACGCCCGCACGATGGAGCATTACCGACGGCTGGGCCTGGCCGACGCCACCCGCGCGGCCGGCCTGCCGCCGGAACACTCGACCGATGTGGTTTACCTCACCCGCCTCAATGGCTACGAGCTCAAGCGGCTCCGTATGCCTACCGGGGCAGAGAAGATGGCGGAGGTCGCGGCCCACTCGGTGACCAGCCAGGTACCCGAGCCGCTGCACCGCTCGAACCAGGTGCACGTCGAAAAGGTCGTGTTCGAGCACCTGCTGCGCACTGAGGCGGTCACGTGCCGCCTCAGCACAGAGTTTCTCGGATTCGAGGAGACCAACGATGGGGTGACCGTCCAGGTGCGGCCCGCCGAAGGAGGGCCTGAGGAGACCATCTCCTGCCGCTACCTCGTCGGCTGCGACGGTGGTCGCAGCCTGGTCCGCCGTCAGCTGGGTATCACTTACGAGGGCGAGGAGCAAGAGACTGGCTTCAGCAGCGGCCTGCACCCGTCGAAGTACTTGCGCATACCGAACCTGGCCAAGAACGTCATCCGGGAACCCGCCTGGCAGTACTGGCTGGTGCGGCCGGGCAGGATCGCGAGCCTAATCACTTTCGACCCGTCCGAAGATGAGTTCAGGATGACCGTGTACGCGGGTAACGCGGACGACGACGACGTCCTGCGCGCGATCGTTGACGACTTCGTGGGCGAGCACGTCGACATCGAGATTCTCGATTCCCAGGGCTGGGTCAACGGCCTCGCCCTTGTCGCTGACCAGTACAAGAGCGGCCGGGTGCTGATCTGCGGCGACGCCGCCCATCTCTCCACGCCGATCGGCGGCTTCGGCATGAACACTGGGATAGACGACGCCGCCAACCTTGCCTGGAAGCTGGCGGCAACGATCCAGGGATGGGCGGGGCCGCACCTGCTCGACAGTTACGAGGCCGAGCGCAGGCCCGCGGGAGAGCGTAATACCCAGGCCGCCATAACCCTAGGGCGCCCGCTGCAAGGCATTCCGCTGAGCGAGGACCTCGAACAGGACACCCCGGCCGGCCAGAAAGCGAGAGAGGACGCCGCCCGCGTCCTTGAGACACAACGGCAATCATACTCCTCGCTAGGGGTCCAGCTGGGCGTCCGCTACGAGGGCTCGCCGATCATCTGGCCCGACGGCACGCCGGCGCCGGATGACGAGTACGACCGTTACGTGCCAACGGCGAGGCCCGGCGCGCGCGCCCCGCACCTGTGGCTGTCACGGACGCAATCGCTCTTCGACGTCCTCGGTCCTGGATTTACGTTGCTGCGCATGGGGGGCCACGCCCCGTCAGCCGCTCCCCTCGTCGAAGCGGCCCGGCGGCGCGGGATCCCGCTCGCCGTTGTCGACATCGAGTTGCCGGAGGCCCGCGACCTCTACAAGAGCGACCTCGCGCTCATCCGGCCCGACCAGCATGTGGCCTGGCGGGGAGACGAACTCCCCGACGTCGGCGAGTTGCTCACCCGGGTCACCGGAGGCACCGACATCAGCGGTCCAGTCCCCGGGAGGAGGTAGCGGCGACGCGGATCGCGCCGGCGGGTGTCAGAACCGCCCCGTATGATCAGCCGGCAGAACATGTCGCTGTTATGGATCCGCTCGGTGTTCCAGCCCCGCTGCCGGGCCGCGGGCTCCAGGGCGTCACGCGTGGCAGAGACGTGGCGGCGCCCAGGGCGGTGAAGAAGTCAAGGTCCCCGCTTGGCCGGGTCGTGAGGTGCTGCGCGAGCAGGGCCGCTCCCCCGTCCAGCAGGAAGCTCGTGCCATCCGGCAGGCCGAAGAAAAGCCAGGCGACCTCCAACTGGAACGCGGTTAGCTCCGGACCGGCCCCAGGCCGCGCATCATGGCCACCCTCCGCAACCCGGCGATCGGGCTCATCCGCCAGGCCGGCTACACCGGAATCGCCGCCGCCATTTGCAAGATAAAGCACGACACCGCCCTGCTCCTCGCCATCCTCGGCCTCAAGGCCCCCTCATGACCCGCAGAAAAACCTTGCGGGATGCTTGCGATTCTGGCGGCACTGCCCGGTATGCGAGGTTTTCACGTATTCAACCTTAGGCAGGTTCACGAAGTGCTTCCAGGAACCCTTGAACCTGAGACGTTAGCGTGCTGAATCGTGTCTTCAATTTCATCTTCCGAGACGAGTGCCACGTGGCGCCGGTCCAGCGTCCCGTGCTGGCGTACGCCGCAGCAGCCGCGTTGGGTGCTTCCCGCGCTCTTGCTGATTCTGACGTGTGCGGGGGTACTCTATTGCTGGGGTCTGAACGGCGGCATGTACAACACGTTCTACGCTTCCGCCGCGCGCAGCATGTCGGAAAGCTGGAAGGCATTCCTGTTCGGCTCGTTCAGCCCGGCCAACGCCATTACGATCGACAAGATTCCCGGTTACCTGTGGCCGCAGGCGATCTCCGCCCGGCTGTTTGGCTTCCAGGCGTGGTCCATCGCCCTGCCGCAGATCATCGAGGCGTTCGTCACCGTGCTTGTGACGTACCGCCTGGTGCGGCGATGGACCGGCGACGTCGCGGCCGTGCTCGCGGCCGCGTTTCTCGCCCTGACGCCCGCTGTGGTCGCCAGCGGGCACACCAATAACGAGGAAGCGGCCTACGTCATGTGCCTGGTTCTGGCCGCGTCGGCCGCCCAGCGCGCCGTGACCGCCGGGAGGCTCCGGTCGCTGGCAGCCGCCGGGGTCTGGGTCGGGCTGGCGTTCCAATGCAAGATGGTCGAGGCGTGGGCGCTCCTGCCGGTCATCGCCGTGACGTACCTAGTCGCGGCGCCGCCGAAGCTGCGGCGCCGGATCCTCGACATGGCCGTCGCGGTGCTTGTCGCACTGGCCGTGTCGCTCCTGTGGGTCGTCACGGTCGCACTGGTGCCGGCGAGCAGCCGCCCGTACATCGACGGGACCACGAACAACAACCCGTTCAGCATGGTCTTCGGGTACAACGCCCTGACCCGGTTCAGTTCCCTCGGCATCACCCCGGCCAGCGTCGGCGCCGTCTCCGAGCGCGGTGGCGGTGCGGCGGGTGCCGTACAGGCCAGCGGCCTGTCGACCATGTTCCAGGCCGCGCAGGCAAGCCAGGTGGGCTGGCTCTACCCCCTCGCCGCCGTCTCGATCGTCGTGTTGTTCTGGCAGCGGCGCCACAAGCCGCGCACCGATCCCGTCCGCGCCATCGTCATCATGTGGACCGCATGGCTCGTGGTCTACGGTCTGGCCTACAGCGAAGGATCGATCCATTCCTACTATGTCCTCACGCTCGCGCCTCCGCTCGCCGCGCTGAGCGGCGCCGGCATCGTGGCGCTGTGGCACGCGTTCCGCGCCCGCGGGCGGCGTGCCCTGGCATTGCCGGTTACGATCGCGCTCACCGTCGGCTGGGGAATCTACATCGCCTCCAGCTTCTCCACTTACCGGTGGCTGATCCCGGCCCTGGCGGTGACGGGAATCGTGGCGCTCGCCGCGCTGGCCGCCTCATGGCGCGCACCCATCGCGGCCGGCCGCTGGGCGCTGGCCGCCGCCATAGCCGCCCTCATCGCGGTCTTCGGGCCGGCCTCGTGGGACTCCTCGGTCATCACCGCCGGAAACACCAAGAGCCTCGCCATGGGCAACACGGGCCCCAACGCCACCACACTGAGCTTCGGCGGCGGCGGGTTCGCTGCGCCCGGCGACTCCGGCCCGGGCGGCGGTCTCGGTGGCGGTTCCGGCTCAGGCAGCAGTTCCCGCCCGGGCGGGGGTTTCGGCGCGGGCGGCGGATTCGGCGCGGGTTCGGACAGCGGCGCCGGCGGCCGTCCAGCCGGCGGCGGCGCGACCTCAGGTGCAGGGAGTGGCCTGTGGGCAGGCAACGGGACGCTTACCACTGCGCAGCAGGACCTGCTCGATTACGTCCAGGAGCACCGCGACGGCGCACGCTACGTCCTGACCGTGACGAACGTGTACGAGGCGACCACATTTATTCTGCGCGCCGGCGCTGACGTGCTGTCGGTCGGCGGATTCACCGGCCAGGCACCGTTCCCGACGCTGACGCAGTTCGAGCAATATGTCACCAGCGGCCAGGTGCGTTACGTCTACCTGACCACGTTCGGTGGCCTCGCAGGCCCAGCTGGGCAGACCAGCCAGACCGCGGAGTCACAGATAGGGGCGTGGGTTCCCGCCCACTGCTCCAAGGTCCCCGCCAGCGACTACGGCGGTACCTCCACGTCGAGCACCTCCGGCACCCTCTATGAATGCGCCGGTTCCTGACAGTCAGCTGGCCCCTGCAAGAAGGCCGATGACCGTGTACCGCTCCAAAATGTCGCCGTAGTGCCTGACCTGAGATTTCATCAGTGTTGCACGCAACTCAGTGGTATTCGTTGATCAGGCCGCCGAGCAGCTTCCGGTGCCGTACCGGCGTCTGGAACGACACGACGGCGGACTCGTTGTGATCAGGTGGCCGCTGGTGTCGGGACTGGTGCGGCCGGTGTCCGCTGTAGTGGCCGACGCAGGTACGAAGCACCGCCCTCAGACGGGCTTCGTTTTAGATGAGCATCCGGTCGGTGCACTCGGTCCGGACGGTCCGTACCCGGCGTTCGGCATAACAGTTCGCTCGGGGTGCCCAGGGCGGGGACTTTACAACCCGCACGCCCTCGCTGGCCGGGACATGATCGAACGCGCCGGTGAACTTCGCGTCGAGGGGACGACTGGCCTCACGCTACGTCTGCATACCCGGAATCGAGCGCGCCCGCCCTCGCCGCGTGACGCCGACTGTCCAAGCATCCTGGCCCTAGACCGATAACTTCGCCGCTTGAAAGCAGGCCTAGCGCCTCTGCCGCTTAAACGGAGGTCCCGCCACATGACTGCCTCAGCCAACCGCGCCCGCCGCTCCCCCGGCCGCGCACTCAAGAGCCCGCTCGCCGCTCCCGGTACCGCACCTGACCGCACCGGCTCAAATCCCGGGGCGCCCGCGACCGCTCCCGGGCGCGCCGACTTGAGTGACCGGGAGGCGACGCTCGCGGAATTCCGGGATTACCTCCGGACGGTGAACAACCGCGACGGGCGGCCGTTCGAGGAAAAGACGATCTCCGTCTACTGCGATCCCCCGAGAAACCCGGACCGGTGGACGACCGCCGGCAAGATCGTCGGGGACTTTACCGCCGCCGGCACCGTGCTGCTGAACCGCTACTTCCGGGACTACTACCTGCAGCACGGCCAGGGCGGGACGCACACGGCGCAGCGCAACCCCATCCAGCTGCTCAACTTCCCGGAGCACGAGCGCGGGCCCGCGACCCCCGACACGGACGCGCTCGGTGCGCGCCGGTCAAGGGACGGCCGAAGACACTATCGGGCGAGTTCACCGGCGACCTGCTCGAGGTCACCGGCGGCGGCCCGGCGCGGGACTTCGAGACCGCCCGCGATCACGCGATCATCCCCATCCCGCGCAGCGAGGGCACCCGGCGGACGGAACCGCCCGGCATGGTCATGCACGCCCTGCCGGCCGACGTGATCCACAACCCGGTCTTCCGCCTCGTCCCGCTCAAGGGCGCACGGCCGGCGAGGGCCGACCGGTGATGCCCGCCCCCGCCACCACCCGGGCGCTCGCGACGTACCTGCGCCCGCGAAGGCACCATCCCCCCGCCGGCTCGGACTGGGTGCGGCTCGGCACCCGCGGACGCGGCCGGCTGCTCGGAACCGGAATCAGGAAGATGCTGATCCGGCGGGCCGACCAAGCCGGGTACGCGGGGGCAACGCCGCACCAGTTCCGGCATTATGCCA
>Ga0210389_10001977_pt1 | contig 16386 bp, 16 predicted proteins | sample IncBWH28OmetaG_FD_160127 | JGI IMG/M metagenome (GOLD analysis project Ga0210389, IMG submission 160127) | Forest soil microbial communities from Barre Woods Harvard Forest LTER site, Petersham, Massachusetts, United States - Inc-BW-H-28-O ...
CACAAGACGACCCCTATCCGCGTAAATCTGCAGCTTGCCCGCCATAGCCTCGCGCGACGGCTGGTTCATCCGCGGTTCGTTTGTGTTTTCTTCGTGTCCATTCGCGGTCCCCTTCGTGTCCATTCGCGGTTCCCATTGCGTCTTGGCGGCTTTGCGTGAGATTTTGGCTTTTACCATGCGTTACCTAGTTAAAGCGCGGGTCAAACCTGGGCGTGAATCGGCTCTAGCCCGAGCGATCGATGAAAAGACCTTGGGCCGCGGTTCCGTTGCCGGCGATGAATATCTCTGGGACATGGAGCACGCGCGCATTACGGCCGATCACGCAGTGACCTGGGTCGAAGTTTGTTTTTGCGCTACCCCGCTCGCCGAAGAGCGCCCCTACTGGGAAGAATATTTCGAGCTGCTTAGCGTTAAAGATGCCCACGCCCGCAAGAATTGCCGAGACCTCAACGGTGAGGAGCCTTGGGCCTGTACCGACTGTGATTGTACGCAAAAATTGGAAGAATGGCTGAGCATCCACGGTGACCCGTTTCTGGTCAAACTGAACCGCGAATGAACACGAAGGGAACCGCGAATGGACACGAATTGACGCGAAGCGAAGAAGGAATAGCCGCAAAAGAACGTAATGAACGCAAAGAAACCGGACAGAATTTTACGAGAGATGGGCTACCTCAGGCACGGTGATCTTTGCGATCTTTTGCGGTTATTCTCAGTGCTTTGTGCCTTGGTGTGAGGTCCCTTATTCGCGTTCATTCGTGTCCATTCGCGGTTGTTTTTGTTTTAGGTTTGATTGGGTTTAGCCCCAGGAGTGGCAACCACAATCATGTGTCCCCAGAAGATCGACCCTAACTTTATTTTGCGGGCCGATTGAACGGCAAACCCCGCCGCATCTAACAGACGCTGAAGCTCACGCTGGGTATAACAAGATTGGTAACCCCGTTCGATTCGACGTAGGAAAAAGTCGAAGCAACGACATATCAGATAGTCTTTGCACCAATCCAGGATAACAAGTGATCCTTTGGGGAGAAGCACCCGCCGCATCTCGGCTAAGCTGACCCCGGGCTTATCGAAGTAATGGAGCGAGTTGGCCGATATTACCAGATCGAAGGTATGATCTGGAAAAGGCAAGGCCGAGGCATCCGCTTTCACAAAAACGGCATTTGGATAGGCGCGGCATTTCTCCCGGGCAAAGTTCAGCATGTTTTCGGAAATATCGATCCCGATCATTTGCTGGTCCGGGTGCTTGCGCAGGATAAGGCATTCAAACTCCCCGGTACCACAGGCGATATCCAGGATCTTGTCGGACGAACGAAATGAGATCGAAGCTTTTAAGAAACCTAGCGTGCGAGCGATATATCGGCGCCACATTCGATCGTAGCTAATCGCGTGCTTATCATAAGGCGCGGGTCCATTCCTCATCGCGAACAAGATGGGTCTTCCGCAAAGAATGTAACGAACCCAGGGCTAAACCCAAAGGCGATAAAGTAAGACGAGAATAACCGCAAAAAAGGCACAAAAGGCACAAAAATGGTAAGATGAGAAGGCGTCAGCGCTGCGCCAGGGAACGGGAATAGCCGCAAAAGAGCAACAAGGATCGCAAAAAAAGAGCGAGGCAAGAATCTGAAAAAGCGTGCGGAAACCCGACGCGGGCCTTTAGCCGATCATCTCGATACCTCGGATTTGATGCTTTATTTTTTCGTAATTTTTTTTGCGCTTTTTGTGCCTTTTTTGCGGCTATTCCTGCTTTTTCGCGATCTTTGCGTTCTTTCGCGGCTATGGAGGCATCACGTAAGACGTTGCAGCCATTTCTAGACAGTTCGATGGTAACACATGGTCCCGGTCACAATCCGTGAAGCGCACCGCTCGGAGGATGCAGATGCTATTTGGGCGATTCTGGAACCGGTGATTCGCGCGGGAGAGACGTATGCTATAGCACGTGACCTAACCCGCGAACAAGCCTTGGCCTATTGGTTCTCAGACGGGCACGAAGTATTCGTCGCCGACGATGGCGGTCAGGTCTTAGGCACTTACTTTCTACATCCGAATCAAAAAGGCGGTGGATCGCACGTAGCGAATTGCGGGTACATCACCGCAGAGGCAGCTGCCGGCAGAGGAATTGCCCGGCAGATGTGCAGCCATTCACTCGAATACGCAAAGGACCGCGGCTTCCGAGCCATGCAGTTCAACTTCGTCGTGAAGAGCAATGAAAGAGCGGTGCGCCTTTGGCAAAGTCTGGGGTTCACTATCGTTGGAACCTTGCCGGAAGCGTTTCTTCATCCGGTTCATGGTTACACGGATTCGTATGTGATGTATCGGATGTTGTGAGTGATGGCTCTGTCCGGCTAAAGCACGGCTGTAAAACCGTCGATATCCGCACGAATTTTTGCCCGTTGCAGATAAAAAGCGTCGTATAGCTGCTGGAATTTCCGTTGTTTCGATGGCATCAAGGCGTGAACCCAAAATAGACTGCCGGTCGTGCCCGCATGGACACGCGCCTTCGTTTTGTAGAATACCTCAAAAAAGAATCTCCGATCGCCTTGCAGCTGCTTGAACCTGCCGGGCGCCGGTGGACCAAAAGTGCCTCTTCTATCACTTCATGCCCAGGCATCGGCCGAACTTCGAGCATCTTTCACAATCTCCCCTGGTCGATTCTCTGGCTCGAGCGGCTACACAAATCAAGTTGGATATCAGGATCACGGTCACCGATCTACAAACTGGATTCCAACATGAGATCTTGATCAGACGAACCTCGAGCGGCATAGAGGCCCTAAGAAATATAAAAGAGCACAAGCCCGAAGGTTCCGGCCGGGAAAGGGCGGACTGGAGACCCGTGGTTTATACCTAGAGCACACCCGGCTGTTGGGACCAGGGGGGAGTGTTGCGTGCCGGGTTATTCCATAGGACTGATCAGATTTTCTGATTCGGCGATGGCAAGCGCACACGACTCATCGGTAACTAACCCGTTGATCCATTTTCCACGCAAAGCGGCTCTCACCGCCTCCCACTTATATTTACCACCTGCGAATGCGATCACCGGCTTTTTCGAATGGCGCTCCCTGTACCAGAAAATCGACCTATGATGATCCGGAGTACCAGAAAGCGGCGCCGTTTGCTTCAGTAACTCTTAAAGCGATGCAAACCGCTGATCCGACCAATCCTGCGATTAAGCCGGTGCCTTATGTGGGAGTACAGTTTGCAGGCATACCTGAGTTTCAAGCGATTGGAACCGAAGTGGGCCAGAACATTTCCGCGGCCTTAGCTGGCAAAATGACCGTCGAACAAGCGCTGAAGGCGAGCCAAAACGAGGTCGAGCGCGCTATGAAGCAAGGCGGCTACGTTAAGTAGATAGCCGATAGAAGAACGGTTGTTGGGCAACTTTTCCGCCGTAGTCCGGTCTGGGCTACGGCGGCGTTGTTTTTAGGAGATAGGAGCTAGAATCTAGGAGCTAGGAGACGCGTGTCGGACTTTTGCCGCGAAGCGGCTATATAGAACAGCCCAGGGTTTTAACTCTGGGTTATGCGTAGCGCGAGATCCGCCCTGAAAGTGGCGGCCGAGGAACGTCCTTGGGCTGTTCGCGTGTTATTCCACACCGCTCCCAACATCGGGTGCCGCTTTTCCTCCTTCGTCCCTGCATTCCCACAACTACGGCGGACAGGCAGGGCACCTTTTGCTAACCACCTGACCCAGGGTTAAAACCCTGGGCTGTTCTGTGTAGCCGCTTCGCGGCAAAGTCCGACCATCACTCCCCCGCCCAGAATTCGAACACGAGGACGACGACGAGTACGAGCACGCAATCAGGACGTCCACCTTTCGGGTAACGGACGATAACTCCTTCGGGCGAGAGGCTGTCCATTGACGGGAATTCAGGCCAGCAGGAGGTTAATCACGCCACTGGTTCGCCGGTTAGGTGTTTGCCTATGGAGTTATCTGCCTGGATCGAAGCGTTATTGCCAAAAGAGTTTCTTCAGAAAGTTTTTCGGTTAGTGCCGAATCCCACATTCGAACAACGGATGCGTTGGGATCTATTTAAAAGGCCGGACTATGCCTACGGCGTCTATCGTGCTGCTTTGACGGCTCAGGCATTGGATATCAAGAAGATCAGTGCGATCGAGTTTGGGGTTGCCGCGGGGAACGGCCTTTTAGCGCTCGAAGAAGTCGCGCGAGAAGTTAGCCGGCACACCGGTGTCGATGTCGATACTTACGGTTTTGATACCGGAACCGGTATGCCGCCTCCAGTCGATTACCGCGACAATCCGTACCTTTGGCAGGCCGGTTTTTTTCAAATGGATGAACGAGCCTTGGTTAGCCGGTTAACCCAATCGAAACTCATTTTAGGGGAATTTACCCAGACGATTCCCGGCTTTGTTAAGCAATATAATCCGGCTCCAATCGGGTTTATTTCTTTCGATGCCGACTATTATTCGTCGACGGTTTCTACCTTCCAATTATTGAAGGAAGATCATGCTTACTTCCTTCCTCGAGTTTTATGTTACTTCGACGATATGATCGGCGGTGACTGGGAATTACACTCCCACTACACCGGCGAGCTTCTCGCCATCGACGAATTCAACCAACAGAACCGCCAAATGAAAATCGCCAAAATCAATGGCATGCGGCAGAAACGAGTCGTCCCGAATTGGTGGCACGAACTGATGTACGCGCATCACCGCTTCGATCATCCGCTCTACAATAAACACGTCTTCCCGGATAAGAATTGGCAGCTGAAACTTGGGGAAGAAGTACCGACGAACTGAAGATCTCACGCAAAGGAGCAAAGAGGGACCGCGAATGGACACGAATGCCGAACGCGAATGGACGCGAAGAAAGCACAAACGAGCCGCGGATGAACCAGCCGTCGCGCGAGGCTAGGCGGGCAAGCTGCAGATATACGCGGATAGGGGTCGTCTCGGGGAGCGTTGCCTCGCTTGCGAGGCCGACGGCGGTCGGCATCATAAGGCCGTAGCGTTCCGGCAGTCACCGGTCAAAGTCGTGGTAAGCAAGACCTATTATTATGAGCACCCCTCTCTATGCTAACTCGATGTCGCGACGCACTTAAAACAAGGGGTTGCCGACCCCTGTCGGCCTCGCAAGCGAGGCAGCGCTCCACGGGTCTTGCCCCTCTTTTGCCTTTCACTTTTCACCTGTCACCTTTCACGCTCTTATCTTTGCGCCTTTCTGCCTTCGCGTGAGATTTTTATTGACTGGTTGCGGTCACCGGAACTAATGTGCCCGCGTTCATGCTCCTTAGCCGGTCCAGTCAACGAATCGCTAAGGCGGCCGCAGTAGTAGCCTACTCTAAGGTACGAGTAGCCTAACGCGGGCCGCCCTCGTTGACTATTCTGTACCGGACCAGCTCTCTCGTTCGAGGGAGTTAGGACTAGTCCAAGTCCATCAACCTGTCGGCCCACAACCTATGCACGATAAAACCCTATTACCCACACCATGACCCATGAACCCGAACCAAGACGGTAGGTATTTTATACTAATGGCTTCAGGTCTGTACTTGCGACCTGGTAAGCAAGACCCCCCCGCAAGGGAACACAGTTTGTTTTCCCAGGCACCATCTGATCTAACCGAACCATGGCAACCCAGGCCGACCGAAAACAAGAGTCCCTATCCGGGAATTAACATCGGTTGCGGTAGCGAGCTATTAGATTTCCGATTCGCGGACACGGAGATTCTCCAAGAAAGAGAGGAGTAATGAAATGTCCCCCCAAGAACCGGCAGAAAACCACATTCCGAAAGCGAAGGTTAGTTCCCGGCTATCGACTGATCCTCAGCGATGGCAGGGCGTGATCAGACCTTATGCGCAGGGAGATGTAGAACGCCTTCGCGGCTCTTTCCGAATCGAATACACCCTCGCGGGAGAGGGCGCGAAGCGCCTTTGGGACTTGCTCAAAACTGAACCGCCCGTAACTGCATTAGGCGCATTGTCGGGGAATCAAGCAGTACAGCAAGTTCGGGCTGGGCTTAAAGCTATTTATCTGAGCGGTTGGCAAGTGGCTGCCGACGCTAATCTCTCGGAGCAAATGTATCCGGACCAAAGCTTATATGCGGCGAATAGTGTTCCAGCAGTGATCCGGCGAATTAACAATGCGCTGCGCCGGGCCGATCAGGTCGACCATCACGAAGGACGAAACGGCACTTATTGGATGGCGCCAATTGTGGCCGATGCCGAGGCGGGTTTTGGCGGGTGCTTAAATGTTTTCGAGTTAGCTAAAGCAATGATTGAAGCCGGCGCGGCCGGAATTCATCTCGAGGATCAGCTAGCATCGGAGAAGAAATGCGGACATCTCGGCGGAAAAGTTCTGATTCCGACTCAGCAGGCAATTAACAACCTGGTGGCAGCCAGGCTGGCGGCGGACGTTTATGAAGTTCCTACGATCTTAATTGCCAGAACGGACGCGAACGCAGCAGCTCTCCTAACTAACGATATTGATCCGCGGGATCAACCGTTTCTCACCGGCGAACGCAGTAGTGAGGGATTTTTCCGGGTGCGTCCCGGGATCGATCAAGCAGTCTCGCGCGCGTTAGCCTGTGCGCCTTACGCGGATGTGCTCTGGTGCGAGACCAGCGAACCGAACCTGACCGAGGCCAAACAATTTGCTGCGGCCGTCCACGCGAAGTACCCGGGCAAATTGCTGGCTTATAACTGTTCGCCTTCTTTCAATTGGCGTAAGAAACTGGATGAGGCCACGATCGCTTCTTTTCAGCAGGAGCTAGCCAAGCTCGGTTATCATTTCCAGTTTATTACCTTGGCCGGGTTCCATACCCTCAATTACAGCATGTTTCATTTGGCCCATGACTACAAGGAGCGCGGTATGTCAGCTTATGCCGATTTGCAAGCGGCAGAGTTTTCCGTGGAAAAGCAAGGCTATACCGCGACCAAACATCAACGGGAAGTTGGAGCCGGCTATTTCGACGATGTCGCGCAAGTAATAACTCAGGGAAGTTCGTCCACGACCGCGTTAGCGGGATCAACCGAGAGGGAGCAGTTTCATTAACAACGCCGAGATCGCCGGCAATGCCCGAAACGGTCGGAACCGTGGAGCGCTGCCTCGCTTGCGAGGCCGAACGGTCGGGACCCGTGAACCGTAACGTTGTGCCATTCGCCGGACGATGCCGTGACACGAAACACCTGAGGTGGCGACCCCTTGTCGGCCTCGCAAGCGAGGCAGCGCTCCACGGCTGGCGCCTTCCACTAATCACCAATCACTTCTCACGTCCGCGATCACTCCGCGGCTAACACGGCGCGGGCGCAGGTTTCATCAGTGACCAAGCCATTGATCCAGTGGCCGCGTAGCGCTCCCAGGACTGCCTTTGATTTGCGTTCGCCGCCGGCAAAGGCGATGACAGGTTTCCTTAGCGGACGAGTTAATTGGATGCTGGTGACGCGTTCCTGAACCGCGTCACGCACGGGCTCCCCTTTTTCGTCATAGGCCCAACCAACGTGCTCGCCAATCGCACCCGCGCTTATCAGCTCACTCACTTCTTCACTGGTTATAAAGCCGTCCCGGTAGAGTGGACAACCCTCTCCGATGTCTCCAATTCCCACGAAAGCGACATCCGCTTTGGTGGAAAGCTCCTCTACAACCTTATACAACCGGTGACGGCACCACTGTTTCCGTTCTTCGACGGAATCGGCCAGGAGTGGAGCCGGTAGTAGAAAACATTTGCTGCCGATTTTTTCCGCCGCTTGCAAAGCCACGTCGTAGGGGTTGCTTGCGCCATCGCGCCCGATCGCACCGACCAGCGAAAGGACCCGATGGTGCGGCCGTTCGAAATTGTTCAATTCACCAACAACCGCCTTGATGGTTTGGCCAGAACCGAGCGCGATAACTTTTGGATCGACCTCGCTCACATAAGATTCCATGACCTGAGCGGCGGCGACGGCGATCTTGCGTAGAACCTGATCGCCACTGTCCACATTCACCGGCACAACGTTGCAGACCAGGAGGTTGTAGCGCTGGCGCAATGCGATGGCCAGTTCCAAGCAACTTGCTACCTTATGGTAGACCCGGACCTTGACCAACCCGCGTTCAACGGCCAAGGCCACCAGCCGCTGGGCGGTCGGGCGCGAGATCTTCAATTTCTGGGCGATCTCATGCTGGGTATTGCCCGCAACGTAATAAAGCCAGGCCGCCCGCACGGCCGCTTCCAGTTTTTCCTCTTGTCTTGGTGAAGATGGATCCATCTGCAATAAAAAACCGTCTAGCTTTCCAATCGGTCCCAAAATTTCTCGCTACTCTGGTAGAGGTCATCGAACACCGATTGCAGCTTTTGATAGCGTTCAGCCCAACGTGGGTTCGGATGAACCTCACCCTCGTAGCGCACGAGATCAGCGCGAGCGGATTCGAGGCTGGAAAAGAACCCGGCGGCAAATCCTGCCAGCATCGCGCAACCGAGCACACCGCACTCCGGTTCACTCGGCACCAAAATCGTTGTGTTATAGATACTCGCCTTGATTTCCAGCCATAACCGGGTCCTGGCCCCGCCAGCCGCGGATACCATCCGATCGAGCCGGTAACCGCGCGACTTCATCAAGTCGATATTCCTGTTAGACGCAAACGCCACCCCCTCCATCGCGGCCCGGTACAGATGCGCTGCGGTGTGCCGGCTAGTCAGGCCGAAGAACTGCGCCCTCGAGTTTGGCTGATATGCAAGTCGCTCTCCATTCAGGTAGGGCAAGAACAACAAATTATCCGCTCCGGCCGGCACCCCTTCTGCCAGAGAGATCATTTGTTCGTAGGTATAAGGCTCATGCTGCTGAAAAGTGCGGCGCGCCCAGCGCATGGCGTCTCCACTGGCATCAAGAATAGTAAAGGCGGCCCATCCACCGATAATGCCTCGTACGTTGGATATGATTGGATCCGCCGCCGGGTGCTCCGACAGTATCGTGATCACGGTCGAAGTCCCGGTGATGTCGCATCCCGTCCCCGGAGAGGTCACTCCTGAGCCGAACAACGCGACTGGAAAATCGCCTGCTCCAACCACAACCGGCGTGCCGGCGCGCAACCCAGTGCTCTCAGCCGCCTTTTTCGTGACCGCACCAAGGACCTCCGTTGCTTGAGCAATCAAAGGTAATTTGGCCGGATCCAACCCGAGCACCTTCAAGACTTTCTCGCTCCAGTCTCCGGTGCGGATATCGAAGAGATAGCTGGACGAAGCTTCAGTCACGTCGAATCTGGACTCACCGGTAAGCTTAAAATTGATGTAGTCTTTCGGCATCAAGACCGTGCGAGCGGCATCATACGTCTTGGGCAAGTTCTGCTTAATCCAGGCTAACTTGAACGCCGGCCAGGCCACCGTGGCCGGGTTCCCCACGATCGGCAGCAAAGCTTTGGTATCCTGTTCGGCGCAGAATTGAGCAACCAATTCCCGGGTCCGTTTATCGTTCCATATCGGCGCCTCTTCCAGAACCAGCTCCCCCGCCTCATCAACCAACACCACACCATGCATCTGCCCGCAGCCGGCAATGCCCGCTACGCGATCGGCGCCGTTGGCGACTTTCTCCAGGACCCGGCGGACACTAAAAACTAGTCCTTCCCACCAAGTCCGCGGGCTCTGCTGAGACCAGCCGAATTGGGGAATCACCTGTTCCAGTTCTTTGGCAGCGAATGCCAGGATTTTGCCGGTTTCGGAGACCAAAGCAGCCCGGACACTACTGGTGCCGACGTCAAAAGCGAGCAGCAGATCTTTCTTCATTTGCTGCACTGATCGGAACCAGGGGAACCAACGATCGACATTCCCAAATTCAATACGCTGAAACTCTGGGGGAGCGAGTCGAAAGTCACCGATAATGGCCCGAGGCAGCAATTCAATCTTATGCTCGATTGCTATGCAATTGATTGACATCTGATCGCAGATAGATCATACGTTCAATCGGCACCCAAACTCAAGCCACATTCCAATGAAACGTTTTGCCCCCCTAGTAGTCGCGGTCTGCCTGTCCGCCCTCAGTGCGTACGCACAGCAAAAGACAGTGACGATCTGCGCCGTGAATAACGGGCCCATGATCGAACTGAAAAAGTTGTCTGCTAAGTTTGAAGCGAAGAATCCCGATATAAAACTCAACTGGGTTATTGTTGAAGAAAATGTTCTTCGGCAAAAGGTAACTCTGGATGTCACCCAGCACGGCGGGCTGTACGATCTTGTGTATATCGGCCTCTACGACACCCCGATTTTTGCCAAACAAGGCAACCTGCTCCCGTTCGATAATCTGCCCGCGGAGTATGACGTTGAAGACGTCTTCAAGTCGATCCGCGACGGGCTTTCCTACGATGGCAAACTCTACGCTCTGCCGTTCTATGGTGAGAGCTCGATGTTGATGTATCGCAAAGACTTGGTTGAGGCCAAAGGTCTTAAGATGCCCGATCAACCGAAGTACGAAGATATCGAGAAGATCGCCGCGGCAGTGACCGACAAAGGGAAAGGGATTTACGGAATAACTCTGCGAGGCTTACCTGGGTGGGGAGAAAACATGGCGTACCTCGATACCCTTATAAACACTTTCGGCGGAACCTGGTTTGACGAACAATGGAAGCCGACGATCGATACGCCGGAATGGAAGAGCGCCATTGGGTTCTATGTCAATCTGATGAACAAATATGGCCCGCCGGGAGCTACCTCTAACGGGTTCAATCAGAACCTGACATTGATGCAGACCGGTAGGGCAGCGATGTGGATCGATGCGACCGTAGCCGGCGGTATGCTTGAAGATCCGAAGCAGTCCAAAGTGGTGGGTAAGATCGGCTACGCTCAGGCGCCGATCCAGGTGACCCCGAACGGATCTCACTGGCTCTGGTCTTGGGCGATCGGGATGCCGAAGTCGGCGAAACAGCCCGAAGCGGCCGCAAAATTCGCTGCCTGGGCCACGTCGAAAGAGTACATCGCGCTAGTAGCCGCCGACGTAGGCTGGGGTCAGGTACCTCCTGGCACCCGCAAATCGACTTTCGATAATCCTGATTATCAGAAGGCCGCTCCGTTTGCCGCCACCACTCTCAAGGCCATGCAAACCGCGGACCCGACTAACCCCTGCATCAAGAAGGTCCCTTATACCGGGGTTCAGTTTGTCGGTATTCCTGAATTTCAAGGATTGGGCGACCAAGTTGGACAGATTATTGCCGGCGCGCTCTCGGGTAAGACGACAGTCGATCAAGCGCTGAAGGACAGTCAAGCCGCCGCTCAGCGGACCATGGTCCAGGGCGGGTATATTAAGTAAGACAGACAGAGGCGCGCCTCGCTCAGTCCGATTTTGGTTGGAAGTTGGAGCGCGCCTACCCGCCACTGCGGGACCAGGCCGACTCGGTCGGAACCATTAATCACTGCCCCATAATTTTACAGCGGCAAACCTGCCCGCGATTCTATATACTAAGGGTTACTATGAGCGTTCAATCCCCCCCAGCCGCTCTCACTGAAGCTCCCGCTCCCATCCAAAAAGTCGAGCCGGCGGAAAAATGGAGGCGCTTGTTGATGGCGCCCTCCGTCGTACCGCTTCTCCTCTGGATGGTAATCCCTCTAGCTTTGACGATCTATTTCTCCTTCATCCATTATAGCCTGGAGAGTCAGGCGGGTAACTTCAGCTTCGTAGGACTTCAAAACTATCAGTTCCTGTGGGGCGATTACAGATTCCTCACCGCGATCCTCAACACCATCATCTTCCTCGTTTCAGTCCTCGTTATCACGGTGGTAGTGGGGGTTTTGCTGGCGGTTTTGTACGATCAGGATTTCCCAGGGAAAAACATTGCCATGCTCCTAGTGATTGCGCCCTTCTTCGTGATGCCAACGGTGACCGCCCAGATCTGGGACCGGCTGTTTATGGACCCGATCTATGGAGTGATTGCCCAGTTCTTACAGGCAATTGGGATTCCACCAATTGATTGGCTCCAGTCCTATCCACTGCTCTCGATCATTATTATGGTCTCTTGGGAATGGATCCCGTTTTCTTTCTTGATCCTAGTGACCGCGCTCAAATCTCTTGATCAGGAACAGAAAGAAGCGGCGGCGATTGACGGCGCCGGATCATTTACCTTATTCCGACGTATTGTGCTGCCTCACCTGGAGAAAGCAATTGGGGTGGTGGTGATGATCGAAATGATCTTTCTACTATCAATCTTTGCCGAGATTTTCACCACTACCAAGGGAGGTCCTGGCGACGCTTCCACTACTCTGGCCTATCTTGTTTACTCGCTCGGTATCAATCAGTTCGACGCCGGGATCGCATCAGCCGGCGGGATTTTAGCAGTAATCCTGGCTAACATTGTTTCCTTCTTCCTGGTTCGCATGCTGGCAAAGAACCTTCGTCAAAACGCTTAACCAACAAATTGATATGAGCAAATCGGCTTTGGCTAAACTTGGATTCGCGGTATTGGGTTGGTTCATCGGCGCGCTCTTTTTCTTTCCGATCTTTTGGATTGCCGTAACCTCGTTCAAATCCGAATCAGACGCGGCTACCGCCAGCCTGATTTTTCAACCGACCTTGGACGCGTTCGTGGGGATCTTCACGGGCACCGATTATTTTTTGAATGTGCGCAACTCGATTTTTCTTTCGTTTGGCTCAACCATTCTCTGCTTTATTTTAGCGATTCCAAGCGCGTATCGGATGGCGTTTTATCCGACACAAAAAACGCAGTCGCTCCTGTTATGGATGCTATCTACTAAGATGATGCCGGCTGTGGGCGTGCTGATCCCGATTTATCTTGTCTGGAAATGGCTACATCTGTTCGACACTGTGATCGGTCTGATCATCGTCAATGCGCTGATGAACCTGCCGATCGCGGTATGGATGGCGTATACCTATTTTTCAGAGGTCCCAAAAGGGATCCTGGAAGCAGGGCGTATTGATGGAGCTACCGCCGGACAAGAGCTTTGGCATCTGCTGCGGCCCATGACAATGCCGGGTCTCTCTTCGACCGCCTTACTACTGATTATTTTGTCCTGGAACGAAGCTTTTTGGAGCCTTAACCTAACCGGGCACGACTCAGCGCCGCTCACCGCATTTATCGCGAGCCAAACGGGTTCACAGGGTCAAACCTTAGCAGCGCTTTCAGCAGCTTCTCTACTGGCCATTGGTCCCATTATGATAATGGGCTGGTTTACTCAGAAACAGTTAGTACGCGGGTTGACGTTTGGAGCAGTGAAATAGCAGCGTGAGAAGTGATTGGTGAGATGTGAGAGGCTTGCCCTGAGCAAGCCTCAACTTTCGACAAGCTCAAGTCAGGCGCGCATCGAATGGTGAAAGGACGTTGGACTCACCCAAATCGGAGACGTTTTGCATTCCGTGTGTTAGCTCGCACGCAGGGCGACGCCAGGAATCGTTTGCAGCGATTGCGTTTGGATAGACGCGACGCCCTGGAGTCAACGCCTGGCTACCGCATTGGAGACGTCTTGAGTTCGCATCTGTTTCCGTCCGGGTCGGTAAATACAGCAATCGAACCCCAGTCAAAGTGATGGGTGACGAGGTCAACGCCCTGCTGCTCAAGGTATTCCGTGGCGCCTACTAAATCTCTGTCATTAAAGCGAATTACAAATGATCCTCGCGCCGCTTTTCGAGCCTCACTCGATTCCGCTTCCAGCATTAGATAGCCATTGCCGATTCGAATGCTGTTAATGATTCTTTTCGATACAAAATTCGGAGACCGATCGTCTCAGCGTAGAACTTCTCGCATTCGTAGAATTTCTCGACAAAGAGAATAATACCAAACTGCTCAGTGAATTCGGCGATATTTAGCTTCATTACGATAATTTAGATATGGGTTATCCCCCAACCCAGCCGAGAATGTTTGTTTTCGGTTTCGTACTCACTCAACTCTCTGCCGGACGCGTTGGTACCGACCAAATCGTCATTTCGTCGCATGCTAGTTCTGACCTCGAATCCTGCCTAAACACGATCTTCCGGCAGCGTTGTCTGAAGAAGAACAAGAATTGAAGACGACCTTTATCTGCTGCACAATTTGATCGCATTTTAGCTGCCTTTCATGCTTTCGTTTTGTCTAACTACTGATCAAATCTGAGCCGTTCCACGCGCTCCCGTCTGCAAACTCCAGGGTGTTGCCCGCTAACGAATCTCTCGCAAGTCGCCCAACCAGAACAGATACAGAATTCTCATTATTCGTGTAGAACAGACTGATTCAGGAAATTAGCTGTGCGGTAGTGGGAGCTCCCACCTGAAAACCTAAGGGCGTCGCGTCTATCCGAACGTGTTAGCTGCAAAGAATTCCAGGCGTCGACCTGCGCGTGACCTAACACGCGGAATGCAACGCCCCTCCGATTGGCGCGGCCAACGTCCTTTCACCTTTCGACGCGCTTGATGCTTGCTCAAGGCAGGCCTTTCACCTTTCACGTCTCACCTCTCACTTCTCACCTTCTAGGTGAATGTCTTCTCCTCGATGCAGGCGGAGAGCCACGCCAACAGACTGGGCGGAACCGCGTCGAGTGGGACAAAAGGCGGTTAGATAACGAGCGGCTCCGATATAGAGTAGCTCGCGCTCGGGACTTCCCGGAGGCCATAATTCTGCCTGGGTCACCGCTGCTTCCAAAACTTGCAGCTTATGGAAATCGAGGTCTTCGCGAACGGTGGCAAAGGTAAGCGTGTCAATTAGGGCAGATTCCGAATACCCGAGCCGGAGGTAACGAACCACTAAACTGGGAACTGCGCTCCAACCCTTTTTCTGATCAAGTGTGTCGAGGATTCCAGCCAGCAGGGCGTCCATAGTGGATGGGAGAGACTCCAAGGCCGCACCGTCGGGCAATTTCGCACTTGGGATATTCAGAAATCGATCGACGTAGATCGACATGGCGCCATGAAGTAATCCGCGTTCGATCTCCGGATTGACTTCGCCTCGCGACAAGACTTGATACAAAGCGTTACAAAACGAGAATGTGTGGACCGGATTAAACCAATCGTCGATATCGTTCGATTCCGGAAAGTGCGCTAGCCGCGCGGCTGCAGCCATCGAAAGCTCCCGAGCGATAGACGCCGGGGTTACGCCGTCAGCTAAAGCAGAAGCAATCAGTTGGAGGATCGCCTTCGGATCGGCGCCGAGCAGTTCGTTGTAGATTCCGGGTGAATCTTTCTTGACCGACATCTTGTCCGCCGAAGCTTTAGCGAAGGAGGAAGCCTTGGCGACGTCTGTCTTCTGCGCCGAGCGGCGGTGGCGCCGCAGCTGGTCTTCAGCCTCCTGGATGAGCGGAATCAGATCCAGCGGTACTCGCCAGGCTCCGCCTTCCTCCTCGGAACGCGATTGTGTGAGGTGCGATACAAGCAGGGGCAGAATCCTCGACGCTTCGTCCCAACCGATAGCGTCGAGGAGCTCGAAAGCCTTGTTAGAATGATCCAAGGCGTGTCCACTGTCCGCATAGATCCGGTCTTGAACCGCTGCAAACACAATCCGGCTCAGCTCCGGTTGCGACAATTGGGAATCTAATGCCGCTAAGAGGGTACGTTCAGCACCTTCATCATGCCGGATCCTGGACCAATGCGACAACCAATCGCTTAAGCGCTCTTCCGCGAACCGTTCCCGGTTCAGGCCTCCGGCGGAATGGCGAGCCGGCTGGCCTTCGCAATTCTCGGCGACCCTGCGCGCCCCTTTGGCCAACGCGTAGATCAGCGTTGTGTGGCTGAGGTGCGGGCCTAGCCGAGCCACAATACTCAACGTGGTGAGACCATCTTCCCAGACCCGGTGATTTCGAGCAGCAAACCTCGCAATCCGGCGGATCACGCTATTTGCCCGCTCGCCATCCGCGAGCAGAGCAATGATTCCTTTTGCTTGGATCAGGCCAATGTTCTGTTCCAACCCCCAAAACAACCGGCGTGAGTGGTAGCCCACATCGATCCTATCCTTTGGCCGTTTTGATACCCAGACACCATCTCCTTCGATTCGCACCTCGAAAGCGGGAACGTCGTCGGCAAAAAGATCGAACGTACAGCCGCTCTGAAGATCGAACTGAGCGTGGTGCCAATGACAGGTGAGAACGCCACTGCCGAGAGTGCCCTTACACAAGGGAAAACCCATATGCGGGCAACGATTGTCCAAAGCAAAAGGGCGTCCTTCAGACCAGCAGAGCAAGACGGGCCGATCTGCTCCAGAGACGACTAACATCCTTTCGGTTTTAAGATCGTTTAAGGAAGCAGCCCGAAAAAACTCTTCGACCTGAGAAACCACCGGCGGAGTCAGGGAGGAACTCATAGGATTATAAAGGCTTTCCTTTATAAAACTCGGGTCATTGCATTTGTAAAGAATTCTTTTTACTTTGTAAGGATGATCTTTATGTCGCCTCGTAAACGAATCCTCGACCAGCTCAAAAGCGCCGGACCAACTTCTGCTGCCGGCCTGGGCGGGGTTTTGGGCATCACCAAAATGGCGGCTCTGCAGCATTTGCACGCCT
>Ga0210389_10001978_pt1 | contig 16382 bp, 13 predicted proteins | sample IncBWH28OmetaG_FD_160127 | JGI IMG/M metagenome (GOLD analysis project Ga0210389, IMG submission 160127) | Forest soil microbial communities from Barre Woods Harvard Forest LTER site, Petersham, Massachusetts, United States - Inc-BW-H-28-O ...
GACGACGACTCGCTGATCCGCATCGACATGTCCGAGTACATGGAGAAGCACGCCGTCTCCAGGCTGGTCGGCTCGCCCCCCGGCTACATCGGCTACGACGAGGGCGGCCAGCTGACCGAGGCGATCCGGCGCAAGCCCTACAGCGTGCTGCTGCTCGACGAGATCGAGAAGGCGCACCCGGACGTGTTCAACATCCTGCTGCAGATCCTCGAGGACGGCCGCCTGACCGACGCCCAGGGGCGCACGGTCGACTTCCGCCACGCGATCGTGATCATGACCTCCAACATCGGCGCCGCCGAGATCGCGCGCAACACGCCGCTCGGCTTTGCCGTCTCAGAGGACGAGACCGGTATCAGCTACGACGACATGAAGAACCGCATCATGGGTGAGCTGAAGAAGGTCTTCCGCCCCGAGTTCCTCAACCGCATCGACGACGTGATCGTCTTCCACAAGCTGCAGAAGGACGAAATCAAGCAGATCGTGGAGCTGCTGCTGCTGCGCATCCGCGAGTCGATGGCCGAACGCGAGCTGCAGCTGGAGCTGACCGAGCCGGCCAAGGACATGCTCGTCGAAAAGGGCTGGGACCCGGCGATGGGCGCACGCCCGCTGCGCCGCGCGATCCAGCGCTACATCGAGGATCCGCTGGCCGACTTCGTGCTGCGCGAGCAGCTCACCCCCGGAGCGACCGTCGTGATCAACCCCGGTGAGGGCGAGACCGACGGCGGGGTCAGCCTGTCGATCGTGCAGCCCAAGAAGCAGAAGACGCCCGTCGGCGTCGGTGCGGCCGAGAGCGGCGCCGGTGCCGAGGAGGTCGTCGACGGCGGCGACGTGCACGACGACGACGTCCCGGAGCTGAGCGAGCCCGACGAGCAGTAGCTGAGGGGACCCAGCGGGTCCTCGCGGTTCTCACGAGGTCCCGCGGGTCCATCCCCGCCGCGCCGTACGCTCAAGCGATGGCGCGAAGCACCGTCCACGTCTGCTCGCAGTGCGGCTTCCAGTCGGCCAAGTGGCACGGCCAGTGCCCCGAATGCTCCGAGTGGAACACGCTCGTCGAGGAACGCCTGCCAACGGCCGCCGCCGCGCGCCGCGCAGGCGCACGCCGCGGAGGTGACGGCGAGGACGCGCGTCGGGACGGCCCGGCGGCGCAGCCGCGTCCGCTCGGCGAGGTCGGCGCGGCGCCGGTCGCGCGGCTGTCCACCGGCATCGGCGAGCTCGACCGCGTGCTCGGCGGCGGCCTCGTGCCCGGTGCGCTCGTGCTGCTCGGCGGCTCGCCCGGGATCGGCAAGTCGACGCTCACCAACATGGTGCTCGGCTACCTGCAGCAGTCCGGGCACCGCACGCTGTACGTCAGCGGCGAGGAGTCAGCCGAGCAGGTGCGCCTGCGCGCCGAGCGGCTCGTGCTCGCCCCACCACAGCCCGCGCAGGTGCGCTCGATCTCCTCGGCCCGGGCTGTCTCCCCGGCTCTGCAGGTGCCGATCCTGGCCGAGACGGATCTCGAGGTGGTGCTCGACACGCTCGCCACGCACGCCCCACAGGTGTGCGTGATCGACTCGGTGCAGACGCTGCGGGTGGCCGAGCTCTCGAGCGCCCCCGGCTCGGTCGGGCAGGTTCGCGAGGTGGCCACGCGCATCATGGAGCTCGCCAAGGCGCAGGGGATCGCGGTGATCCTCGTCGGGCACGTCACCAAGGAGGGCGCGCTCGCGGGACCGCGCGTGCTCGAGCACCTGGTCGACTGCGTGCTGCAGTTCGAGGGCGAGCGCGAGCGCCCCTATCGCGAGCTGCGCGCGCTCAAGAACCGCTTCGGCTCGACCAACGAGGCGGGCCTGTTCGAGATGCGCCACGGCGGCCTCGTCGAGGTGCTGGACGCCTCCGCCCGCTTCGTCGCGGAGGCCACGCGCGCGCCCGGCAGCGTGGTGCTGGCGGCGATGGAGGGCTCGCGGCCGCTGCTGGTCGAGGTGCAGGCGCTGGTCGCGCCGTCCGAGCTCGAACAGCCACGCCGAGTCGTCTCGGGGCTCGACCGCAACCGCCTGGCGCTGGTGCTGGCGATCCTCGGCCGCCACGGCGGCGATGATTTTCGATCCCGCCCACCCTCGGACGTGTTCGTCAACGTCGTCGGCGGCGTGCGCGTGGACGAGCCCGGCTGCGACCTGGCGGTGGCGCTGGCGGTCGCGAGCGCCAGCCGGGGCGTGCCGATTCGCGGAGCCGCCCAGGGAGCTCCACGCGCGTGCTTCGGCGAGCTCGGGCTGACCGGCGAGCTGCGCTGGGTGGGGCACCCCGAGCGACGCCTGCAAGAGGCCGCCAAGCACGGTCTCGGCGAGGTGATCGGTCCCCCCGGCAGCGGCGATCAGGCGCTCGAAGTCAAGAGCCTGAGGGAGGCGATCGCCGCGGCGCTACCCGCTCGCGAAAGGCCTCAAACGGCACCAATACAGGCGGCAGCCATGGCATGACACCGCTAAAGAATTGCTAATTGCCCTAGAATTGGGGATTGTGGCACCAAGATCCGGCGAAGACCTAGACAACGAAGTACGACCGGATCCAGGGTTGATGAGGGCGCTCGAGATGATCGCGCCCGGCACCGCGCTGCGGGAGGGAATCGAGAGCATCCTGCACGCGCGCACGGGCGGCCTGATCGTGATCGGCGAGCCCGAAGACCTCAGCTTCCTGAACTCCGGCGGGATCAAGCTCGACATCGACTACACCCCCGCGTTCCTCTACCAGATCGCGAAGATGGACGGCGCGATCATCCTCAACGCGAACGCCACCAAGATCACGATGGCGAACGTGCAGCTGATGCCCGATCCGACGATCCTCTCGCACGAGACCGGCACCAGGCACCGCACCGCCGAGCGCGTGTCCAAGCAGACCGACGCGCTCGTGATCGCCATCTCCCAGCGACGCGAGGTGGTCTCGGTGTACGTCGACGGAGCCAAGTACATCCTCGAGGACATCCCCGTGGTGCTCGCCAAGGCCAACCAGGCGCTCGCCACGCTCGACAAATTCCGCACCCGCCTCGACCAGGTGTCCACACGCTTGACGGCACTGGAGTTCGAGGGCGGGACAACGCTGCACGACGTGCTCACCGTGCTCCAGCGCTCCGAGCTCGTGACGCGCATGGCCGTCGAGATCGAGCGCTACATCGTCGAGCTGGGCAGCGAGGGCCGGCTGATCGAGATGCAGCTCGAGGAGACCATGGTCGGGGCCGCCGCCGAAAAGTCGGCGCTCGTGCGCGACTACCTCTCCAGCTACTCAGACGAGGCGTTCGCCGCCGCGCTCGAGGAGATCGGGCGGCTCGCGCACCAGGACCTGCTCGACTTCGGGCGCCTCGCCGAGCTGCTCGGCTACGACCGCAAGCTGAACACGCTCGACTACCCGTGCGCCCCGCGCGGCTACCGCGTGCTCGGGCGCATACCGCGGCTCCCCAAGCTGGTCGTCTCACAGATCGTCGCCGAGTTCGGCGGGCTGGACGAGCTGCTCGCCGCCGGCGACGCCGAGCTCGAGGCGGTCGAGGGCGTCGGCGAGATCCGTACCAAGGACATCCGCGAGGGCCTGCGCCGGTTGCAGGAGCTGAACCTCGTGGACCGCTACCTGCAGACTTGAGTCAAGAGCCGACCTACCGGTCGCGCGCAACGAAGGAGGACACCATTCCCGTACAAGCAACCGAAGAAGCAGCCCTCACTGATGAGCTCGAGGTCACACGCGAAGTCGAGTACGTCGAGTTCGAGCTCGGAGACCATGTCGTCTATCCCCACCACGGGGCGGGGAAGGTGCTCAAGAAGGAAGAGATGGAGATCCTCGGCGAAACGCGTGAGTACCTCACCATCAAGATCCTTCACAACGACATGACGGTCCGCGTTCCCACCGAGAACGCCGCTCTGGCCGGGCTGCGCAGGGTCATCGACGAAGAAACCGTCAAGAAGGTCCTGGACGTCCTGCGCGATGAAGTCTCGGAGATGCCGAAGAACTGGAACCGCCGGTTCAAGCACAACCGCGACAAGATCAAGACCGGCGACATCTACGAGCTGGCCGAGGTCGTGCGCAACCTCTCGCTGCGCGAGAACGAAAAGGGCCTGTCGACCGGCGAGAAGCAGATGTTCACGCGCACCAAGAAGATCCTCGCCTCCGAGCTCATGTACGCGCTCGACAAGGACGAGGAAGAGGCCGAGAGCTACCTCGACGAGCTGCTCACCGACTCGGCCAACAGCCAGCTGGCGGCCGCCGCCGGCAGGTAGGCGAGGCTTTCGCGCACGCGGCACGAGCTGCCGCGTGCGCGAGCGCCCCACGCGCGATGGGCGTTGCTCTGATCGTGGCCGCCGGTAGCGGCGAGCGCCTCGGGGCGAGCCGGCCGAAGGCCTTCGTCGAGCTCGCCGGGCGCCCGCTCGTGGCGTGGAGCATCGACGCGCTCGCCCGCGCGCCCGCCATCGAGCGGATCGTGCTCGCGCTGCCGCCCGGGGAGCGCCCGCCGCCAGGCGCCGGCGCCGGCGTCGAGGTGATCGCCGTCGCCGGCGGTGCCACCCGCTCTGAGTCGGTGCGCTTGGCGCTCGCCGCCGCCCGCGCGTCGGGCGGTGCGGCCGGCGCGGACTTCGTGCTCGTCCACGACGCCGCCCGTCCGCTCGTTACCGTCGAGCTGATCGACGACGTGATCGCCGCGCTGATGGGCGACCCGCGGGCCGACGCGGCGATCGCCGCCGTGCCGGTCACCGACACTGTCAAGCGGGTCGACCGGGAGCTGGCGGTGCGCGAGACGCTCGACCGCGGCGAGCTGTGGGCCGTGCAGACGCCCCAGGTGTTCCGCTGCGGGGCGCTCGAACGGGCCCTGGACGTCCCCGTCGAGGAGCTCGCGCGCGCCACCGACGACGCCTGGCTGGTGGAGCGCGCCGGCGGCCGGGTGATCGTCGTGCCGGTCGGCGAGGAGAACCTCAAGGTCACTCGCCCGCTCGACCTGCGCGTCGCCGAGCTGGTGCTGCTCGCCCGGGCCAGCGCCGCGGCCGGGGCCACCGGAACATCACCGCAGCGCGCGTGAATCCTGCTTGAATCGCAGATCGCCGATGCTCACCGACTACCACCTGCACCTGCGCCCCGACGACCGCCAGGCGCTCACCGAGCAGTTCCACACAAGCGCCAACGCCGAGCGCTACCGCGCCGTCGCCGATGAGCGCGGGATCGTCGAGCTGGGCGTCTCCGAACACATCTACCGCTTCACCCAGGCGCTCGAGCTGTGGAACCACCCGCTGTGGAGCACCTTCGCGTGCGACGACCTCGATCAGTACTGCGCGTTCGTGCGCGAGCACACCGACCTGCGGCTCGGCATCGAGGCGGACTTCATACCCGGCCGCGAGGACCACACCGCCAACCTGCTGCAGGCGCGCGACTTCGACTACGTGGTCGGCTCCGTGCACTTCCTGGCCGACGGCGCGCTCGACATGGACGACTACAGCGTGTGGAACAGCGGGCGCAGCGTCGAGGAGGTATGGCGGCGCTACTTCGAGACGATCGGCGAGAGCGCCCGCAGCGGCCTGTTCGACATCATCTCCCACCCCGACCTGGTGAAGTACTGGGGCGACCCCCATCGCCGGCCGGAAGGCGACCTACGGCGCTACTACGAGCTGGCCGCCGAAGGCATCGCCGAATCGAACGTCGCCGTCGAGGTCTCCACCGCCGGGCTGCGCAAGCCCGTCGGCGAGCTGTACCCGGCGCGCGCGCTGCTCGAGATGTGCCTGGAAGCCGGAGCCCCGGTGGCGCTCTCCAGCGACGCCCACCGCCCCGAGGACGTCGGCGCCGACTACCAGCAGGCGCTCGAGCTGCTCGCCGAGGTCGGTGTCAGCGAGCTGTGCGTGTTCGAGCGACGCTCCCGGCGCCTGGATCCGATCGAGCCCGTCACATGAGCCTCGTCGGCCTCGGCTACGACTCCCACCGTCTCACCGACGGGCGCAAGCTGGTAATCGGTGGCGTGCACATCCCCCACGAGCAGGGTCTCGACGGGCACTCCGACGCGGACGTGCTCGCCCACGCGCTGATCGACGCGCTGCTCGGCGCCGCCGGTCTCGGGGACATCGGCCAGCACTTCCCCGACACCGACGAGCGCTGGCGAGACGCCGACTCGATCGAGCTGCTGCGCGCGGTCGTCGCGCTGCTCGACGCCGAGGGGCTTCAGATCGTCAACGTCGACTGCACCGTGCTGATGGAGCAGCCCAAGCTCTCGCCCCACCGCCAAGCGATCCGCGAGCGCATCGCGGGCGTGCTCGCCCTCGACCCACGGCGGGTGAACGTCAAGGCCAGCACCGGCGAGCGCATCGGCTTCGTCGGGCGCCGCGAGGGTGTGGCGGCGCTGGCGGTCGCCAGCGTTGAGCCCGTGGCCTGAGCGCGGCCCGCCCAGGCGCTAGGGTTGCGCGGCCATGACAGAGATCGTCCTGCACGACACGCTCACCGGCAGCCTGCAGCCGCTCGACCCGCGCGATCCCGGACGGGTGGGGATCTACGCGTGCGGGCCGACGGTGTACAGCCGCATCCACATCGGCAACGCGCGTCCGTTCGTCGTCTTCAGCCTGCTCGCGCGCTTCCTCAGGCACGAGGGCTACGAGGTGACACTGGTGGTCAACGTCACCGACGTCAACGACAAGATCTACGACGCCGCCAAATCCCAGGGGCTCCCGAGCGCCGAGCTGGCCGCGCAGATGACAGCCCACTACCGCGCCGACACCGACGCGCTGGCGCTCGGGCGCCCCGACCACGAGCCGCTGGCGTCGGAGACGATCCCCGGGATCGTCGAGTACATGCAGGCGCTCATCGACCGCGACCACGCCTACGCGGCCGGTGGCGACGTGTACTTCCGCGTGCGCTCGGACCCGGGCTACGGCAGTCTCTCGCACCGCCAGCTGGAGAACATGGATCAGGGCGAAGACGCAGCCGAGCCCGCCAACCTGGCCGCTTGCAAGCAGGACCCGCTGGACTTCGCGCTGTGGAAGGCCCACAAGCCCGGCGAGGATACCGTCTGGGAGTCGCCGTGGGGGCCGGGACGCCCCGGCTGGCACATCGAGTGCTCGGCCATGGCCGAGCAGTTCCTGGGGGTCGGCTTCGACATCCACGGCGGCGGCTCTGACCTGGTGTTCCCCCACCACGAGAACGAGGCCGCCCAGACACGCGCGGCGCGCGGCGCGGAGCTGGCCAAACTGTGGATGCACAATGGCATGATCCAGTTCACTGGCGAGAAGATGGCCAAGTCGGTGGGCAACATCGCGCTGCTGCACGAGGTGATCGAGCGCTACGGACGCGACGCGATCGTCATGTACCTGATCTCCGGTCACTACCGCCAGCCGCTGGCGTTTTCCGAGGCCGCGCTGGAGCAGGCGCAGGCCAACGTGAAGCGCATCCGCGAGGCTGGCCGGCGCCTGTCGCGAGGCGACTCGCCGACCGATCTGGTGCGGCTGCGCGACAGGTTCTTCGAGGCTCTTACCCGGGACTTCAATACCGCCGAGGCACTTGCTGTCCTGAACGAGTGGATCCGCGAGGCGACAAGTCCGATGTGGGACTTGCCAGGGAACGCCCACTTGCACGAGATGCTCGCCGTGCTCGGGCTGGAGTCGCTGCTCGAGGCCACCGCGCAGGCGCCCGACCGGGTGCGCGAGTTGGCCGAGCAACGAGAGCGAGCCCGTCGAGAGCGGGATTTCGCTGCCGCCGACAAGCTGCGGGACGAGATCGCAGCGCAAGGCTGGGAGATCCGCGACGGCCCCGACGGCCCCGAGCTGATCCCCGCGACAGGACCGTGATCCTCTACGGGCGCAACCCCGTGCGCGAGGCGCTGCGCGGACGGCGCGCTCACCAGGTGGCAGAGGTGTGGGCCACGAGCGGTGCGGCCCGCGAGCCGTGGCTGGGTGGGGTGGGGGTGAGGGTCAAGAGCGCCGAGGAGATCGAGCGCCGCTGCGGCTCCTCCGCGCACCAGGGCATGTGCGCGGACGCCGGCGCCTACCCGTACGCTGGCGCCGAAGAGATCCTGCGCGGCCACGAGCCGCTGCTGGTGGCGCTCGACCAGGTGCAGGACCCGCAGAACCTCGGCTCGATCTGCCGTACCGCGGAGTGCGTCGGCGCCAGCGGCGTGGTCATCCCCGAGCGCCGCGCCGCCGAGGTGACCGCCGCGGTGTGCAAGGCGTCGGCCGGTGCCGTCGAGCATCTACCGGTGGCGCGCGTACGCAACCTCGCGGACTTCCTCGCCCGGGCGCGGGAGGCGGGGTGCTGGTGCTACGGCGCGAGTGCCCCCCAGGACCAGGACGGCGGCGGCGGGCCCGCGGCGGTGCCCTACGACACCCCCGACTACCGCGGCTCGGGAGTCGTGCTGGTGCTCGGCAGCGAGGGCAGCGGCCTGCGCCCGCGGGTGGCCGGCGCGTGCGATCAGCTGATCGCACTGCCGCTGCGCGGGCAGATCGAGTCGCTGGGAGTAAGCGCAGCGGCCTCGGCGCTTCTGTATGAGATCTTGCAAAGCCGGATCGCCGGGCTTGACAAGGTGTCATAACTGTGTAAGGCTGCCCCGCTATAACGCTGAACCTAAGGTTGAGAAGTCGACCGTTGAAGGTCAGCACAACAACTAAATAGCGGTTGGCGCCAGGGGAGGAGTGCGCCACAGAGCGACATTTTGAGGCTGCCATGGAGGCGATCTCAAAGAAAGGATCTGCTCGTGGCACGAATCTCTCATAACTCTAACTCTGAGGCTAAGGTCGAGGATGTGTTCCTGATCGCCCTTGCCAAGCAGGGCGATCGCAATGCGTACGACCGTTTGGTCAAGCGTTATCACGGTTTCGTCCGTCTGAAGGCCTCCTCGTACTTCCTCGCCGGAGGCGACTCCGACGACCTCATCCAGGAGGGCCTGGTCGGCCTCTACAAGGCGATCCGCGACTTCCGCACCGACCGCGAGTCGAGCTTCCGCAACTTCGCCGAGCTGTGCATCACGCGGCAGATCATCACCGCCGTCAAGACGGCCACCCGCAACAAGCACACGCCGCTGAACCAGTACGTGTCGTTCTCCTCCACGCCCGCCGGCGCGGGCGAGGATGTCCCAACGCTCGATCAGATGCTCCCCGGCCCGACCGTTCACGACCCGGTCAACCAGGTCATCTCATCTGAGGAGCTGCGCTCGCTCGTCGGCTGCCTGTCGACGGCGCTCTCGGAGCTCGAGAGCCGCGTGCTGTCGCTGTACCTGGACGGCTACTCCTACGAGCAGGTCGGCTCTCGCCTGTCGTGCGACACCAAGACCGTCGACAACGCCCTGCAGCGGGTCAAGCGCAAGGTCGGCGCGCACCTGCAGTCCCGCGCCGTGGCCGCCTGAGCGGCCACGGCGCGGCGCAGCGTCCCGCTGCGCGACGGACCTTCGGCTACCTGCCTACACCTGACCTTCGGAGGGCAGCGTCGGCGTCGCGCCCGGTTTGATCGCCGAGGCGAGGCCCGGCGTCACCGTGATGGTGAACGTTTCACTCTCCGTGCTCCCGTTCTGGGGATCGCCGGGGATCTTGACCCGGTACTTGTTCGTGCCGAGGAACTCGGGGGCGAACTTCAGCGAGTACCAGTATTCGGGGTGTTCCGCGTTCGGTGCCTGGACTTCTGTCGTTTCGACCACGTTGAACGCGGTGTGGCTTGCGTTTTCGCGCTCGAGGTAGACGATGTGTTTGACCACCCCGGGCTTGACCGTGCCCGAGAAGGTTAGTTCGGTCCCCTTCGAGACGGTCGTACCTGGCAGCAACGCCGCCGTGAGCACGTATTTGACGCCCTCGAACGTGATCGTCGAGTGGCTGGCGCCAGCTTCGGCCTTGTAGTAGGTGTTCACCAGTGGCGTCTGCGACGCGAACGTGTATTTGCCGGTCGAATCTTCGGTCTTCGCTTCGCCAACCACCGCGAAGTGGTTCTGGTTGGCCGCTCGCGCGAGCAGTTTGACCGCCGTCCCCACGGGGACGCCCGCGACCGCGCCACCGATCGTCACCGACTGCCCATAGGAGATCGGGTCGGCCTTGCTTTCGATCGTGAACTGCGGGTTCTCGCGCTGGGAGATCTCGTAGCTGAGCACGTTGGACGCGCTCGGCAGGTTGACCTTGGGGTCGCGTACCAGCACGCGGATGTTCGCCGGGCCGGGAATCACGAACTGGTGTTCAATCGTGTATTCGCCTTTGGCGTTGACGATCGCCGGCTTGCTGATGCTGAACCAGCCGTTGCCGTTGAGCGCGTTCTGACGCTGCAGCACCACGCGCGCGCCTTCGTCGAGCGGGCTGACAGTGCCGTTGAACGTGGCCGCAACCTTGCGGTGGTGCCGGGCGAGCGGGCCGGTGAAGATGACGCCTTCCGTCGGCCCTTCGACTTTGACTTCGGCGGTCACGCCGAGTGCGCGGTGCAGGCTGGGGAGGCCACCGGCCAGTGCGTAGAAGATGCTGTCGGTGGTGATGCCTTTGACTTCGATCGAGTAGGCGCCGCCCGCTTCGGTCGTGCCCGTGCCGGCGACCGTGTACGTGGATTTTTTGGGGGTGTTCGCCGCGCGCTGGTAGAGCGTGACCGTCTGCCCGACCTCTTCGCTCGGGTTGGCGCACGTGAGGGTGCCCACCGCGGTGGCGGGCTGGTTGGCTTCAATCACCCGGTAGGCGAAATCGAGCGTGACGCGACAGCCGTGCCCCGGCCTGCCGCCACCGTGCGGATGGGGTACCCGGGCGCCGGCCGTTGGCGCGGCGGCGAAGCTCAGCGTGAGCGACGCTGCCGCGGCGACCAGCGCCGTGGTCAGCTTGTTGGTTCGCATTGTGTGCCTTCTCCTTGTTGTACGGAACGGTCTCTGATAACCCACAACCCGGGGGGCGGTGATTGGTTGCGGTCGTCTTTAGGTTGCACGTCGGCGTCCCAAATAAACGTCCAGCCCGCGCTCACCATCGCCACGTCGGCGCGTGTCGGCTCGAGCTGTTTGAGACCAATCGGCCGCCAGGTATGATCGGACGGGGGCTCGCGGGTCCCGCAAGTCGGACCCCACGTGGGGGTGGGGTTGAACCTGAGAGTGGAGGGAGTGTGCAATGGAGGCCACGGCAACGCAGGCGAGCAGCCATGAGCCGGTCGGGCTCGCGGCGAGCACCGTCGCGCACGCCTTTCGCCTGACGTCGGCTGAGCGGGCGCACGAGGTCGCGATCCGCACCAGGCAGGACGAGTTCTCGATCACCTGGGGCGAGCTGCGCGAGCGCGTCGACGCGCTCGCCGGCGGCCTGGCGAAGCTCGGCGTCGATCGTGGCGACACGGTCGCGCTGATGTTGTCCAATCGGCCGGAGTTCCACCTCTGCGATCTGGCCGCGATGATGCTCGGCGCCACCCCGTTCTCGCTTTACACCACGTACACGGCCGAGCAGATCCGCTATCTGATCGTCGACGCTGACGCCAAGGTGCTGATCTGCGAGCAGCAGTTCCTGCCCCTCCTCCGCGAGGCGCGCCGGGAGCTGGAGGGGCTCGAGTACGTGATCGTGGTCGACGGCAAGGCGCCGCTCGGCACACTGGCGCTGGCCGACGTCGAGGGCTCCAACCCGGGCTTCGACGTGGAAGCGTCGGTCGCGCGCATCGAGCCGACGGACGTGCTCACCCTGATCTACACCTCTGGCACGACCGGCCCGCCGAAGGGCGTGCAGTTGGCACACCGAAACATGCACGCGCTGGTCGAGAGCACACGCGGGATGATCGACTTCCCACGCGACGGACGCGTGATCTCGTGGCTGCCGGCGGCGCACATCGCCGAGCGCAACGCCCACCACTACCTGCCGATCGTGTTCGGCCTGCAGATCACCTGCTGCGACGATCCGCGCCAAGTCCTCTCCTACTTGCCGGAAGTCCGTCCCAGCTGGTTCTTCGCCGTGCCGCGCATCTGGGAGAAGCTCAAGGCGGGGCTGGAGACAATGGTCGCAAGCCAGCCCGACGAGCGCCAGCAGGCGCTGCAGGAGGCGCTCGACGCGGGCGTGCGTAAGGTGCGCCTGGAGCAGGCCGGCGAGCCGGTGCCGGCAGAGCTCGAGCAGCAGGTCGCGCAGGCCGACGCCGAGATCTTCGCCGGGCTGCGCGAGATGCTCGGGCTCGACCGGGTCGAGGCGATCAACGTCGGCGCCGCGCCCACGCCGGTTGAGGTGCTCGAGTTCTTCCACGCGATCGGGCTGCCGCTGGCCGAGCTGTGGGGCATGAGCGAGACGTGCGGCGCCGGTGCCGTCAACCCGCTTGGGCGGATCAAGCTCGGCACCGTCGGGCCGGCCGCGCCCGGCGTGGAGATCAAGCTCGACGTCGACGGCGAGGTGCTGGTGCGCTCAGACGTGGTCATGCTGGGCTACCGCAACCTGCCGGAAAAGACCGCCGAGACGTTCACCGAGGACGGCTGGCTGCGCACCGGGGACATCGGCGTGTTCGACGAGGACGGCTACCTGAAGATCGTCGACCGTAAGAAGGAGCTGATCATCAATGCCGCCGGCAAGAACATGTCGCCGGCCAACATCGAGGCGACGCTCAAGAGCGCCTCGCCGCTGATCGGTCAGGCCTGCTGCATCGGCGACCGGCGCCCGTACAACACCGCGCTGCTGGTGCTCGACGCCGACTTCGCCCCCGCGTGGGCCGCCCAGCACGGCATCGAGGACACCTCGCTGGAGTCGCTGGCCGCCGACGAGCGCGTGCGCGCCGCGGTTCAGGAGGGCGTTGACGCCGCCAACGCCAAGCTGGCCCGCGTCGAACAGATCAAGCGCTTCGAGCTCGTTCGCGGCGACTGGCTGCCGGGCGGCGAGGAGCTCACCCCGACGATGAAGCTCAAGCGCAGGCCGATCGGCGAGAAGTACGCGCAGACGATCAACGCGCTGTACGCCGGCTAAGGAGCGACCTCCACCAACGGTCCAGCAGCGGTGAGCGGCGGTCGCGATGCGACAGAGCCGACGGCCGGGATCGAACCGGCGACATCCGCTTTACAAGAGCGGTGCTCTACCAGCTGAGCTACGTCGGCGTGGCGTACGCATCCTACCGCCGCAACGGGGGCGGGAACACACCATTCGGGTCCGCCGTTTGGATTCCTAAGGCCTTGGTGTCCTTCGGATTAGCTACTATATTTCGGTCTAATCTAAATGGCCGCGCCGACGATGCCACCTCCGAACAAACTTCCATTTCGCTACGCCCGTCGCGGGGAGGACGGCGTCCCATTCGTTGACTACCTGGACAGCCGAATCGGGCACGACAGCCGCAAGCGCGAGCGGATGTGGACCTTCGTGCACGAGTGGGAGCACATCATCGATGGCAGTAATGACCCGCCAACCGTCAAGCGCTATGCCGAGCGGTGGAACATCCCGCTTGCCCGCGCCTATGCACGCCTGGCGGAGTTCCGCGAGATCTTCCCGACCGAGGAGACCCCGACGCGTCTCGTAGATGAGATCTGGAAAGGCGTCGGCGAGCAGCAAGACGCGCTTGGCACCCCGATGATTTGGGACCGCGTGCTCGTGGTCTCGACCGAGTAGCGCCATGGCGATCGAGACCGCCGGCATGGAACACCGCCACCACGACGCGCTGCGCAGGATCTACCAGGCCGAGAAGATCTGGGCGGACCGCGAGACACAGCGGACTGGAAGCGATCACCGTGCGCGCGACGCGGGCTTGAGGACTCGCGTGCATTCTTCACCCAGCAAGCCCGCGAAGTCTCAACCGCACACACCGTGGAGATCGCAGCCATCGTGCTCAACTGCTCCCTCTCGCCGCGGGAGGGCCGGCTCGTCGGGCGTAACGTCGATGGGCGAGTCGCTTTCGGGCCTTAAGCGCCCGCCGCGCATCCGGTGTGTGCTTCTGCGTTGCTGGCGCAAGCGGGCGCGTGCAAATCAGCACACGACGCGCTCGCAGTTCGTCCGTTGCGAGAGCGAGCTGAGCTCTGTCCAGGACGCTCGTTCATTGCGCAAAGCGACACTCGGTCGCGTGCGCGCTGAGGCTACTGCGGCGCCTCCAGATCATAGGTGTGGGGCTCCTCGGGGCAGCGCTCAGCGCGGTGAGCAAGCCGGCTGATCACCGATCACCGGGGTTGCGGGCTCACTCGCGACAGGCGCCTGCTCAGTATTCGTCGAGGCGTTCGACCGTGGCAGAAAGAACAGGCTGAGCACGACACCCGTCAGGGCGATCCCGGCTGACACGACGAGTGCGATGTCCATGCCGTGTACGAAAGCGGTTCGCACGGACGTCAGTAGCGAGGATGACTGGAGCTGGTGTGCGACTTCTACGCCACCAAAGACGCTTTGACGGGCAGCGCTGGCGGCTCGTCCCGATAGGCCCGAAAGGTTGAGGTGAGCGATATAGCCGGCGCTGACCACGCTGCCGAGGATCGCGATGCCCAACGGTCCGCCGATCTCGTCGACCGCCTCGAGCACTCCTGAGCCGACGCCGCTCCGATCCGGCGAAAGTTCGACCAGCGCTGCGGAGGTCGCGGTTGCCAGCGCGAGCCCCATCCCGGCCCCGACGACAGTCATCCACGTCGCGACGAACGCACCACTGGAATCCATGCTCGTCGCGGCCCCCAGAGACAGTCCCCCAGCGAATAGGCCAAATCCGCCTGCAACGACAACCTTGGCGCCCGCAAATTTAGTGAGGCGTGCGGCCGGCACCGCCCCGAGCAGGACTCCACCGATCAGCGGCAAAAGCCTCAAACCCGAACCCATCGCAGTCGTGTCGAGCACGCCCTGGAAGTACTGCGGCATCGTGAATAGGACACCGATCAACGCGAGGAACGACATGGCGGCCAAAATCGCGCCCCAGGTGAATGAGGCCGAGTTGAACAGTGTCATGTCTAGCAACGGCTGGCCGCCGGGATGGCGGGTCAATCGGCGCTCCCAGGCAAGGAAGCCGACCAGGATTGCGACGCCGAGGAAGATCATGAGCAGGGCGCCGGGATCGCTCCAGCCGTCCTCGCCCGCCCTGATCAGTCCGTAGGTCGCCGCCACCAGCCCGAGAACAGAGGCGCCGACCCCGGTCAAATCCCAGCCGGGTCGCTGTGGCGCTCGAAACTCCGGCAATAGAACGGCGGCAGCCACCAGGCCGATCAAGACGACCGGCACGTTGACCAAGAACACCCAACCCCACCAGAAGTTGGTCAGAATCCATCCGCCCAAGATCGGACCGATCGGCATCGCCAGGAAGTTCCCAGCGGCCAATATCCCGACCGCCTTTGGTCGCTCCTCCCGGCTGAACAGCACCGTGAGCGAGGAGATCGCCATCACGATCACGCCAGCCCCTGCGAGCCCGAGAAGCACGCGGGCGGCCATGAACTCAGCCACTGAGGTTGAAAACGCGCAAGCGGCCGAACCCACTCCAAAGAGCCCCAGGGAAAAGAGAAAGACCTTCTTGTGTCCGTAACGGTCGCCGAGCAGGCCGGCCGGGAGCATCGCCGCAGCGAGCACGAGAAAGTACCCAGAGGAGAACCATTGTAGGTCCGGCTCTGAGGCCCGGAGCGACCTCGCCAGCGTCGGGAGGGCCACGCTGAGCACCGTGCTGTCGATGCCCACGCACAAGATGGTCAGAAAGACTGCGCCGAGCGCCCACCACCGGCGCACTTCAAGGTTTCGAGGATCAGCTGGCACGATCATCTAACCGGATGCGCTCGATTGCGAGAACATCGTTCCCTCCCCCATGCCGGTGGACGAGTGGCGGTGAACGGTGATACACGCGGCTGCGATCGCGACGGCGAGGACGGCCAGCGCGATGTATGGGAACTCGCCGTAGGGCGTGGGCTGTCCTGGCTTGCATAGCTCGACGAACGGGACGATGAGCGTCAGGGCCCCCAGGATCGGGATGGCGAGGTGCCGCAGAGTGGAGAAGGTCTCGCGGTGGTGGCGCCACATGAAGACAGGCAGCGAGAGTGTTGTCAGGAGATATACGAACAGAATCACGATCGTGCCCATCGTCGAGCACTCGGCATACAGCCCGACCGGGTTGGTAGAGCCACTGTCCAGGCCGATGAGGTGCGCCACCCACCACACCGCGATGATCCCCAGTCCACCGCCAGCCATCACGAGCAACGCATTCACCGGCGTCTCCCCCGGTTGGCGGAGGTGACCGAGGCGTGCCGGAAGCAGCCCGGAGCGGCCACCGTCGAAGAGCATGCGAGCCTGGGAGTTCGCGCCCGCGATGAGGGTGGCGAGTACCGCGATCGTTCCACCGATCCATGCCAACACCGCCGCCCCACCGAGATAGTGGTCGGCTACGGTCAGGAACGGGATCGATGAGCGACCGATCGAGGAGACGTTGTAGTGAAAGCCTGTGATGGTGGCATAGGCAAAGAAGACGAACAGGGCAACACCGATCGCGATCGAGATGTGCAGCGCTCTCGGCACCGTGCGTCTCGGATTGCGGGTCTCCTCCGCGAGCGCCGGCCCGTTTTCCCATCCAAC